>Ga0302326_10007742_pt1 | contig 23820 bp, 18 predicted proteins | sample Palsa_T0_3_FD_202264 | JGI IMG/M metagenome (GOLD analysis project Ga0302326, IMG submission 202264) | Peat permafrost microbial communities from Stordalen Mire near Abisko, Sweden - Palsa_T0_3 | ecosystem: Environmental > Terrestrial > Soil > Palsa > Peat permafrost | place: Sweden: Abisko... | reverse complement strand
GGCATTCCCCTCATCATCGAGGGGCACAACGAACACATTTCCTGGGGCTACACCACGCTCCATGGGGATGTGCAGGACGTGTACGTGGAAAAGACCAATGCCCAGGGCGAGTACTGGGCGGGCAACGGATGGCGCCAGCCGGAGCATGACCAGGAACACATCCACGTACGCTTCGGCAACGATGTGCTGCTCGATGTACAGAGGACCGAGCACGGCCCGGTGATCACTCCCATGTTGCCCCACGAGACGCGCATGCTTTCCCTCAAGTGGACCTTGTACTCGACACAACTGCGCGGGATGCCGCTGCAGGCAATAGACGCAGCCAGCAACTGGACAGAATTCCGCCAGGCAGTCAGCGCATGGTGGGGACCCACGCAGAACATGGCCTACGCCGACGACCAGGGCCACATCGGCTATCAGGCGGTGGGATTGTTTCCTATGCGGCCCGGGGGGCTGAGCGGGGTCCCGATCGTAGAGACCGGAAGCGCGGCCGACAGTGAGCACGAGTGGCACGGATATATTCCCTTCGCCGAGCTGCCCAGCGTGCTGGACCCTGATAGCGGTATTGTCGCAACCGCCAACTCACGCATTACCCCCGACGGATATCCCTACCCTCTTGCGCTCAACTGGGAAGCACCGTATCGCAACGAGCGCATATGGAAGTGGCTGTCCAGTCACACCCAGCTGACACCGGCGGATATGCTCACGCTGCAGATGGATACCTTCTCTGACGTGGACCGGGAGCTTGCCCAGCGCTTTGCTTATTCCATTGACCGGGTCACTGGAACAGACACGCGACTGCGCCAGGCTGCGGACCTGATGCGCACCTGGGATGGCGTCATCACCAAGGATTCAGTGGCGGCGGAGATCGTGGATGCCACCAAGCAGGCGCTGTGGCCGCTGGTCCTCGAGCCGAAGCTGGGTTCTGACTGGCAGCTCTACGATTGGCACAGTAAGGACTTTGTGCAGGAAGAGATGGTGGAGAAGGCTCCGCCGGAATGGCTCCCGGCAAAATACAAGAGTTGGGATGACCTGATCGCCGCAGCCGTGCATCAAGGCATGGCTGACCATCATGCCCCTCTATTACTTCGCGACTGGACGTATGGCAGCCAGCATGTGATCGATGTGCGACACCCTCTGTACGGAATGCTGCCCTTTTTCCGGAGTTGGACCAGCACCGGGCCACATCAGCTATGGGGAGACGAGACCACGCTCAACCACGTACGCGGAGTACTGGGGCCAAGCCAGCGCCTCACGGTGGATTGGAGCAATGTGGACGGATCGACAGAGAACATTGTAATGGGTGAGTCCGGCGATCCACTCAGCCCGAACTTTTTGGATCAGTTCCCGTACTGGTATAGCGGCAAGACGTTCGCCATGCCCTTCACGGAGGCGGCAGTGAGCGCGTCCACCACGCATACTCTGCGACTGGTGCCTTGACGATCCGTACGGCAGCCCGCCCGCGCTGGATACCGGCCCTTCCGATCGCCTGCACGGCCTTGATTGCGGCCGGAGTTCTGTTCGCGCGGGGCAATTCGTGCGGTCATGATTTCGACTTTCATCTGCTCTCGTGGATGGAGGTTGCGCGGGCGTGGCACGCGGGCATTGTCTATCCCCACTGGGTGCAGGATGCGAACTACGGCGCCGGCGAGCCACGGCTGATCTTTTATCCGCCGGCTTCCTGGTTTCTGGGCGCGCTGCTGGGGGTTGCGACCTCCTGGCACGCGGCCCAGGTGCTCTTCGTGCTGCTGGCGCTGCTGGCTGGCGGCGCCGGCATGTACCTGCTGGCGCGGGAATGGGCGCCGGCGGCCCCGGCAACCTTTGCCGCCTGCCTCTACGTCGCCAATCCCTATGCCATGTTTGTGGCCTACGAGCGCTCGGCTTTTGGCGAGCTGCTGGCGGCCGCTTGGCTTCCCTTGGTGGTGCTCTTCGCACTCAGGAGAAGCGGGTCCATTGCGCCGCTCGGCATGTCGGTGGCTGCCCTATGGCTGACGAATTCGCCCGCGGCGGTGGTGGGTAGTTATCTCCTGGCAGTCCTCGCCCTGGGCATGTGGATAGCGGAGGGCAGCCCCTGGCCCGCTCTGCGCGCCACGGGAGGAATGGCACTGGGGCTGGGACTGGCCGCCTTCTATATCGTGCCCGCAGCCTTCGAGCAGCGGTGGGTACAGATCGAGCGCGCGATTTTGCCCGGAATCCGGGTCGAGGACAGCTTCCTGTTCGCGCACACGACCGATGCTTTTCATGACCAGGTGTTGCACACGGCGTCATGGATCCTGGTCCTGGAACTTGCCGGGGCTTCCGTCGCGGCTTACCTGGCGTGGAAAAATCGGTTGGGCGGGTCGGCCAGGATGGTTCTGACCGCGACACTCCCGGTCATTCTCTTGCTGCAATTGCCTGCCAGCGAGGTGATCTGGAAGCACGCGCCACACCTGAAGTTTCTGCAGTTTCCCTGGCGTTGGCTGATGGCGCTGAGCGTGGCCGGCTGCGCGCTCGCCGCCATGGCCGTGGTCCGCCAAACCAGGTGGCGAGTTGTGATAGCCGGCATAGTGATCGCGGCCATGGGCATCGGCGGCGCCCTGTTCTTTTTCCAGCCCTGCGATGATGAGGATGCGGTGGCGGCGCAGGTTGCCGGATTCCGCCTGGGGCAAGGCAGCGAAGGCACGGACGAGTACACCCCGGTCGGAGTGGACAATGCCGCCGTCCAGCAGCATCTGCCCCTGGTGCGTGTACTGCGTGAAGCGCAGGATGACACGGCGGACGACACTCCGGCAGACAACCCCGCGTGGCGAGCCGGAGACCCCGGCAGCATCACGGCAAAAGTAGACGCTAGACGATGGAATGGGGAACACTGGACAGTGAGCGTCGTGACCCCCGAAACAGGCTATGCGGTGCTGCGTTTGATGGACTATCCGTCGTGGCGAGTGACCGTCGATGGGCAAGCGGTGAAAAGCCGGCCCTTGCGGGAAGATGGATTGATGGCCATCCCGGTGAATGCGGGGAGTCATGCAATCGACGTGCAATGGACAGCGACCCGGGACGTCGTTGCCGGGCGCGCAGTCTCCGCCATCGCGCTATTGGCGCTAGCGGTGGTGGCTATGCGGGAGCGCAAAGTGCGTGGTCACCGTCGCGTATGATTACCAAAATGCAGCCAAGTGTGCGCGAGATTCTGGACAGCGGTGCGGAGCGAATCGATCATGCTCTGGATCGTCTATTGCCCGGTCCGGATCAGGCGCCGGTCTCCATTCACCGGGCGATGCGGCACAGTGTTTTTGCCGGCGGGAAGCGGCTGCGCCCGGTGCTGTGCATGGAAGCGTCGAGAATGATCGCGGCCTCGGATCAGCTTCCCCAAGGGGTAGAGGAGCTGGGCGCGGCGATCGAAATGCTGCATACCTATTCCCTGATTCACGATGATTTGCCTGCGCTGGATGATGATGACCTGCGCCGCGGCAAGCCGACCTGCCACGTCGCCTTTGGCGAGGCAATTGCCATCCTGGCCGGGGACGCGCTACAGACGCAGGCCTACGAAGTGCTTGCCGGTTTGCAATGCCCGGCTCCACAAACGGTGGAGATTGTGCGCTTGATCGCGCAGGCTACGGGTACCGTCGAGGGCATGATCGGCGGCCAGGTCATGGACCTCGAAGCCGAGGAACATAAGCCAACCCCGGAACTGGTGGAAGCCATCCACCGTGCCAAGACCGGGGCCTTAATTCGCGTCAGCCTGATGGCCGGCGGACTCTACGCCGGCGGTTCCGTGGCCGACATCGAACGGCTGCGGGAGTTCGGACGCAAAGCAGGGCTGGCCTTTCAGATCATGGACGATGTGCTGGATGTAACCCAGGACTCGTCCCAACTGGGAAAGACCGCCGGCAAGGATGTAGCCAGTGAGAAGGCGACCTGGCCCGCAGTGTATGGGGTAGCCCAGAGCGTAAAGGATGCGGAGCGGTTGGTCGACGAGGCCTTCGCGCAATTAACCGGCTATGGTGAGCGCGCCGATCGCCTGAAGGCGGTGGCACGGTACCTGGTGGAGCGCAAACACTAAAATCCGCCTGGCAGGCTAGGCAGACTGTGGCCTTTTCGGCCCTGAGGTTTGGTTTTGTATCAGGGGACGACTTAAAGTCGGGCCGTAAAGGATGAGAATAGGTCGGGCTTTAGCCGCTGAGGTATTGCTTTCTTGCCCGGTGCGGTTTTTTCCGCAGCCTGTCTAGCCGTGCCTGAGTTGGGAGTGTTTCCCGGATCTTTCACCAGAATGGACGGAGAGAAGATGGCCCTCACAGAAGAGGATGTCCTGACGGCCCTGAGAGATTGCTACGATCCGGAGATCCCGGTGAATATCGTGGACCTGGGCTTGATTTACACGGTCAAACTGACCCCGGACGAGAACTCCAAGCGGGCCTTTCCCAGGCAACGAGTGGAACTGGATATGACCATGACTTCGCAGGGCTGCCCCGCTCACGTCATGATCATTGAACAGGTGCGAAACCGGCTCGCGGGCGTGCCTGAGATCAGCGACACGGTGGTCAACCTGGTATGGGAACCGGCCTGGACTCCGGACCGCATCAGCCAGAAGGCACGCGAGCAATTAGGTATCGGTTAACGCATTTTCACTTCTACCAGGCGCCGGCGAGTGTAGCGAGGTGTAGCTTTTCTTGTGGAAAAGCCACATGGGATCGGTCACTTCGCATACACCAGAAGTAAAAATGCAACGCTCTAGGCTTGGCGTACAGCTTTTTCGACCACGGTGCGGAGCTTCTCACCTTGCGCCGAAAGCTCTCCTACAAACTTTTCGAACCGGCCCAGGAAGTCGTGCCCGCTCTCGAGATAATCCGGGATACTGTTCCAAACTTTCTTGACGCCCTGGGGATCTTCGAGCAACGCGAAGACTGTTCCGGCTGCAGCAATGGCTAAGCCGGCCTTGCGCTTGCCGGTGGCCAGCAAGATTGCTCCCGTCACCAGAGACCCCGCGGCGACGGTGCGCACCCAGTTCTTATCCCAGCCGTCGTCGAGCAGCCTGTTCCCCTGGCGCTTCAAGCTATCGGCCGCGTCTTGAACGGTGGATGTCACTTGCTGCGGAATGTGTGTGATCCCCATAGGTGTCTCTCTTTCGCGTGAACTGCGTGTTTTGATGCGGAGAAATGCCTTAGTCGAGATCGAATTCACGCAGTGGGCGTCCCTCGTCGGGAGACTCCTTCGCCTTGCGCAACGCTTCCTCGAATCGCTTGTCGAACAGTTGTTTTTTGTTCTTTTCCGCTTCTACCGACTGCCGGAAAATGTCTTCTTTTCGTTCATCCTGCTCGCGCATGGCCTTGGCAGCGGCTTCAAAATCTTCGAAGGTTCGTTTGCGGGGAGCAGATGTGTGCGACAGGATGGCCCTGGTTTCAGGGTCGACTTTCAGGATCGCCCCGCAATCGGGACAGGTCACGTCGAACGGCTTGTCCGCTTTGGCCTTCATTGCTGCCAACATTCTAAACCATTTAACCGGGACTTGCCGTATCCCTGCCAAGCCGGGAACGAACTACAGCCAGATGACTTTGTGCCCGGGGCACTGCTGACCGGCTTGTTCCACCAGCAACTCCGCTAGGCCTTCGCCGTGGCGGGATAGGAACCATGCGGCGGCAAGAATCCGTTCTTGTGGATGGCGATCGGGGAAAAGGTTGAGCGCCATCAGCCCGGCATCGCGGGCCAGCGACTGCTCCCGCCGGAGCTCATAGTTTGCCGCCAGCCGGCGCATCCGGTTCATCTGGTAGCGCATCTTGGAACTGCTCACGTCTGCAGCCCGTCCCAGTCCCGGGTCGAGAGAATGCATATAAGTGGCCAGCGCCGAGAGCTCGGTGTCCAGAGCGCTTCCTGCCGCGGCGAGCTTGCGCTTCCCCACTACGGAGATCGCCCGCGCCCCCAAACGCTGAGCCAACTCCAGCGGATCCTTGAGGGCGCTCTGAATCACGTCGGGTAACGAAACATCATGGCGCACGAGCAGAGTACCGATCGCGGGCTCAATGAGCGTGGCCGACAGGCGCGGCAGAACTGGTGTCGTGCGCCCCAGTATGCGTTCATAAAGTACCTGCGACTGAGCGAAATAAGCGACTTCGGACGGGCCACCTACATAGGCGGAAGTGGGCAGGATGGCATCCTGAAAAACGGGCCGCAGCAGGGCGTTGGGGCTGAGTCGCTCGGGTTCTGCATCCAGAACGGCCAGCAACTCGGAAGTAGTGTAGGCCTGCCTCGCTGCCTGCCAACCACCCTCCGCCGTTCGCCGCAGTGGAACCCGCGCCCCGGATTCGCGATCGAACAGAAAGAGCAAACTGGATAGCTGCGGTACCAAAACCTGGGAGTGATACCCGGCAGCAGCAAGCTGCGTGTCACGATCGGTGATGGCTACCCGAAGCTCATCTGCGCGGACGATCGCCTGGCGCAGAACGTCGCTACCCAAGGCATGGAATCCGCGCGAAGAAGCGTCCACCACTACGAGCCCCTGCCCGGCAAAGGTGTGGGAGATGAATTCGGCGAAAGCCTGGCCCAGACTCTGGCCATCCCTATAACAGGCGGCGAGCTCATCGAGCACCGGCCCGGGACCGAGGATTTCGCCCGCCTGGGCCACCAGCTCCTCAACATCCTTTCCCAGGATCACGCCCCCAGCCGCCACACTGTGCGCCTGCCCAGGCATCAGCCGGATAGTCTTCAGCAGGTGCCGGTCGGGCAGCGTTACGTGACTCGCTTCTGCCAGGTCATGATCTTCGCTTGCCAACCAGAAAATCGGCACGTGCGGGTTCCCGGAGGCGGAGGCGTCTTTTGCTTTGCGAATCACGGTCGCCGCTTTGAGAATGGTAAAGAGCGGGCCGCCGAAGAGCGTCACCTGCTGGCCGGTGACCACTGCGCCCGCGCCATTGCGCAGCCGTGCGATGTTCTGGAAGACCGCGTCAGAAGCGCCGAAACTGCGGTTTTGCTGCTCCAGCAAGTCGCCAAGAGTCGCGCGGTGAGCAGGGGGAAGAACCGGGGGTGCGGTCATCCACCGGGTGGAATACGCGCTGGCTGTGTAGAAGGGCGCGAGCGCTTCACGGTGCTCTGCGAAGTCCAGGAACAGCCGGCTAAGACCGGGCATGAGCGCGATGGGATAACACTCGGTCTTCACCGCCGTCTCCTCTTCCAACGCCATCCGTTCTCTCCCTCCGCTGTAGTTTCTCACGACGCTACCGCAGCAGCCGGCGCATAAAGCGCCAGCAAGCCCCTACGCTCCCGCCACGATAGGATGGGCCTCCAGGGCCTGAAGATGCAGAGGAATTGTCTACCCGTCTCCGCGGGCCATCGGTCCGCCGATGACCGGATGGTAATTTAAATTATCCGAGAGCGTGAAGGAGTGGCATGGCCAAGAAACAGGCGTTGAGTAAGAGTCCAGCCAAGAAAACCAGCAGCAAAAGCCCCGAAGTCGAAGTGATCTCATCCAAGTTGAGCTATGAAGGTCCGCTCTTCCGCGTATACACCGACGAAATTCTGGAGCAGGGCCGGAAAGTGATGCGCGATGTAGTGCGTCACAACGGATCGGTCGTCGTCCTGGCGATCGACGATGCGAAGAGCAAGCGCGACCCTTTGATCGTGATGGAGCGCCAGTATCGTCACGCCGCCAAAGAATATCTGCTCGAGGTTCCGGCAGGAAAATTGGAGGAGGGCGAGGATGCACTGGCGGGCGCCAAGCGCGAACTGTTGGAAGAGACGGGCTTTCGCGCCGCGCGCTGGCGCAAAATGGTGCGCTACTTTGCCAGCCCCGGCTTTCTGGGTGAATGGATGCAGGTGTTCATCGCTGAAGGCCTGACTGTGGGAGAGGCACAGCCGGAATACGACGAACAACTCGAAATAGAAATGATGCCCCTCTCCAAGCTGCTGGCCATGATCGAAGCGGGCAAGGTACACGACGGTAAAACACTGATTTCAGTGATGCTTTATGACCGCCTGCGGCAAAGAGGGAAAAAAAAGAACAGGAAATAGTGCACCCGCCGCGGAAGCGGCATGCTATTCCACCGACATTTGAGGAAAACCATTCGACCTCGTGATGCGTCTGTAAAGGAGAGCAGTTTGTTCTCCTCATGCTCGATCCGCGTCAAGGAAGGTCGACAAGCTAGTGGCTCAATACAAAGGCAAGGTCAAGTGGTTCAATAACGCGAAAGGTTACGGCTTTATCGGCCGGGACGACGGACCTGACGTGTTTGTTCATTACAGTGCGATCCAACTCGATGGATACAAGAGCTTGAAGGAAGGGGACGAGGTGGAATTCGACATCGTTCAGGGACAGAAAGGTCCTCAAGCCGATTCCGTAACTCGAGTGCGAGAAGTAGCCTAACGCCTCACTCAACAAATCGCGGGCTCCTGCCTGCGCATAGCTGTGAACAAAAGCGTCTTGCTTTCGCGGCGCACCCTGGTGCGCCGCAAAATGTTTCTGCGGCCGAAATCGATTCCTCGCAAGAGTGCTTGCATTTTGCCTGGGCAGGCATGTGCGCGGGGATCTTTGTGGAGTGTGAGCCCAACCTGGCTAGGTGAAGCGCTCTTAAGGCGGGGCCTCTCGGGCCAAGAAGTTCTTCAACAGAAACCTGTATCTACGCCACGCCAGTTGGCGGGAAACCAGGGCTCGGCTTACGACGACAGATTGAGCAAACCTGCTCATGAATATTCAAGCTGTTCCGGGCTGCGTCCTTATTATGCAATGCCTTTTGCCGAATCTTCTCCGTCAGATGCGTTGGTTGGCCAAACAATTGAGATGACGCCATCAATTGCCCCCAACTGAGGACAGCCGCCTCATAACGTTGTTGGAGTCTCAGGTATTCTGTGCAAGGCATAATCCTTCCCCGTCGAGATGCCATGGTACTTGATGAGATCAAGCCATGAAGCTTGTCATATTGCGCCACCGCGGTGGCCTATGAGGTTCCTGGTGTCAACCTGGGCAGTCCGCTTGCCCTCTTTTGGACATGCCCTGAATACAGACAAGCCATTGAAATAAAATAGCGATCGGGTCTTACCAGGTGGACAACAAATCCATTGCGCAGTTACTTGCCGAAACCGCCGACTTGCTGGAGATTGCAGCGGGAGACCCGTTCCGTATCCGCTCCTACCGGCGGGCCGCGGAAGCTGTAGAGAACAGTACCGAGCAACTCAGCTCCTTCGTGAACGAGCCCGCCCGCCTGCTTGCCATTCAAGGCATCGGCAAAGGCATGGCCACGAACATCCAGGAGATCGAAACCCGCGGAAGCCTGAAGCTGCGCGACGAGCTGCTGACCAAGTATCGGCCGACCATGCTGGAATTGCTGAAGCTGCCAGGCATGGGACCCAAGACGGTGTCCCTCCTGTGGGAGGCGTTGCAAGTAAGCGACATCGAACAGTTGCAGGCCGCAATCGACGCCGGCAAGCTGGCGACGTTGCCGCGCTTTGGACAAAAGCTGATCGAGAAGTTGTCTCGCGGGATCGCGGAATATCGCAAGAACAGTGGACGCTTTCTGCTCGACGACGCCGAAGCCGCAGCCGAGCGAGTGACCCTCTACCTGGAACAGTTCCCGGGGATCGAAGAGGTCATGCCGGCCGGGTCTCTGCGGCGAGGACGCGAAACGGTAGGCGATCTGGACCTGCTGGTGACCGGTCCGGCTTGCGCCGAAGAGACAGTGGCCGCTGCAGTCGAGTACACCGCAGCCTATCCCCCAATCGCCGAGCTGCTGGCAAGAGGCCAGAACAAAGTGAGCTTTCGTTTGCGCAGCGGACTGCAGGTTGATGTGCGCCTGTTGCCGAGAGCGTCCTACGGTGCGGCCTTGCAATACTTCACCGGCTCGAAAATGCACAATGTTTCTCTGCGCCAGCGCGCGTTGAAGCGCGGCTACACCCTAAGCGAGTATGCGCTGGCACGTTTGGACGACGGCGCGGTGGTGGCGGCGGCATCCGAAGAGGAGATTTATGGGGCGCTGGGCCTGGACTGGATTCCACCCGAGCTGCGCGAAAACCAGGGCGAGATCGAAGCCGCCGCCGAGCATCGCCTGCCGCGGCTGATCGAAACCAGTGACCTGCGCGGCGATGTGCATATGCACACGCAGGCCACGGACGGACGAAACAGTATCCTCGAAATGGCGGAAGCAGGCGTCGCGCGCGGCTACCAGTACATTGCCATCACCGACCACTCGAAGAATCTTGCCATGGTCAACGGACTCGACGATCAGCGCGCGCTCGAACATATGAAACAGATTCGCGAAGTGGATGCGCGCATGGAGGGCCGCATCCGGGTGCTGACCGGGATCGAAGTCGATATCCTGGGCGATGGAGAAATCGATCTCTCGCCCGACGTGCTGGCTCAGATGGACGTGGTGATTGCCAGCGTTCACTCTCTCTTCCAGCAGCCCAAACAACAAATGACGGAGCGTCTGATCAAAGCGCTGGAGAACCCGTACATCAGGATTCTAGGGCATCTGACAGGGCGCTTATTACTGCGCAGGGATAGCTACGAAATGGATTTGACAGCAGTGCTCAAGCAGGCGGCAAAGCTCGGGGTCGCGGTGGAACACAATGCCTATCCCGACCGGCTTGACCTGTGCGACATCGACTTGCGTCGAGCGCGGGAGCTGGGCTGCAACATTGTGATCAATACCGACTCGCACCACATCAGCCATCTGGACGCCATGCATTACGGTGTCCGCCAATTGCGACGGGCCTGGCTGACGAAAGCGGACATCCTGAACACGCGGCCGGTCGAGGATTTTCTGGCGGCGTTACGTCCGCGGGCGAACTCGCTACTCGCGAGAAGCTAATTAACAGTCCCGCAGGACGGCTGACAGCGTTTGCGTGAGAAGCGAGAGCGGAACCGCTCTCCAATTAGAAGACGCGCTCATCTACGATGGAGCGCAGATACTTGCCGTAGCCACTTTTTGCTACCCGCGCAATCAGCTTTTCCAGTTGCGCGGCGTCGATCCAGCCTAAGCGATAGGCGATCTCTTCAGGACAGGCAACCTTGAGTCCTTGCCGCTTCTCGATGGTCTCGATAAAAATTGCTGCTTCGATGAGGGAGTCGTGGGTACCGGTGTCAAGCCAGGCAAAGCCCCGGCCCAGGACCTGGGTACGCAGCTTACCTCTTTCCAAATAGCGGCGATTGACATCGGTTATTTCCAGTTCGCCGCGCGCCGAAGGCGCGATTTGCCGGGCAATCTGCGAGGCCTCGCCGTCAAAAAAATAAAGGCCTGTCACCGCGTAGCGGGATTTTGGCTTCTCGGGTTTTTCTTCAATGGATAACGCGCGGCCCGAAGTGTCGAATTCCACCACTCCGTATCGCTCCGGATCCGAGACTGGATAGGCAAAGACCACAGCGCCATCTTGGATCTGCGCCGCCGCCTGAAGACTTTGGGCGAAGTCGTGGCCGTAAAAAATATTGTCTCCAAGAATGAGAGAAGACGGCGCGCCGCCAATAAATTCCTCGCCGATAATCAGCGCCTGGGCCAAGCCATCCGGAGTCGGCTGTACAGCATATTGAAAGGACATGCCCCACTGCTCACCAGAGCCCAGGAGCCGTTCGAAGAGCGCCGTGTCCGCGGGCGTAGAGATGATGAGAACCTCGCGAATGCCGGCCAGCATCAGCACGGACAGCGGGTAGTAGATCATCGGCTTGTCGTAGACGGGAAGCAACTGCTTGGAGACGACATGGGTGACGGGATAGAGGCGGGTTCCGGAACCGCCGGCGAGAATGATGCCCTTCATCGCCTGGCGCCTCCGCGGTGGGCATAATTCTGATCGATCCATTGCCGGTAGGCGCCGCTGGTCACCTGCTCGACCCAATCCTGATGGGCGAGATACCACTGCACAGTTCGGCGCAGGCCGGTAGCAAAGGTCTCCGCCGGACGCCAACCGAGTTTCTGTTCGATCTTGGTCGCGTTGATGGCATAGCGACGGTCGTGACCCGGCCGGTCGGTCACGAAGGTGATCAAGTCACGGTGAGGCACATGGGGCGAGCTAGGCCGCATCTCGTCGAGCAGGCTGCAGAGCAGCTCCACCGTATCGAGGTTGGCCTGCTCATTACGGCCACCGATGTTATAGGTTTCGCCGATCTCGCCGCGTTCCAGCACGGCCCGCAGCGCGGAGCAGTGATCGCCCACGTAGAGCCAATCTCGCACCTGGCGGCCGTCACCGTATACGGGCAGCGGCTTGCCGGCGATGGCATTGGTGATCATCAGGGGCAGGAGCTTCTCCGGAAATTGATAAGGGCCGTAGTTGTTGGAGCAATTGGTGGTCACCGCGGGCAACCCATAGCTATGAACGTAGGCGCGTACCAGATGATCGGAACCCGCCTTGGAGGCGGCATACGGACTGTTGGGAGCGTAGGCGGTGGTCTCCTCGAACGGCGGATCCTGGGGGCGAAGCGTACCGTACACCTCGTCGGTCGAGACATGCAGAAAACGAAACTTCTGCCGGTCTTCGGGAGTGAGTTTTGCCAGATAGGCCCGGGCAGCCTCGAGCAGCCGGAAGGTGCCGTCGACGTTGGTGCGGACGAACGCCTCGGGGCCGGAAAGAGAACGATCCACGTGGCTTTCAGCCGCGAAATGCAGGATAGCGCGCGGTTGATAGCGATCGAGCAAACGGTCGAGCAACGGCGCGTCGCAGATGTCTCCCTGCTCGAAATGGTAGCCGGGATGGTGCTCAATCGAAGTGAGGTTCTGCAAGTTGCCCGCATAGGTGAGCTTGTCGAGGTTGACCAGTGGCGAGCCCACCAGCGCGAGCCAATCCAGAACGAAGTTCGATCCAATAAACCCGGCTCCGCCGGTCACGAGAATGGGCGACAGATCGTTAAGCATCACTCACCTCTAGAGCATTTTCACTTCTACTCTGCCCAGTCGGGTTAAGCGAAGTGCGACTTTTCTTGAGGAAAAGCCGCTTCGGGAGCCGTCCCCTTGTATACACCAGAAGCGAACATGCCGCAGGCGATCCCCCTGGATTGTAATGGAGGCCGAAACCACTAGCCTCATTGCGAGCGCGTGGGCAGGCTGGCGCGGAAGTACTCGAGCGACAGCTGGAGACCCTGGCGCAAGGCGATCTTCGGCTCCCAACCGAGAAGGGTTTTCGCCTTGGTAATGTCGGGACAGCGTTGCATTGGATCGTCAACGGGCAATGGCTCGTAGCGAATCTTGCTACGGGATCCGGTGACGGCCAGAACCTCGCGCGCGCAGTCCCTGATGGTCCACTCCACCGGGTTGCCGATGTTCACCGGAAGATGCTCTCTGGAACGCGAGAGAAGAAGAATGCCGGCGATCAAATCGGAGACATAGCAGAAGCTTCTCGTCTGGTTGCCATCTCCATAGACGGTGAGGTCTTCATCGAGCAGCGCCTGGATCATCAGGTTGGAGATGACACGCCCATCGGTCGGCTGCAAGCGCGGACCGTAGGTGTTGAAGATGCGCACCATGTGGGTATCCACGCCGTAGTAACGGTGGTAGGCCATGATGAGGGCTTCGGAAAATCGCTTAGCTTCGTCGTAAACCGAACGGGGTCCGATGGGATTGACACGGCCCCAGTAGCTTTCCGTCTGCGGGTGAACATCGGGGTCGCCGTAACACTCGGAGGTGGAGGCGTGGAGAAAACCGGCTTGATATTTGCGCGCCAAATCGAGGACGTTCCTGGTGCCCTGGGAGCCAACATTCAGCGTCTCCGGCCCCAGGCGCGCGTAATCGGCAGGGCTGGCGGGCGAGGCGAAGTTGAAGAGATAGTCGACCGATCCCAGGTCGAATGGCTGGCAGATGTCCTGCTCTACCAGGGTGAACTTTGGCTCGCTGCTCAGCCCGGCCAGATTGGCGGTCCGTCCGGTAGAGAGATTATCTACGCCCACGACATGATTGCCCGCGGCAATCAATGCATCGCATAGATGGGAGCCGAGGAAGCCGGCGGCGCCGGTGACCAGGACACGATGAGTCGTCAATATACGGTTCCCCTCGTCTTGAAATACTTCCAACTGCTTCAGAGTTGATCCGGGTTTGGATTTCCCGGAGTATCCAAGCGTTCTCTAAGGCCAGCGTTTGGTCGACGCAGATTCGACCGAGGTGTGCTGCGAGGGCCTGCCTACGCAGAGATACGTGAAGCCAAGATCCTGCATGACCCAGGGATCGAAGAGATTGCGCCCGTCGATCACGATGGGGTAGCGCAGCGTGTAGCGCAAGCGCTTGAGATCCAGGCGGCTGAATTCGGCCCAGTCGGTGAGGATCAACAAGGCGTCGGCGTTGTCGGCGGCCGCATAGGGATCGTCGGTATATTGCAGGTTGGCATGAGGTGGCATTTCCACCTTGGCGCGTTCGATGGCGGCCGGATCATGAGCGCAGATCGAGGCCCCGGCATCCAGCAGCATACGGATGATTTCCAGAGCGGGAGACTCGCGGATATCATCTGTGCCACCCTTGAAGGCCAGGCCGAGCACCCCGAGACGTTTCTTGCGCAGGGTCCACAGTGCGGAGCGAATCTTCTGAAAGAACCGCTCTTTCTGTAGCTCGTTAATCTTTTCCACTTCCTCCAGCAGGCCGAAGTCGATACCCAATTGCTGCGCGACATAGCGGAAGGCGGCAACATCTTTCGGGAAGCAAGAGCCTCCGTAGCCGATTCCGGCACTCAGGAAGCGCTTGCCGATGCGCTTATCCAGGCCCATCCCCCGAGCCACGTGCTCCACATCCGCGTCCACCGCCTCGCAGAGGTTGGCCACTACGTTGATAAAGGAGATTTTCATGGCCAGAAACGCATTTGAGGCGTGCTTGATGATCTCTGCCGCCTTCGTTGAAGTCTGCAAAAACGGCGGCAGATCGGTAGCGCACCGATGCCCTGGAACGGCGTCCGAACGCTCGTAGTAGCTGCCCGAGGTAAGGGGCTCATAGATGGCAGCCAGCAGTCGCGCCGCGTTCTCACTATCGGCGCCGAGAACAATCCGGTCCGGGTGGAGAAAGTCCTTCACTGCTGTGCCTTCGCGAAGGAATTCAGGATTTGAAGTCACATCGAAGAGCGCGCGAGAGACGCCATTGCGTTCGATGGTGCGCCGGATCCAGTCGTTGGTGTACACCGGCACCGTACTTTTCTCCACGATAACCTTATAGGAGTGGATCGAACGGGCGATCTCGCTGGCTACCGCGTCTACGTACGACAGATCCGCATTGCCGGTCTCGCTTTGCGGCGTACCGACGGCGATGAAGATAACTTGCGACTCCTGCGTGGCATGGCTGAGGTCGGTGGTGAACTGCACCTGTCCGCTGGCACGATGTCTGCCCAGCAGCTCAGGCAGAAACTCCTCGTGAATTGGCACCACGCCCTGGTTTAGCTTATTTACTTTGTCTTCATCGTTGTCGACGCACAAAACCCGGTGGCCGATCTCGGCGAAGCAGGCGGCCGCCACCAAACCAACGTATCCCGATCCGACGACAGTAATTGCAATGGATTCGCTCATCTTGTTTTCTGGATCCGCCTTAGCACCAAATGAATCGATGTAACTACTATCTTTGGGGGAAAGCCATACTCAAATCGTGCAAGATTGACACGAAAATCGGATAGAGGCGATCCTAAGCCACTCGCTTTGCGCCTTCTTCTGTGACAATAAGCAATGCGTTAAGCCGTCGCCCTGACACTGTCCGTGTTCTTGGTGGGTGAGCCGGAGGCCCGTGCCTCATTCTTTGCTTCTTCCTCATGATATTCCATTTCGGTATTGATGGACCAGACGTTATCTTTGTCCTCTATACCGGCAATGATGTTATCGACGGCGGTCATGGCGGTCAGCATAGAGTGGTCCTGATTGTTGTACTTGTGCATCCCGTTACGGCCAACCAGGTACAAGTTGGGGAAGCGATCGAGAAATTCGCGAATAATGTGGAACCGGTCGTAGGTGCCAAAATAGGCTGGATAGGTCTTAGGAACGCGCACCACGTGCGCGTCGGTTACGTCGCAAGCCCGCAGAATCCCGATCTTTTCCACTTCGGCAATGGCGAATTTCTTCAGATCCTCGTCCGCCATTTTCCACAAGGCGTCGGTCTGATAGCAAAAATATTCGAGCCCAATCCAGGTCTTGGAGGGGTCGGCGACCATATAAGGACTCCAGTTGTTGAAGATCTGCAGCCGCCCCACCAGTACGTCCGGCTCCTGGATATAGATCCAGTTGTCCTTGAGTGGGCCGCCGTCCGCCTCGCGCACCGTCAACCCATTGACCAGAAGCCCCACAGTGATGAAGTCGCGATATTGCAGGCCATCGCTCACTTCGCGGACCTCACTGGGAATCGGAGTATCCAGAGCGTCGATCAGTTCACGCACCGGCATGGTGGAGAAGACATAGTCTGCCGGAAAGCGGCGCCGCTCCCCGCTATGGCTGACCGCCTCCACCGCGGTGATCCTGTCGCCCTGGACGAATAGCCGGGTGGCGCGCCAACCGAGAAGAATCTCTCCCCCCCGGCTGCGAATCTGGTCGGCGGCGTGTTCCCACAGCTGACCCGGACCATATTTTGGATAAAGAAATTTTTCGATCAGAGAGGTCTCAGTTCCCTTCTGCTGGATCGCCTCGTCGCGGGGGGAAGAAAAGGCCTTCTTAAGAAAATGGAGAACGGCGGTGGTAAGCGACAGTCCTTTGATTCGCTGTGCTCCCCACTCGGCGCTGATCTCCTCACAGGGCACGCCCCAGACCTTCTCGGTGTAGGACTTGAAAAATGTCAGGTACAGTTGGCGGCCAAAGCGGTTGATCAGGAAATCCTCAAGCGACTTCTCCACCTTGCGGGGAAAGAGCCTGGCCCGCAGATAGCTGACACCGATTTTCACAGTGCGGATCAAGCCCAGTTTGCGCAGCGTGTCCCCAGTCAGCTTGATGGGGTAATCGAAGAATCTGCGCAGGAAGTAGATGCGGCTCTTGCGCGGGCGGACCAGCATCACCAGGTCCGTGGTTTCGGGCGAAAGCCCCTGACTATTAGTCCTTAGGGTTCGCTGCTTATTCTGGTGACGCAAGGCATGCTGCGCATCCGCGCCTGCTTCGGGCGGCATCAACTCCATCCACCAGTTCATCACCCGGTCGGATTTGGAAAAGAAGCGATGGCCCCCGATGTCAATGCGGTTGCCATTGTGCCTGATGGTGCGCGAGATGCCGCCTATCTCATGGCTGGCTTCGAGCACAATGGGATGCACGTCGGAACGGCGAAGAAACTCCAGAGCGGCCGTGAGCCCCGCGGGACCGGCGCCAATGAGTAGGGCAGTTTTAGGCATGAGCACTCCAGACGCTTGCGATCAAAAACCACGGAACCACGACATTAAGCACTTTCACTTCGACTGTGCGCAGGCCAGGGCAAAGGATGCCTCTTGGCTCTAGAAAAAGAGACGCCGGCCTTCGCCTCCCGGCAAACGCCAGCAGTGGAAACGCTCTGGAGTATCTCTCCAACAGGTGGTGGGCCATCCACACTACGGTAACAGGAGAGATTCTGGAAGACACGGCGCATGGGCATGGGAGAGATTTACCCGGTTGCAAGTTCCACTGCACACGCTTCACCGTGGTGAGATTCCAGAACGTATTGTGTGCTCTCCCTGCTATTACCCGGAAAGGTTCCGGCTCATCCCTAGCCAAGCGTAAATGAACCCGTGACTGCTTCTCAAGCCCTAGCCGTGTAAAGCCTACCACGATGAGTCCCCGTTGCGTTCGCAGCGAATTCATCCGGTACCTTCTGCGCTAATTGTTTTCGCTGTTCTGTTCTAAGACAGCGTTGTTTCTCTTCTAGACAGACGAGTGGCTTTTGATTACCCTGAACGTGCATTAGCAGGAATGCTGTTGCAAATAAACGCATTTTGCAATGGCGTTCTAAGATCTGCTGCGAAGCTTGAGTCTTTCAGCTTCACGAGCAGGTTTCTCTAATACAGTTCTGGATTTCGATGCAACCGCGAGCCGCCCCTTTTCGGGCATCAGTATGTGTACTAGCGCTGCAACTATTGTTGGATTTGTAACCAGCGAGGTTACTTGGTAGAAACGAGTGGATGCAGCGCATGCTCTATTTGTGTCTGTACTCTGCATGAGCAGATGAAGCCTGAACCAGGGAGTGGGAATGCGTCATCTCGCCCTGGACTTCTGGATATCTCCAGACACCGAAGGTATCAACATTTGATTTCACGGGCGGCTAACATGCGACTTCTCTCTAGAGCACTAGCGTTCGCAGTTCTCGTGGCGGGAGCCATACTGCCGAACGCATCTCATGCCCAGGTGGTACCCGCGATCAAGGGCGGCGGAAGTCAAATCAATGTCTATGGGCTGTACACTCTGGTGAAAACCGATTTCAACTCCACGCTCGATTACCCGCCGGGTGCTCCCCCACCGAGCAACACTCTTGACGCCAACGGCTGGAATCAAGCCTTTGCCGCAGGCGCTGACTTCCGTCTGGGGCGGTTTGTGTTTGGCCAGCCGGCGTTGGGGACGCGCTTCACCTATAGCACCGGCACCTTCGGAAAACAAAGAACCTTCGTGTTCGGCCCCGAACTTCACTACATTTACCGGCGATTTCGCCCTTATGGCGACTTCCTGATCGGTCCCGGGAACATTACTTATAAGGATGGTCAAACGGACAATAGCATTGTTTACGAGTTCGGCGGGGGCGTGGACTACCACAAGAATCGAACCCTGAACTTTCGTTTGGTCGACTTCCAGTATCAGCTTTGGGACCTGGGAAACCACTACTATCCTCCGGGGTTTCTGCCCGGACAGCCCGGCGTCTACATCGACACCAAGCTCAAGCCTTATACTCTCAGCTTTGGTGTAGTCATCCGCGTCAGGTGAGCCAAGCCTGCCATCGAGAGCATATTGCTAAGGTTCCGGAGCGTCCGCTTCGAACCTCCCCGCGGAGAGAAACCGCGATCGGTGGCGCGTTCTCACCGCACTTACTGGACAGGCGCAAATCCTGGCCAGACCTCGAGCTGGCTTCCTGCGCGTTTTTCCTCAGCTATAGGACAGATGTGCTTTCGTAATTATTTAGGCTTCCAACTGCTCTGATCGTGAAGTAGCGATGTCTCGAGCATCCCAATCCGCCGACCCCTATCTCAGACCGTCGTTCTCCTTGTCGAACCGCATGCGCCGGCTGGCGTGGTCCATCTGCTGGACGCTGTTGTTTCGCACCTCGCCCCGGCCCTTTCATGCCTGGCGCGCTTTTCTGCTGCGCCGCTTCGGGGCCACGCTGGGCCCGAATTGTCACTTCTATCCAAAGTCCCGCGTATGGGCGCCCTGGAATCTCTTGTGCGCGGACGGGGTTTCCCTGGGCGACGAGGCAGAGATTTATAACCCCTCGCCGGTGACCATGGGATCGCATGCCATTGTTTCCCAGCAGGCTTACATTTGCGGCGCCACGCACGACTATAACGATCCATCGTTTCCGCTTATTTCCTTTCCCATGAGCCTGGGCGCATACTCATGGGTGTGTGCCCGTGCTTCCGTTTCCCCCGGAGTGAACCTGGGCGAGGGTGCGGTGCTCGGCCTGGGTTCGGTCGCCACACGTGATCTGGAACCATGGACGGTCTACGCAGGAATTCCGGCACAACCGGTAAAGCAGCGTGCGGTACGCGAGCCAAGCGCGCCAGCCACGTAATGAGTTGAACTCCACACCAAGAGCAGGAATGTTTTCCTGCATTTCTCCTGTTACTGTGATGGGGTAGGCTCGATGCGAAGGCGTTGATGCCAACTTTACGCCTACAGGAGAAATGCTCTAAGCGATGCAGCCTGTCTTGCGAATCCCTAAACCAGCAACGGCGGGCATCACCACCGCTATCGATGTCGAACCCGGGAGGAGTTGTGCAAAACCCGTCCGGTGGGAAGCCCTCAGAGTTGTGGCCGCCGTCGGAATCCTTCAGTTCACCTTGTGTATTGCACCGGCCCAGGGACAAGCGCCTGATAGCGGGGCGGGACCTTCGCAAAGCAACGAGCCGGTTCAAATCACGCCTGCGCCCAGTAATCCCTCATCGAATTCGTCCCCGCTGGAGCCGATCTTTCCCCAAGCGAATGCACCCGCTGCAGCTGCTGCCCGCTCCCCGAGATACGCGGTTCCCACAGGCCCGTCCTTGGGAGCGGGGCTGGGCTTTGGACCGATCCGCCCCGGAGATATTGTCGAGGTGCAGGTATTCGATGCCCCGGAATACTCGGTGAGCATGCCGGTCTCACCCGCCGGTGAGATTGCGATTCCTTACGCGGGCCTCTTTCACATCGAAGGCATGACGTCGATCGAGGCCGCACACGCCATCGCACGGCTCTTTGTGCAGGATCAGATCCTCCGCGATCCGCGAGTGATCGTCACTACCCAGCAATTCGGTTACAGCGTGACCGTGATGGGCGAGGTGAAAAGCCCTGGCATCTATGCCTTGGCAGGCAAGAAGCGGCTGATCGATATGCTCACGCAGGCGGGCGGGGTGAGCGACCGGGCGGGCCACGTGATCGAAATCTTCCCCGCCGGCTCGATGAAAAACCCGCAGACCGTTCTGTGGGATCCAACGCTGCGGGAAAATGACAATGCTGAACTGGAGATCAAAACGGGAGAAACCATTTTGGTGAGCCGTTGCGGCGTGGTCTACGTGGGCGGCAACGTAGGCAGGCCAGGAGCTTTTCCGTTGTGCGACTCCAACCACACCACGCTCTCCGAAGTCATTGCGTTGGCCCAGGGAACCAAGCCTTCTTCCTGGTCGCAACGTACTCTGCTGCTGCGAACCTCTGAAAGTGGGACGCGCGTGGTGCAAAAAGTCAAACTGGATGACGTCTTGCGAGGCCGGGCTGTGGACATCACCATGCAGCCGGACGACATACTCTTTATTCCGCCGAGCGTCCTCAAAGCAGCCGGAAAAACAGCGTTGACGGCCGCCGTGGGATTCGCCACGCAGGCGTATTTCTATGGGAAGTAGGGCATGCCTCGGACAGCCGCAGAACAGCAACCGGAGTAGCGCGTTTGGGTGACCGCCTCTTACCAACAGCCAATGGTAGCGAATTGCCGATGAAGTTCAGTGTCGTCACCATCTCCTTTAATCAACGGCAGTATTTGGAGGAAGCCGCACGTTCGGTGTTGACGCAGGATTACCCGGCGATCGAATACATCGTGGTAGATCCAGGCTCGACGGACGGGAGCCGGGAATTGATCGAGAGCCTGGCCAATCGGTTGGCGCGCGTGGTTTTTGAGTCCGACCAGGGCCCCGCCGACGGCCTAAACAAAGGGTTTCAGCACGCTTCAGGGGACATTTTCGGATTTCTCAACTCGGACGACGTGTTGCTGCCGGGGGCGATGAGAAGCGTGGCACAGGCCTTCGCGCAGAACCCTGAATGCGACATCGTGATGGGCAACGGTTTTATCGTCGATGCTCAAGGCAAGCGCATTCGACGCATCCGTGCAGCCGGTTTTACCCTGGATCGCTACTTCTATGGTGGCGCCACCTGGCTGCAACAGGCGACGTTTTTCCGGCGCGCGGCGTTTATGGCCGTCGGCGGCTTCAATGTGAAAAACCGCTCCTGTTGGGATGGTGAGTTGCTGGTGGACATGATGCGCAAAGGAGCCAAGGTCAAATATCTTGATCACGACCTGGCGCTTTTTCGTGTCCACGCAAAGTCCATCACCGGCTCGCGGCGGCACAGCGAAATGATGAAAGCGGATGCGGATCGCATGTTTTCTCTCTCCCGCGGCCGCAGCTGGACGGCCTGGGATACCGTGCGCGCCTATCTGTTTCGCATCGAACGGATTCTGACCCATCCCGGTGCGGTCGAGTCCGCGATCCGGGCACGCATGCGCCGGAGTTAGTGAAAGTTAAAGACCGGTGTGATCTTGCAGGGGTTTTAGCCGCTGAGGAAAAGTAGGACAATAATTCCCACCCCTCAGTGGTTAAAGCCTTAGCTTGACTAAGGCCTTACGCAGGAATGAAGCCCCACCGCTTAAAAAAGCCGGCATAGGTTTAGTCACGCTGGTTCACCGTGTGAGAAAGATTGGTGAACGGCCTTTCGGCACTTTATAATCTGGATTCTAAGGCAGTATCAGAATAGGTATACCCGGGCAGGCTTCGACGAGGATGGATTTTTCTTGATAAAAATCCAGTCTGGCAATGTGGCCGCCGGGTACAGTGTTCTGATACTGCCTATAGGGCGGCTCACGGTTATTGTGCCTCACGAACATTCGCGAGAAAACCCGACCACTTTCCGGGAGTTGGAGGTTGAGGGACGGCAGACCGTTCTTCCCAGCGGTTCTACAGCTGCTCCATCACTGGCTATCTTCGATTTACCGATTGGGTGAACTTTCAAGCGCATGAGTGTCTATCCCCCACCATCGGAACCGGTCGTACTCCCCGAGTATCGCGAGCCTAAGGAACCCGAGCGTTCCTTTCTCAGCCTCGGGTTGAACGATGGCCAGACCCTGCAGCACTTCCTCCTGATTGGCAAGAAATATATCTGGCTGGTATTGGTGTGCGCCGTACTGGGGACGGGCGCGGGATTCATGGAGAATGCCACGTCGCCTAAGGAATATCGTTCCTCGGCCAACATCGAGATAACCCAGGACACGGCTGATCAGTTCCGGGTGGATACGGGTGGAGGCTATGACAGCGGCTATATCGACGTTGCCAAGCTGGACACAGAGATCGCGATTCTAAAAAGTTCGACCCTGGCGATGGCGACCATCGTGTCACTGCACCTCGATCAGAACAAAGATTTTTTGCCGCCGGGTTCCAATTATGTCTTCGATCTAAACAAGATCCGGGACCGTCATGCATTAATCGGGATGTTTGAAGGAGGTTTGGCCGCGGAACGCTATGGCCATACCAACATTCTTGACCTGAGCTACACCGCACGCAACCCTCAGCTTGCTGCGGACATTTGTAACACCCTGATTGCCAATTACGTGGAGCACAACTTCAGCCAGAATTACACCGCCACGGAGCAGGTCTCGAATTGGTTGGAAAGACAACTGGGAGACCTGCGAAAACGACTGGAAGCCAGCCAGGAGCACATGCTGACGGTGCAGAAGGATATCGGCCTGGTCGGCATCGATCAGACGCAGAGCATCGTTCTTTCCCGCCTGGTGGACATCAGCCATGACGTCACCACGGCTGAATCGCAACGGCTGGTGGCGGAAGCCAGGTTAGTTACCATGCAGAGTGCGCCGCCCGATGTGCTGGCGACGCTGAGCGGCGATCCTGTTCTGATGGGTTTGAAGGAACGCATGACCTCCCTTCAGGCCGACTACGCCAACCTGAACGCCAAATATGGTGATAAGAACCCCAAGTTGCTTGAGATTCGCTCAGAAATGGCCGAAGTCACCGAGACGATGAAGCGGGAGCAAGGCATCGTGATTTCCCGAGCCCAGGAAGAGGTGAATGCGGCCAAACAAAACCAGGAAGCCCTGCAGCGTAGGTTGGATCAGGAAAAAAGCTCAGCCTACATGGGCAACTCCAAGGCGGTGGAATACTCCCTCGCCCGCCGCGAATACGAATCCAATCGATCGTTGTACGACGGACTGCAACAGCGACTGCAGGAGGCGGGCATCATCGCCGGCCTGCACTCGACAAATATCCGGAAAATCGACCCTGCCGATGCACCGGACTTCCCCAGCTCCCCACGCAAGTCAGTCAACCTGACGCTGGGCCTGCTCTGTGGCCTGGGCATTGGCTTGGTACTGTCTTTCCTCATAGAAGCTCTGGATACAAACATCAAAACCATTTATGACATTGAAGAGCGGCTTGGTCTGCCTATGCTTGGCGTGGTTCCGCAGGTGGACAGCAAGCTACTCTCGCCGGAGACTTTTGTCAGGGATGCCACCTCACCGATTCCCGGCGCCTGGTCGCGCTTGGCTGAGGCATACCGGGCGCTGCGCACTACCATTC
>Ga0302326_10007741_pt1 | contig 23821 bp, 25 predicted proteins | sample Palsa_T0_3_FD_202264 | JGI IMG/M metagenome (GOLD analysis project Ga0302326, IMG submission 202264) | Peat permafrost microbial communities from Stordalen Mire near Abisko, Sweden - Palsa_T0_3 | ecosystem: Environmental > Terrestrial > Soil > Palsa > Peat permafrost | place: Sweden: Abisko... | reverse complement strand
CGCGGGTGTGGTGGACGCCCGCCTGGATGGCGAGCCGGGTGCCCGTCAGCACGCCGCCTTTTGGGGTCAGGATCGCTGCCTGAAGCCACGCCAGCCGCCGGATCGTCGGCGGGCGCGGCTCTCGTATCGCTCGCGTGGGCAGCCACGCCGCCACGAGTTTGAGCACGACGATCGCCGCAAGCGCGAGTCTCACGTCCGCTCCGCCGTCTCGTCCCCAGCGCGCGATCGAGCCACCGACGGTATTCAGGAGACCCGTGCCGCCGGCCGCCCAGTAGGCGCTGGTCGCAGCCGACACGAGCATCAGCACCGACGCCGACCGGGCGAGCCGGGTTGCCCGCTGATCGGGTTGTGGCGCCGTCCCGCTCATCTGGATCAATTACGATACTACTCATCTCGTAATGTCTCAAACCGCCACCACCGCACCGGGCCGGCCCCGGGAGCAGCGCGTCGATGACGCCGTCCGCGTCGCCGTCCTGTCGCTGCTGGCCGAGCGTGGTTACCAGCGCACGACGATCGCTGCCGTCGCCGAGCGAGCCGGGGTCGGGCGCGGCGCCCTGTACCGTCGCTGGCGCTCGAAGGGCGAGATGGTGTTCGGGGCCGTCGTGCACGGCCTGGAGCTCGGCGACCCGCCGCAGTACGGATCGCTGACCGGCGACCTCGAGGCGCTCGGCGAACGGATCGCGCTGCTCTCGGATTCCGAGATTGCCCACGCGGCAATGCTGGGATTGACCGCCGAGCTCGGCACCGACGTCGGATTACGCGACGCGCTCGATGCCCGGCTATGGGCAGTCGAGCGCCGCTACCTGGCGGTGATCCTCCAACGCGCCGCCGACCGGGGCGAGATCCGGCCCGGGGTCGACCCTGAACTGATCCGCCGCCTGCTCGTCGGAGCGATCGCGATCGCCCCGATCTATGGGGGCGGCCCGACGGCGGCACGTGAAGCGGCGGCGATAGTCGCGGCCGGGATACTCGCCCAACACGCGCCGTAACGCGGCTGGCCTACCCCGGATGCGGCAGCATCGGTGCTGCCGCATCCAGGCGCTCGCGTCTGCGCGTCCACGATTGCGGACTCAGCGCTGACGCGGCGTGTCCAGACTCGTTTTGTCCGGCTGCCAGGCCCGTTTCAGGCGTGGATCACTTGCCGGTCAGATGCCACTTGGTTGAGCGGCGCGCACCGGTGCGCTTGACCGCTCCGTCGGATTCGAGCTGCTTGAGGACCCGCAGCACCGCGTCGGCGCTGCCGCCGGTCTGCTGGCGGATCGCTGAAGCGGCAACACCGTCGGTGGTGACGAGGCTGACGACCTTTGCGGGCGTCAGCGCCGTGCCGCGCGCGCTCGCGCCGTTGCTGGTGGCGGTCGCGCGGGTCCGGCGGGCGCGGGTGGTCCGGGGGGCGGTCCTGCGGGGTGCTGGGTCAGATGCGTTCTCGAGCGCCTGGAGCGCCTGAATGGCTTTGTCGAGCTTGTCGCGCTCGGCAGTCAGCTGACCGATTGTTGCCTTGATATCCATTGGGGTCCTCAGTTGTTTGTGGTGGATGAAGACGTGACGGGTGCGTGTCTGCTTGCCGGGCACGTCTGCATTAGGATAGACGCCGTTTGCCGGGACCTTGCCCTGACGGGCGAGATCATAGAAACCTAGCTTCACGAAGGCGCAATCTGGGGTGCGGACATGGATACGCGTCACGTGTCGAGGGCGGCAGTTTGGCGACCTGCATGGGTCTCCCTGACGAACGTTGGCGCTTTGATTGCGAGCGCCCAGCAATCGGACGCTCCCCCGCGGTACACAGTGCGAAACACTGGTGTCGTGGACAACGACCAGATCGCCGACCGTCTGGATGCGCTCGCGATGCTGTTGGAGCTCAATGACGCCAACGCATACACGACGCGGGCGTATCGCCGCGCCGCCGCGGGCATCCGCGCGACACCGGCCCCGATCGCCGAGCTCGTGCGTGCCGGCCGTGTGCGCGAGCTGCGCGGCGTCGGCGCTGGAATCGAATCACGGCTGCGCGAGCTGCTGGAGACCGGCCAGATAGCCGAGTTGGCCGAGCTTGAGCGCGAGCTGTCACCTGACCTCGTGGGGCTCGGACGCTACCTCGGTCTGACCGCGACCCGCGCGGTCGCGCTCGCGCGAGCGCTGGACGTGCATACCGCCGAGCAGTTTCGCGAAGCGGCGGCCGACGGCCGCCTCCGCGACGTCCCCGGGATCGGTCCCAAGACCGAGGCGCGACTACTGGAGGCGCTCGGCAGAGAGGCAGAGCCTCGCCACCGGCAGGGCCTGCTGCTTGACCGCGCGATCGATCTGGTGGAGGGGATCGCATCGGCGCTCGGCGGCGAGGCCGCCGGGGACGTGCGCCGGCGACGCGACCTGTGCGAGCACCTCTGCGTCGTCTGTGCGGCCGAGGAGGCCACCGCCGCGCTGGATCGGTTTGCCGCGCTGCCACAGATCGTGGCGATGGTCGAGCGCCAGGATCGGCGCGCGCTGGGGGTGACCGTCGAGGGGGTACCGGTCGAGTTGGTGGTCGCAGCGCCGCCGCGGTTCGGCACCGAGCTGCTGCGGGCAACCGGCTCTGGCCCATATGTCAGCGCTCTGGAGCCGCTGCCCGAACGGTCCGACGAGGCGGCGGTCTACGCCGCGCTCGGTATTCCCTGGTGCCCGCCGGAACTGCGCGAGCTGCCGTTTGCAGGCGAACCGCCACCACTCGTCGAGCTGGACGCAATCCGCGGCGACCTGCACTGCCACTCGACGTGGTCTGATGGGCGCGCGACCATCGAGGAGATGGGTCGCGCGGCGCGCGGGCGTGGCTATGAGTACCTCGCGATCTGCGATCACACGCCCGCCGTCGGCGCGGTCCGGGGTCTTGACCCGGATGCCGTTCGGCGCCAAGCCGAGGAGATCGCGGCCGCCAACGAGGCCCTGGCACCGTTCGTGGTGCTGCGCGGAATCGAGTGCGACATCCTTGCCGACGGCCGGCTCGACCTTCCCGACGACGTGCTTTCAGAGCTCGACTGGGTCCAGGCGAGCGTGCACGCAGGCCAGCGGATGCCCGCCCGCGAGATGACCGATCGTGTCTGCCATGCCCTGCGCAACCCTCACGTCAACTGCCTCAGTCATCCGACCGGGCGGCTGCTCACCCGTCGTCCCGAGAACGCCGTCGATCTCGAGCGCGTCTACGAGGTGGCGGTCGAGCACGGGGTCGCGCTCGAGGTCAATGGGCTGCCACCACGTCTGGACCTGAGCGGCGAGCACGTGCGCGACGCGCTGCAAGCGGGGGCACGGGTCGTCTGCTCGACCGATGCGCACTCGGTTTCCGGACTGGGGAATATGGCCCTGTCGGTGGCCACGGCACGACGTGGATGGGCGACCGCCGCGGACGTCGTCAACACACGCTCGCTCACCTACCTGCTCTCACGCTCGCGGTAATGCCGTCGGGCGCTCACGACGATCCCGACATGGGTGACGTGCTGCGGGGACCCGTAGCGTTAGCGGCGTGACCGAGATCGTCGAGCAGGCGGACGCCGGTGCCGGCCTCACCGAGGTCGAGGCCCGCAGCCGGTTGCGTGAACGTGGCCGCGGGGTCGAGACCCGGTCCAGCCGGTCCTACCGATCGATCGTCTTTGCGAACACGTTCACGGTGTTCAACCTGATCCTGGCGCTGTTCGGGGCGGCGACGCTCGCCTTCGGTCACGCCAAGGACGCGTTGTTTCTCGGCGTCCTGGTCGCGAACGTCGTGATCGGAACGTTTCAGGAGATCCGCGCCAAGCGCGCCTTGGACAGGCTGGCCGCGCTTGTCGCGCCGCACGCGAGCGTGGTCCGCGACGGGACCCCGCGGGAGGTGCCGGTCGACGAGGTCGTGGTCGGCGACCGGGTGCGCGTGATGGCCGGCGATCAGGTGGTCGCCGACGGCACGCTGGTGCAGAGCGAGGGTCTGGCACTGGATGAATCAAACCTGACCGGCGAGAGCGAGCCGGTATTGCGTGACGTCGGCGATCAGGTGCTGTCTGGGTCGTTCGTGGTAGAGGGCGCGGGCGCGTTTGCGGCGACCGCCGTCGGGGCCGACAGCCGCGCCGCGCAGTTGGCCGCCACGGCGCGCGCGTTTCGCCACCCGCGCTCGCCGTTGGAGCGGTCGATGGATCGACTGCTGATCGTGCTGGTGGCCGTGATGGCCCCGCTCGGAATCGCGCTCGGCGTGTCGCTGGCGATCCGCGGCGTGAGCCGGGCACAGGCGACCGAGACGCTCACGGCGGCGGTCGTGAACATCGTCCCGGAGGGGTTGATCCTGCTCGTGTCGCTGACCGCCGCCGTGTCCGCGGCCAAGATCGCGCGGCGCGGCGTGCTGGCGCAACAGCTCAACGCGATCGAGTCGCTGGCATCGGTCTCGGTGATGTGCACCGACAAGACCGGGACGCTGACCGAGGCGGCGCTGCGCGTGGTCGCGCTGATCCCGGGCGACGGCGTGACTGAGCACGAGCTGGAAACGATGTTCGGGCGGTATGCGGCGAGCTCGTCGGCGCGCAACTCGACGCTTCAGGCGATCCACGACGCCGACCTGACCGGTGACGCGTCCGCAGTCACCCCGTCCGCGCAGGTGCCATTCTCGTCGCGACGGCGCTGGAGCGCGCTGCAGCTCGGCTCTGACCGGCTCGTGTTGGGCGCGCCCGAAGCGCTCCTGGAGCTCGACGGGACCCTCCGCCAGCGGGCGGTCGGCGAGGCGGCAAGCGGACGGCGTGTGCTCGCGTTGGCATCGGCCACGGGACCGCTGCCGCCGGCGGCGCCGGACGCCCCGCTCCCGGATGGGCTCAGGCCGCTGGGGATCGTCGTCCTGGCGGAGCGGCTGCGCGACAGCGCCGATGAGACCGTTGCGTTCTTCACCTCCGAGCGGGTCGCGCTCAAGGTTCTGTCCGGTGACAACCCCACCACCGTCGGCGCGATCGCGCGTGACGCCGGGATCCCGGCGCAGTCGGACGCGCTGGACGGGGAAACGCTCCCCGATACCGACGCCGGGCTGCTGGACGCCGTGCGGGCCGCGCCAGCGATCGGACGGATCTCACCCGAGGACAAGGCCCGGGTCGTGCGCGTCCTCACCGACGCCGGCGAGTACGTCGGGATGCTGGGCGACGGGATCAACGACGTACCCGCGCTCAAACAGGCGCGGCTCGCGATCGCGCAGGGCACAGGGACGCAGATGGCCCGCTCGGTGTCTGACCTCGTGCTCGTCTCGGGCGAGTTCTCAGAGGTACCGCAGATGGTGCACGAGGGCCGCCAGATCCTGCGCAACATCCAGCGCGTCGCTCGACTGTTCATCGCCAAGGCAACGTTCACCGCGTTCCTGCTGATCACCGTTGCGCTGACCACCGGCATCTTTCCGCTGCTGCCGCGCCAGTTCACGCTGACCTCATCGCTCACGATTGGCGTCCCCGCCTTCTTTCTCGCGCTCGCCCCATCGGCCGGACCATGGCGCACCGACGGGTTCCTGCGCGCGGTCGCCAAGTTCTCACTGCCCGCCGGGCTGGCGGCCGGGATCGGAATCCTCACCGCCTACCTGCTTGCGCGCCACGCGGCCGGCGCCACGCTCGAGCAGGCGCGCACGGTGACCACCGGGACCGTCGTCACGGCCGGCCTGGCGATCGTGATCGCGCTCGAAGACGAGCCCGGCCGACGACGCTACGCCGTGATCGGACTGTGCGCGCTGATGGCGATCGCGTTCGTGCTCGTCTACGTGATCCCCGCCGGCCACAACTTCTTCGACCTGGCAGACCCCACCAGCGGGATGATCGCCACCTGGGCAGCCGGCAGCGCGGTCGTGGTTGTCCTCCTGACCGCCGCGCTGCGCGTCGTCCGAGCGACCTAGCCCAGCAGGAGTGCCACGATCGCTGCCGCTTCGTCGACGGCAGGCTCGACCGCCAAGATGGCGTCGTTGTAGATGAAGCCCTCCGTGATTCGAACGACCGCGTAGGCGAGCGCGTCGGGGTCAGCGCGCGGGTGAAAGCTGCCGCTGCGTTGCTCCTCGCGGTACAAGTCGGCCAACCGGGCCACGGTGCGCCGCTGCACCGAGCCGCCTCGACCGGTCAGGATCCGCAGCGCCGCGTGGGTCTCCTGTTGCAGGAAGACTTGCAGGGGGCGAGCGTCGACCAATGCCGCGACGTGCTGGCGGAAGACCGCGAGCAACCGTTCAGGCCCCGACAGGTGCACTGTGTCACGTTTGGCCCGCTCGAACACGACGTCCGAGAGCGAGAAGACCACGTCGGAGATCAGCTGCTCGCGAGGACCGGTCCACCGGTACAGGGTCGCGCGTGAGATCCCGAGCTCGTTTGCCAGCGCCTGCATATCGATCCGGCGCCCCGCCAGGTACTGGCGCCGGGCGGCGTGGAACGCGGCGGCGGGAGTCGCCCCGGAGCGCGCCGTCGGAGCGTGCTCCCGTAGGTAGGCGCGATACGCGGCCGAGCCGAGAGCTCGCGGATCGATGTCCGTGGACCGCGGTGACTTTGCATCGGCCACGACTGCGGGCGCCACGATCCTCATCGATCGAGGATATCGCTGAGACAGATCCTGAATCTGTCAGCGTGACAGATCCAGGATCTGTAGCATGCCGATCGGAGAGTGTTTGAGAGGGAGCCCGGCGGCGTGCAGGGCGCGGCGTCGGCTCAGCGAGAGAGGAGAGGCGATGACGACGGCACCCGTGTCTGCGGCTGGTCCGAACCCGGTCGAGCGCCTGTGGAACCGGTCCCTGGATCGATATCCGACCAATCGGAGCCGGTATTTGAGCCTGGGGATCGTCGTCGCCACGACGATCGTCCTCTACTACCAGCTGTACCTCAGCGGCGGGGTCGCCACGAGCATCCTGCGCAACCTCCACATGTCGTTCACCTACTACGTGAACATCAGCGTCGTCGGCTATCTGCTGGGCGCGGCAGCTTCGGTCCTCGCCGGACTCGCCGATCGCTACGGTCGCGCCAATATCGTCACGGTAGGACTGGGAATCGTCGGGCTGCTGTGCCTGGTCGGGCTGCCCAACGCGCACACCAAGCTCGCCTTCGCGGTGATCTACGTCGCGATCGGATTCGTCGAGGGGATCATCCTCGTCGCCACCCCGGCGCTCGTGCGCGACTTCTCACCGCAGCTGGGACGAGCCTCCGCGATGGGCTTCTGGACACTGGGACCGGTGCTCGGCTCGCTGGTCGTGGCGGCGTTCGTATCGGGCGCTGGGACCACCAGCTGGCAGGATCAGTACCGCACCAGCGGGATCATCGGACTGGTGGTATTCGCCGTCGCGCTGGTCGGCCTCCGGGAGCTCGCGCCGCGGTTACGAGACCAGCTGATGGTCTCCCGCAAGGACCGTGTGCTGATCGAGGCGCGCGCGGCCGGGCTGGACATCGCGGAGAGCCTCAGGCATCCGTTCAAGCAGATGCTGAAGCCCGACATCCTCCTGTCGGCATTCGCGATCAGCGTGTTCCTGATCATCTATTACGTCGCCGTCGGCTTCTTCCCGGTCTTCTTTGAGTCGGTGTTCGGCTACAGCCAGTCGAAGGCCAATGCGCTGGGCAACTACTTCTGGTCGTTTGACGCCGCCGGGCTGCTGATCGTCGGCGTGATCTCAGACCGGCTGCGGGTGCGCAAGCCGTTCATGGTGTTCGGGGCCGTCTGCGCGATCGTGTTCACGACGATCTTCGCGCTCAAGGCAACCCATCCGCATACCTCCTACACCACGTTCAAGATCCTTCTGTCGTGCATCGCGGTGTCGCTGGCGCTGTCCTTTGCGCCGTGGATGGCGAGCTTCACCGAGACCGTCGAGCGCCGCAACCCAGCGCTGATCGCCACTGGCCTGGCGGTGTGGGGACTGATGATCCGAGTCGTAATTGCCGTCAGCGTGTTCTTCGTGCCGAAGGTCGTCACGACCGCGACGACGCTGGTCGAGCAGGGGCCAGTGGTCAAGGCGGTGCTCGCCAGCCCCGTGCCGGTGGGCCATACCACGATCGGCAAGGCAGCCACCGCCGCGTCGGCTAACCCGGCCACGATCGCCCAGCTGCAGGCGATCTCGGCCCGGGACGCAGCGCTGCTGAGCGCACTCAAGTCTCATCCGGCCGTCGCCGCGGCCCTGGCAAAAGGTCAGGCGGCAGGCGTCAAACCGACGCCAGAGCAGCTGGTCGCGATCAAGACGGCGCTCGGCCCCCAGGCGTTTGCTGAGCTGATACAGCCCCAGACCGCCAAGGACCTGGCGTTCCTCTCGACCACCGCTCCTCGGACGCTCGGCGCGGCGAACTTCGCCGCGATCACCAACCCGACGCCAGCCCTGTCGTCGGCACTGAAGACCCTAGGCACGCTCGGGCCTGGAGTGCAGAGGGCCGCCGCCGACTCACCAAAGCAGTGGCGTACGTTCTTCTTCGTCGGCGTCGGTGGACAGGTCGTGTTCATCCCGCTGATCCTCCTGATGGCGGGCTTCTGGGATCCGCGCCGCGCCAAGCGAGCCGAGGAGGAGCACGACGCCTGGCTGACCGCTGAAATGAGCAAGCTCGGTCACTGACGGCAACCTCAAGCGCGCCGGAGCTCAGGTGATGGGCGCCTCGCTCGCGCACGACGCGCCCCCTCCGAGACGGGACGGCGATCAGGCGCGCTGCGGCACGCTTGCGATCGCGTCCTGGTAGACAGCCATCTGTCGGGCTACCCCTCGTTCGCGTAGCCCTCGGTCAGACTCAGGTCGTCGACGATCAGAGCGGCGGCGATTGTCATGCGCTGGAACTCCTCGTCTCGACGTGCCGCCGCGAGTTGCTCAGCGCTGCCGTGAATCTGGATACAGCCGTTGATCTTTCCGTTGGGCTCGAACAGCATCACATCGAAACCTTCGATTCGACCCTCTTGCTGCATCCGGCCGTACAGCCCCAGCGTCTCGTTGAACACCTCGAGCCCCACTTCTCAGCTCCCCGTACGGGCGTGCCCCAACTGATGAACAGCACACGGTCGGCCATGCCGACTCCTTTCGGCTTGCGGCTCGGCCCGGTGCCGGGCCTCCACGGCGACTATCTCACCGAGCCGCATCCCGCGCAACACCAACCTCCGACTGCGCTGCACTCACGTGATTTCAGCGCTCGTCTTGTTCGGGGTGCACTGCTAGCAATGGCCTTTTGGCGTGTTTGAGGAGGTATCTCGCGGTGCTGCCCTCCAAGCGGGCAAGCAGACCGCCGAGCCCGTGCGAGCCGATCACGATCACCGCCGGGTTGCGGTCGCGCGCGACACGGAGGATCGTTTCGCCCACGCCGCCAACATCGGCGACCGCAAGCGGTTCGGCATCGAGACCCAATGTCTGTGCCAGCTGAGCACCTTCGCGGGCGACGCGCTCGGCATGCTGCTGGGCTGCGTCTTCGATTTCAGCGACGACCGCGGGGTTGATCGGGACCGAGCCGCCTAAAGCCAGCCCGCTCGGCGCGGGAACGAACGCGAGCCCCTCTTCCCAGACGGTGACCAGGACGACTCGGTGGGTGCTGAGCAACCGCGCCGCCTGTGCCACCGCGTGTTGTGCCGCAGCAGATCCGTCGTAGGCGATCAGCGCCAGTTCGTCGAGCGGCCCCATAGCCACGTTGAGAATACCGTGGCATCGGTGACGATTTGCTGACACAGCGCGCGAAACGCGCTGCTATAGCTCGCGTCGTCGCCAAGGTTCAGCAGACCCGGCTTCAGCCTCTGAGCTGACAGCCGCGCGCGGTTCAAGGTGGCATTCCCCCAATCGGTGGACGGCAAGATCCACCCCCGAAGGGGCCGAACAGCCGATCGCCCCGGCCGCCATCCGGCGAGATGATGCAGACATCAAACATCACCATCTCGAACCGAAGGAGCCATCAGATGACCACCACCAAGACCAAGAGCAAGACCACGACCACGCTCATCTCGAGGATCCGGCGCGTGCTGCGTGAGCTCACCGGCGGCCAGGCCGCGATCTTCCGCTACGACCGCGAGTTCGGCGCCTAGTTTGCCGGCTCGCTGAGCAGGCCACCGCGCACGCGACGACTCGCGGCCAGTGCTAGACATCAGACCATGGCCGCCGAGTACGTCGTGTCGATGTTGATGGAGCACTCTGGGACCGGGCGCGACCAAGAGGCTCGCCGACAGCTCGCCGCGGCGCTGCCTGGCGCGAGCGTCGGCCCGTCCGACGACATCGGGGCGTTCGACGTGACGCTCAGCGCGGACGACTACGAGCGGGCGCTGACCCGTGTATGGGACGCCGTGGCGGCCTCCGGGACCGATGATCACCTCGTGTTTCTGGAGCATCCGGACCTTCCCGAGCACTGGAAGCCGCGAAGCCGGTCGGCGCCGCAGTGACGCGGGCTGACGGCCGACGGGACATGCAGTCCGAGTCGAGCACCGCTCTCGGACGCGCGATCGCAGGCGGCCGGTTCGCCGTCACGGCCGAGTTCGGCCCTCCCGTCGATCCGAGGCCCGATCGGATCCGTGACGCCGCCCGGCGCTTCGCCGGGCTTGTCGATGCGGTCAACGTGACCGACAACCAAGCGGCCACCGTGAAGGTGTCCGCGCTGGCCTGCGCGTCGATCCTGGTGGCCGAGGGTGTCGAGCCGATCCTTCAGGTCACCGGACGTGACCGCAACCTGATGGCCCTGCAGAGCGACCTATTAGGCGCCTGGACGCTCGGCGTCAGGACGGTGCTCGCGCTTTCGGGTGACCCGCTCAAAGTCGGCCAGTATGAAAGCGCCGCAACGCACGTGCGTGACCTGGACTCGCTGGGGCTGACCGAGCTGATCAGCGCGATGAATCGCGGCGTCCTCGCCGCCGGTGAGCCACTGGCGCACCCACCGAACTTCCAGATCGTGGCCGCCGCAAACCCGCTGGTCGATCTGCCCGCCCGGCTGGACGCCAAGCTACAGGCGGGCGCCACACTGCTGCAGACCAACATCGTCTACGACATTGATCGGTTCCTCCAGTGGCTCGGCCCGGTCCTTGACGGCGGCATCACCGAGCGCGCGTCGATGCTCGTCGGGGTGACCCCGCCGCGCAGCACCCGCATGCTCGAGCACCTGCACCGCAACATCCCTGGCGTCGAAGTCGACGACCAGACCTTCGCTCGGATGGCCGGCCTGCAAGGTGACGCGGCCAAGGCCGAGGGCATCGCGATCGCCGCCGAGCTGATCGAGCGACTGCGTGCGCTGCCTGATGTCGCCGGCGTCCATCTGATGGCGCCGGGCTGGGAGACCGAAGCGGTGCCCGCGATCCTCGCTGCTGCCGGCCTCAGCTCGAGCTCCGGTCACTAAGCCTGGATCCACCGGCGCCGCCGACCTCCCGGCACTCGTCCACGACGTCGACTCGGTCATCGTCGAGCTCGCGCCACTCTCAGACCCAACCTGGATCGGCCGGCTCCGCGACCAGTCACGGATTCTGGCCGGCGCTGTGGAGCGAACGCAACCATCCGAAACGGCGTCGCTCTCCAGCTCCCAGCTCGAGCGGATCGCCGCCGCAACCACAAGGCTGCGCCGTCTCCTCTCGGCTGCTGTGTGAGCGATGGCGTCCCGGCGCTGAGGCCGTGTTAACGTGCGCGGCATGGCCGATCCCCAGCGTGACTGGCTGCTCGTGACCGTCCACACCCCCGGCCGCGAAACCCCGGCCGAGCGGGTCTACGCCTGGCGCAAGCTACGAGGACTGGGAGCGCTCTACCTCCATCAGTCGGTGTGCGTCCTGCCAGCCTGCGAGCCGACCAGGTCGGCAATCGACACGCTGATCGAGCATCTGCGGAGCCGTGGCGCGCAGAGCGAGGTCCACCTCATCAAGTTCACCGACGAGACGCAGGAGACGGCGCTGATCAACGAGTTTCAGGCCGAGCGCAGCGACGAGTACGGCGAGGTGGTCGAGCGCACCAAGCAGTTCCACGAGGAGCTCGAATACGAGCGCGGCCGGGGCCGCGTCACCTACCCCGAGTTCGAGGAATCCGAGGCGGACCTCGTCCGGCACCAGAAGTGGCTCGCGGCGATCGAGGCGCGTGACTACTTCGAGGCGCCGCGACACGCCGAGGCGGTCGCGGCGGTGGACGCCTGCGAGCGGGCGCTCGCGGCGTTCGAGGAGACCGCGTTGGAGTCCGAGTTCCAGCAGCCGCCCGAGCGTCGTGAGCGGCCCGGCGCACCCGGGTTGCGCGCCGTCGACGGCGGTGGGTGACCGCGGACCGTTCATAACGCGGCGAACGCGCGCTGGGTGTCGTTGAGCAGCCGTTCGCGCTGTTCGGAGGTCCGGTTGGTCACGCTCGCGTAGTTGATCCAGCGGAGGTTCTTGACGCCGATCTTGGCGAACGTGCCCTTGAACATGATCTTGGTCAGCGGGTCGCGATACCACCAGCGGTAGGCCTTGTCGGGGGTGGTCATGATCGACAGGACGCTGACGCCGCCCAGGCGCGTCATCCGATTGCGAAACGGGTTGCCTCTGGCCTCGGGCAGCTCGTCGTAGAGCACGCCCTTTGTCAGAACGCGGTCCAGGAATCCCTTGGTGGCCGCGGGCATTGACTCCCACCAGACCGGGAACACGAAGGCGAGGTGGTCGGCGGCGAGCAGTCGTTCCTGGTAGTCGGCGACCTGCGGGTCCACGACCCGCCCCTGCCGCCATGCGACGAGGTCCTCGCCCGTCATCGCCGGCTGAAACCCGTCGGCGGCCAGGTCGATCAGGTCGACCTCGTGTCCGGCCGATCCCGCGCCTTCGATCGCGGCCGCGGCGACTGCGGCTGAGAAGCTGCGCCGGTGCGGCACGTCGTCGGCCGACGCGATCGTGTACGGGTGGTCAAGCACGATCAGAACCTTCATGGTTGTCGCTCCTTCGGACGCGAATGAGTGTTGCAATTACAACTGTTGCAGATGCAACGGTTGTTTGTCAAACACCGCCGTATCATGAGGGCGTGCCACCGGACAAGGCAGCTCAGCAACCGCTACCCGATGATCTCGCCACGCTCTGGTACTTGATCCGCCGGGTCGCGGGGCTGATGGACCGCCAAGGGGAGGCCCTGTTCCGTGGCGAGCTCGGGATCTCACTCGCCCAATTTCTCGTCCTGTCAGTCGTCGACGCCCATCCCGGCCCGCTCAGCCAACAGGCCGTCGCCGACCGCCTAGGTCTGACGAAAGGGACAGTCAGCCGGCAGATCGACGCCGCCGTCGACGCGGGCCTCATGACCGTCAGCGTCGCTGCTCACACCCGCCGCGAACACGCCCTCGCTCTGACCAAGACCGGAACCAACCTCGTCCGAACGGGCGACACGCTCGTTGCGCAATCACGCGCCGCGCTCGTGGAGGCGATCGAACCTGACGACCTGAACGGCGCGCTGCGCGCCCTCGCTGACCTCTTGCAGGCGCTCGACACGTGACCGCCATGGGCTGGCGACGTCAGGGTCGGGGGGCGAGCCCCGAGAACGGCTCGGTCATGTTCGGACGCTCGAGGACGGTGGCCTGGTCTGCGCGGATCAGCAACAGGGCGAGGATGACCGCCACGATCACGAGCGCGAACGACAGTTTCATCGTCGTATCGATCGCCGAGATGAAGCCTTGGTGGACGGCGTCTCGCACGGCTTGGTGCTGATCCGCGGGATATCGCGCCAGCGCCGCGGTCGAACTCGAGGTGCCATTCAGGAGCCCCTCGAGCTGGCGGGCCGCGGCGGCGGTCAGACGCACGCCGCGGTCCGCCGCCGCGGACACGATCCGGCTGGTCTGAACCGCCTCGAACAGCGCCCCTGAGAGGGCCACGCCGAACGTCGAACCGAGCCCGCCCAGTGTCGTGATGATCGCTGCGACAGAGCCGTGCCTGCGCGCCGCGACCGAGTTCAGCGCCGCGAGGTTCATCGGCGTCAGCGCAGTTCCGATCCCGAGCCCGAGTAACGCCAGCGGTGGCCACAGCTCCCCATATCGAGTTGAACTGGAGATCCCGCCCAGCAGCAGCATCGCCGCGCCCGCGATCGCCATCCCGCCGACGATCGGTATCAGCGGCCCGAGCCGCTCAAACAGCCGGCCCCCGATCGGCATCGCGATCATCATCGTCACGCTCGACGGCAGCAGCAGCAGGCCCGCCTGCAGCGCGTTGTAGCCAAGTAGGTCCTGGAGGTAGGTGGGGATGAAGAACAGGACCGCGCCGAACGCGAAGTCGAGCACGAACACGACGATGCTGGCGCCGCTCAGGTTGCGGCGGGCGAACATCCTGACGTCAACCAGCGGCTCATGCAGACGGCGCTCGATCAGGAAGAACCCCGTCAGCAGCATCACCCCGCCGACTAAGACGACCACGAACTTCGCCGACGCGAACGCCCATGGGTTCGGCGCCTCGTTCAACGCCAGCGTCAGCGCGGCGAGGCCGGCGAACGAGAGCGCGAGGCCGGTGTAGTCAATTCGCCCTGAGGCCTGCTCGTCGCGGCTCTCGCGAGCGCCGCGGACCCAGAGCAGAATCAGCGCTCCGACGACCACGTTCAACCAGAGGATCCAGCGCCACGACAGCTCGGCGGTGAACACACCTCCGATCGCGGGGCCGATACCCGAGAACAGTGCAGTCGACGCGCCCCACAGGCCGACCGCCATGCCCCGCTGCTCACCTCGGAAGCTGTCGGTGACGATCGCCAGCGACGCCGGCGTCAGCACGGCGGCGCCGACGCCGACTCCGGCGAGCGCGACGATCAACACCACCGGCGAGCCGGCGAGCGCTCCGGGCACCGATGCCGCCATGTACAGGACGGTCCCGATGATCAGCACCCGGACCCGCCCGAACACGTCGGCCAACCGGCCGGCCGCGATCAGCAACGCCGAGTAGGTCAGCAGGTAGCCGGTCACCGTCCACTCGAGCTCCGTCAGCGACGCCCCGAACTGGCGGTGAATCGTCGGGATCGCGAGCACGATCGCCGCCGTGGGCACCGACGTGATGCCGCTCGCCAACGCCATCGCGAGCAGCAAACGCCGGGAGCCGGCCTTCCCGTCCACCCCCATGCGCGAACAACCTACCGGCACCAGCGGCGGGACAGGGCGCTAACCCCGCTAACCCCGCTGCTGGTGACCGCCCTGCTTAGTGCGCGGCTTCCTGCGCCCGCCGCGGCAGTTTCCAGCCCGGACGGACGAAGTGGCAGGTGTAGCCGTTGGGGTAGTGCTCGAGGTAGTCCTGGTGCTCAGGTTCCGCCTCCCAGAAGGGTCCGGCAGGCGCCACCTCGGTGACGACCTTGCCGGGCCATAGACCCGACGCATCGACATCGGCGATCGTGTCCTCCGCGACGCGACGCTGCTCCTCGTCGACGTAGTAGATCGCCGAGCGATAACTCGCGCCGACGTCGTTGCCCTGACGGTTCTTCGTTGTCGGGTCGTGAATCTGAAAGAAGAACTCGAGCAGGTCCCGGTAGGAGATGCGGTCGGGGTCGAACAGGATCTCGATCGCCTCCGCATGCGAGCCGTGGTTGCGATAGGTCGCGTTCGGTGTGTCGCCGCCCGTGTAGCCAACGCGCGTGCCGGTCACGCCATCGAGCTTGCGCACCAGATCCTGGACACCCCAGAAGCACCCGCCCGCAAGGATCGCCTTCTCGGTCTCAGCCATCTCTCTGCTCCTCATTGTCGTTCGACATACCTCGAATGCTACGCACCCCGACACGGAGCGGGTGTCGCTTATGATCGGCCGATGCAGCTTCAGGGGCCCGCGCTCGCGTGTCCGGCAGCGCCGCTGAACCAGTTGCTCCGCCACGGTCTGGACCGCGATCCCGATGCGATCGTGATGGTGTCGATCGTGCGCTCGATGACCTGGCGCGAGCTTGAGGACGAGAGCTCGACGCTCGCCTGCGGCTACCGCCGCCTGGGCTTGCGCGAGGGCGACCGGATCGCGTCGCTGATGCCCAACCGGATCGATCTCGTCGTCCACTACCTGGCGTGCTTCAAGGCGGGGCTCGTGGCGACACCGCTGAACTACCGCTACACCTATCGCGAGATCGATCATGCGCTCGAGGTCAGCGGCGCCGACGCGTTGCTGGCACACGTCGAGCGCGAAGAGGATGTGGCCACGAGCGCGCACGCGCTGGGTCTGCGCTGCGGAGTCATCGCCTACCGTGACGAAACCGGTGAACACCCCGTGAGCTGGCCGCACAGCTTCGCTGCGTTGCTGGAGAGTGAGCCGGTCGCGCTCGACCCCTCGCCCGACCCATCGATCCCGGCGGTGATCTTCTTCACATCGGGGAGCACCGGCCCGGCCAAAGGAGTCACCCACACGCGCGAATCGCTGCGCTGGATGATCGCCAGTGCCGTGTCGGCGTTCGAGCTGAGCGACGTGGACGAGTTTCTGCCCGGGTCCTCGATGTCGCACCTGGGCTCGTTTCTGTGGACGTTCAGCATGCTGTCGGTCGGCGGGCGGGTCGTGGTCGCCAGGACCACCGACGCGCACGAGCTGCTGCCCCTGCTACGCGACAATCGGCCAACCGTGCTGGCGATGATCCCGGCCGCCCTGATCGCGCTCGTGCGCGATCACGGCCTGCAGCCGACTGACTTCGCGTCGCTGCGTGTCTGCCGCGCAGGCTCTGACAAGGTCTCCACCGAGCTGCTGACCGAGTTCGCCGCCGCGGCCGGGTTCTCGATCTCCGAGGGGTACGGGATGACCGAGGTCGGCCTGGCGACGCTGAACCCGCCGTCGGGCGTCAATAAGCAGGGGTCGATCGGCCCACCGATCAGCGGGTTTGAGATCGCGCTGCGCGACGATCAGGGCAACCCGATCGGACCGGGGTCAGTCGGCCGGATCTTCATCCGGGCGCGCAGCCAGATGGCCGGTTACTGGAACGCCGAGGCGGCAACGAATGAGGTGGTCTGCGGCGAATGGCTCGATTCGGGCGACCTGGCGCACGCCGACGAGGACGGCTACCTGTGGTTCTTCGGACGCAAGAAGCAGATCATCGTCCACGATGGCTCCAACATCAGTCCATTCGAGGTCGAAGGTGCGTTGCTCGAGCACCCGGCCGTCGGGCTGGCGGGAGTCGTCGGGGTCCACGACGCCGTGCACGGTGAGACGATCCGCGCCTATGCGACCCTCCGCGACGGCGCGGTCCGCCCGTCAAGCGCGGACCTGATCGTGTTCTGCCGTGACCGCATCGGCTATAAGGCGCCCGAGGAGATCGTCTTCCTCGACGAGATGCCGCTGAACCCAACCGGCAAGATCGACCGGGTCGGCCTCAAAAATATGGCCGAGGACCACCTCCACCCCCACGGGCTACCCCAGTCGGCTTAGCCCTCGCAACAAGGCGGTCCGTGAGGGCTGGTTCATCCGAATATGGGGGCGTAGATGCGTTGGGGAACGATCCGCGCGATCACCCGTTGCGCACCCGGCTCGGGGGGAGGCGTGGCGCCGCCCATGTGCATGCCGTACATCTCATCGTGAAATGCTCCGTCCGGGTCGTCGGTGAGTTCTACGGTGCCCGAGATGGTGGCGTAGTCCGGGCCGGCCACGGGGAGGCCGTGCACGAGCAGGTTCACGCGGGGGTCACGGCTCATGTTGACCGTCTTGCGGCGGCCCTTGATGGTGCTGAACAGGATGTCGTCGCCATCTCGCTTGACGAAGATCACCGATGTCTGGGCCTTCCCGTCGGCGTCGGTGGTGGCCAGAACACTGAGGTGGGGGCCGTCGAGGATGCGGCGGACGGTTGCGTTGAGGATCGGATGGTCGAGGTCGGTCATACACGTTCAGACTCGCGCGGAGCCGCCGAGGAATCGCTCGACCAACCGATTCCTTCCTGTCATGTGGGCTGACCCTTGACTTCAAGCGCTTGAGGTGTGTTTTGCTGCCCGTATGACAGCTCTCACGATCCAGCATGTATCTCGGCGCAGCGGGCTGAGCGAGCCGACGCTGCGCTACTACGAACAGGTCGGGCTGATCGGCCCGGTCGAGCGCGACCCGAGTAGCCGGCACCGCCGTTACCGGCAGGCGGACCTCGACACGTTGCAGGCGCTGGCGTGCCTACGGGCGATGGGCGTCGGGATCGAGGACATGCGCACGTACCAGACCAACCGCACGCGCGGGCACGAGGCGGCGGGTGAGCAGCGCGATCTGCTGTTGCGTCACGCCAAGCGGATCGAGGTTGAGATCGAGACGCTCCGGACGCATCTCGACTATCTGCGAGCGAAGGCGGCGTTGTGGGACGCGCGCGACCGCGGTGACGCCGACGCGGAGACCGAGGCAAACCTACAGGTGCAGGACATGATCCCCCGCCTGGAGGAGGCGCTCCGATGAGCCGTGTTCTGGTGACCGGCGGCTCGGGGTACGTGGGCACCCAGCTGCTCGCCGCGCTGCTGCGCGACGGTCGTGAGGTGCGGGCCACGGTTCGGTCCCTGGAGAGCGAGGGCGACGTGCGTGCGGCGGTGCGTCGCGCGGACGCGGACGACAGCGTTCTGGAGATCGTCGCCGCCGACTTGACCGCCGATCAGGGCTGGGCCGTCGCGGCGGCGGGCTGCGAGGAGGTCCATCACGTCGCCGCGCCAATGGTCCAGACCGACGATCCCGATGCAGTGATCATTCCCGCCCGCGAGGGCACGTTCCGCGCCCTGCGGGCGGCGCGCGACGCGGGCGCCAGGCGGGTCGTGCTGACCTCGTCGTTTGCGGCGGTCGGCTACTCACCCAAGCCCGGTGCCGAGTACACCGAGGCCGACTGGACCGATCCCGACATGCCCGGTCTGCCGGCCTACCCGCGGTACAAGACGATCGCCGAGCGGGCCGCGTGGGACTTCATCGAACGTGAGGGTGGCGACACCGAGTTGGTCGTCGTCAACCCGACCTTCATCCTCGGCCCGACACTCACGACGCAGGCGCGTTCGTCGTTGGCGCTGACCAAGGCGATGCTCGACGGCACGATGCCCGTCGTGCGCCGCCAGCGCTTCGGCGTCGCTGATGTGCGCGACGTCGCGGATCTGCACATCCGTGCGATGGCCACGCCCGAGGCCGCCGGCAAACGCTTCCTGGCGCTGGCCGACGGACCGACGATCAGCTTCCTGGAGATGGCGGAGATCCTGCGCCAGCGGCTCGGCCCGCTGGCCGAGCGAGTGCCGACCGACGAAGCGCCCGGGCCCGAGCCGCCCCGCCTGATCATCCACAACGACCGCGCCAAGCGGGAGCTCGGTTGGCGGCCACGCCCGGCTGAGACGACGATCGTCGAAACGGCCGAGAGCTTGCGCGACCTTGGCCTGCTGGAGAAACGGTGATGACGCGAGCGCTACGCCGTCGCCAGAGATTCCGCAACGGCATTGGCGGCCGTGCGGACCACGTCGAGCACGAGGTCGGGGCGGCAGACTTCTCCTGCTGGCTCTGCGACGTCTCGGTCTCGTCGGGGGCGAGCGCGCAGATGTATACGAGCCCGGCGACGCGATCATCGGTCCCCGCAGCGGTGATCAGGGTGCCGCCATAGGAGTGGCCGACGAGGATCACCGGACTGCAGACCCGCCCGACGGCGCGAATCACGCAGTCGACGTCGCCCTGGAGGGAGTCCAACCCGTGCTCTGAGGCGATCACCTCATAGCCCTCTGCCCTCAACGGACCCATCACCTTGTTGAAGCACGAACCGTCCGCCCAGAGCCCGTGAGCGAAGACGATGCCGGGTTTGCGTGACATGAGAGCCCTCCTGTGTGGTTGATGACGGCTTCGGTCGCCGCCATGTTCATTGGACGGCAGATTCGGGCAGTCAGGATCCGTGATTCGTCGATCACGCCCGGTGCGACGAGCGCGGGTACATCCCCGGGCGTGGACGTGATCGAACCATCGCAATCCGCGATCGCAGGGCCGCCGTCTACACCTAGCGTGCCTGGCTCAGCGACGATGACATCCGAGATTCCCACCCAAATGAGGAAGGCCGACGGCGTCGAGATCCGTTACGCCGAGTGCAACGCCGACGCCGAGCCGACGCTCCTGCTCCTCAGCCCGTGGCCCGAGAGCATCTATGCCTGGGAGCAGCTCTGGCCACGGCTCAGCTCAGTGGGGCACGTGCTCGCGATCGACCTTCCCGGCTTCGGTCAGTCGGAGGGGCGGACCGACCTCTTCTCGCCGCACGCCATGGGCGCGTTCCTCGTCGCACTGATCGACGAGTGGGGGCTCGGAGCGCCACACGTTTCGGGCCTGATGTCGGTGGACCGGCCGCGCTCTTCGCTGCCGTGGAGTCGCCGTCGTCGCTCACCAGCGCGGTCATCGGGAACGGAGCGACCGCTTATCCGCTCGACGTCGACGGCAATCTCAAGGAGCTCATCGCCAACCCTGATTTCGACTCGCTGCTCGCCCTCGATGGTGCCGAGGTCACCAGACAGTCGATGGGAATGCACGAGAGCTACGAGGTCTCCACAACCGCCCTGGAGGATCACATGACCAGCTACGCCGGGCGCCGCTTCGGCGAATCCGCACGGTTTGTCCGCAATTACCCGACCGATCTGGAGCTGCTGCAGAGTCTGCTGCTCCAGATCCAGACACCGGTGAAGATCATCAACAGCGACCACGACCCGATGGTCCCGCTCAGCAACGCCACATACCTGACCGAGCGCCTGCCGCGCTGCGAGCTGACCGTGCTGGATGCCGGCCATTTCGCGTGGGAAGACCAAGCTGATGCCTACGGGGACGCTGCGTTGGCGTGGCTCGACGGCGGTTTCGCGCGCGTCGGAGGCGATTCCTGATGCCGATGATCGACGTCTACGCGACCGATGGCACGTTCGCCGATCCGGCCTCACTCGCCCAGCTGCTGGCGGCGACGCTGATGCGCATCGAGCAGGTTCCGGCGCTGCCGATGTTCCGGCACAACACGGCCGCGTTCGTGCATGCGCTCCCAGATGGGGCGATCGCCAACGTCGAAGGCGAGCACGACTACGTACGCGTCCAGGTGCTGACGAACTTCGGCGCGCTGGACCGCGCCAAGCAGCTGGCGGTCGTCCAACAGTTCACCGACATCGTCGCCGACGCCGCCGGGCGTCCTGACCTGAAGCAGCGCACGTGGGTGCTGCTCACCGAAGCCCCGGACGGCGGCTGGGGACTGTGGGGACATGCCCACACCAACGCCGAACTCGTCGCGGCAGCCCGCGCCGAGGCCGCGAGGCTGGCCGGCGGCCCCGACGGGTGAGCTCGCGGGGCGCGAAGCCGGACTTCATCGCGCTCCCCGGGGGCGGATACTCGGCGCATGCTCTCGGAGGCACACATCGCCCGATTGGCGGCGCTCGGACAGCGGCGCGAGTGCGAAGCGGGCGACCAGCTGGTCAGCCCCGGGGATATCGACTATCCGCTTGCGCTGATCGAGTCCGGTGAGGTCGAGGTTGTTCGCCCGGCAACCCTCAACCGGCCGCCGCAGGTGCTGCGACGGTGGGGCCCGGGCGAGTTCACCGGCGAGTGGGGGCTGGTCAGCGGAGAGGCTGCGTTTCTGACGATCCGCGTCGCCTCTCGGGCGCGCATCGTCGAGATCCCCCGAAGCCGGCTGCTCGCCGCGCTGTCGGCCGACGCGGATCTGTCGAGTGCGGTCCTCGGCGAGCTGCTGCGCAGACGCGGCGTGCTTCGTGACGCCGACGACGCAGCGAGCATCGAGATCCTCGGCGTCGAGCAATCCGCGGCCGCACACGCACTCCGTTCGTGGGCTGAACGTCAGGGCGTCGTCTACACGTGGCTCGACGTGACCGAGCCGGCGGGAGCCTCGCTGGCGCAAGCATTGGGGTGCAGCGACACCGACCTGCCGATCGCGCTCACGCCCACGGCCGTACTGCCGCGCGCGACGGTCGGCGACTTGTCGGCGAACCTCGGACTCTCTTACCGTGAATCTGGTGGTGTCCACGATCTCGTCGTCATCGGCTCCGGACCCGCCGGTCTCGCCGCCGCGGTGTACGGGGCGTCGGAGGGACTCGCGACGGTCCTGCTCGACGGGGTGTCCATCGGCGGCCAGGCTGCTGCCAGCTCCCGGATCGAGAACTACCTCGGCTTCCCGGACGGGATCAGTGGCGGAGCGCTGACGAGCCGCGGACTTGTCCAGGCACAGAAGTTCGGCGCCGTCGTCTCGACACCGTGCGTGGTCAAACGACTCGGGCAGGGTGACGGCGCGCTGGTCGTCGAGCTCACCGACGGGACCGAGATCGCGACCCGTTCCGCGGTGATCGCAACCGGCGCGACCTACCGACGGCTGCCACTGCCGCGGTGGGACCAGTTCGAAGGCGCCGGCGTGTACTTCGCCGCCACCGAGATCGAAGCATCCGGTTGTATGGGCAGGCCGGTCGTGGTGGTCGGAGGCGCCAACTCGGCCGGCCAAGCGGCGCTGTTTCTCGCCGCGCGCGGCAGTCACGTCGATCTCGTGCTTCGCGGCGACAGCCTCGGCGCCCGGATGTCGAGTTATCTCGTCCGCCGCGTCGCCGATCACGAGCGGATCACCGTCTGGCGCAACACCGAGATCAGTGCCCTGCACGGCGATGCACACCTGGAGCGCGCGACGCTGACCGATCGTGTCTCCGCGACCTCCGCGGTCCGGGATTGCGCCGGCCTGTTCTGCTTCATCGGCGCGACGCCGGCCACGGCGTGGCTCGATGGCGTCGCGCTGGACCCGAACGGGTTCGTGCTCACCGACACCGACCTGGACGATCGAGAGCTCCCGCCGATCTGGTCACGGCTGGGTCGTCGGCCATTCGCCTATGAGACGAGCGTCCCGGGGGTGTTCGCGGTCGGCGACGTGCGGCGATCGTCGATGAAGCGCGTGGCCGCCGCGGTTGGCGAGGGTTCGAGCGCGATTCTCTCCGTTCACCGCGCGCTCGCGGAGCAGGCAGTCCCAGGCGAAAACGACCACTAAGGAGGTCAATTCACCAGCCACGAGTTGTCCGTGGTGACCGTCCGTACCAGCGCGGCCTCGCTTAGGCGGCGGCGAGGAAACCTTCGACGTCGGCCGCGAACTCGGCGTCGTGTTGAAAGAGGAAACCGTGCGCCGAATCTGCGTAGAGCTTGAGACGCGCCCCGGGGATCAGCCCAGCGAGCAGGTAGGAGTAGTGCGGGAGGATCATCGGGTCGCTGTCACCGTTGGCCACGAACACCGGCTTGTCGATCGCCGAGACCCGCTGCAGCACGAGTGGTTCGGCTGGCCCCAGGTGCAGACCGCGTCGTACTGCGCTAGCCGGGTCTGCCAGCTGGTGTCCGCATCGCGATCGACCGTGCGGGCCCCGTAGATCCGTCCGAGGAGCTGTTGTCCCGCTGTGCGGCTCGCCTCCGAGCCGGTGAAGAAGACGCTGAGATACTCCTCACCCGAGGTCTCGGGCTTGCCCACGGCGCCAATCACGTCCGGTGCCCAGCCGTGCATTCCGCCGGCTCCTTGGGGAGCCGAAGATGCGAGCACGAGCTTGCCCACGATCGACGGACGAATCAGCGCGATCTCCTGGGCCACGAAGCTGCCGATCGAGAATCCCAGCAGATCGACCGCTCCGATGCCGAGCGCATCGATGAAGTCGATCGCGTCAAGCGCCATCTGCGCGATCGTGTTCGGTGTGCTGCCGGTTGTGGCGGCGACGCCCCGGTTGTCGAAGGTGATGACCTGACGGCCACGAGCGAGCGCATCGATCAGAGCGGGGTCCCAGTTATCGAGGTTGCCGCGAAAGTGCTGCAGCCCCACGAGCGGAGTCCTACCAGCGGCGCCGGTGAGGCGGTAGGCGTAGTCGACGCCGTTGGACGCGCTGAGCACCTGGGTTTCAGCGTCGACGTACGTCGCGACCCGTGCGGTTTCAGACAACTGCTCTCTCCTTCGGATTCTTGACGGACGCCAGACCTGCGGCGCGACGATCGTCCGATACTGGCGACGGAAATCCAGCACGCTTCGCAATCGATCGATCAGACCGCGTGATAAACCGGTGTACTCGATGGTCGAGACCGATGT
>Ga0302326_10007740_pt1 | contig 23822 bp, 15 predicted proteins | sample Palsa_T0_3_FD_202264 | JGI IMG/M metagenome (GOLD analysis project Ga0302326, IMG submission 202264) | Peat permafrost microbial communities from Stordalen Mire near Abisko, Sweden - Palsa_T0_3 | ecosystem: Environmental > Terrestrial > Soil > Palsa > Peat permafrost | place: Sweden: Abisko... | reverse complement strand
GTGCCACCCTTCCCCGCTTATGTGCCCATGCCCACCGGCATGCCCGGCAAAGGAATCGGCCACTTCCTGGGTGCCATGCGCATCGACGCCTTCCGCCCCGCCCCGGATTTCAAAGGGCACATGGACAGTTGGATCCGCCGCTTCCGCTCCGCAACACCTGTCCCCGGCCACGAAAAAGTCCTGATACCCGGCGACCCCGAACGCGAGATGGAAACCCTGCGGCGTTTGGAGGGCATCCCCCTTTTACCCGCCGTAGTAGAAGACCTGAAAGCCCTGGCCCAAAAACTGGGCGTCACCCCTCATCCTTTTTCGTAGGCAGCCGCCACCCATTTTGTCGTATCTTCGCACCTCCAAAAAATCGATAGAACACCAATGAAGATCATGAAATTTGGCGGCACCTCCGTAGGCAAACCCGAAAGAATGCGACAGGTTAGCCAGCTCATCACCGCGGACTCCGAACCCAAGATCGTCGTGCTCAGCGCCCTCAGCGGCACCACCAACGCCCTCGTCGAAATAGGCCATGCCATCTCTTCCGGCGAACGCAGCAAAGCCAAAGAACTGATCGATAAACTGGAAGCCCATTATACGGCCTTCGTCACCGCCCTCGTCACAAAGGAAAAATCGCTGGCAAAGGCCAGGTCCATCGTGGCAGAGCACTTCGAATTCCTAAATATCATCCTCAAAATATCCTTTAGCGAAGCCCTCAGCAAGGATATACTGGCCCAGGGCGAGCTTCTGTCCACCAAACTCTTCTCCGTCTTCCTGGAAGAAAACGACATCGACCACCTCCTGCTGCCGGCCCTGGAGTTCATGAGCATCGACAGCCACGACGAACCCCAGATCAACAGCATCAAGATCAGGCTCACCCAACTGCTCCAGCAACATAAGGATAAGACACTGTTTATTACACAAGGTTACATCTGCCGCAATTCCCGCGGCGAAGTGGACAACCTCAAGAGAGGCGGTAGTGACTACAGCGCCTCCCTCATCGCCGCTGCCATCACCGCCAGCGTCTGCGAGATTTGGACGGACATCGACGGCATGCACAACAACGACCCCCGCGTCGTCAAAAAGACCGTCGCCATCGAACAGCTCAGCTTCGAGGAAGCCGCCGAGCTCGCCTACTTCGGCGCCAAGATACTCCACCCCGCTTCCATCTGGCCCGCGCAATTCTACCGCGTGCCGGTAAAACTGCTGAACACCATGCAGCCCGAAGCCCGGGGTACACTCATAACCGAAGAAGCCGGCTCCGTCGGCGCCAAAGCCATCGCAGCCAAAGACGGCATCATCGCCATCAACATCCGGAGCAGCCGCATGCTCCTAGCCTACGGCTTCCTGCGAAAGATCTTCGAGATCTTCGAAAAATACCGTACGCCCATCGACATGATCACCACCTCGGAAGTCGCCGTCTCCCTGACCATCGAGGACACGGCCGACCTCAAGCTCATCGTCCGGGAACTGGAACCCTTCGGCGTCATCGAAGTAGAGGCGAACCATTCCATCGTCTCCATCGTGGGCAACGAGCTCGCCCAAACGCCGGGCGTGCTCAGCAAATTATTCGACGCCCTGACCAACGTGCCCATCCGCATGGTCAGCTACGGCGGCAGCAAACACAATGTCTCCCTGCTTATCCCCTCATCCTATAAGACGGAGACCCTGCAATTGCTCAACAAAGGACTATTTGGCCTCGACTAGACCATACATCATCCTGCTGACCTTATCCCTCGGCTTCCTTCATCTGGTTGCACAACAACCGGCCAATACCCTATCCGGCATCGTCACCGATTCCGCCACGGGCAAACCGCTGGCGGGTGTCAGCGTCTTTCTCAACAATACCTCCCGTGGCACCGTAACCAATGCCTATGGGGCTTTCCAACTCACGGAAATGCCCAGGGGCACCTACCAGCTCGTCTTCTCCTCGGTCGAATACAAGACCTTCGTCACCGAAGTGAACTCGGGCCGCCTCCCGCCGCCGCTCAAAATATCGCTGTCACCCCGCATAACAGAGCTGACAGCCGTCACAGTCGAACCCTTCGACAAACACGGCTGGGCGAAATATGGAAAATTCTTTTTCGACAACTTCATCGGCTCGACCGAGAACGCAGGCTCCTGCAGCTTAAAGAACAAGGGAGCACTGCGCTTTTACTTCAGCAAACGGTCCAACCGCCTGATCGTAAAAGCCACCGAACCCCTCCGGATCGAAAACAACGCCCTCGGCTACTACCTTACCTACCAAATGGAAGCCTTCGGCGCCGACTTCTCGGCGAAGATCGTATCGTATTATGGCTACCCGCTGTTCCGGCAGATGGTGCCCAAAAACGAGAACCGCCGTAAAAAATGGGAGTTCAAAAGAAAGGAAGCATATACCGGGTCGATCATGCACTTTATGCGGAGCCTCTACGCCGGCCGCGCAGTTACCGCAGGCTTCCTTATGCAAAAAGAGGTCATGGCGCCAAACGAGGAGAAAGAGCGTATAAAACAGGTCTACCGCCCCGACTTTCAAAAACCAGGACTGTTTCCCATGGACACCCTGCACTATTTCTGGGAAGTGCTGCGCCAGCCCGACCCCATCAAAAAGACCATCACCATATCCCCCGATAGCATCCTTACCGTCTATGCCGACGGCACCCGCGGGCTCTATTTCAACGGCGCCCTCATCATCCTGTTCGGCGTCAACGCCAGGACCGCCGAAGACTACAAGACCTCGGGGCTCATGCTGATGAAACCCCAGATCATCAACGTACAGGAGAACGGCAGCTACTCCTCGCCGCAGGATCTCCTGGCCCAGGGCGCCTGGGCCCTCTCTGAAAAGATCTGCAACCTCCTGCCCCTCGACTATGAACGGTAGGTCGCAGCGGCACCCCGGAAACCACCCCGCCGCATCCCGGAAACCGCCCGGCCGCACCCCGCAAACCACCCCGCCACCACCGGGGGGAATTTTTTTTTGAAGTTACGATTTAAATCGTAACTTCAATCCATCATCATACGATGCCCATCGTATCTTGCGCACCCAAACATGGCAAAGAAAATAAAGCAACATAGCACCGATCAAGCCGTCCCCACCCAGGCCGAACTCGAAGTACTCAAAATATTATGGAAACACGGTCCATCCACCGTCCGGTTCGTGCACGACACCCTGAGCAACAATAAAGACGTTGGCTACACTTCCACACTAAAGACGATGCAGGTAATGACCGAGAGAGGTATGTTGAAAAGAGAGGGAACACATATGAGCCACGTGTACTACCCTTTACTCGAGGAAACCAAAACATTGGGCTCTATCCTGGACCGCTTCGTCCACTCCGTGTACAATGGATCGGTCAGCAAACTCCTGGTGGCGATCATGAACAATGATACATCGCCGGAAGAAAGGGAAAAATTAAAAGAACTACTCGCCAAAATGGAAAAAAATACCTAATCCACTCAAATCCGGGTCATGCACATCCCTATTCTAATCGAGCTCTATTTGCGCCACGCTGCCGAGGCGGTGGCCTGGACCCTGTTTCACTCGCTGTGGCAGGGGCTGATCGCCGCTTTGCTTGCCGCGCTCGTTATGATCACGACACGACGGTCACCTGCCTCCATGCGGTATAATCTGCTCTCCGGCCTGATGCTGCTGCTGACACTTACGCTGGCCACCACCTTTGTACTTGAGTGCCAACACCCTACTTTTGTCCGGAACGGCAGTCCGGCAAACACAGCCGTGATGGTCGTGGCCGTGAAGGACATCCTTCATCCCGCGATCATCAAGCCCGCCGAAAGGCAGCCGCTGTCAAACAACATCATCGCATTGCTCTCGCGCAATTCCTCCGGGATCGCCTCCATATGGCTTGTTATTCTCAGCATAAAAATGACCAGAATGCTTTTTGTGCTTGGCTACACGCGGCACATCATGAGGCGCAAGACGCACCGCCCGCCCATGTATTGGCAAAACCGGCTGGCGCAGCTATGTCGGGACTGGCAGATCGACGGAACCGTCAACCTGCTCGAATCAACATGTATAAAACTGCCCGTTGTTTACGGCCAGCTAAAACCGGTTATCCTCGTCCCGTTAGGCTTTTTAACGCAGCTTCCCCCCGCAGAGATCGAGTCGATCCTGCTGCACGAACTTGCCCATATCCGCCGCAGCGACTACCTGGTGAATCTTTTGCAAAGTCTCATGGAAGCGATATTCTTCTTTAACCCCGGACTACTGTGGATCTCTTCACTGATGAGAGATGAGCGGGAAAACTGCTGCGATGACCTGGCGATCGGCAGGTTGAAAGACACCAGACAATATGTCGAATCGTTGATCAGGTTCAGGGAGCGATCCATCTACGTCCACCCGTTATCCGCCGTGGGCTTCGCCGGCAGAAAGAATTCGTTTATCAACCGGATCAGCCGCATCGTAGACAATAAGAACTACACGCTCAGCCGTTTCGAGACCGGTTCCCTGGTCTGCTCCGCTCTCATCACCGCATCGCTGGCCCTTTTAACATTAGTATCCTATGTCCCCATAGCCAAACCCGCCGTCACCCCCGGACCCCCTATCACCAAACCCGCCATCGCCGCCGGATTCTCCACCCCCCGCCTCGCCGCGCCCGTCCACCCCGCTCACCACCACCCAATTCACACTACGGTCGGTAAAGACACCACCATCCGCCCCAACCAGGACACAGGTCTGCATAGTTACGAAGCCGTCCGCCAAAGAATGCACCAGGTAATCGCAGACCTGGTCAAAGAAGGGGTCGTCCCTGACACCGCCGCCGTTCAATCCTTTGAGCTGGATATGACCGTCTTAACGGTGAATGGCCAACCGCAACCTTACGCCCTGCAGCAAAAACTGGCCGTCAGGTATGGCATCCGACCAAATGCGGGCCTCTATTATGGCCAATCCCACACGCCGGGTCATGGCTATTTTATCACTGAAGGACCCTGGCAGGATAAAAAACGACCGTCAATTGAACAGGCGCAACAGGCGCAGGCGCAAGCACGGGAAGACCTGGCGCGCATGCGTCAGGAGTTGATCCAACGACGTCAGGAATTGGCGCGACTACGAAAGGATTCGGTGCGGACTAATTTGGAACCGGTCATCGACCAAATCGTCGAAGACTTGCTTGCCGCTGGCGTCGTCGACAAGAGAACCGACCTGGTATCCTTTTTACTGACCAACCGGAAACTGGCGGTCAATCACCAACTGCAGCCAGAGGCACTCCATGAAACCCTGAGGGAAAAATATATTTTGCAGAAAACATACACGCAGGCCTTTTCCGATATAGCCGAAGACCCTGATTTTGGCTGGCACTACAACGCCAAAAATGGCCGCATGGGTATCGGTATCCACCACTGGGGAAACGCCTTAGAATAGAGAATAATTCAAAAAATCTGCCCCATTCCATATGCAACAAAATGGAATGTGGATCTACTTTATGTTGCCCCAAACAAAAAGGTATATGAGAAAGTATTTCCTTGTTTTGTCCGCAGTCTTATTCGCCCTCGCCGTTCGCGCCCAAACCGTCCCGCAATCATTGACCATAAAAGGAGTCTCGATCGACTCGGCCACCGGAGAGCCCCTTGGCTATGTGACCGTGATCCTCCAACTGGCCCAAAACGCCAAACCCATTAGCAAAGTAGTCACAAAGCTCGATGGTAGTTTTCTCCTGACCGCGCCGGCAGGAAACGACTATAACCTTATCCTGACATTTGTGGGCTATGCCGACAAGGTTATCCCGATCAGTAAGGATGCATCGACGGTGGATGCGGGCAGGCTCGTATTGGTCCGATCGGCCACCCGCCTCAAAGCGGCTTCGGTCACGGCCGCGAAACCGATCGTGACCCGGGAGGTCGACAAGCTGAACTATGACGTCCAGGCCGACCCGGAAGTCGCTTCCCTGTCCGTTCTGGAATTGATGCGCAAAGTACCGATGTTGTCGGTTGACGGTGACGACCATCTCCTGCTCAACGGCGGCGGCAATTATAAGATCCTCATCAACGGCCGGGAGTCGGCCATGATGGCCAGAAACCCATCGGATATTTTAAAGGCGATGCCGGCAACAAACATCGAACGAATAGAAGTCATTACGACCCCGCCGGCCAAATACGACGCCGAGGGACTCTCCGGTATCATCAACATCATTACAAAAAGACGCGCCGACGAAGGGTACAACGTCGGTATAAATGGCGCTTATAATACAGTATTCGGCCCAAATGGCGGTCTTTTCAGTACGTACAAACAAGGCAAATTCGGATTGGCAGTGTATGGCTTTTATAGCGATCAGATCAACAAGGTGACCAATTCCTCTACCACCGAATTACTGCCCGCGATCGACAATACCATCGCGCAGCATTCCCTCAATTCCCGACACGGCCGTTCGGGGGGAGCAGGCGCCGACCTCAGTTACGAATTCGATTCGCTCCACCTGTTCACCGTCTCCGGCAATTATTATCAGGCCACCACCTACACCGGCGCCATCCAGTCCTCCTCAACCGACAGCGCAGCGCTGATCCGGCAAGGCTATGGTCTTGCCAACAGCTATAAGGAAAGTTACCTGGGCATCACCGCGGGAGCAAATTACCAATTGGGGTTTAAGCGATCCAAAAAGGAATTGCTGACCTTTTCCTATGAATTCAACGAAGGACCGGACGAAAAGGGGATCACCGATTCCTTTTACGACCGGATGAATTACGATGCCGGGCTTTACCCGAATTTTCAGCAATTCAACAATGAGAATATCACCACCAACACCGCCCAGGTGGACTTTGAAGGACCTCTGAGCAAACAGTTGTCCATGGAGGCCGGCGCAAAGGCGATCTTCCGCAACGACCACAGCTTCTTCCACCAGGATGACCAGGACAGCGCCACCCATAGTTACCTGATCGACAACGACCAAACCAACAATTTCACCTATCTCCAGGATGTCTGCAGCCTTTATAACTCGTATCAGTTGAATTTAAAAAACTGGACAGGCAAAGGCGGCCTGCGCCTCGAGCATACGTCCGTCGATGCTGACTTCACCTCCGAGCACGTCGCTATCTCACCCGATTACACCAACCTGATCCCCTCCATCTCCCTGCAACGCAACTTCGGCACGGCCAATGTCAACTTCGGGTATACCCAGCGGATCCAAAGACCCGGTATCTCCCAACTCAGCCCCTACGTGAACCTCTCCAATCCCTTGTTCGTGGTCACCGGTAATCCAGGCCTGCGGCCCGAACTGGACAATACTTTTGAGTTGACCTATAATAAATTTGGGAGAAATACGCTCATAGCAGGCGTCAATTATGCCTTCTCCAACAATTCGATCCAGCGGATCTCCACGCTCCAGATGGACAGTATCAATGGGGTCAAGGATACGGTGAACTATACGACCTATGGCAACCTGGGGTCGAACCGCAGACTGGGGATCAACCTCAACACCCGATTGAATCTCAGTAAGGCATTCTCAGTGGGGCTGAACGCACAACTTAGCCATCTCTGGTTAGAAGGGTCTTATAACGGAGTCATGTACAAGAACGATGGATATTTTGGCAACGCGTTTGCCAATGCCAGATATGTGCTCAACCATGGCTATGCGATCATGCTCAACGGTGGCTACGCAAGTGGCAACATCACCCTCCAGGGCCATAACGAGGGCCAGGGGTTCTCCAACTACGCGGTGTCAAAGGAATTCCTGAAAAAGAAAGCTACCCTGACACTTGGGACCGCCAACTTTTACCAAAAATACCTGAACCTCCGGTCAAAGACCAATGGCGCCGATTTTTCCCAGGTGACCTATAATCAGCAATACTATCGCAGGTTCTTTCTCAGGTTCAACTACAGATTCGGCAAGTTGAACAGCGAGATCAAAAAAAATCAGCACGGTATCAACAATGACGACTTAAAGCAGGGGGATTAGCGTTCTAAACCGCCCGAAGGCTATGCACGGGATTGACGACCGCCGCTTTGGCCGCCTGAAAGCTAACGACGGTCATCCCGGCAACGATGGTCGCTCCCCCGGCAATACCGAAAGTCCACCAGGGGATCTGGATATGATAGACAAAAACAGTTAACCATTTATTCATTACCCACCAGGCAATGGGTACCCCAATGAGGAAGGAGATACAGATCAGTTTCAAAAAATCCACCGACAGGAGCTGAACGATCGCGTTCACCGATGCCCCCATTACCTTTCTGATCCCGATCTCCTTTGTGCGCTGTTCCGCATTAAAGGCGGCCAGACCAAACAGGCCGAGACAGGAAATGATGACCGCCATGATCGTAAAGGAATTGATAATGCGCGACATGATGATCTCTGTCTTATACAACAAGGCTATCTCGTCACTCAGGAGCGTACAGTCAAAATCATCTATGAATACCCGTTGTTTGTAGATAGCTCCCATTTGCCTGAGCAGCGACGAAAGGTGGATGGAATTAGCATTGACGAGAAGGTGATTGAACGCAGGCTCCCCGAAGGTATAGACGACCATAAAGGGAGCCACCGTATCATGCAGGCTCTGGTAATTGAAGTCTTTCATCACACCGGCGATCGTGTAGCGCTCACCGTCCCAGTTGAAGATAGTGGTACCCGGCGCGCTTGCGTCATCCAGGCCCAGCCCGCGGGCCATGCTCTGATTGACAAGCACCATTCCGGTATCCTTAAAATGTAAGTCGCTGCCGCTGATCAACTGGATCCCCATCGTCTTCAGAAAATATTCGTCCGAGGATAGGGTCCTGACACTGGTGGCCGCCGCCGGGTCCGTACCGGTCCGGTAAATGCGCGTGGTTTGGTAAGTCTGGGCGCCGGGATAATTGTCCGTCAGGCTGGCGACTTTCACCTCCGGCAGTTGCCGGATGGCCGTTGCAAAGTAGTTCGCGTATTTCATGCTAACCCTGGTATGAAAGCTAACCATCAATTGCGACTCCTTATTAAAGCCCAGGTCCTTATTCCTGACAAAATCAAGTTGCTGACGGATGACGATCATGCCGACTATCAGGACAATGGAAAGCACGAACTGAAATACCACCAGTGAACGGCGTAGACTGGCTACGGACAGATGACTGGTAAAATCTCCTTTGATGACCTTCGCGGGCCGGAAGTCGGACAGATAGAACGCTGGATAACTTCCGGCAAGCAGACCCGTGACGATTGCTACGCCAATGAGCAGGAACCATACCGCCGGCTCGGCAAATACGGTTCTGGGAAAGTCGACACCGGTGGCCTTATTGATCCAGGGAAGAACAATGATCAATAGCGGCAACGCTATCAATACGGCGGCGACGGAGAGGATGCAGGACTCTACCAGGAATTGAATAACAAGCCCCTTATTGTCGGCGCCGATGATCTTTCGAACGCCCACCTCCTTCGCCCGCTTGGACGCCCGGGCAGTAGCCAGGTTCATGAAATTGATACAGGCGATCAATTGGATCAGGATGGCCAGACCGATCAGCAGCGCCATAAAAAGACCACTCACTGGTTTGCCCATCTCCAGGTCATATCCGCCGGTGGTGTGGATCTTGCCGATGGGCTGCAGTTGTAGTTCCGCTTTTGGTATTTTGCCTGTCGGCTCTGCAAGCTGTTGGTCAAGCGAGGCAGTCAGCTTTTTTTCCAGGGTATCGACCGACGTTCCGGGCTCTAACTTGACGAAGGTATAGGCCACATATCGATCCAACCCGGGTCTTCCGTTTAGAAAGAGATACGCATACTCCATCGGACCCGCCGTAAAGAAAATATTCGCGGCAATACTGGATTTTCCGGGACTTTCGACTACCCCGTATACACTAACCCCGAATTCGCCGTGGCTATCCTGTACAGAGATGCTCTTCCCGATCGGATTTGATTTTCCAAAAAGCTTCTCGGCCAGGGATTTGGAGATGACTACCCTGCCACGTTTGGCAAAAACGCTGTCTGCACTACCCGCTAGAAAATGGAAGTTGAAAACGTCAAAAAAATGCTTGTCCACCTCGTATGCCTCCTTTTCATAGACAACCTTATTATTGTACCAGATCAGGTGTTCATCCGCCCCGACCGTCGGGCAGATCTGGGTAAAAGTGAGCTTGTCCGAAAAATCGGTTTCCAACACCGCCCCCAGCAGGGGCGGCGTAGTCGCCTGGTGACGAAAGGAATGAGCCCCCGCTTTCAGCCTGCTCGTCACCCGGTAGATGCTCCCGGCGTCCTCAAAGGATCGGTCAAAACTATATTCCTCCCGCACGTAAACGAGGATATAGATGCAACACAAAGTGCCGATAGAGAGACCGGCGATATTGAGCAGGCTAAAACTCCTGTTAGTAACAAAGAAGCGCAGCGAAGTCTTTAGGTAATTTCTAAACATAGAAAGAAGGTTGCCATATCGACCTAAAAGAACATGCCATTTCTATAACTCCTTCGAGGTTAATGACTAAGAGGTGAATTGCCCTCATTGACCTGGTCGTTTCCGATACAAAGGTGTCCGGGTTCCCCCATTCACCGGAAATATGCTCCGTTCCACCTTTTCATGCCGGCCCGGATTGCTTTTCGCCTTATATTTAACCCCAAAAATCCTTGCCCGGGATGTCCCATGAAAAAGATCTTATTGTTGTCGATCTACTCCTTCCTGACCGTCGCAACTGCTCTCGCCCAAAACAATACCCTGTCAGGGTCCGTAAAAGACGCTGCCACAGGTAAACCATTGGCCGGCGTCAGCGTCTTCCTCAATGCCACCTCCAAAGGAACCGTCACCCGCGCCGACGGCCATTTTGTGCTTCCCGGCATCCCGGCAGGCCGATATGAAGTGATCATCTCGGCCATCGGCTACCAGACCGTCAACGTTGCCATCAGCAGCCACAACCTTCCTCCCCAGCTGGATGTGGCGCTCCGCGTAAAAGCCTCCGAACTGACGGCCGTAGTCGTAGAACCCTATATGAAAGACGGCTGGAAGAAATACGGAAAATTATTTCTCGACTACTTCATCGGCACCACGGAGAACGCCAACCATACAAAACTAAAGAACCACGAAGTCCTCCGCTTTCACTACTACCTCAAAAGCAGGCTCCTGAACGTCACGGCCACCGACCCCCTCATCATAGAGAACAAGGCGCTAGGCTATAACCTCGAATACCGCCTGGAGAGTTTCGAATATGATATGAGCACCCAGATCATCAGCTATTCCGGTTACCCGCTTTTCAAGGAGATGGAGGCAGACTTTGCCAGTACACGCCTGGATTGGGAGAAGCATCGACGCTACGCCTACCTGGGTTCCATGATGCATTTCATGCGCACCTTGTACAAGGGACAGCTCTATTCGGAAGGCTTCATAGTCGAGCATGAGGTGCAGATACCAAACCTGGAAAAGCAGCGCGTCAAAGCCATCTACAAACAGAATATCACCAACACCGACAGCACTATGCCCATGGATACCCTGCATCATTATTGGGCGGTACTGCGGGAACCCGATTTTTTTACCCAGAAGACCAGGAGCACGGATGACCTGCTAACGCTTCATTCCGATCAAACCAGGACACTGTTCTTTACCGGAGATTGTACGATCATCTATGGGAATGGCCACCTGGGCATAGCCTACCAGCAATCCATCATCAACCTCATGGAATCTGTACCTATCGATATCGGTGAGAATGGGGCCTATTATCCGCCCAGGATCCTGTCAAAAGGGAATTGGTCCAAAACCGAGACCATCGCCAATTTATTGCCCAGGGATTATGAGATGTATGGGCCCACTCCCGCCGGACCGTAAGCGCCCCTCTGCCTTGGGCGCGTGTCCGGCTGCCCTCATTAATGGGTTATCCACCCATTCGACTCCATCCATTCCTTCAGCCGGTCGGGCCATTGATCCGTGGAAAGCGAATTCCACATTCCATACCCATGACCGCCTCGAGGATAGACATGCAGTTCCGAAGGAACGCCGTTCTTCACCAACGCCTCATAAAAGGAGATCGTGTTCATCACCGGGACCGTCTTGTCGTCTTCGCAATGGATAATAAAAGTGGGTGGGGTCTGCGGCGTGACATGCCGCTCGCTGGAATAAGCGAGGATCTGCGCGGGATCGGCATGTACACCGAGCAAAGAATCCCGGGAACCATGGTGGGCAAGACTATCCGAAAAGCTGATCACGGGATACACTAATATAAGAAAATCGGGCCTCAATGATATCCGCCCGCTATTGTCAATGGTCGTTTGCAAAAAATGGGTTCCTGCCGTCGAAGCAAGATGCCCCCCCGCCGAAAACCCAAGGATGCCGACTCTGCCGGTATCCACACCCCAATCGGCGGCGCGCTGCCTGACCAGCTGGATCGCCCGCTGGGCGTCCTGCAGGGGCCCGATCGACCTGTCCGTCATCGTCTCGTCGCTCGGTAAGCGGTATTTCAGGACGAATGCCGCTACCCCAAGCCCATTCAGCCACCTGGCCACATCCGTACCCTCATGCGTCATCGCAAGATGGTGGTATCCACCCCCCGGACAAACGATCACGGCAGTACCATTGGCCTTGGCGGCAGGCGGCAGGAATACCGACAGGGTAGGGCGGCTCACGCGGCTAACGGAATAACGGACGGGCTTTCCTGAGGAATCGATGACCTCGTGGTCGGCGCCGGGCCTCGAATTGGGGATCGGCTGGCTGCCATACAACGGCAACTCCTGCTGCGCTTGCACCATAATGCAGGGGATTAAAAAAAGGAAGGCAAGAACGATTCTCATATTTAAACTACCAGCATCGCGTCTCCATAGCTGAAGAAACGATACTTGTCTTTGATAGCTTTCTTATACGCTTCCATCGCCAGATCATACCCGGCAAATGCACAAACCATGATCAGTAGACTCGTCTTAGGCAGATGAAAGTTCGTCACCAGCGCATCGGCAATATTGAACTGATAAGGAGGGTGAATAAAAGTATTGGTCCAACCCTCGGAAGGCTTTAATAATTTCTCCGCCGTAAAAGAGGACTCTATCGCCCGCATCGTCGTCGTCCCGATGGAACAAATGCGATGATTGCCAAGACGCGCCTTGTTGACGATCTTACAGGCGTCATCCTCGATCCGGTAGTATTCGGCGTCCATCTTGTGCTTGCTGAGGTCTTCCACCTCGATCGGCCGGAAAGTGCCAAGCCCCGTATGCAAGGTGATCTCGGCGAACCGGACTCCCTTGATCTCCAAACGCTTGATCAGCTCCTTGCTGAAATGCAGCCCCGCCGTCGGCGCCGCAACGGCCCCTTCATGCTTCGCGTATACGGTCTGATAACGCTCCTTATCCTCCTCATCAGGCTTGCGCTTGATGTACTTCGGCAGGGGCGTTTCCCCCAATACCTCCAGCACCTGCCGGAACTCATCGTCACTCCCGTCCCACAAAAAACGGATCGTCCGCCCACGGCTCGTCGTGTTGTCGATGACTTCTGCTACCAGCTCGTCATTGTCCCCAAAATACAGCTTGTTGCCAACCCTGATCTTTCTTGCGGGATCAACGATCACATCCCAAAGCCGGTTGGGCTTGTTCAGTTCCCGAAGCAGAAAAACTTCGATCTTGGCGCCGGTCTTCTCCTTGCGGCCATACATACGGGCCGGAAATACTTTGGTATTGTTGACTACAAAAACGTCTTTATCGTCGAAATATTCCAGGATGTCCCTGAAATGCTTGTTCTCGATCAGGCCTGTCTTGCGATGCACGACCATCATGCGGCTGTCTTCTCTCTTTTTCGCAGGGTGTTGGGCAATAAGGTTTAGTGGAAGGTCAAACTTGAACTGTGAAAGCTTCATGTGGAATTATTAATTTATTGTGTTCGGCAACGCTCGTCGATTAGTTCGGCAACGACATTCGCACATGATACCAAATGGATTGGTAAGGGATAGTTCGGAGCTTATTTCCGGGACACATCAGGCCTTACGGCGCCCGATCTGCTATCATGTTACGGCATGATTTTTCAAGCGGGCGAAGGTAGCGCAAAAAACCTGCATTTCCAAATTTCCTTGTCGCAGCCCCCTGTCGCCCCTTAAAATGCCGCCCCCATGTCTCCCCGGCGAACCCAGAACCCCCGGTCACCTCCCGTCGCCCGTGCGAAGAGGGGCGGGTTCCCCGCCCCCATCGGACCACTGGCGACCCTCTGCCCACCCGCCGGACCGTAAGCGCGCCTCTGCCTTGCGCGCTTGTCCGGCTTCCGCCGGTCCGATTGACCGAATTTAACACATCATGCGTAAAATAATTTTCCCATATTGACGTCTTTTATGCAACTTGTACAAATGAGATCGACCCCTCCCAGGCATCTTCAGTTGATAGCTGCTTTTTTTCTGTTCTTCGCCTCCTCTGCAACCGCTCAGCGACATATAGAAAAAAAATACCCTACCTTATTGTGGGAGATCACCGGCAAGGGTCTCCAGAAACCTTCCTATCTGTTCGGCACAATGCACGTCAGCAGCAAACTCGTCTTCCACCTCAGCGACTCCTTTTACCTCGATATCAAGAACACCGACGTCGTCGCACTCGAACTCGACCCCCAACTCTGGCAGGACCAGCTCTTCCGCTTCGAGAACCTCCAATCCAACCTGCGCTACTATACCCAGGGCGCCCCCAATGAATTTATCAACGAAAGATCCTTCCAGCTCGAAAAATACGAGGACAAGCTCCGCTCCGCCCTCAGCGACGAGCCCACCGTCATCAACGGCCTTCTCTACCGCACCTACCGCGGCCAGGCCGACTTCGAAGAAGACACCTACCTCGACCTCTATATCTACCAGACCGGCAGAAAGCTCGGTAAACAGGCCACCGGCGTAGAAAACTATTTCCAGACAGAACGCCTCATCATGGAAGCCGCCCAGGACATGATGAAGGATAAAAAGAAAAAAGCCCCCGACACCGACGGCGAATCCACCTTCGAGATCGAACGAAAAACGCAGGAAGCCTACCGCAAAGGTGACCTCGACCTCCTCGACTCCCTCGAACGCCTCATGGAACCCTCCGAATCCTATATGGAGAAGTTCCTCTACCGCCGCAACGAGATCCAGGCCTCCTCCATCGATAGCATCGTGCAACGCCACTCCCTCTTCGTAGGGGTAGGGGCCGCCCACCTTCCCGGTAAAAGGGGGGTCATAGAACTGCTGCGCAAAAAAGGCTACACTCTCCGGCCCATCATGATGCCCGACCAGGACGCCACCCGCCGCGACGACATCGACAAAATAAAAGTGCCCGTTACCTTTTCTCCATTCACCTCCCCCGACGGCGCCTTTTCCGTCCAGCTGCCGGGGAAATTGTACCGCCGCACCGACGGCCGCGCCCCCGACTCCTGGCAATATGCCGATATGAGCAACGGCGCATACTACATGATCGACCGCGTCAAAACCCACTCTTCCTTCCTGGGTCAGAAAGACGAGACCATCCTCAAAAAAGTGGATAGCCTCCTCTACGAGAATATCCCGGGTAAAATTCTTCATAAAACACCGATCGCCCGCAACGGCTATAAAGGCTACGACATCACCGCCCGCACCCGGCGCGGCGACATCCAGCGCTACAATATCCTGGTCACCCCATACGATGTCTGGGTATTCAAAATGAGCGGCACCAACGGCTATGTCGACGGCCCCGAAGCCGACCAGTACTTTAACTCGATCAATATCCGTAAGAATAACCCCGACGGCTGGGCGACCTTCAGCCCGGCACGCGGCGGATTCAGCATCCGCTGGCCAGACAACCCCGCACAAAACAAGACCATCGCCGATGCCGACGGCTCCGTCCGCTGGGAATACGAGGCCGCCGACTCCGCCACAGGCGACGCCTACATGCTCTGGAAGACCACCGTCCAGAACTACCGCTTCCTCGAAGAAGACACTGCCGACCTCGCCCTCATGGAAGAAAGCTTCCGTGGCTCTAATTATATCGATAAGTGCCTCATGCGTTCCACCGGAACCTTCGCCGGCCACGCCTGCCTCGACGCCACCTATTTGGAAAAGGACGGCTCCTTTATCCGGGCCAGGTTCATTCTCCACGGCCCCGACTACTACGTCCTGGCCGCTCACGACAAAGGCAGGGAAAAGCCCTTCGCCAGTTTCTTCGAGTCCTTTGCCTTTACTCCCTACCTCTATCCGACATTCCGGAACTATACCGACTCCTTCCTGCATATTAGCGTCACCACACCCATGGTGCCCGACGTCGACGCGGGGATGCGCCGGATAGTGGAAAGGGCCAGCAGCGAAGAATTTCTCAATTCACTCCCCGACTACAGCGGCTACTGGCCCCGGGCCAAGACCGCCCTCTTTCAGGACGACTCCACCGGCGAGGCCGTCTTCGTGTCCGTTGAAACATTTCCAAAATACTACTACCCCAAGGATACGGCATCCTTCTGGCAGGAAGAGACGGGTGAGAAAAGGATCCATCGCGACCTCGTCGTCAGTAGCAAACAACACTACACCAATGGCGACCAATCCGGTTACCGCTACACATTAACCGATACCAACACTACCCGTCGGATCAACATGTGGGTCTTCCTGCAGGGCAACCGCCTTTTCCGCATCGTTTCCCTCGCCGACTCGTTACAGGAAAACAGCGAATTCCTCAGTCGCTTCTATTCGTCCCTGCACACCATCGGCCAGCCCTCCGGCTCCTCCGTCTTCGAAAATAAACTGGACACCTTCTTCCGCGACTTCTACAGCACCGACTCCACGGTCGTTAAGAGAGCAAAGGAAGCCATACCTAACATCTATTTCGGACCAACCGGCGTGACCGCCCTCCTCCATGCGATCGACAACCTGGCTTATAATGGAAAGGATTATTTCGGGACAAAGACAAAATTCATCAACGAGCTAGGCTATATCGACGACTCCCTGGCCGTCCCGGCAGTCGTCGCGGGATTAAACCGCATCTATCAAAAGGCGGGCGATACCAGCACCATCCAGAACGCCGTCCTCAAAGCCCTGGCCCATCAAAAGACCGCAGCCGCCTATAAACTGCTCGGACAACTCATCATCCAGGACCCTCCCATCTTTGACAACGGCTCCGACTATAACCTCCTTTTCCGGGACATCGGCGACTCCCTCGCCCTGGCCCGCACCCTCTTCCCCGGCCTGCTGCAACTGGCTTCCGTCGACGACTACAAATCCAATATCCAGTCCCTGCTCGCCGATCTGGTAGATAGCAACTATCTGCAAGCCCCGGATTACGCATCTTATTTCAGCCAGATATACTTCGACGCCAAGATCGCCTGGAAAAGACAGGAAGGCAAAGACGAAAGGAAATTGCAGAAAAAAGAAGAAGAGAACGACGACAACAACGACGTGGAAGCCGACGACAACAACTCCGGCGGCGGACTCGACGACTATGCCATCCTGCTAGAGCCCTTCTATGGCAGGAATCCGACCATCCCGCATTTCTTCGATAAACTCCTGCAAAGCCGCGACGTCCAGCTGCGGACGAATACCGCACTCCTCCTGTTACGCCACCACCGCGAAGTAAAGGATTCCATCCTGCTGGCACTGGCTTCCGACGACGCCTCACGCAGCGCCCTCTACCAGGGGCTCACCGACATCGGCCAGGCGGACCGTTTCCCCAAACGCTATAAGACCCAGGAAGACATCGCCCGCAGCCTGCTCGTCGCCGGCCATAGCGCCGACAGCTTCGCCGCCATCAGTTATATCGACAAAGCCCCCACGCAGTTCAAACAACTGAAGGGAAACGTCTACTTCTTCAAATACAAACTGAATAAAGAGGATGACTGGATGCTGGGTCTAAGTGGTATCCAGCCGGCCGAACGCAAGAGCATCAGCACCGACGGCTCGCTGACCGTCCTCACCGGTAAGAAGCTGCGCATCGACACACCCGTCCTGCAACAGTGCCAGCAACAATGGCGCCGCCTGCTCCTCGCCCGCAGGAAAAGCGCCGCTAACTTTTTTGGGGACAGCGACTACACCATCCATCAGGACGAAGACTAGATCAACTTCCTTATCCCGGTCAGCTTGACTTTGAACAACGTGATGGTTAACTTGAAATAAAGACCCGCAACGACCAGCTTCAAAACGATAGCATACACCATCGGCAGCGCCAGTGCCTGCGAACCCACGCTCAGCCCGACCAGCAGCGCCAGCAGAATGGAGGCCTGCAATACATATTTATGCCTCAGCGGGAGATACGGCAGGTAATACCCGATGACGGTGGCGAAAGTCAGGGCAGAAGCTACAATGACCCCATATACACCCATCCATCGCACCAGCAAAAGCGTGGTCGGCACCGTTACCACCACCGCAAGGACTATAGCCCTCGTGATGACGATCTGCCGGTGATCGGCGACAAGCAGCGTGGAAAAGAAGGTGCTAAAGCCGGAGAGCAGGACCGGGACCACCAATAACGGGACAAGGGCATAGGCCTCCATAAACCGCGAGGACGTAAAAAACACAAAGACTTCCCTACTGAACAGACTCAGCAGGAAACCGCCTGTTATCAGGCAGGTCAGAAAATACCGGTAAAGCGTATCCACTAATCCTGAATATGACTCGGTGCCATGCTTCTCGAAGATGCGTTGTTCGAAGGACCGGTACAACCCTTGCACGATGATGTTCAGGGCAAGCGATAGTGTGGCGGCGGTGGAATACAGACCAAGGCTCGTCAGGCCAAGATTCTTTTCCAGGACGATCCGGTCAAAGGTCGAAATGAACAGGTAGGAGAGGGCCCCCGGCAAAAGCGGTAGCGAGAACTGCATCGCCTTTCGCATCTGAGCCCGGCTCGGCAGGAAAATGGCATGCCGGTAAACGATGGCTACGAAAAGAATGGTAAAAGGTATACCCACGTACAACCTTGCCAGGTAGACGCCCGTCAGTCCGTAATGCGCCATGAGCAGCCAATAAGTGGCTCCGAATTGCGCTATCACCTTCGCCGCATTGATCAGCACAAAGGTTCCGGCCTTCCGCCGTACCCGGAAAACGATCAGCGGGACCATCGCAATGCTGTCCAGAAAATTGATCAGGATGGCCAAAAAGAAAAAAGGTTGAAAGGGAATGCCGATCTTGAACTGCAGGAGCGCCCAGGGGAAGATCAGCAGTTCCAGACCGCTCAGCAGCCCATTGGTCAGCAGTGTGAGCAGGAAGATATTGCCGATGATCTTCTTCTGGTTCACGGCCCCGTCCTCCTTGTAATAGTTCCTGAGCAGGAACGTGTCAAGGCTCAGCTTGGAAATGGCGAACGAAAACAGCATCACGGTGTTCGTGTAACTGTTGATGCCATATTCCGCCGGTGTAAGGAATCGTGTCGTCAACGGCAATAAAAGGAATCCAAAGACCCGGGGCAGGACTTCCCCAATGGTGTAGTAGACGGAATCGATGACCAGTTTCCTTTGGTGCATTAATGGGTGTTGGCGAGAAGAAGGTAGACACTTTCGTCAAAATCTTCAAAAAAAATCTCCTCCTTCGCCGGAGGTACCTTGTCCTTCAATACGATCTCGCTGGCATAGTCAAACAAAATAACATTGGGATTGTCAAAGATATGTGCATGGCGGTAATAGGTCATCCGCTTGTAGATGAACACCGGAACGCCCGCCTGTAAAGCCTCGTAGGCAATCGTAGACTGGATCAGCACGATCGCATCGCAGTCCAGGATCATCACACTCGTAGGCCGCTCATTGGTGATGACGTGGATACCCGGGAATTGCCGGAATCGTTCGGTATATTCTTTGCGCCGGGAGAATTGATTAGGATGCAGCTTGAAAAGGATCTGGTTGCCCGGGTTCAGTTTCGCATAGTCTATGGCGAGTTCCGCCAGCCGCACCCCGAAGACATCCGCCGAAATGAACCCGATCGTTTGCAGCCCCGGATGCACCGGCCTGCCGGCACTGCCGATCTGCGAGGCGATGGTGTTACCCACCACCAACACCTGTTTCACCGGATAGTTGACCTCCCGGCTCCAGAAATGACTATAGGTAAGTAGCACGTCGGGACAATACACCCGGCTTTCCGGGCCGATGCCCGGGGGATAATTATAATCTACATGGCCGCGGTCGATGATCCCATGCTGGAACTCAATCGTCTGTATCCCGCATTCCTTGGCAGCGCTATAGTGAGACTTCTGGCTGTTAAAGGAGACGTATAAACGCTTGACCTTTTTCATGCGGAAGACCCACCTGAAGAACAACCGCTCACTCCTGAAATACCGCATGTGCCGGTTGACGGTATCGCTACTCCATTCAAGCCCCAGTTCGGAATTGATCTTGTCCACCAGCCAGGAATAATCCTTGTTCTTGTAGAACAGGCCATAGACGCGATTGAAAAGACTCGTGGGATTGATCAGGCTGACAGGATGGCTGTATTTCACACCCTTCCCCTCAAAGGTCTCCAGGATAAAAGAATCCTTGCCCATCCGCCGCAGGAAATCGTAGGTGTTCCTGTCCCGGAAACGGCCGTCCGGCCCCTTATCGCGGGAATGGATGTAAAAGAAATTGGGTTGGCTCTTTTTGAACAGGAACAGGATCAGATAAGCCGTCCGCCGCAGGAGCGTCCCCAGCAACCGGAGGACCGGTTCTTTCAGCTGCCCCTGATCCTTATAATTGTCCCATTGGTATTCCGCGTATACGTGGTGTCGCAGGATATCCCACACGTAGATCCCATCCTCTTCTATTTCGAAAAGGTCATGCTTTTGCTCGAACTCCAGGAATTTCTCCCAATAGACCAAAATAAATAATTGAACAGTTACTGAAAAAAATGCTTCAACACCCGCTCCAGGACGCCTTCACTGGCAAAAATGCCCTCCACAAACTCCCTGAACACGCCTTCTCCACCCCGCTTAACCATCACCTTTCCCGAAATTTCCTTTATGTAATCCGGGGCGCTTGACGGACAGGCAGAACAACCGACCGACCGGAGGATAGCGATATCATTGATGTCATCTCCTATATAGGCTACTTCTGCAAGGGTAATGCCCAACTCCGCGCAAATACCCTTTAGTACCGGCAATTTATCCTTCACCCCCGTGTGACAATAGTCTACTTTTAGCTTCTCCGCCCTCCGTTTGACCGCCAGGCTCGGCTCTCCTGTGATGATGGCTACCGGGATACCCAGCAAATGGGAAAAGACCACACCGGCACTGTCATAAGTATTGAAACGCTTCCCTTCCTCACCCCCCTCAGAATAATACATCCCTCCATCAGTCCATACGCCGTCGATGTCCGTAGCTATCAGTTTTGGCAGCATCAGTCGATTAGATTTGAATAAATGATCTCATTTGCCGGTATCCGGGTCTTAGCTCTCTTGCCTATGACCTTTGCCTTCTCCACCCATTTGAACCCGTCGCCCGGGGACAATAGATGAATATCCGCCTCAGTGATCGGCTCTCCCACCTCGATGGCCCGGATGGTCGCGATGGACCGCTCCAATTTCCGCCTCGCATCGCTCACGGCCTCTTCCGCCGTAATTCCATATTCGCCAAAAGCCAGATCCAGGTTGCGGATGTCCCGTACCATCCTGTCGATCCCGTCGATACCCAGAGAACCCGCCTGGTCCGTCCCCTTCATCTTGCGGTCCAGCGTGATATGCTTCTCGATCATGGTGGCGCCCGTGGCTACGGCAGCAATCGGAATGGCAATGCCGATCGTATGATCCGAATAGCCGATCGCGTACTGCGGGTAGCGGTCCTTCAGATAGGGAATGGTGTTTAGGTTCACATGCTCATATTTCGTCGGATATTCCGATACACAATGTAAAACAGTGATCCGCGAATGATATCGCGTGATCACATCCAAAGCCCTGTCCAACTCCTCCTGCCCCGCCATGCCCGTCGAAAGGATGATCGGCAGCTTCGTCTCAGCCATGGCCTCCAACAAGGGCAGATTGGTCAGATCCCTCGAGGCTACCTTCAGGTAGTCAGGTGTAAAAAGTTTCAGCAATGAAAGACAGGCCCTGGCGCAAAGCGTCTCCACAAAGTCGACTCCCAGTGACTTCGCATGGGTATAGACCTCGAAATGCTGTTCGTCACTGAGCTCCAGCCTGGCCCTATGCTCCCCATAGGTCCGCCCAAAAGAATGCGGACTATTATACGGCTCATTCATCTTGGCCTCGGACAGCTCTTCCTTGAGATCACGTTTCGTCAACTTGACCGCATCAAACCCGCGGAAGGTACGGTCGAACAAACGATCCATCACAGGTCTGGCCGCAATCTCAACCAGCAGCTTGGCAATCTCCACAGAACCATTATGATTCTGGCCTATCTCGCCTATCAAATAGGTCGATCTCATTGTTTCGGTGATTTTCATTTTTGATAAAGCTTTATCTGCCGCACCATCTTCCCTCTCGTCTCAGCTTCAGCTTCTACGAATTGTACGATATCCTTCCAATCCGGGTTGTCTTGCCCTGCTCCAACGGACAGATGTTCATGGACATACAAAGCATTCTCCATATCCTCCTCGGAATCCACGGTCAGCCGCAGCGAGTCCAGGTAAGGGGCTAATTGGTCAAACTCCAGCCAGCGGACCCGGAACGATGAGGCCCGCTCATAAATGTAATTGGTGACATGTTCGCGAAAGACGGCCCCGGGGACAGTATCGGCCACACGCTTCAACGCGTCGACGGCCGCAACCTCACAAAAAAAACCAAAATGCGTTCGGATGGCAGGGACCCCGCCAACCGAAAAACTAATATAGTCATATATCCCGCCGCTGCTTGCCGCCTCCTCCATCAACAGCTTCAGCAACCCGGTCTGCAAAAAAGGATTGTCGCCGCATACCCTTACCACGTAGCCAGTAAAAGAGAAATAAGCGCAGCAGTCCACAAATCGCTTCAGCACATCCTGCTCGTCTCCTCTATAAACAAGCACACCCATACGTTCCGCCATCATCGCTACTACATCATCGGCGTCGGAGCTGCTCGTGGCCACAACAATAGGCGTATCCGGAAAAGCCGCCTTCAGGCGGCACAATTGAAATTCAAGCAGGACCTGACCCTTCGCAAAAGGTTGAACGATCTTGCCCGGATACCGCGCCGACTGCATCCTGGCCTGCACGATCAGGGGAATAGAAGCGTTCTCAGCTGGCTTTCGACTGGACATTGTACTACACCGTTTGCAAATGATTTGTTAAGGGGACCCAACCTAAACGCGAATATGAAGGAATTCTGGCTCCTAAGTTTAGATAATAATCAATTTTTAATGAGATTTTAATTTCCTGTTAATCCCTTTCGATTCAAGGGCTTAGTAAATCCGGGGGATGGACGCTATAAGGTTTTTGGTGTACTCCGATTGGGGATTAACATAGAGTTCGGCCGCTTCGCCCGATTCCTCGATCCTTCCCTTGTTCATTACCAGGATGCGATCGCTCATATAACGAATGACCGACAGGTCATGAGAAATAAAGACAATGGTAAATCCAAAAGCCTTTTTGAGATCGTTCAGCAGGTTCAATACCTGCGCCTGTACACTGACATCCAGCGCACTCACCGACTCATCGGCAACTATAAAAGCCGGCCGCAACGCCAGCGCCCTGGCTATCACGATCCGCTGCCGCTGACCGCCGGAGAACTCATGCGGCTTCCGCCGATAGTGCTCCGCTTTCAGACTCACCTTCTCCAGCAACTCCACCACCGCCTCCCTCCGCTGCCGCTCCGATCCTCCCAACCCATGCACGCTCATTGCTTCCGATATTGCCTCGCCGGCGCTCAGCCGGGGATTGAGCGAACTGTAAGGGTCCTGAAAAATCAGTTGCATCCTGCTACGGAGTCGTTTTAACTCCCGCGCCCCAAGCGTCGCCAGGTCAACCCCTTCAAAGAAGATCCGTCCTCCTGTCGGTTCCACCAGCCGCAGCAGGGCCCGCCCCAGCGTGGTCTTACCACATCCCGACTCTCCCACCAGCCCCAGCGTTTCCCCGGCGTAGACGTCAAAGCTGACGCCATCCACCGCCTTGCGCCACTCCAGCACTTTTCCCAACAG
>Ga0302326_10007739_pt1 | contig 23823 bp, 19 predicted proteins | sample Palsa_T0_3_FD_202264 | JGI IMG/M metagenome (GOLD analysis project Ga0302326, IMG submission 202264) | Peat permafrost microbial communities from Stordalen Mire near Abisko, Sweden - Palsa_T0_3 | ecosystem: Environmental > Terrestrial > Soil > Palsa > Peat permafrost | place: Sweden: Abisko... | reverse complement strand
GATCCGCACTATGCGCTCGCGTTCGCCGGCCGATCGATCGCCCTTTCCATTGTCGCCGGCGAGGCCGAGACGCCAGCTGCGACGCGTGAAGGCTTTGACAAGGCGCAAGCGGATGCGCGCCAGGTGCTCGCGCTCGCACCGGACCTGGCCCAGGGCCACCTCGCATTGGCGGCAGTTGCGGAAAACGGAACCCTCGACTTCACGCAGGCGAGTGACGAGTACGAGCGGGCCCTGGCGCTCGCGCCGGGCAATGCGGAGGTTTTGCGATTCAGCGGCGGATTTGCAGCCTTTATGGGGCACTTTGATGCGGGCGTTGCGGCCGCCCGCCGCGCCGTTGTGCTTGACCCGCTCGCTCGCGCCAGCCATTCCCTGCTTGGCCTAGCGCTGTATACGGCCCGCCGATATGAAGAGGCAGTTGCGGCTTTTTCGGAAGTCATCCGTCTTGACCGCGACTTCAAGGCGGCCTACGCGAATCGCGGGTTCGCCTATTACGGGCTCGGGGATCTTGAACGCGCGCGCGCCTCATGCGAGACGAAGCTGGATTACTGGGGGAGTCAACAGTGCCTCGCGGTGATCTATGACAAGCTCGGGCGGCACGCGGATGCGGAAGCCGAGCTTACGAAAATCAAGGCAACACAGGGTGATGCCGCGGCGTACCAATACGCTACGATCTATGCGCAGTGGGGCAATCGGGAGAAGGCGCTCGAATGGCTCGAGACGGCGTGGCGTCTGCGGGACCCGGGCCAGGAGTTTCTGAAGACCGATCCGCTCCTGGAGCCCTTGCGCAAAGAGCCGCGCTTTCAGGCGATTGAGCGGGAGTTGAAGTTTCCCACCTAAGACACTTGTGACAGCAGGCCAGATTTGGATATCCCAACCTGCCGTTCCTGACCGTCGCAAGGGGGTCAAACGTGGGAAAGATCAAACGCGGACGCTCGGCACGTATACGTCACAACCCGCGTATAGCTCTTTGAAAAGGAGGCGTGCGGGTTCGTAGCTTTGTGGTAGCGATGTCGGGGCGCTTCTGCGCGTCCAAACCCGCACCTGCACTTACTACGCACTTACGGCGAAATCGACCAAATACTTGCGGATGTATCAGCTTGAATTTACGGTGGAAAGGGAGGGACTCGAACCCTCGACCCCGGCATTATGAGTGCCGTGCTCTAACCAGCTGAGCTACCTTTCCACAGTGGGCGCGGGATTCTCCGGGCGCGACACTGAGGTGTCAAGAACGCCGACTTGGGGAAAGGCATCATCACGCGTCGAATCGGACTTACGGTAAGCGATTCAGCGCCAAGATAACCGCGTACCCAGTTAGTCGTGGATCTCCCTGGACGATGTGCCCTGCTACCTGCCGCTCGATGCTCTGATAAGCCTGTGTAGTAGCGCGCGTCGCGGCCTCTGTGCTGCACTGCTTTGCTGCGGTCCCGAGTGATCCGGTCGGAATTGGCTGTGCCAGCCCCTGCCGGCAAATTCGCGATGAGGGTGATCCGACTCCGTCTCAAGCTGCTCTAACCGGCGGCCCAAACTGAATCCGCGCACCCTCCCTAGGGCTGCCATTTGCGCGGCAAAGTCGGATCTTTTTGAATCTCCTCAGCGCTGCGCCACGAGTTCATCCTCGGCACGGAGCTTGAGCACCGCCGCCTGCAGCTGTTGCTTGAGATCCTGCACTTCAGCCTGGGTGGCAAACTGCCGCTGCTGTTGTTTAAGAGCACGGATTTCCGCATCCTGGGCTGCAATGTGCTTTTCCAGATACGCATTTTTCTCTGCCTGAGCCGCGTCTCTTTTCTGCACTTCATTCAACAACATCGGCGCAAGCTCGTCGTAGCGCACGCCGTCGATCCGGCCCTTCTCATCCCGGATCACAAGGTCCGGATAAACCTTCGCTACTTCCTCGGCAATCAACCCGTACTGCAACGCACCGTTCGGGGCGGACTTCAGGTGAAATGTTACGGGACGCAGCTCCTGCAGCTTCGCGGTGGCAGAGCCCATCGGCGCAATGGCCATCTTGAAACGCTCCGAGGACACTGTCACTCCGAGCTGACCAGTGGAGGAGACGACGACTGCGTTGCCCGTCACCGAAGTGCCGTAAATTCCCGCGATGTATGTGGCTGTTTGGGTCGATGTCGTGCCGATGCGTATCGTGCCATTCTCCGCCGCGACGCCGAGGTTGCCGATGTCGATATTATTGCTTCCCGTCGTGAGGCTATAGCCCGCCTTGTAGCCTTCGGCAATGTTGGAGGACCCCGACGTGTTGGAGAAGAGCGCGTCGGTACCGGAGGCGGTATTGTAGTTGCCAGTCTTATTGCCATACAGTGCTTGCACGCCGGTAGCACTGTTTTGGGACCCGCTCGTGTTGTTACGCAGCGCGAAATATCCGGAGGCGTTGTTATAGTTTCCGACCGTATTGGTATAGAGCACATCGAAGCCGGAAGCGGTGTTGTAGTTGCCGGTGGTGTTGGAATCAAGAGACTGGTAGCCGGTTGCGGTGTTATCGCTACCCGACGTGTTGGAATAGAGCGTCTGTGTTCCGCTAGCAGTGTTGTAGTTACCCGTGACGTTGGTGGTCAGCGCGCCCTGCCCGAAGGCGGTGTTCGCACTGCCCGTCGTGTTCCCTCCAAGCGCAATGAACCCCGCGGCGGTATTGTAGTTACCGGACGTGTTGGCGTTGAGCGCGCGGAATCCCAGGCCGACGTTACCACTTCCGTTTGTGACAGCAGCGAGTGCGGTTGATCCGACTGCGACGTTGTCGCTGGCGGTTTGGGCGCTATTGAGCGCGTTGTACCCGAATGCGGCGTTATTCGCGCCAGCCGTGTTGGTAGCGAGCGCGCCTGCTCCGGAGGCAGTATTGTTGCTGCCGCTCGTGTTCGCAGTAAGCGCGCTGGACCCAATGGCGGTGTTATTGCTTGTACTCTGGCTCGAATAGAGCGCGTTGGCCCCGACAGCGGTGTTGTTGGCGCCGACCGTGTTGGTATAAAGCGCGTTTACCCCGAAGGCGGCATTATTGCTGCCGCTCGTATTGTCAAGAAGCGCGTCGAATCCAGAGGCGGTGTTGTAGTTTCCGCCCAGGTTGGACAAGAGCGCTTGATAGCCTGAGGCGGTATTGTCGACACCACTCGTGTCAGCGTTGAGCGCATAATAGCCGACGGCGGTGTTTGCGCCAGCTGAGGCACTGACATTGAGTGCCATCGCTCCGAAAGCCGTATTGCAACAGGCGTCCACGTTGGCATTGAGTGCGCCGAGACCGGCGGCCGTGTTGTAGCTCCCGGTGGTATTTTGTCCGAGCGCGCCAACGCCGGTGGCGGTGTTATTGTTCCCGGTGGTAGTTCCACCGAGCGCGCCTTCGCCCGCAGCAGTGTTTTGGCCTCCGCCGGTAAGGCCAAAGAGGGCGTAGGATCCCATGGCTGTATTCAAAGCCGAATCGCTATTCACCACATCGGGGGGCTGCGTACCGTACGCCGAGCCTGCTGCCACGAGCAGTGCACCTGTTAGAATCACGTAAGACCTGTTTAGAGCTTGCATTGGGAATGACCTTTTATGTTCGTAGTCGTTATTTGAAGGAATTTTGGCGGCAAATAAATCGCAAATACCGGCCCCGAATTTCCGTTTGATGCGGGATACGGGATCTAAATGCTTTCGGAGATTTCACAAGGATTGCGAACCTTTTGTATGCGGCTTGCGCTTCTGGGCAGGCGCGTTCGGCGGCCACAAGCCGACTGCAAGCCGGATGCGCCGCTGGGATCTGTAGTGTCTAACGTCAGAAGCGGAACTGTTCTCAATTTGGGCCTCAATCGGCGCTGGCAGTGAGCGGACCGCTTGTTGCACGAACGCAATCTGCCAATAATATGGTAAATACATTTGTCGCCTCGATAGTGCGGCGAATTCCGATTTGCACCTTCATCCCTCGCGGTACTGTGTGTACGGCGCCCACAAGGTAAATCGAAAACCCCAATGACATGACGACATCCAAATCGTCAATTTTGAAATAAAACTTGTTTGAAGTCGTCGCTGCAACGGCTCAGGAAGCTCTATCGCGTCTGGTGAGAAATCTCGATGCTGCCGATCCCATGATTGCGGCGGCGCGAAAGCTCGCGACGGGGTAACTGTAGTCAACTAAGCCGGCCGTCGTAGGCGCGGAGAGAGTTGCCCTCAAGCGGCGTATCGCCGATAGCGTCCACTGTCGTGCTTAAAGCCGTGGCGCAAACGCACCGCGCTGGGTCTGAGAACTGCAGATGTTCGCGGCCGGCGACCTATACGCCGATTCCCGACGCTGACCCCGAGGATGTCAATGGGGATCAGTTGAAGGCTTCTGCCGACGCACCGTCCAGTAGTAACTGGGTGCCGAGATGCGGTGACGGGGATTACCCACCGTGGCTTGTCCAGGAGATGGACTAAGGCGTGCCGCCCGGGATCATGGAGCGCAATGCGACGTATGAACAGAGCGTTCTTAAAATCGGATTCACACGTTGAATCGAAAATGCATGACGTCACCCTCGCGGACGATGTATTCCTTCCCCTCCAGGCGCAGCTTGCCAGCGTCACGCGCACCCGCCTCTCCCTTACCGGCAACGTAGTCCGCAAAGCCGATCACCTCGGCACGAATGAAACCATGCTCGAAGTCTGTATGGATGACTCCGGCCGCCTGCGGAGCAGTCGCGCCGGCGCGCACTGTCCAGGCGCGCACTTCTTTGGGGCCGGCCGTGAAGTAGGTCTGCAGACCGAGCAATTTATAGGCGGCACGGATCACTCGATTCAGTCCCGGTTCAGCAAGCCCAAGTTCTGCCAGGAACTCAGTGCGGTCAGCCTCCTCGAGCTGTGCAATTTCCGCTTCAATGGCCGCACAGACTGCTACCGCAACTGTGCCTTCGGCGCGCGCCCGCTCTTCAATAGCGCTCAAATAGGGATTGTTGCTGAAGCCATTTTCCGCGACGTTAGCCACGTACATGACGGGCTTTGCCGTCAACAAGTGCAGGTCGCGCAAATCGCGCCGCTCGTCTTCGGAGAGCGGCATTGCCCGGACCGGTCGACCCGCATTGAGCTCGTGTTTGACGCGCTCGAAGAGCGTTTTTTTGCGCAGTACGTCCTTCTCACCGCTTTTCGCAGCTTTGGCCGCGCGCTCGAGACCCTTCTCGAGGGTAGTGAGATCCGCGAGCGCAAGCTCGGTATCAATGGTGTCGATGTCGGAGAGCGGATCGATGCGTCCGGTCACGTGCACAATATCTGTGTTGTCAAAGGCGCGCACGACGTGCGCGATCGCATCCACTTCGCGTATATGCGACAGGAATTGATTTCCCAGACCCTCGCCCTGCGATGCGCCGGCGACAAGACCCGCAATGTCGACGAACTCAACGGTGGTCGGAAGGATCTTCTCTGGTTTCGCGATGGCGGCCAGCTGCGCAAGACGCGGATCGGGAACGGGGACCACACCGACATTCGGGTCGATCGTGCAAAACGGATAGTTTTCCGCGGCGATTTGCGCGCGCGTGAGCGCATTGAAGAGCGTTGACTTACCAACGTTGGGCAAGCCGACAATGCCGCATTTGATGGCCATCAGACGCTCTCGCGGCTTGTGTGCAGGCGGTGCATAGCCTGCTGTGGCCCCTCGGCAAGAAGTACCGGCATGTTATCGGCAGCGGCGTCTATGCTTTGACGAATCAAGATATCTTCCTCAACTGACGGACGGCTGAGCACATAGCCCAACACTTTGTCGCGGTGACCCGGATGCCCAATTCCCAGTCGCAGTCGCCAGAAATCTGGCCCCAACTGCGCGATCACATCGCGCATGCCATTGTGGCCACCCGCGCCTCCGCCTTCTCGCAAGCGCGCCACGCCCGCGGGCAGATCAAGATCGTCATAGGCCACGAGGATCTCGGGTGCCAATGCCTTGTAGAAAGCGGCAACGCTCTGCGCAGCGCTGCCGCTTCTATTCATGAAGCTCATCGGCTTGAGCAACCACAGGTCCGCGGCACCGATCCTGATGCGTGCAAGTTCGCCATGATGGCGCGGCTCCAAGCGAAACGCGCCGCCGTGGCGGCGCGCCAGCTCCTCGACAAACCCGAAGCCTGCGTTGTGACGCGTGCGCGCGTACTCCTCGCCGGGATTGCCGAGGCCGATGATGAGCTTGAGCGACAGGCCCGGCATGGCAGAGCTTGCGCGCTACTTCTTGCCGCCCTCCTTCTTGGCGGGCGCGGCATCCTTCTTCTCCTCCTTCTTGCCTTCGCCCTTGCCCTCGGCGGCGGCGGGTGCCGCACCGGCGGCAGCGGCGGGTGCGCCCTCGGCGCCAGGCACTGCAGTGGCAGCGGCGGCCGCTTCCGCGGCAACGGGCTCGGGCTCTGCCGCACGCGGACTATGGATTGAGACGACGGGAGCATTGCGCCCATGTCCGAGCTCGGGAATGAGCACGCCTTCGGGCAAAGGGATGTCGGACAGGAATAGCGTCTCGTTGAGATTCATGCCGGAGAGATCGAGTTCCAAGAACTCCGGTAAGTCCTTCGGCAGGCAGGTCACTTCGACGTCCGCACGCATGTGCGAAACGATACCGCCCTGCGATTTGACGCCCGGCGATGCGGCCTCGCCCTTGAAATGGATGGGCAGGCGCAAGCGGATCTTCTCGTTCTCGATCACGCGTTGCAGATCGACGTGCACGACCGAGTGCCTCGCGGGATGCATCTGCACGTCCTTGATGATGGCTTCCTGGGTCTCACCACCAATATTGATGCGCACGATCGAGGAGTAGAATTTTTCGCTTTCGATCATCGTCAACAAGTTCTGCTGATCGAGCACGATGGTCTGCGGACCCAAGGGGCCGCCGTAGAGGATCGCCGGAACTTTGCCCGTGTGACGCAGGCGGCGGCTCGCACCTTTGCCTTGCATCTCGCGGGGGTCCGCGCCGAAGGTAAATGAAACACGCATGATTTTCTCCAACAACAGTTACAAACAAGACGCCGTCCCGCGACCAAGGCAGCGCCACCTCAAATTCAGTCCACGTACAAAGAGCTCACCGATTCCTCATCACGGATGCGCCGGATCGTTTCGGCAAGGAGCGCCGCCACGGATAGCTGGCGGATGCGCCCGCAACGCTTGGCGGCGTCCGACAGCGGGATCGTATCCGTCACGACGAGCTCATCGAGCGCCGACTCAACTATCCTTGCCACCGCGCCGCCCGAGAGCACCGGGTGCGTGATGTAGGCGATAACCTTGGTTGCGCCCTCATCCTTCAATGCTTGGGCCGCGCGGCACAGGGTGCCGGCCGTGTCGACCATGTCATCGACCAGCACGCAGGTCTTGCCCGTCACCTCGCCGATGATGTTCATAACCTTCGACTCGTTGGGCCGCGTGCGCCGCTTGTCGATGATGGCAAGCTCGGCATCATCCAGTCGCTTCGCAAAAGCGCGCGCGCGCACGACCCCGCCAACATCCGGAGACACGATGACGACGTTCTGATAGCCCTGCTTCCACGCATCGCCCAGCAGCACCGGAGATGCGTAGACATTGTCGACCGGTATGTCGAAAAACCCCTGGATCTGATCGGCATGCAGATCGATGGTGAGGAGCCGATTGACGCCAGCGCTCGATATCATATTCGCGACAAGCTTTGCCGTGATTGCCGAACGCGTGGCGCGCGGCCGGCGATCCTGCCGCCCATAGCCAAAGTAGGGCACAACCGCAGTGATGCGCGCGGCCGAAGCGCGCCGGCACGCGTCCACCATGACCAGGAGCTCCATCAAACTGTCGTTGGCGGGCGGGCAGGTCGGCTGCACGATGAAGACGTCGCGCTCGCGCACGTTCTCCATGAGCTCGATGTTCACCTCGCCGTCGCTGAAGCGGCCGACATAGGCGCGCCCCAACGGCGTCGTCAGATAACGAGCGATGTCGTGCGCCAAGCCCGGGTTGGCATTGCCCGCGAAGATCGCGAGTGTGTCGCTCGTAGTCACCGCCTCATCTCTCCGATGGCGCGCAGCGCGCCTCAACTTCAAATGGCTGGGGTGGAAGGATTCGAACCTCCGTATGGCGGGATCAAAACCCGCTGCCTTACCACTTGGCGACACCCCAGCAAAGTCGCTCATGCACGGGAGAGCTATTCAACCCCCGTGCGACGAATCCCGTCCAGCGATCCGGCACGCGCGCCGCTACATCCCCAGCGGCGGCCGCGCTCGTGAATGCTGCAAAGATGCAAGATCCCGTCCCCGTCAGATGCGCGGGCGCCGATTGCGAAAGCCACTCGAGCGCCGCGCGAACTTCCGGGTAGCGCGCGCTCACCACCGGCTCGCAGTCGTTGTGGCCACCCGATTCGAAAAAGCCGCGTATTGTGATGAGCGGGGAATTTCGTGTCAATTCAGGGGCCTGGAATACTTCGGCCGTGCCGACGGAGACCCCCGGGCGTATGACGACATACCATCGTTCCGGCAGCTCCACGGGGGTCAGCTTCTCGCCCCGCCCTTCGGCCCAAGCCGATGAACCGTGAAGGAAAACGGGCACATCCGCACCCAGCGTCGCGCCGAGCTCGGCGAGCTTCCCCGGGGGAAGATCACACCCCCAAAGGCGATTTAACACCAGTAGGGTCGTCGCCGCGTCCGAACTGCCTCCTCCCAGCCCGCCCCCGATCGGAATGCGCTTGATGAGGCGCAGGGACGCACCCAAGGAGGTGCCGCAGGCAAGCTTTAGAGCGCGCGCAGCACGCACGATAAGGTCATCCTCGGGCGCGACGCCGGTCGGGCCCGCGATGCGCTCGATCTGTCCGTCCCGCTGCGGCGCGATTCCGATGCTGTCGCACAGATCGATGAGCTGAAAGAGCGTTTGCAGGTCGTGGAAGCCGTCCTTGCGGCGCCCCGTCACGTGCAGGAAGAGATTGAGCTTCGCGGGCGCAGGCCAGAGCGTCTCCATCGGTGCCGGATGCGTGCGCGAGATTGAAGCGCTCACGAGTCCCAGTGGTCGACGATGAGACGCACGCGCACGTCCGCGCGATGCAGCGTCATGCGCCCGGGAAGCCATTCGCCCTTCACGGCTACATAGTCGGCGTAGTCAATCTGCCAGTCGCTTTGCTGCAGACTCGTCAAGCGGCGTTCGACGTCGACGACTTCCACCGCGGGAGCGGAGGGATCGGGAACACCGAGGATCCAATAACGCAGGCTCGCGAGCGGCGCGTCAAAGCCGAGGCGTGCTCTGAGCCCGGCACGCGCGGCATCGTTGTCGAGCCGCTCGCCGCGCGCATTCACGAGAATCAATGTCGCGCCATCGCTCGTCACATGCATGCCACCGACGCCGAGCGGACCATCGAGGTCGAGCTGCGACTGGGCACCGCTTTGCCGCCAGTGCAGGCTCGCTGTGAAACCCTCCTGGCCCGCCGCGACTGCAACCCGCCCCTTGATCTGAAAATGTTCCTGACCCTGCAGCGCCGAGCGTCGCGCCTCCCAGGATTCGGTAGCCGGAGGCGCCTGCGGCAGCGTGCGACAGCCGCTGATGAGGGTCACGACAGCGAGCAATGCCGCTAGCGCAGCACGGGTCATGACTTTGCAGGCGGCAAGAGCCGCGCCATCGTGCTTTTAACAAGCGCTGCGCTAGGATCGCGCGCCAGTGCCTTTGCCCAAACGTTGCGTGCCTGGGGTTCATCGCCGCTTTGCCAGAGCGCTTCACCCAGATGCGCGGCGATGTCCGGATCCTGTCCCAGAGCGTAGGCGCGCGCGAGAATCAGCGCGGCGCCGCGGGCATCGCCGCGTTTGTAACGCACCCAGCCCAAACTATCGAGGACCGCCGGATTATCCGGCGAAAAAACGAGGGCGCGCCGAATGAGCTTCTCGGCGCGCGGCAGCTCCTCGGCGTGGTCCGCGAGCGTGTAGCCGAGCGCGTTCAGTAACGTCGGGTCGTCCGGCCGCTCGACGATCAGCCGGTCAAGCGTTGCAACCGACTCATGCACGTTGCCGGCGTGTTCGAGCAGCACTGCGCGTTCGTACTCGAGCGCCGGATGCTTCGGATGCCGTTCGAGCGCAGCTTGCAGCAATGCAAGCCCTGCATCGGTCTCGTCGTGATCGGAGAGCAGACGCACCTTGGTCAGCGTGAGCTCAAAACTCTCCTCGGGATGCGCCACCGCATAGTCGTCGAGGAGCGCAAACGCGGCGGCGCGGTTGTCCGGCAGCAGGATAGCCGCCGCGCGCGTACGCGCCGTGAGTGCCAGAGAGGAATTCTCAAGCTGTCGGTAACCTGCGAGCGCGGCCGCGTTATCGCCGTCGCGCGCGGCAATGTCGGCCAAATACAGGATCACGCCTTCGCCAACCTCGCCGCGCGACGCCAGATCCGCAAAGCGCCGTTGTGCCTCGCGCAGGTCGCCATCCTGGAACGCGAGAAGCGCCAGGCGTTGGTCGACTTCGGAACCTGAGGCACCGGCGGCCCGCAGCCGTTCGAGCTCCTGGCGAGCCTCTTCGCGCCGGTCAAGCGCAATGAGAATCTCGGAAAGCTCAAAGGTATAGTTTTTCGGGTCGCCGACCATCACCTCGTGTGCGGTGGCAATCGCCCGCGGTGCGTCGGACTGCATGACGTAGACGCGCGCGAGAATCTGCTTCGCGGCGGTCAGGCTCGGCTCGAGCTCATACGCCTGTTGGGCATAACGCTGGGCTCGCTCGGGGTCGTAGGCCTCCAGCGACAGCTGCGCGAGGAGTGTCAGCGTTTCAGGCGAAGGCTTAGGTCCCACCGCGGCGCTTATGACGGCGAGTACCGCCGGCGCCTCCGCCTCTTCCAGTAGGGCGGTGGCGAGCTGGCCAATGCGCTCGTTGGCGTTCGCGCCGGCCGCCTGCACGACGGTTTGCGCAGCCGCGATCGCGGCCGGGATCTTATAGAGCTTCACGGCAATGGCGGCGTAGGTGGTAGCGGCGTCAGCATCCGCCGGCGCCAGAGTCCGCCACCGCTGCACCGACTGCCAGGCGTCCGGAAGGTTTTCGCAGGAAAGGGCCACTTCGCTCGCGCGGCGCGCCACGGCGACTGCGCCGTGCAGTGCCGCCGCGGCGTAATCATCAGAGGCGAGCCTGCAGTCGCCGCGTTCGAGTGCGAGCTCCGCCATGAGCGTGAGCGTGCTTGGATCTTTACCCTGCTCAGGGGCGGTCTGGGTGGTGCGCGGCACCGAGCAGCCCGCCGTCACCATGACGACCGCGGCGTAAACCATGCCCAAGACCCTGATCTTATGCCGATTCATGGAACTCACTATAAAGTGTCTGGCCATGCCGCGCACCGCGCGAACCGCAGCTCTATACACATGAAGGACTCAATCCGCCAACGCATCGACAGGATGACCGATCGCTTCGAGGAGGTTGGGCGGCTGCTGAGCGCGCCCGAAATAGCCGGGGGTTCGCAGCAATTCCGCGACCTATCGATGGAGTATGCGCGGCTGCAGCCGCTGGCCGAACGCTACGGCCGCTATCGGAATCTCGAGCGCGCTCTGACGGCGGCCGAAACGCTGCTGACGGATTCGGACGCCGCCATGCGGGCGCTGGCGGCGGAGGAGGTCCTGGCCGCCCACAAGGGGCTCGAGGCCGCCCTGCCGACGCTCCTTGAGATGCTCATTCCCGCTGATCCGCGCGACGATCACAACATATTCCTCGAGGTGCGGGCCGGGACCGGGGGGGATGAGGCAGCGCTCTTTGCGGGGGATCTCATGCGCATGTACGCACGCTATGCCGAATCCAAGGGGTTCACTGTCGAGGTCGTGAGCGAAAGCCCGGGCGAGCACGGCGGCTACAAGGAGATCATCAGCCGCATTGCCGGCCGCGGGGCATTTGCACGTTTCAAGTTTGAGTCCGGCACGCATCGCGTCCAGCGGGTTCCGGCGACCGAAGCGCAGGGCCGGATCCACACCTCCGCCTGCACCGTTGCGATCCTTCCCGAGCTCGAGGAAGTCGAGGCCATCGAGATCAATCCGGCGGATCTGCGCGTGGACACCTATCGCGCCTCGGGCGCCGGCGGCCAGCATGTCAACAAGACCGACTCTGCCGTGCGCATCACGCATGTGCCGAGCGGCATCGTCGTGGAATGTCAGGACGAGCGCTCGCAGCACAAGAACCGCTCGCGCGCCATGGCACTCTTGAAGGCGCGGCTCCTGGCCGCAGAACAGACGAAGCAGGACACGGCGCGCGCGCAATCCCGCCGCCTGCAGGTTGGCAGCGGCGACCGTTCCGAGCGCATCAGAACTTACAACTTCCCGCAGGGCCGCGTGACGGATCATCGCATCAATCTCACGCTCTATAAGCTCGCCGATATCATGAACGGCGCGCTCGATGAGCTCCTCGACGCTTTGCAGCGCGAGCACCAGGCAGAAGAACTCGCGGCAGCGGAATGAGCGTCTTCGTCGACAGCGTAACCGGGGTGGATGTTGCGCTGGCGGTTGCCGGCCCCGGGGCGCGAGCCTTTGCATTCGTCCTCGACCTGAGCTTCCGCACCATCCTCGCAGTCGCCTGGTACGTCGTGGCGGCGGCGCTTTATAACCATGGCTTGAGCCTCGCACGCCCGCTCGAACCGGATCGCGTCTGGTTCGCTCTCGTGGTCGGGCCGCCGCTTGCGATCTTCCTCTTGTATCACGTCGTGCTGGAAGTGCTGACGAGCGGCCGCACACCGGGCAAGCGCCTGGCAGCTTTGCGCATTGTCGCGCGCGATGGCGCCACGCCAAATATCGGCGCATTGCTCGTGCGCAATGTATTCCGCGTCGTCGACAGTTTGCCGGGCGTGTACGGCGTGGGTCTCCTGACGTCAATGATCCGTGCCGATCACGTGCGCATCGGGGACTTGGCCGCAGGCACTTTGCTGGTCTACGACCACCGCGACGCGCTTGCACCGCGTCCTCATGAGCGCCTCACGCTGTGGACGGCGGCGGCGCAGCGTGCGCGCCGCCTCGCGCGCGGCCGCGCGCTCAATGCGGCGGATGCGCACCAGATGATCGACGATTACGCGCTCCTCGCCCACGATCTGGCGCGCGCGCGGCGCGCGCTCCCCGACAGCGCTGCACACCGGTACCTGGAGGGCGCCTATGCGCGCGCGCATGCAACCTTGCATCACGGCGCGTGGCATCCGGGGGATGCGCTCCTTAGTCTATTTCGCGATCAGCTGCCGGATGTGGTGCACTGGCTGCGGCCGTACATCGTGTGGGTGACGCTGCTCTTCGTGCTCTCGGTCTTTGCCGGCGGCTGGATGGTGCACACTTATCCTGCACTCATTCGCCTCTTTGCGTCCCCGGAACTGATCACGACGGTCGAGCGCGGCGAGTTATGGACGCACAGCCTCCTGAATGTCGTGCCTTCCTCGGTTCTATCGCTGCAGATTCTGACGAACAATATCGTCGTCAGCATCTTCGCCTATTGCGCCGGTTTTCTCTTTGGCCTTGGCACCTTCTACATCGTGGGATTGAACGGTCTCATGCTGGGCGCGGTGTTTGCATTTACTGCGCAGCATGGACTGGAAGGAGAGCTTTTCGGATTCATCGTGGCGCACGGCTGCGTTGAGATCTCAGTCATGTGCCTCTCGGGCGCCGCAGGCGCGGCGGTGGGCGAGGCTCTCATCCGACCCGACACGCTGCAGCGCGCAGAGGCTTTTCGCCAAGCAGCCCTGCGCTCGGGGAAATTACTCTTCGCCTGCGCGCTCCTGCTCGTCGGCACGGGCTTGATCGAGGGCTATGTTTCACCGGATCCGCACTTTGCGCTTTGGACGCGGGTCTTCATTGGCGTAGGTTACTGGCTCTTCATGGTCGCGCTCTTGCGCGGCTCGCTCTTTTACAAAAGCCGCTCGTACGTGGTTGGCGCCCGGCTCTAAACCCGCCGCCTGCGCCGCAGCCGCTCGTACTCGGCGAAAACCGCCTCCTCCAGAGCCTGTTCCGAAGTTGCAATGACCGGCGTGCCGAGCCGCCGCAATCGCAGCCTGCGCGCCGCGCCGCGCTTTTCATGCTCAAGCGCCGCAAGCGCCACCCAGGGGTCGCGCCAGGTGCGCGCCTCGCGCTGCGTAAGCTTGTGAATCTCGGTACTGTGGACTCCGGCGACGACGACGAGATGCGGTGGCGACAACAGCCGCACCGCCCGCGCCAAGGGCTCGCCGGCCGCCGCATCATCGAGATCGGTCAGCACAATGATGAGACTGCGGTGCTTCAAGAGCGCGCGGATGGCGAGTGCGGCGCCGAGCGGATCGGACTCAGCCGTTTGCACATCCAGGCGCGCAAGAGTGCTGTGCAGGCGCGCGATCGCACGCAAGCCACGCTCCGGCGCGCACACGGCGAGCGGCCGGTCGGCGAAAACCACGAGTCCAACCCGATCGTCATTGGGGGTTGCGATCTGCGCAAAGCGTGCGGCGATGTTGGCATACAGGCCGAGGCGATCGAGGCGTCCCGCGCGCACGCGGCTGAAGCGTCCAGCATCGAGCGCAATGAGAATGTCCAGATGCTGATCCTCATTGAACTCGCGTGTCACGAGAGCGCCGCTGCGCGCGGAGGCCTTCCAGTCGATGCGCGCGAGCGGGTCGCCCGGTGCGTAGGCGCGCAATTGATAAAGCTCCGAGCCTGCTCCCAAGGCGCGGCGCGACCTTAAGCCCGCACGCTGACCGCGCGGTCGCGCGCGCGCAAACTTCATGGTCTCGGGCGCGACATTGATGACCCGCGCGAGGCGGACATCGCGCGGCCACCAGGCAAGTCCGAGTGCGCCCCGGCACCGCAGCTGCAACGCCGGCCAGCGCTGTACCCCTAAGCGCACCGGCACGAGTGTGAATGGATCACGCGCGGCGCCGCGGCCCGGTACGTCAAGGAAGCGCGTGGCGCTGAGCGACTCAAATCCGCTGGGCGTGACCGGGGCGTATTCAATCCGCACGGCTCGCGGCGAGGCGTTGCGAAACGCGAATGCAGCATTTTGCTCACGGCCAAGCGCGGCGCGCGCGGCGGTCTCGACATCACCGCTCAGGAAGACGCGCCGGATCAAATAACCCTCGCAGGTGAGGCCGACCAGGAGCAACGCGGCCGGCCAGCGCCACAGGAGCGCCAATCCGGGATCGTCAGACCACAGCCCCACGATGGCCAATAGCGCCGTGGCCACGAGAAGCGCGTACGCCCGTTGCGAAAAATGCATGATCGCTCAGCGCGGCACTGCAGTGTCGGCGAGGAGGCCCTGCACGATGTCAACATCGCTCTGCCCCTCGAGCACGGCATCGGGATTGAGGACCAACCGGTGAGCCATCACCGGGACGGCCACTGCCTTGACGTCGTCGGGCGTTGCGAACTCGGCGCCGCGCAGACCCGCGGCAATGCGCGCCGCACGCAGGAGCGCAAGCGCCCCGCGCGTCGACAGGCCGAGCAGCAATCGACGGTGCTCGCGCGACGCACGTGCAAGGTCGAGCACATAGCCATACAGCGCCGCGGCGACATGGATCTTGGCAACCTCTGCGCGCGCCGCATCAATGAGCGCTCGATCCAGGCGCGCAAGCCCGGCGATGAGCGGCGCAGCCCGCTCGCCGCCGCCGTAGCGCTCCAGGACCTCGATTTCCGCCAGGCGCTCGGGATAGTCCACGTCGATGCGCAGCATGAAGCGATCGAGCTGCGACTCGGGCAGCGGATAGGTGCCCTCGAACTCGCGCGGGTTCTGCGTCGCGAGCACCATGAAGTCGCCGGGCAGAGCGAATACCGAGCGCTCGACGCTCACCTGCCGCTCCTCCATCGCCTCCAGGAGCGCAGCCTGTGTCTTAGGCCCCGCGCGATTGATCTCATCGACCAGCACGACGTCGGCAAAGAGCGGCCCGGGACGAAAGATGAAGCTGCGCTCGCGTTCATCGAAGACGTGCACGCCGATGATGTCGCTCGGCATGAGGTCGGGCGTTCCCTGAATGCGTTTGAACTCGCCGCCCAGGACATGGGCCAGAGACCTCGCCAGCAGCGTCTTGCCCAAACCCGGCACGCCCTGCACGAGCACATGGCCGCGCGCGATGAGTGCGATGACGAGGGCGCGTATGGCGGAATCGGCGCCGATGACAACGCGCCCGAGTTCGCGGACAAGTTCCGTGTCGAGTGCTTGGATGCGCGAGCTCATGCGATCTGCCTGTCGATGCTGCGGATGAGATTGTAGAGACGCACGAGCGGCACGCGCGCGCCTGCCAGCACCTGAGTATGCCAGTGTCGCAGCTGCGCAAGCTCGGATGAGCTCACCTGCACGGAGGCATGCAGGAACTCCCACGGCCCGGTCGCGCCGGCGCTGTGCGGCAAGCGCAACGCCACACGGCGCAGGAAATCCTCGAGGAGACGGCGCGCCGCCGCCTCGCGCGGCAGCACTCGCGCAAGAAATGCACCGTTCGCACGCACCAGATCCGCCTCACGCGGCGCCGCGATGCTTGCCACCGGAACGCGCAGGCGCGTCGCGCCGAGGACCCAAACAAACCACAGTGCGAGCAAGATGAGACTCGTCAGATACAAGCGCGGATCGGAGTAGAACTTCTGCGGATCGTATTGAGCGCTCAGGCCCTGATGGTAATCATCAAAGACCACGGCGCCGGAGGCGCCGAGATTCGCACCGATGATGTTGGCGAGGAGCTGGGCGTTGTCGGCGCGTCCGAGCGCGTTGTCCGTGAAGAGCGAACCCAAGCCGCACACGATGATCCGGCCATTGCCTTCGAGGCGTGTCCAAAGCACCGCCTCACCGGTGTCGCGCTCGTGCGCAAGCGCCAGCATAAAGCTCTCGTGGGGAGGGCGCGCCGTCCACGCTTCCTGCGCAGGTGCGGCCGCTGCGAGCGCGCTGCGAACATTGTTGAAGTAGGCATGCGCGCGGTTCGGAAGAAGTGTGGCCGGCGCGAGTGCGTGACGCCCGCTTTGCTCCGCCGTGTTGAAATCGATGCCCGACAGCACTTTCAAATCGCCGACGCTGACGCCGCCTATCACCGTGGACCAGTCCGGAGCGTCCGCCAGAGCCGCCACGACGAGGAGCGTATTGCCCGCGCGCAGCCACTTTTGCAGCGGCCGTGTCTCTGAGATCTTGAAGAACTCCGTTCCCGGCAGCGTCACGATGAGAACGTTGCCCTCAGGCGCAAGGTCGGCCCTTGCGACCAGCGCGTCGAAGCGCTCACGCAGCGACAGCGCCTTAAGGTGGGATGCCGCAAGCCACGCATGGGCGGCGTGATAGCCATTGCCACGGGTTTCTTCAGTGGTCGGACGCGGAACGTTCCGGCGCCGATCAAGGCCGCTCTCCGGCTCGACGAAAAGCACGATAAAAAGCACCAGGGCGCCAAGCGCGCAGGCGAGCGTCACGAGACGCTCTTTCATACCGCCTCGCCGTAGAAGTTCTCTTGCGCAAGCGGCTCGCCCAGACGTTCGAAGAGCTCGCGACCCCGCGCCAGCACCCGCGCAATGCCTGCGGGCGTTGGCGCGCAAGCCGCAAAGCGCAGCTCCTCGGCGGCGAACGCAAGCTCGTCGAGCCGTTCGCGATCCGCCGCATCAGTCAGCGCGGCAGCCCGCGTGAGCTCGCGCACCGTGAGGGAAGCGCAGTCCGGCAGACGCCGCGCCGCGGTGAGCCGCATGGCGATGAGCTCGAGCAGCATTCGCGGCCTCTCGTTGGCAGATGCGCGCTCGATGTCGTCCCAGCCGAGCTGCGGCATGGGCTCGCGAGGAGCTTGCTGCGCTGCGCCTGCACTGCGGTTGCGGCGGCGCTTCGGCCCGGAGGCGCGCCACTCATTGACGACAATCCATGCGGCGAGAACGACCACCAGCGCGAAGGTTGCGTAGGCCACGAACTCCATCAGTGCTTCAGATGGGCTGACATGGCCGACGAGCCACTCGTACCAGTTCGTATGCCTCTTGGATTCGGGCGCGAAGAGTATCCGCAGCCGGTTACGTAGCCGCTCCCACCAGGCGCGCGGCGGCGGATTGCGCTCGGCAAGATCCGCCAGCAGCGGCCGCAGCAGCGCGACTTGCGGCGTGCGCGCGTCCGTGCGCATCGCAAGCTCGCTCGTGACGACCTTGCGCAGCGCCGACAAATTGGTGTACCCGTCTTGCCATCCCGCCTGGTTGTCGTAGCCATCCTGCCATCCCGAGGGCAGCCAAGCGGCCCAGTCGCTCGATTGCAGACGGGGCACAAGATCGGGACAGTGCACGGTGCTGAGCTCGAAGCTCCTCTCGGTGCCGGTGTCGAGCCGTCCGATGCAGGCATCGATGGCGGCCAGCGCATCCGGCCGCGCCACCGGCACTGCCGCCTGCGCCATAACCAGATAAAGGAGTGCCGCCGCCCAACGCCGTTGCATAAGCCTTCAGCTCTCCGACCCAGCAGGCGCAATGGCGGCCTGCCGTGCCTGAAGGTCGCCGAACACCGCCAAGAGCGCTGCTGCAAAAAACGGCGTAGTGAATGCGCTCAGAGCGATGATGAGGACGGTCGCCGCTGCGGTCACGAGTGCGATATCGGCGCCGCGTGCAAACTGCACCGCAACCGCGGCCAGAATGATCGCCAGAATGTAGAACACGAATAGGATGGTGATCGTGACGACGAAAACGGCCAGCGTTCGCCACCAAGAGCCGCGCATGAGATGCACGCTGAATTTCATGGCGTCGATGGGACCCCTGCGTTGCAGCACCAGCGCCGGCATCGCCACAGAGAGCGCCACGAGGATATAAACGCCCGGCAGGACGAGGAGGACTAAACCCACGGCAAATGCCGCGATCGTCAAAATCACGAGTGCCACGACCTGCGGCACGGTGCGCAGCGCACGCGCAAGCTCCGCGCGCATGGAGCTCGGCTCGGCCTGCGCGATCGCGCACTGGCGCAGAATAATCGCAACCCAGATCGTGCACACGGCGATGAGGCTCACCCCATAGACAAGTCCCGATGACGCATCATGCGGAAGAGTCCCCATGGGACGGCCGGTCGCGAGGCTATAGATGTTCACCAGCTGCCCGGCGAGGATCAGCAGGATGCCGTACGGAAGATTCTTGAGAAGCGATGCCGCAAAAATGTGAAACGCGGTATCGAGCACTTCGCTCACCGATTGCGGACGCAAGGGCGGATACAGGCGCAGCGACATAGGAGAATACTACGGGCTATGGCGACGAATCTCACGACGCGTGATCTTTTGGTTGCGGCAGCGCGCGCGCTTGCGCAGGTTTCGGACACGCCTGAGCTCGACGCCGAGGTGCTGCTCGCCCACGTGCTGGGCGCCCGGCGCGCGCGCCTGAAGTCGCATGCGGACGAGGAGAGAACCGACGCGGAGCGCGCGGCCTTCGAGCGCCTGATCGACCGGCGCGCAACCGGCGAGCCCGTCGCCTACATCGTGGGGTCGAAGGAGTTCTGGTCACTGCGCCTGGTGGTCACCACGGCCGTCCTCGTGCCGCGGCCGGAAACCGAAGTCCTGGTCGAACGTGCGTTGAAGCTCATCGCAACGCAGGCAACGCGCGCGCTCGATCTGGGTACCGGCGCAGGGGCCATCGCGCTCGCGCTCGGCCACGAGCGGCCGCACTGGAAGATCACGGCGACCGATGTCAGCGAGGCGGCGCTCGCGGTGGCGCGTATCAACGCGCTTGCGCTCGGCGCGCGGCAGGTCGAGATTCTGCACGGGTCCTGGTTCGAACCTCTCGCGGAGCGCGTTTTCGATCTCATTATCTCCAATCCCCCCTATGTCGCCGAGGATGATCCGGTACTCCAGCAAGCTCCGCTCGCCTTCGAGCCGCGCGTTGCATTGACGCCCGGAGTGGATGCCCTGGCCGATCTGCGCCGCATCATCCGCCAAGCTCCGGCGCATATCGCGCGCGGCGGCTGGCTCCTCCTCGAGCACGGGACGACGCAGGCAGGCGAGGTCGCACGTGAGCTTGTGGTGCGCGGCTTTCGTCACGTACGCTCGCAGCGCGATCTGGCCGGGCACGAGCGCATGACTGAGGCCCAATGGGGCGAACCCTTACCACAAGCAGTTTGAGGCACAAATGATCCGTTTTCACACCACGCACGGCGACTTCACGGTGGAGCTCTTCGACAAGGAAGCGCCCATATCGGTGGAGAATTTCCTCAAGTACGTCGATGACGAGCATTTCGACGGCACGATCTTTCACCGCATCGTTCCCGGATTCGTCATCCAGGGCGGCGGGCTCACGACGGACTTTCAGCCGAAGAAAACGCGCGCGCCGATCGCGAACGAGGCGATGAACGGTCTGAAGAACGAGCGCGGCACGCTGTCGATGGCGCGCACCAACGACGTCAACAGCGCCACCTCGCAGTTCTTCGTCAATCTCAAAGACAATGCCTTCCTCGATCATTCGAAGGCGCAGTACGGCTACGCCGTCTTCGGCCGCGTCACCGCAGGCCTCGACGTCGTCGATAAGATTGCCGCAGTGCGCACCGGCACGCGCAAGCAGTATCAGGACGCGCCGCTCGAGGATGTGACTATCGTCTCCGCCCGACGCGTAGATGCCGCGTAGGGCAAGCCGCCTCTTCAAATGGATCACCGTCGCGTGCCTGACGGGGATCGTGCTGACGGCGCTGCCCGTGCTCTTGCTGCGCGTACTTCATCCCGCGACGAGCGCCTTCATGCTGCGCGCACGGCTCGAGGCGCGCGCCGCTGCCGATACGCGCTATCGAACGCACTACCAGTGGGTCGACTATGCGCATATCGCGCCCGCCGCGGCGCTCGCCGTCATGGCCTCGGAAGATCAGCAGTTTCCGTTTCACCACGGCTTCGATGTGAAATCAATCCGCGCGGCGGAGATCAACAACGAAGAGGGCGGGCGGCTGCACGGCGCCAGCACGATTTCGCAGCAGCTGGCGAAGAATCTCTTTCTGTGGCCGGGCAAGAGCTATCTGCGCAAGGCTCTCGAGGCGTGGTTCACGGTACTGCTCGAGGCACTGTGGCCGAAGCAGCGCATCCTCGAGACTTATCTCAACATCGTTGAGCTCGGCCCCGGCATCTATGGCGTCCAAGCGGCGGCCGAAGAGTTCTTTCATTCATCCGCCGCACGCCTGACGCCAAGCGAGGCGGCGCTTCTTGCCGCAGTGCTGCCGAACCCGGAGCGGCTGCATGCCGATCGGCCGTCGCGCTATGTCGCCGAGCGGCGTGATTGGATCCTCGGACAGATGCGCGCGCTCGAGGGCGAGGACTATCTTAGTTTGGTCGCGCATGGCTCACCGTCGCCGCCACAACGGCCTGAGCCACCGCGTCATAATCGCCATTGAAGTGATGCCCGCCCGCAAGCTTCACGCTCTTGACGCGGCTCACGTCCGCTAGATGCGGACACAGGCTCTCGGCGTCGTCATCGCCATAGATGCAAAGCGTGGAGGGGATGGTGAGCTTCTGCACTTCCGGACGCACCGGCAGTCCCGTCGTGCCGTTCATCACCCAGTTCGACAGATGAAACTCGAAGTCCGCGCGCTCATCGGGACCCAAGAGCGCGGCCAGCACGACGCGCCGGCGCGTGGCGGCCGGCAGGCGGTTGATGGCAAAGGGCAGCACATCCGCTCCTTGCGAAAAGCCGATGAGCAACGCTCTCTTCTTCCGCCAGTGATAGGTGTAGTAGCGCAGGATGCGATCGACGTCCCCCGCAAGTTCCTGCGGCGTGCGCGCCGTCCAGAAATAGCGCAGCGAGTCCACACCCGCCACCGAGACGCCGCGCGCCACCAAGGATGCGGCGACATTCTTGTCGATGCCGGCCCAGCCGCCGTCGCCGGAGAGGAAAACCGCAAAGAGTTCGCCCGTGCCGCTCGCGCGCTCTTCAATGATGGGCAGGTCGGAAAGTGTCGCCGGTGGCGGCGGCTCCGGAATGCGCTGCGCCGCGATTTTTTGATAGGCCGCGGTCAGCTGCGGCAGCCAGCTCGCGATCGTCGGCCACGCATGGGCGAGCGCGGGCAGTGAGATCACCTGCGCGTGCGGCACGGCCGCGACAAACTCGGGTGTGAGCGGTGTGGCGCAGGCGCCGTCGCCCTCGATCTGCAGTGCGACCCATGGCACCTGCAGGCGGGTCGCGGGCAGTAGCTCAACGCCTTGCCCGTTGGCGCGCGGGGTCACTTTCAGCTCATTGCCCGGACAGAGCGCGCGTTTGAGTGGCAGATCGCGGCAGAACTTAAGCGAAACCGCGCCTGCAAATAGATCCGCCGGCGCTTGTGCAATCATGGCGTAGGCGAGCGTACCGCCAACGGAGTAGCCGACCAGAATCGGCGTAATGTAGGTCGGCAGGCGATAATAGGCCTGCACGTAGCGGCTTAAATTCTCAAGATCCCCGTCGGGGGAGGTGCAGCTCGCAGGATCCCGCTCGAGGCTTGCCAGAAGCTCTGCGGTGTTGATGCTCGCGACCATCGCCCCCTCGTGCGCGAGCTCCTCGGCAAGTGCCACGTCGATCGGGTTGGCGCCGTCGCCGAGCAGCAGGACGAACTGTTTGACCTCACGCGCCGCCGGACGATAGACAGCGACCTGGCTGAAGCGGCCATGTGCGAGGAGGTCGGCGGCATTCGCGGCAAGCGAACCTGCGCCCAGCGACACAGCAAGGAGCCAGGCGCTGCAACGCCTCACGGCGCGGGCTCATATCCCAGATTTGGCGCCAGCCAGCGCTCGGCTTGGGCGAGCGACATGCCGGTGCGCTGCGCATAGTCGGCCACCTGATCGCGGTCGATCTTGCCGACGCCAAAATAGTGCGCCTGCGGATGGGCAAAATACCAGCCACTGACGGCGGCAGTGGGATACATCGCGAAGGATTCCGTGAGACGGATGCCGGCATTGTTGTCGACGTCGAGAAGGCTCCAAAGCTTAGCCTTCTCGGTGTGGTCCGGACAGGCTGGATACCCGGGCGCCGGGCGGATGCCGCGGTACTCCTCGCGGACGAGCTGCTCGTTCGTCAGCGCCTCCTCGGGTGCGTAACGCCACAGCTCGCGGCGCACGCGCTGATGAAAACGCTCGGCACAGGCTTCGGCAAGTCTATCGGCAAGAGCCTTCAGGATGATGCTCGAATAGTCATCGTGCGCGCGCTCGAAGCGCGCGACGTGCTCTTCGATGCCGATGCCGGCGGTCACCGCGAATGCGCCGATATAGTCGGGGACGCGGCTGTCCTTGGGTGCAATGTAGTCGGCGAGGCACTCATGCGGCAGTCCCGGCGCCTTGTTCTTCTGCTGCCGCAGAAAACACAAGGTGGTCGCGAGCGTATCGCGCCGCTCATCGGTGTAGACCTCAACGTCATCGCCGACCGCGTTCGCCGGGAAGAGGCCGACGACCGCGCGTGCCCGCAGCCAGCGCTCAGCGACCAGGCGTTTCAGCATCTCACGCGCATCCGCGTACAGGTTACTCGCCGCCTCCCCGACCACCGGATCGGTGAGGATGGCGGGAAACTGGCCGGAGAACTCCCAGGCGTTGAAGAACGGCATCCAGTCGATGCACGAGACGAGATCGCTCAACGGATAATGATCGAAGCAGTGCACGCCGGGAGCCGCCGGCGCAGACGGTGCCGGCGCCGCCCAATCGATGCGGCGGCGGTTGGCGCGCGCCTGCACGATGGTCAGTTCGGGCGACTTCACCTTTTTGCTGGCGTGCTGCTCGCGGCGGCGCTCGTGATCGGCGTCGTTCTGCGTCATGAACGCCTCGCGCTGCGAGGCGGTGATGAGCGCCTGACACACGCCGACCGCGCGTGAGGCATCCTTGACGTACACGACGGGGGACTTGTAGTGCGGTGCGATCTTGACCGAAGTATGGGTCGGCGAAGTCGTGGCACCGCCGATCAAGAGCGGGATCGTGAAGCCCTGGCGCTGCATCTCGCGCGAGATGTTCACCATTTCATCAAGCGACGGAGTGATGAGGCCGGAGAGCCCGATGAAGTCGACTTCTTCGCGGCGCGCGGTCTCGAGGATCTTCTCGTAGGGGACCATGACGCCTAGGTCA
>Ga0302326_10007735_pt1 | contig 23827 bp, 26 predicted proteins | sample Palsa_T0_3_FD_202264 | JGI IMG/M metagenome (GOLD analysis project Ga0302326, IMG submission 202264) | Peat permafrost microbial communities from Stordalen Mire near Abisko, Sweden - Palsa_T0_3 | ecosystem: Environmental > Terrestrial > Soil > Palsa > Peat permafrost | place: Sweden: Abisko... | reverse complement strand
CGTCGATCCGCAGCAGCTCGATCAGCTTCTGCACCCGGTGCTCGATCCGGCTTCGAAGAAATCGCTGGCCACCATCGCCACCGGACTGCCCGCGTCGCCCGGAGCGGCGGTCGGTCGCGTGGTTTTCACCGCCGATGAAGCCGTTGCGCAAGCCGCCAAGGGACCCGTGATCCTGGTGCGCGCCGAAACCGAGCCGAACGACATACACGGCATGGAAGTCGCCAAAGGCATTGTCACTTCGCGCGGCGGCATGACCAGCCACGCAGCCGTGGTCTGCCGCGGCATGGGTACTCCCTGCGTGGCCGGTGCGGGCGACATCGACGTCAGCGCGCAGCGCAAGGAAATGAGCGTGGCGGTGGACGGCAAGAAGATGACGCTGAAGGAAGGCGACTGGCTATCGCTCGACGGTTCCACCGGCGAAGTCTTCGCCGGCCAAGCCAACACGCTCGACGCCGATCCGTCGTCCGGCATTATGGCGACGTTCATGGAGTGGGCGGACGTGTTCCGCGGCAGCTTTGGCGTGCGCGCCAATGCCGACATCCCGCGCGACGCCATAGCCGCCCGCAAGTTCGGCGCGGAAGGCATCGGCCTGTGCCGCACCGAACATATGTTCTTCGCCGAAGATCGCATTGCGCACATGCAGGCCATGATCCTGGCGCAGGACGAAAAGAATCGCCGCAAGGCGCTGTTGAAGCTGCTGCCCATGCAGCGCAAGGATTTCGCCGGCCTGTTTACCGCCATGGACGGATTCCCGGTGCTCATCCGCACCCTCGATCCGCCGCTCCACGAGTTCCTGCCCAAGCGCGAAGTGCTGATGGTGGATCTGGCCAGGCTGCCCGCCGCCGATCTCAAAGCCAAGAAGGAGATGGTGAGCCGGTACGAACGCCTCGGCGCAACCGTGAAGGATCTGAAGAAGGTCCTCACCAGGCTGCTCGAGCGCGTCGAACAACTGCACGAGTTCAATCCCATGCTGGGCCTCCGCGGATGCCGCCTGGGCATCATGTATCCTGAGATCACCGAAATGCAGTCGCGCGCCATTTTCGAAGCCGCCGTGCAAGTGGCCAAGAAGGGCGTGAAAGTCACTCCGGAAATCGAAATCCCGCTCATCGGCTCCATAGAGGAGTTCGCCAACCAGAAGAAGATCGTGGTCCAAGTCGCCGACGAAGTGCTGGGCAAGGCCGGCATGAAAGACTTTAAGTATAAGGTCGGTTGTATGATCGAGATTCCCCGCGCCGCACTTACTGCCGACTTAATAGCTAAAGAGGCGGATTTCTTCAGCTTCGGCACCAACGATCTGACTCAGACTACTATGGGACTCTCGCGCGACGATTATACGAAATTCCAGAAAACGTACGAAGACGCCAAGATCTTCAAGCACGATCCGTTTGCCGTGCTCGACCAGCAAGGCGTGGGCAAACTGGTCGAGATGTGCGTGAAGCTCGGCCGCCAGACTCGTCCGAACCTCGATATCGGCATTTGCGGCGAGCACGGCGGCGAGCCTAGTTCGGTGCAGTTCTGCTATCGTGTAGGACTAAACTACGTGTCTTGCTCGCCCTATCGCGTACCCATCGCCCGCCTGGCTGCGGCGCAAGCGGCCATTTCCGGCGATAAGTCGGAATCCATGCGGACGGCATAGGACAGGCCTTGATGAAAGGACTGCCAATCCCAGTGGACCCGAAGCCAGCCATCGTCTCTCCCGTCTCACGGCTCATCGAAGTCGCGGACCACGCTCGCAGCACCCTCTTCTACCGCGACGTGCTCGGCTTCGAAATACGCGAGGAAACGGGCGTAATCGAAGCCGTGTCCGGTCCCGCTCGCATCGAGTTCGCCAAGCCGGACCAGCCGCCACGACCCGCGATCTTCTTCTTCCAAGCCGACGACGTGGAAGCCATGTACGCCGCCATCCGTGCCCGCGGCGGCCAACCGTCGGAACTGGAAAAGGTCAACTGGATCAAGATGCGCATGTTTGAGATCCGCGACCCGGATGGGCACACGCTATGGTTCGGCCAATCGTTTGACCATCCGCACGCGCCGGGACCGTCGCCCATGATGTTGCGGGCGCTGCCTCAGTTGCCATTCAACGACGTGGCGGCGGCCGTCGCCTACTATCGGGATGTGCTCGGCTTCCGGATCAACTACCAGCAGCACGATCTCGGCGTCATGGACCGCGACCAGATCACCGTGCTGCTGATCGCCCGGACCGAACGTCACACCGGGATCGGCTCCGCCTATGTATACGTCGAAAACGCGGACGCGCTCTACACGGAGCTGCACGCGAAGGGCGCCAACCTGGAGGGCGAGCCTGTGAGCCATCCCTGGGGCTTACGCGATTTCGCGGTGCAGGACCTCGAGCGAAATCGAATCGTGTTCGGCCAGCCGTTCGAATGACGCTCGACGCATGGCCGCATTAGACAGGCCGGGAGGTTTGTCCTACGTCGCGGTAAACTTCCAAGACCTCGCGGGCGGTGCGCTCCCAGCTATAGCGGGCCGCTTGCGCTTTGCCTTTGGCGACTAGCTCGCTCCGGAGATCTTCATCCAGCAGGGCGTCCTGTATGGCGCGGGCGATTTCGAAGACGTTCGCGGGGTTCACCAGCAAAGCCGCGTCGCCCAGCACCTCGGGCAGCGCACTCACATTCGATGCCACTACGGGCGTGCCCGAGGCCATGGCTTCGAGCGGCGGCAGGCCGAAGCCTTCATAGAGCGAGGGAAACACGAACAACGCGGCGCTTTCGAAAAATACGCGCAGGGCGTCGAAGGGGACGAATCCGAGAAACCGCACGGCCTTCTCCACACGAGCCTGAATCACGGCGCGGCGCACAGAGGGATAACGCGAAATCTCGTCGCCGATGATGATCAGGTGCAGATCGCGGTAGAGCGGGTGGCGCGAAAGGTGCTCGCGCGCGACAGCGAAAGCTTCCACCAGGCGCGGAATGTTCTTCTGCGGGCGGATGTTGCCCGCGTAGAGCAGGAATGGATAGTCGATCTGGTAGCGTTCCAGAATGCTCCGGAGGCGCTCGGCCCCCGCGGGCTGGAAGAAATCCGGATTGGGCGCGTTGTAGGCGAGGCGAATGCGGTCCGCGGGGATGCCTAGGGCATCGTGGACGTCGCGCCTGGTAGCCTCCGAGACCGCCATGATGCGTTTGGCGCGCAACAATCCGCGGCGCAGCAGGAACCGGCGAGTCTGCATGCGCAGGCCGGAGCCGGTGTCGAACAGCAGGCGCGACATGTCGTGAATGGTCACCACGTATGGCTCGCGCATGAACAACGGCACCTGGTTCAAAGGGATGTGCACCAGACTGGGCCGCAGACGGCTGAGGAACACGGGGAACGCCAGGTGATTCAAAGCGTATAAGTCGGCGCGGCGGTAGGTAACGGTTTTGAAGTTGGGCGGCAGGCCGGCGAAAACGCCTTGGTCGTCGGGCAGCGCAACGAGGATATAGTCGTTGGACCGATCAATTCCGGCAAGAGCGTGCAGCAGGCTGCGGATGTAAGTGCCGATACCGAAGTCCCGCGCGCGGCGGACATCGACCACGATGCGCAAGGGCATGGCCCGCCGTCAAGCCGGCGCCAGAGCGGCCTGCCGTCTCCAGGCATACAGCGGGAACCGCTCGGTCAGCGTCTCCACCCTGCGGCGCACGGCCGCGATGCAGGTTTCCGACGTTACGTTTCCGAGGACCTCGGCGATCAGGGAGGCGACTTCGCGCATCTCCGGTTCGCGGAAACCGCGCGTAGTGACGGCGGGGCTGCCCAGCCGAATGCCGCTGGGATTGAGCGGCGGATTCACGTCGAAGGGGATGGCGTTCTTGTTGACCGTGATGCGCGCGCGGTCGAGCGCGGCCTCGGCCTCTTTGCCGCGAATGCCTTTGGAGAAGACGTCCACCAGCATCAGATGCGTGTCGGTGCCACCCGAGACCACGTGGAAGCCCGCGTCCATCAGTGCGCCGGCCAGCGCCTGGGCGTTGGCTATGACTTGCGTCTGATACTCCACGTAGCCGGGTTCCATGGCTTCGGTGAAAGCGACGGCCTTGGCGGCCATGATGTGTACCAGCGGTCCGCCCTGGAAACCGGGGAACACCGTCTTATCGACGGCGGAGGCGAACTTCTCCTTACACAGGATGAGTCCGCCGCGCGGGCCGCGCAGCGTTTTGTGCGTGGTGGTGGTGACGATGTCGGCGTACTGGCAAGGGTTGGGATGCAGTCCGGCCGCGACCAAGCCGGCGATATGTGCCATATCCACCACGAACAGCGCGCCAACGGAATCGGCAATCTGGCGGAAGCGCGCGAAATCCAGTACGCGCGGATAGGCGCTGGCGCCGGCCAGGACCATCTTCGGTTTGTGCTCCTCGGCCAGGCGCGCGAGCTCGTCGTAATCGATGCGCTCGTCTTCCTTGCGCACCCCGTAGGGCACGATGTTGTAAGTCTTGCCGGAGAAGTTGAGCTTGTGGCCGTGCGTCAGGTGGCCGCCGTGCGCCAGGTTCATGCCCAGAATCGTGTCGCCGGGTTGAAGGATGGCTGCGTAAGCGGCTTGATTGGCCTGCGAACCGGAATGCGGCTGCACGTTGGCGTGCTCGGCGCCGAACAACTTCTTGGCGCGGTCGCGCGCGAGGTTCTCGACGGCGTCGGTGAGCTCGCATCCGCCGTAGTAGCGTTTGCCGGGATAGCCTTCGGCGTATTTGTTGGTGAAGACGCTGCCGGCGGCTTCCAGCACGGCTTCGGAGACGAAGTTCTCGCTGGCGATCAATTCGAGTTGGGAGTGTTGGCGGTCGGCTTCGTGGAGGATGGCTTGGTAGATGTCGGGGTCCACCTCGGCGAGGGGCCGGGACATGCGTTCCGATTCGGCAGTTTTCATATAGAGGAAACTCGATCTTACCATGTGGGTGTCGGGCGGGCGTCCACGCCTGCAAGCGGGCCTCCAGACCCGCTCCTGGAGTTCAAACGTGGGCTGTTGGCCATTGTGGCAGAGGCTTCAGGTGAATGGTCGGGTTACCAGTCTGTAAAGTGCATGCGTGTCGGGGTGTTTGACCGAACTGCTCATTTGCAGACGCCGGAACGCCTTTTCCCGCTCAAACAAGCCCCGGGTTTCATGAGTCCCTTATCCTCTGTGGTTCGGAGCTTCGCACGGACGATACTCACCTTTTCTAAGGGTTCCGTGCGGCCCTTGCACCAGAGACAGCACACGGTAGCCATAGTAAGGGTAACCACGGCTGTAGCAAATACATCAAGAGGGCGCCCGATCCGATATAGCGGCATAACGTGGTCGCTGCCAGCAGGAGAAACAGACCCGCAACGAACACGCTCAGTAGCTGGTTGAGCTTGGAAACCGAGAAGGGGTACGGTCCAGCCAGTCTCCAGAAGCGTAGATCTTCGCGGCTCAGGACCGTCTTGTAGAGCGGCCCAATTCTCTAGCGTCCTCCAGTAGATCAACATGCTTCTCCCAGTTCTCCTGCCAAAACTTGCTCGCGCGATTGACAAAGTACCAGGCTACGGAGAAAACAACGCCGAGGCATGAAACGCATGAAACAGTGAGAAGCGCCTCCCCCTGCCGCGTGGAAGGGAGGTCCTTCGCAACCAGCAAGCCGAAGTAACCAGCCAGCGTAACGGCGAGAAACGACCAGAAGTAGGTTGCACGCTTCCAATAGAGTTCGATCTCAAATTTTCGAATATCGAGCGCGATTGCCAACGCGCTCTCGCAGTTTGCCTTAGGGGCCGTGGCTGAGTCCAACACGTCTCCGTTTTGGGCCTTCGAATCCGCGGGTAGGCGGAACGCCTTCTTGTACTCGTCGCTCGTCATTTTGCTCCTATCCTCATATGCCAGAAACATTCACGAGCTTCTCCCAGCCATCCTGCGCCGCCGTGCGCACGGTGCGGCCCTCAAGACACGGACGGATCGGCACCGGAGTGGCCTGATCGAAAATGATAACCATCTAGGGCGCGTAAACGGGCACTCTGTCCAGACTGCGGGCAGCAAACTCGATAACCGCCTTGCCCTGCTCGCGGTCCAGCCCGTCGAACCATTCCATGATGTCGTCGATATTGGCCCCAGCCTCCAGATTCTCGAAGATGGCGGACACAGGCATCCGCGTGCCTTTCAGAACCCACGCGCCGCTAACTTTGCCGGGGATGCTCTCCACGGCGGGGCATTGTGACCAATCGAGACGTGCCATTCGTCCGACTCCGTCTTTCATGGTACGCCAGACGTCACCGTGCCGCTTCAATCGGCGGCGTCCGCGGGATGCACGACTTCAATGCCGGCGTACCGGGAAAATCCGGTCCTGTCGAAAGTGAGAATGGAGGTGAGGCCATGCACCAGCATGGCGGCCACCAGCCGGGCGTCGTGCGCCGGCTTCCCGGAAACCTGATACTGAATCACCAGATTCTCCCAAACCTGATAAATCGCCGGGGTATCGGGCAGCAGATGGAACATGCGCTGCAGGCGCCTCAGTTCGGACGTCGCATCCGGGATGGACAGGCCGAGTCCGTTCTGGGCAACCGGCCTCGTGGCGACCACCCACAGCTCGAAAAGGTTTTGCGGAACGATGTGAAGGTCGCGGCCCCGGCTCGGCAGAACTTCCAGGGCGTACGCAGCCGTTTCGTACTGGGGGTGCCGAATCTGTAGCGTCCGGAGAAGTGTGCTGGTGTCGATGAGCAAGGATGCCCTACGTCAAATCTGGATAGATGCTCTCCCGGCTCATAGCCTCGTCGGAGAGAACCGGGATGTTAGGGTCGTGGCTGTCAGCCCAATCGCGAAACTGCCGCGCCCACTCCCGCGGATTGGTTTTCTGCAGATGGGCAATGGAAACGGGTTGTACGAACTGGTCGGCAACTTCCAGCATCCACTGCTCTAGACTCAGCCCCCGCGCCCGCGCCTGGGCGTTGAACGCGGCTTCTTTTTCCGGCGGCAGATCGAGTGTGACAGTCATAATAGGCGGTCCTTAGTTTCAGTTTAGCGCAACCCGAACAAGCGCATCGGTCGAGAGACCCTTGGCCTGCGCTGCGGCGACAAGCCTAGCTTCCTTCTCCGGTGGAGATTTAGCATGATTGTCATGATTGCAACCCTCGTCCTACAGGATAGCGCAATCGTTTTACAACAGGGGCCAGGCCCGAAGGACGCACCCTGGAGGCCCGCTCGTCTATGGAAACTGATAGAAAATCCCGGCCGATGCGCGCCCGAAATGGTTGTGCTGGGCCATGTAGCCCTTCACCTCCATGCCAAATCCGACATGCTGCGTCACGTAGTAAAGCGCGCCGGCGCTGGCGTTGCCCGCTACCTCGCTGTTGCTCGCGTTGACGGACGCCGTTGTGCCGAAACCGCTGGTATCCGTGCTCGACGACAGACGCAGGAGTCCGGCGCCCACTCCGATGTACGGCACCCAGTCGCTCTTGCTGGTGAAGCGAATTTTGATCCCGCCGTTGAAGTCTAACAGACTCGAGGTATACAGACCCTTGCCCGTCAGGTTCGCGCCATAGGTGAAGGCATAGCTGGTGAGCGGAGAATAGGAGAAATCGATGAACGGGACCACATACTTCGACACCGGCGCACCCAGGCTCGCGCCAAACGATCCGTGCGCTCCCAGGCCGAAGATCCCTCCCCCCGAAACTGCCACGATGCCTACTCCCGTCTCCGTCTGCTGAGCGTTGACGGGCAAGTTTGAAATCAACAGACCGGCTGCTACCGAAAAGAGAACCGATCCGAGCGCGGTGTGATGCATGGGCTATCTCTCCCTGTCTCCCGGCTAAATACTGCGTACACCCATGTTGACGATGTCATCCACCTGCATGGTTTCCTTTACTACGAAAGGCTCGCCGTACTTCACGCCGATCAGGTTGCCGTAGAACCGTGCGATTGCGCCCAGCCGCCCGCGGATTTCCCGTTCCTGGGGAAACAAATCGCCGCCTTCACCCTGCGAGCCCTCGCCGGGCGAGCCGTATTGCGATGCATAGCTCAACAAAGCCGACATGCGCGCCTCGAACTGGCCGCTGATATCCACCACGAACGAGGGCGTTACATTGGCGTACAGCGACGCGTAGATAATCTTATAAGGGCGGTGCGGCTCGGAATAGTCGTCCAGCTTTTTCAGACCTGCAAGGAAGCATGCCTCGTAACCCAATTCGCTGGCCCGGTAATGGTCCGGATGGCGGCCTTCCCAATACGGCAGGATCACCACGCGTGGGCGCAGCTCGCGGATCTTCACCGCCAGCGTCATGCGCGCAGCGATGTCGTTCTGCAAGCGCGCATCGGGGAACCGCAGGTTGCCGCGCCAGTGTAAACGCAGGCGCCGCGCCGCCACATCGGCTTCCGCCAGGCGCTGTTCTGGAGTGCCGCGCGTGCCCATATCGCCGGCCGTCAAGTCAAGGGCGCCCGTGAGATAGCCTTTCTCCGCCATACGGATTAAGGTGCCGCCGCAAGTCTGCTCGATATCGTCGGGATGGGCCGCGATGGCCAGAACATCCAGGCTCATGCGCGCGCCGCCAGTCTCTTCAGAAATTCGTCCATGGATACCTTATATTTGAAAGCCTTGCGCCCGTCGATGGCGATCACCGGCACCTCTTCGCTGTACAAGGGCAGCCATTCGGGATGGCGGTCGATATCGATTTCGTCCAGCTCGAATGTCGCACGCCCGCGGGCCGCCGCCAACACTCGTTTAGCCTCGCCGCACAGGCCGCATCCCGCGCGCGTGTAGAGAGTCACGCGGGTCATTCCCAGTAACGGTCCCGCCGCCGGTTGTAGCGGTCGCTGGTTCCCATGATTTTCACCAGCAGCATGCCCGCCACAAAGCCGCCGATATGCGCGAAGTAGGCCGTGCCGCCCTGGGAAATGTGCGTGCGCGCAATCGTGCCAAACCCGCTGAACAACTGAACGACGAACCAATAACCCAGCATGATGGGCGCGGGAATCTCGATGGTGGTGACGAAGAAAACGATAAACACCAGCGTGAGAATCCGCGCGCGCGGAAACTTTATCAGATAAGCGCCCATCACGCCCGCGATCGCGCCGCTGGCGCCCACCATGGGAACTGTGGAATATGGGCTCACAACCACCTGGCCGAGCGCCGCCACGATTCCGCAGAGCAGGTAGAACACCAGATACTTCGCATGCCCCAACAGATCCTCGATCCTGCCGCCAAAGACCCACAGAAACAGCATATTGCCCAACACGTGCATCCAGCCTCCGTGCAGGAACATGGCGGTGAAAACCCGGCTCAATTGGAAGTGGTCCGGCACCAGCCCGTAATATTCGATGAAGGCATTCAGCGTACGCGGGCCGAGCGAGTATTCGAACAGGAACACCAGCAGGTTCACCGCGATCAGCGCGATGTTCACCACCGGCCGCGAATAACTGGGCTCAGTATCTTTGAGCGGGAACATTTAGGTGGTAGGGGCCGCCCGGCCGATGCGGGCCTGCATATCGTGGTGCGCGCGGCGCGGCGCGCGTTCGATCAACGCACGGACCGCCTCCACGCCGCAAATTCCGCCGCGCGCGCCCATGGCCGTGCAGTTGAGCGCCGCCATGGCGTTCGAGAAATCCAATGCGTCCGCGAGACTCATGCCTTGCAAAACAGAATAGCAGAAGGCGCCGTGGAATACGTCTCCGGCGCCGGTGGTATCCATGCAGTTCACGACAAACGCCGGGGAATACAGGAAGCGGCCGTTTTCGAGCGCCAGCGCCCCGTGCGCGCCCAGAGTCATGGCGGCCACGCGCATGCCGTACTCCCGCTGGATCAGCTCCAGCGCGCGCAGGGGATCGCGCTCATTGGTCCACTGGGTGGGGAATTCGGAGCTGGCGATGAGGTAATCCACATGCGGCAGAACCTGGTCGAAGCCGTGATAGATAGTGTCGACATCCACAGTGACTGGGATGCCGGCGCCGTGCGCGATGCGCGCCGCGTGTGCCACCGCGGGGGTATCGTGCCCGTCGATATGCAGCAGCCGCGCACACAGGATCTGGTCCGGCGTGATCTCTTCGGGATCGATGCGCAGGCACTCGGGCCGCGACCAAAGCACGGTGCGCTCGCCGGTGCCACGATCGATGATGATGTAGGCCGACTGATTGGGGCAGCCCGCGCGGCGTTGCACGTGATCCAGATTGATGCCCGCCTCGCACAAGCTGTCCCATTGGATGCGGCCGCGCTCGTCGTCGCCGATGGTCCCGATGTATTTGGTGCGCAAACCGAGCCGGGCGCACGCCGCCATGGCGCTGGCCACCTGGCCGCCGGGACTGACGATCTCTTCTTCAAACGGAACCTTGCCGGCGTAGGCGGGGAAACGCGGGACGACCAGCAGGGTATCGGTAGCGTTTAGGCCGACGCCGGCCACGTCGAATCGGGGCTGCACGCAACTATTGTAGTGTGGGGCGGTGCCATGCGCCGTCCGGGAAGATTTGGCGCCCGCGCTGGCCCCCCGCCGCAACCGTTTTTAGGGTATACTGATCTTAGGCGTTTATCTGCTTAACTGTATAGGTGCCCAATGCAAGAGGAAGCTGTCCGCTGGAACATCAAAGTCTCGAAGGAAACCGATCTCACCCTGCGAACCTTTTTGGGATCGCAGGGCATGAAAAAAGGCGACCTTTCGAAATTCATAGAGCAAGCTGTCCGCGCGCATGTTTTTCATTGCGCCGTGGAGGACATCAAGGCGCGTAACGCCGGTACCGATCCGAATGAGTTGCAGACCCTGATCGACGATACGGTGCGGGAGGTTCGCGCGGAAAGGCGCGCCAAAGCGAGGGCGCACCACGCCTGATGCGCACTGTACTCGACACCAACATTCTGGTGTCCGCCCTTTTGATCTTGACGGGATATCCGGCCGCGATTTACCGCGCCTGGCGCGCGCGTCGTTTTGTGCTGCTGACCTGCGCGGAGCAACTCGACGAGTTGCGGGCCACGCTGCATAAGCCGGCTCTGGCCGAGCGCATCAAACCCTATGACGCCGGCCGGCTCGTCAACGATCTGAAGGAGTTTACCGAGCACATCGATCGGCTGCCGCGCGTCCAGCGCTCTCCCGATCCGACCGACGATTTTCTCCTGGGCTTGTGCGAAGCGGGCAACGCCGATTACTTGGCTACCGGCGACAAGGGCGGGCTGCTGGCACTCGCCCGCCATCGGAGCACGCGGATCGTTTCCGCGCGCGACTTCGCGGCATTGCTCACACACCCTAATTCTTAGCCGCAATCTCGTACACGTAGATATAATGCAACACGCCGCCTGCCGTGATCGGCACGATCCCCGAAGGCGTCCACCCGCGGATCTCGTAGTCGTTCGACACCACCCGCGCGCCGGGCTTCAGATACTTCTCCAGGTTCGGGCGGATGCGCTCGTTGGAGCTGGTCAGCAGGTAGAGTGTCACCACGTCGGCCGGGCTGAGGTCCACCTTCAACATGTTTTCGTGAATCAGCCTGACGCGGTCTTCCAAGCCCAGAGCCTTGATGCGCGCCTGTGTGGACTTGCAGAGGTCCCCGCGCAATTCCACACCCACCGCCCGCGCCTGGAATTTCTGGGCCGCCGTGATAATGATGCGCCCGTCGCCGCTGCCCAGGTCGTAAACCACCTCGCCCGGCTTGACGCGCGCGGCGCTCAGCATCCTGTCAACCACTTCCTGCGGACTGGGGATGTACGGCGCTAGGCTGTCTTTGCTGAACTGTTGGGAATAGCCCGGCGCCCAGGCCCCCAAGGCCAGTAACGCCGCCGCCGGGAAAATTTGCACCCGCATGGGTTATTGGGAAGCGCCGTTCGCAGCGCGCTTGCTCAACCTTGATCTTACTATACGGGACATGATGTCGCCCCAGGCATTCCACATATCGCGCGGCCGGGTGATGGTGTACTCGACGCCCTTGAGGTATTTCACCGCATTCCCGATGGCGTCGCGCCACGGAACGGCTTGCGGGTCGAGATTGTAATTCATGTAGAAAAGCGGGTACTCGACGTCCGCGACTTTCTTGAGCGACTCCTGCGGCACGCCGTTATCCAGCAGCACCTTCGGCCCGGCGAAGATCACCGCGTCCGGATGGTCGCGAGCGTTCAACTCCTCGGTGAACAGGTTGGTCAGGAACTCGGTCTCGCCGCGCTTCTGGCTGAGCCGCTTCACATCCACGGTGCCCAGGTTCAGCGAGTGCAAAGCCTCACCCAAAGCCGGGAAATCGATGCGCGACGAATCCTCCTGGCGGTACACGATCCGCCGCTCCTGCAGATTGTAGGCCACGATCGAGAACTTGCCGATGCGCGGCTCGCGCGCGATGCCCCGCAAAATCGAGATCAGGGCATTCATGTCCAGCGGATGCAAAGCCGCTGCTGCGGAGTCCTGAGGCGCGAAGTTCACAATCACCTTCACGTTGAGCCCGGCGCCAGCCGCCCCGCGCGGTACGGGCGGCTCGTCCTTGAACGGTTCGTTATCGGCGCTCAGCACAGTGTTTGGCGGGATGTCCAAGGTCACCGGCTTGTCCTTGGGCGGCACGCTGGCGTCGATATCCCAGAAAGACGAGCACACTCGCTCCGCGCGGTCCCGCATCAGCCAGTCGACGTGATACTTGCCCTCGCCTATGTCGAAGCTGCCTTGCAAATAGGCGTCGCCATGCGCGTCCTCTTCGATTTCCGGCACGTTTACCCGCTGCGACATGTAAACCGGCTCGTCCTTATGCGCCTGCGGAGTGACTCTGAAGATCATGGTGAGGAGATTCTGCTGCCCCGCGAGTTCTTTCAACGGCACGCTCACTTCGTAGCCGGAATGGAACTTCAGGTCGAAACCCAGCGTGGGCTTCACGGAGGTGGCGGTACACGGCAGATCCTTGCGCGGATCCTGGGATTCCAAAACCGCGGCGTCGGTGTTAAAAATGTGTGCCTGGCCGGCCGGTCCGGAACCTGGCAGAATCGTCTGCGCACGTCCGGCGGCTGCCAGCACCACGATCGGAAGAGCCTTCAACACGGGCCTCACCAGTTTAATCCCCAAAGGGCGCTCACCACGCCGATGTTCGTATTATGGCGCATATTTCCCCGGGGCGCACGCACTATTGCGTACCGGTATCGAGACTCGTGACGACACATGATCGATTACGTACAGTCCGTCGCGAAACGCTCCAGCGCCCCCGGATTCTCAACCGTCGACGTATCCCCGAAAGGTTCCCGCAGATAAGCCTGCCGGATCAATCGCCGCACCACCTTTCCGCTTTGGGTTTTGGGCAGTTCCGGCACGGCCTGGACGGCGCGCGGCCGGAAAGTGGGCCCCATCGACCGCGCCACGTGCGCCGCCAACTCATCGTTAACGTTGGTTAGCGCCGCGCCCGGCTTCAGCACCACGAACGCCACCACGCACTCGCCCGTCAGCTCATCTGGCACGCCGATGACCGCCGCCTCGGACACCGCGGGATGTGCGATCAGGCACGCCTCCACTTCTGCCGGACCCACTTTGCGCCCAGCCACATTGAAGCTCTCATCGGCGCGCCCTTGCAAGAACCAGTGGCCGTCGGCATCCACGATGGCCCAATCGCCGTGGTACCAGACACCGGGCCAACGCGACCAATAGGCCTCCAGATAGCGTTGCGGATCGTTCCAGACACCGCGCGTCATGGACGGCGCGGGCTTCGTGCAGACCAGATATCCCAGCTGGCCGCGGACGGGCCGGCCCTCCGCATCGAAAACATCGGTGGCCATGCCCGGCGCGGGTCCGCCCAGACTGCACGCCTTCAGTGGCTGGATGGGCAGCGGCCCCAGGAAACCGCCGATGATCTCGGTGCCGCCGGAGATGTTCATGATCGGGCAGCGCCTGCGGCCCACACGCTCGAAGAACCAGCGGTAGGAGCTTTCGTCCCATGGCTCGCCGGTGGACCCCAGCAGCCGCAGCGAACCGAGATCGAACGCATCGGGACCCGCGCCAGCCTTGCGCATCAGCAGCCGGATGGCCGTGGGCGAGATGCCGAACGTGGTCACGCGATGCCGGTCGATCATCTGCCAGAAGCGTTCCGCCGTGGGGTGGTCGGGCGCGCCATCGTACATGACGATCGTTCCGCCCAGGTGGTGGTTGCCGATAATCTCCCAGGGCGCCATCATCCAGCCGATATCGGAGACCCACCAGAATTGATCGCCCGGCTGGTGGTCGAAGGTCAGGTAGATTTCCTTGGCGGTCTGCACCAGCGCGCCGGCATGCGTGTGGACGGCGCCCTTGGGGCGGCCGGTGGTTCCGGAGGTGTAGAGCAGCAGGCAGGGCGCTTCGGAGTCGAGGGGCAGGGCGGGGCATTGCTCTCGCTGGCCGGCGACGAAATCGTCCCACCACAAGTCGCGCCCGCCGGTCCATGGGATGTCGCCGCCTTTGTAGCGCCACACGATGACGCGTTCGATCTCAGAGCCTTCCGCCAACGCCTCATCGGCTTTCTGCTTCAGTCCGATCGACCGCCCTCGGCGTTCCAGGAAATCGGCCGTGAACAACACCTTGGCGCCCGAATCCTGCAGACGCACGGCCACGGCCGCATAGCCGAAGCCGGAGAAGATGGGCACCGCGATCAGCCCCAGTTTGAAGCAGGCGTAGAGAATCACGACGACTTCGTGAACCATCGGCATATACAGCGCCACACGGTCTCCGGGCGCCAGACCCATCCCGCGCAGCGCGTTCGCCAGGCGATCCGTTTCGCGGCGCAGTTCGCCGAAGGTCAGGGTGCGAATGCCGCCGTCTTCGCCTTCCCAAATGACCGCCAGGTGATCGCGCGCGGCCCCGTTGGCGTGGCGGTCCAGGCAGTTCCACGCGATGTTCAGCTTGCCACCGGTGAACCAGCGCGCCCACTCCACGCCACGCGACGCGTCCAGCACTTGCTGGTATGGCTCGAACCACTCCACGCCCAGTTCCCGCGCCATCTGGTCCCAGAACTCTTCCAGGTGCTCCTGGGAATAGCGGATGAAGTCCTGGTATGTGGCGATGCCCAGCCGCTGCATGAAGCGGTACACGTTGGTGCGCTCGATGAACTCGCGGGAGGGTTGCCAGATGAAGGGCGGATTCTCCATGATCTTGTATATTCTAGCCCGGAAGATTCAGCGGGAAAGGCCCCGGAGCGAAGCTGTAGCGGCGAAAATGCCCGCTCACGTTAGCCTAGGGCTGACATCGGGCCGCATTTGTGGCTAGCGTTTTTCTTCCAGTTGACGTGACCGGGACTTATCAGGACCGTGGATAGCGGCCCTGAGAAAGTTGGCGGCGTTTCGATTTCTGGCGCAAAAGGGTCGTAGGGGACGAGCCGCTACTTCAGCAAAGGAGGTGTCGGGATCCTTGGAAGTGATCCAAGCGGGAAGTTCGTGTCCAATGTGCTGTGCCGATTCTTGAAGATTGTGGAACATGCGGAAGATCTTTCGCCAACACTTTCAACGGTTCGCAGGCCGAGGACCGCAGCGCAGTCCTGGAACATGCGCCGCAGTTCCGCAGCCGTCCGCTTAGCCGCAATTGCTGGCCTTGAGTCTTAGGTACGAAGGCAGGCTACTCGGTGAGGGCGAAAACAGTGCCGTAGCCGTTAATCCCACCCCTAAAAGTTGTTCCGTAAAGAACCCCACCGCTGCCGATTGCCACGCCCGTTGGCACCTCGCCGTCCGGCCCGGAAAAGGTGTGCAGAACAACCTCTGTCCAAGCGCCACCCGCGGATGATGGCGGCTTTAGGGCAAATATGGTGCCCTCCTTGAACGAGCCACCTAGATTAATCGCGCCGTAGAGGATGCCGCTCTCGCCCAGCGCCAGTGTTCCCGGGCTCACTAAATCTCCTATGTACGGGAATGCGTACAATACTGTCTCCCTCCAAGAGCCTGAAGATGTCGGCGTCAACGAATAGGCCACGCCCCCCCCAGTTCCCCCGTTCGGCCCCCCGTATGAGGTGGTCCCGTAGAGGACCCCGTTTGCGCCGATCACGACGGGAGTGAGGGGATCGTCTCGCCCAACGGTCGGACCGCCCTTGACTCCGATGACATCGAGTCCAAAGCTGTAAATCACACTCTCGGTCCATTGGCCGCCTGGGCCGGTCGGCGGCGCCACCTGGAAAATGGCCCCGCGACCGTCCGTTCCACCGTAGGAGGCTGGAAGGAGGGACGGATGGGCCTTCGAAATGTTTTTTTCAGAGGCCACCCGCGACCGAAGGGGGGAAGAGCCCAAATACCATGCCCCCTTCCCACCTTCCGCCGTTAGCGGCGACCTCATAGACCACGCCGGGTGCGGGCCACCTGGACCGCATCGGCATGTCGGACCGACGCGGGTAGCGGAGGTCGCAAAGTGAGCCCGATCTCCGGTCGCGTAGCGAAGGTGCATATGTGTAACATAGGCGGCCTAAAGCAACACGGCAGCGTCGTGACCTGAAAGGGATCTCTACCTCGGTATGGCTGCCGGGCGTTGCCGTGTTCACCACGGCGGCGATACGTTCCAGATGCATTTGCACGCGCGACCACTTCGTCGTACCCGTCAAAACAACGACGGCAATCTTCCGGCCCGTAAGATTCTGCTGGTAGCGAATTCGCCGGTCCGTAGTGAGCGAAAGATCGACCGCCGCTGCCTCGGCCACGTTCAACAAGGCGCCATTGTTCAGCCTGTCCCAACCTCTTGCCTGAGCGGTGACGACGGTGTGGCCGGGAAGCGCGACGGCAAGGCCCCGCGGTGTTCCGTGGTCAAAGAGAATGAGCATCGACGGGCATGGGTTCCGGCGCCGGCGCCGATACCATTAGGCTCTGCGCCACAAAATCTAAAACCGCGGCAATCTGTTCTCGCGTCACGTCGAATTGTTCCATCACTTCTCGACGCTCAGATCCTCAAGATTTTCGATCACTGTAGCAACGGGCAACCGGGTATTCCGAAAAACCCGCGCGCCGCTCACCTTGCCGGGGACGCTCTCCACGGCGGGGCATTGTGACCAATGGGGACTCGTCATTTGATTAAACTCCCTCTGACAGAGTACGCCAAGATGGTGGCCCCGGTGCGCGCCCCCCAAAAGACCGTTTAAGCGCGCGATAATACGGGCTATGCTTAGATCTGCCGCATCCCTGTTGCTGCTGACCATGTCCGCCACCGCCGCCGTCAAAGTCGAGAAGACCAACTACAAAGGCTGGCCGAACTGCTACCGCATCTCGAACGGTGAAGTCGAGTTGATCGTCACCGGCGACATCGGCCCGCGCATCATGCGCTACGCGTTCGTGGGTGGCCAGAACATCTTCAAGGAGTTCACCGCCGACCTCGGCAAATCGGGCGAAGCGGCCTGGGTCGCGCGCGGCGGACATCGCATTTGGGCCGCGCCCGAAGACGCCGTCCGCACCTATGCGCCCGACAACGCCCCGGTGCGCATCGAAATCAAGGGTGATGTGCTGGAGGCCACGGAGCCGGTCGAGCCGCTCACCGGCCTCGAAAAACAAATTGTGGTGACATTGTCGCAGGGTTCCGGCGTAGAAGTCCTGCACCGCATCAAGAATGCCGGCAAGCATCCGCTCGACCTGGCGCCCTGGGCGCTCACCATGATGGCGCCCGGTGGCGTGGGCATTCACGGTTTCCCGCCCCGCGGCAAGCATCCCGAAGTGCTGTATCCCACTAACCCGCTGGTGATGTGGGCCTTCAGCAATCTCTCCGACCACCGCTGGCGCTTCACACGCAAATACCTGATGCTGCACCAGGACCCCGCCGCCACCGAGCCGACCAAGCTGGGCAGTTTCAACAAGAACACCTGGTCCGCCTATGCGTTGGGCGGCGAGTTGTTCATCAAACGGTATGACGCCGAGGATTCGCCCAAGAACTATCCGGATTTCGGCTGCTCGTTCGAGACCTTCACCAACGCCGATTTTCTGGAGATGGAGACGCTCGGTCCGCTGCAGCGCTTGAAGCCGGGCGCGTCGCTGCAGCACGTCGAGCATTGGACGCTGCACAAGAATGTGAAGCTCCGGAACTTTACCGACGAGGAGTTGGATCGGGTGGTGCTGCCGTTGGTGGCGGCGCGGTAGACCGGCTGGATCGTTATGCGAGGCGCCGGCGTATGTGTCCTGCTGCTTGCGGCAGTGGCGTCGATTAGTGGCGGCTCACAGCGGTTCCATAAGGTAATCTCTACATTCAGAAGTTCAGGCAAAACGGTCCGCGTCAATGAGTTTCGCCCCTTGGGTTCCGCACCCGCGCCGCTCTTGATCCTGCTGCGCGGCTCGCGCAATTTCCCATACGCCACGCTGGCTGCCGCGCTTGCGAATCGAGACTGAGTCATCCAAATGCCGCGCTACCTTGATGCGGCCAAGCGAAACCTGGATGGACGCGGCGAGCCATATGGCGTCTGGACAACGGCCCTTCGGGATGAGATCGACACGTACCGGAAGGAGTCCCGTTCGGATCATGGCAACACGGCCTTGGTTGGGTTCTCACTGGGTGCGTCCCTCGCGTTGGCGGCGGTATCGGACGGTTTGCAAATCTCGGCCATAGTGGGGTGCGCAGGCGGTCTTCCCGACGCTTACCTTACAAGCCTCCGCAGCCTTCCGCCCATGCTGATACTCCATAATTGGGGTGACCGCGCGAATGCCGAGCAACTCATTCGGCTATGCGATATGCGGCACTACCTGTGCGAAGCCGACATTGGCTCCGGGGCGGCGCACGGATTGCCGGCGCCCGAATCCGAATCGATCAATCGCATTGTCCAATTCATATCGGATCGCCGGTAGGGGGCCTCAATTGGCTGATCAGCCACGTGCGGGCGAAGTCCCAGTCGCGCTTCACCGTAGCTACTGAGACCCCCACCGCCGCCCCGGTCTCCTGTTCCGTCGCGCCGCCGAAATAGCGCAACTCCACGATACGGGCGGCGCGCGGATCGAGCGCCTCCAGGCGGCTTAGCGCGGCGTCCAGGTCCAGCAGAGCTTCCTCGTTGGGGGCGGCCAGTCCCTGGACCTCCGTCAGCGACAGCTTCACGCGGCCGCCTCCGCGCTTCTCCGCCAGGCCCGCGCGGGCATAATCGACCAGCAAGCGGCGCATCTGCTGCGCGGCCACGGCGAAGAAATGCGCACGGTCCTGCCAATTCACCGGCTCGCCGCCAAACATTTTCAGATAGAGTTCGTTTACCAGCGCGGTGGCCTGCAAGGTGTGGCCCGGCCTTTCGCGCTGAAGCCGCCAGGCAGCCAGCCGCCGCAACTCCTGGTACGCAGCCGCGAACAGGCGGTTGCCGGCGTCCTGGTCGCCGTTGCGCCAGTCCGCCAGCGCCTGCGTCAGATGGGGATCTTCGGGTGGCAATGAGCTATTCTAGCCGGAGATCCCGCTATTTGGGACATGCAGAGGATGACACCGGAACGTCTTCGCCAGATTCGCAACCTCTTTGAGGCCGTCGTGGAACGTCCGCCGGACACTCGCGGCACTTTCCTGGCGGAGTCCAGCGCAGGCGATGCCGACCTGCAGGCCGAAGTCGAGCGCCTGCTCGCCGCCCAACAACACGACACCGATCTGTTGCCCGCGCCGGCCATCCCCGTGGCGAATCCGCAGCGGCTGGAAGGCCGCCGCGTCGGCCCCTACGAGATCCTCCGTGAAATCGGCCAAGGCGGCATGGGCACTGTGTATCTGGCCGTGCGCGCCGACCACGCCTTCCGCAAACAGGTGGCGCTGAAGATCGTGCGCCCGGAGGCCGGCAGTCAGGAGATATTGCGACGCTTCCAGCAGGAGCGCGAGATCATGGCTACCCTGGACCACCCTAATATCGCGCGCCTTCTGGATGGCGGCAGCACCGAACAAGGTCTGCCCTACTTCGTGATGGAATATGTCGCCGGCGAGCCGATCGATATCTATTGCGACCGCCACAAGCTCAACGTCGCTGCGCGGCTGGAGCTGTTTCGCAACGTGTGCGCGGCCGTCGAGTATGCGCACCGCGGCGGCTTCGTGCATCGCGACCTGAAGCCCGCCAACATCCTGGTGACCGCCGCAGGCACGGCCAAGCTGCTCGATTTCGGCATTGCCAAGGTGCTGCGCGCGACGGACGATGCCACCGTCTACGTCACGCGCACGGGCCTGCACCTGATGACGCCCGAATACGCAAGTCCCGAGCAGGTGCGCGGCGAGGCGGTCACGGGGCTTAGCGATGTGTACTCGCTGGGCGCGATTCTCTATGAGTTGCTGACCGGCCACCGGCCCTACCAAATGCATTCGCGCTTGTTCCACGAGATCGTGCGCGTGATCTGCGAGGAGCCGCCCACCCGCCCGAGCACGGCGGTGGGCCAGCCGGAAGACACGGCCAGCCGGGCCCGCGATGCGTCTCCAGCCGAGCTGCGGCGGCAGCTCACGGGCGATCTGGACAACATCCTGCTGAAGTCGCTCAGCAAGGAGCCGTTGGAGCGCTACCGTTCGGTGGGGCAACTCGACGAAGACGTGCAACGGCATCTGCAGGGTCAGCCGGTGCTGGCCCGCGGCGACACCTTGACTTACAGGATCGGAAAGCTTCTGCAGCGATACAAGATCTGGGTGATCGCCGCGATGGCGCTGGCCGCGGCGCTGGCCGCGGGCGTGGTCACCATCCGGCCCATTGGGCTGCTGTATCTGGCTGGTGCGGCCGCCACGTTGGGCCTGTGGTACGCGGCCACCGACAGAGTCATGGGCCAGCGGGTCGCCGAAAGCAGGCTTTGGAGGTACCCGTATCTCGTTATTGGTCTGATGATTGCGTTTTGGATTCTGGTTTCGCGCCTATTTCCGCTGCCTTCGCTTCCCTATCTTGCCCTGGGCTTATTCGTCGTCGGGGTTTGCCCGCAAGCCATCGGATGGCTGAGGCGGGAGCGCTGGGCGGGGCGGTTGCTGCTGGACCTCAGCCGGCCCAGAAAGAAATTGCCCTACTATCTGCTGGCGCTGAGCATGTTATTAATCCTGCTCATATGTTTGGCGACTTCGCAGCCACGCGGTTTTTATATTCCACTGCTCCTCGCCCAGTTCGTGGGAAGCTCTGTCTTGGTTTTTGCCGGCCGGTTGGAGATCCGGCAGCAAGGCATCGTATACGCGGGCAGTCTGTTGCGTTGGGGAAGCATCGAAGGGTACGATTGGGATTTCTCAGGCCGTCATCCTTCTATTCTCTTGAAGGTGCGGGTGCGGCGGCTGATCAAGGCGCTCCCCCCGTTGAGCATACCGGTCCGGCCCGAGCGGCGCGACGCGGTGGATGCCGTGCTATCGCGCTACCTCTCCGATTGGCCGGCCGCGGGAAACGCTTCGCGGCCGAACGCGTAGCGGAACGCATTCTCCGCGATGCCGCGCAGTTCCGCCTCGGAAAATCCGAGCCGCCGCGCGGCCAAATCGTATTCGCCCGATAGCGTAGTGGCGAAAATGGCGGGATCGTCCGTATTCAGCGTGATCGGCACGCCCGCATCGTAGAGCCGCCGCACCGGATGCGCGTCCAGCGATTCCACCGCGCCCGTGGCCACGTTGCTTGAGATGCACACCTCCAGCGGAATTCCGCGATCCCGCAAATGCCGCAGCAACGCCGCATCTTCCGCGGCGCGAATGCCATGGCCGATGCGCTCCGCGCCGATCCCCAGCGCGGCCCACACCGATTCCGGACCCACCGTCTCGCCCGCATGCGCCGTCAGCCGCAGCCCCGCGCCCTTCGCGAAGCGGTACACGTCGCCGAACCATGCGGCCGGTCCGCGCTCTTCGTCGCCGCCGATCCCAAACGCCACCACGCCGTCGTTCACCCGCTCGGCCGCCAGTTCCGCCACTTGCATGGCATGCTCCACACCAAAGTGACGGACGGCGTCCAGAATCCAATGCACTTCCACGGGGAACTCCGCCGCCGCCCGCGTGATCGCGGTGTAAATGGGAGCGAGCTCCTGCTTCTTCCACAGCACCACGCCGGCCGAAAGCGTGATTTCGGCATACGTCACGTTCTCGGCCGCCAGCCGCCGCATCAGAGCGCGCGTGATGTGCGCGTAATCATCCGGCGTGCGCAGCCGCTCCACTACCGATTTATAAGCCTGAATAAATCCCTGAAATCCGTGGAAACGATACATGGCGCGCACCTCTTCCACAGACAGGCCGGGGTCCAGTTCCACCATGGTCTCCGGTTCCACGGACCCTTCCAGATGCAAATGCAACTCGGCCTTGGGCCACGCGCGATAGCCGGCCGGATGTTCCAGTCGATGCGCCACAACGCGTTAGAATAGCAGACACTATGCCCCTGCTGGATCTAGTGCAAAAAGACATGGTCGAAGCCATGAAAGCCCGCGAGGAAGCCCGCCTCAGCACCTTGCGCATGATGAAGACCGCCCTGAAGAAGCACGAGGTGGATGGCATGAAGCCGCTGGACGAAGCGGCCGAAATGCAAATCCTCAAATCGCTGATGAAGCAGCGCACCGAAGCTGCCGACATGTTCCGCAAAGGCGGGCGCGAAGAATCGGCCGCCAAAGAAGAATCCGAGCGAAAGCTGATAGAATCCTACCTTCCAGTCGGCGCCGATGAAGCCGAGATCGAAGCCGCCATCGCCGCCGCGCTGGCCGAAACCGGCGTGACCTCCCAGAAGCAAATGGGTATCGTGATGAAGGCCACGCAGGCCAAGCTAGCCGGCAAGACCGTGGATGGAAAAGCTCTGAGCGAGAAAGTGAGGTCGCGACTGCAATGACGCCCCCCCCAACGGAAAAGAAGTTCCGGTCCTACGTGCCGGAAAAGACCGACATGCGCGAGTTCACCTTCCGCGCCGTGCTCCTGGGCCTGGTGCTGACCACCATCCTGGGCGCAGCCAACGCCTACCTGGGCTTGAAGGCGGGCATGACCATCGCGGCCACCTATCCGGCCGCGGTGATCGGCATGGCGCTGTTGAAGCTGGTGAAGGGATCGCTGCTCGAAGAGAACATCGCGCGAACCATCGGGTCGATCGGCGAATCGGTGGCGGCGGGCGCGGTCTTCACCATCCCGGCATTCGTGCTGTCGGGCGCGTGGCAGACGTTCGATTCGCCGGGAGCTTACTGGAAATCGACCGCGCTGATGATCGTGGGCGGCATTCTCGGCATCCTCTTCGTGACGCTCCTGCGCCGCGTGATGGTGGAGGATCCCGAACTTCCCTTCCCGGAATCCGTGGCCGCTTCCGAGATTCATAAGGCGGGCCAGCAAGGTGGCAAGGCCGCCGCGCTGCTGTTCAAGGCCATGGGCTTCGGCTCGGTTCTGTATTTCCTGGGCGCCATGAACCTATACTCGCAGAGCCGCGAGTTCATCATCAGGATCGGCGAGATCGGGCGCACGACTCTGAAGTTGGGCCCGCGCGCGGGCGCCCCCGTGCTGGGCGCGGGCGGCATCACCACCGTTTCCGCGCCCTCCGTCAGTCCCGCATACCTGGGCGTGGGATTCATCATCGGACCCCGCTTGGCCGCGCTGAATTTTGCCGGGGGCGTAGTCGCCTGGGGCCTGATGGTGCCGCTGCTGATCTATTTCCTGGGTCCGCAACTGCAAACCGCACTGCCCGCGGGCGCTACCGAAGCTGCCTGGGGATTGGGCGGATTGAGCGGCGCGGTCTGGAAATTTATCGTGCGGCCGATCGCCGTCGGCGGCATGCTGGTGGGCGCGGGCTTCACCCTGTTCCGCATGCGCGCCAGCCTGGGCAGCGGCATGCGGCGCGCGGTCTCCGATCTGAAAAAGTCCAGCATGCAGGCCGAATCCACGCTGCGTACCGAGCGCGACCTGAATGCCAAGGTGGTGTTCGCGGGGTTGGGCGCGACGTTTCTCTGCATGATCGCGCTCTACTTCTATTTCACGGGCGTGCTCTCCGGAGCGATTGTGGCGGCGGTAGTGATGCTGATCCTGGGGTTCTTTTTTGCGGCGGTATCCGGCAACCTGGTGGGGCTGATCGGTTCGTCGAATAACCCTGTCTCGGGACTGACTCTTTGCACCCTGATCGTAGCCGCGCTGTTGATGG
>Ga0302326_10007734_pt1 | contig 23827 bp, 22 predicted proteins | sample Palsa_T0_3_FD_202264 | JGI IMG/M metagenome (GOLD analysis project Ga0302326, IMG submission 202264) | Peat permafrost microbial communities from Stordalen Mire near Abisko, Sweden - Palsa_T0_3 | ecosystem: Environmental > Terrestrial > Soil > Palsa > Peat permafrost | place: Sweden: Abisko... | reverse complement strand
GCGGCAGAAGGTCTGGCGGGTCGAGGCCAGGTTCAACGAGGTGACCGCGCTGATGGACCACCTGCGCGCGGAGGGAATCCAGCGGCTCGTGCTCGAGTCCACGAGCGACTACTGGCGGATCTGGTACTACCTGGCCGAGGCGGCCGGGCTGGAGGTGTGGCTGGTCAACGCCCGCGACGTCAAGCACCTGCCCGGGCGCGGCAAAAGCGACACGGCCGACTGCGTGTGGCTGTGCAAGCTGAACGAGCGGGGGATGCTGCGCCGCTCGTTCGTGCCGCCGCAGCCGGTGCGGGACCTGCGAGCGCTGACCCGGACCCGGTCCCGGCTGGCCCAGGACCAGGCCCGGCACCAGGCCCGGGTGGAGAAGATCCTGGAGGACGCGCTGCTGAAGATCTCGGTCGTGATCTCGGACCTGTTCGGCGCCAGCGGCCGCCGGTTCCTCGATGCCCTGGTCGCCGGGGAACGCTCCCCGGCCGCGCTGGCCGCACTGGGCGACAAGCGGCTCAGGGCCACCCGCGCCGAGCTCGCCGAGGCCCTGACCGGCCGGTTCCGTGACATCCACGCCACCGAGATCGCGGTGCACCTACGGCTGATCGACGCGATCTGCGCCGAGATCACCGCCCTGGACGAGCAGATCGGACAGCAGCTGGCGCTGGTTCCCGGCACCGCGCCTGCCTGCACCGCCTGCGGCCTGGCCGGCGGCGGCCACGCCCCCGGCTGCCAGGACCAGGACGCTGCCCTTCTCCCGCTCGCCGAACGGCTAGACGAGATCACCGGCGTCGGCACCGTCAACGGCCGGGCCATCATCGCCGAGCTCGGCACCGACCCCTCCCAGTTCCCCACCCCCGGGCACGCCGCCGGATGGGCCCGGCTGACCCCCCGCAGCCACCAGTCCGGGCGAACAGCCCGGCCCGGCCGCACCGGCAAGGGCAACCGGTACCTGCGCGGCGCGCTCGGCCAGGCCGCGATGACCGCAGCCAAGACTGATACCCGCCTGGGCGCGATGTACCGGCGGATCGCCCGCAAGCGCGGCAAGCAGAAAGCCATCGTCGCGGTCTCCCGCGTCATCTGCGAGATCGCCTGGATCCTCATCTGCGACCCCTCAGCCCGCTACCGGGAACTCGGCCCGGCCTACTACCATCCGCTCAGCCCCGCCCGCCAGACACAGACCAAGATCCGCGAGATCGAGCGCCTCAACCCCGGCAAGAAAGTCATCCTCGCTGACGCCAGCGCGGCCGCCTGACCGCCAAGCGCAGCGTAACTACGCCATCACCCGACACGTCGCGAGGTGTCACGCTACCCGCCGTGATCTAGCCAGGTCATCTCCAGCCCTCCCAGTCACGCTACCGAGGGTGGCTGGTTGCTGCCCTCAAGGTGAGGGAAGTTTCCGGTCAGGTAACAGGCCCTCGCTGATCACGATAGGAGGCAACGAGATGACCGCCCAGCCAGACGCGCCCGGCCCGGATACCGGTTCGTATGAGGTGACCCACCTGGGCGGCCAGACTGCAGTCGTGGTGCCGGTTACCGATTTCCTGCGCCTGCGGGCGCTGGAGCGGGCCGCCACCCCGCATGAGCTCGAAGACGCCGAGGACACCGCGGCGGTACTGGAGTGGAGAGCCCGGGACGCCACCGGGCAGACGACGTTCGTGTCCCGCCGACGAAGCAAGGCGCCGGCTGAGCATGCCCCGGTGAGTCTGCGGGTCGACTAGGACGAACGGGCTATCGACCAGGCGGCCGCGTTCCTCGATGACCTGCAGGGCATGCGCGCGGTCCTGGATGCGATCGACCGGCTGGCCGACGATCCCGCCCAGCCGGGTCCTTCCCTTACGGGTCGCCCGACCTCCGGAGGCTGCGGGTAGGCCGGTACCGGATCCTCTATGAGATCACCGAAGACGTGATCGCGGTCCGGCACATCGCCCGCGGCACCGGGAGCTGACTGCCGCGGCAGCCAGGAGCTCGCTTTTAAGGTGAATTTTTGCCGCCGCATGTCGCCGGACATGGCATCTACCTGCGACAACCCGGCTGGTCTTAGCCCGGTGACTCCTCACGTCTACGGTCGTTGGCTCTTAGCTTGGTTCTTGGGATCTCGCCCATTGCGCGGGAGTCTCCTGCAGGCCCACCGCGGATTCGGCAGGGGCACGGCCTGGGTAATGTCCAACTTATTCATATTTGAACCCCAGATAACCGTCGAAGGGAGCCCGGACTGCCCGTTCGACAGACCCCACACCGTGGGCCTGCCCCGCCTGGCGCCGTTGTCTTGGTTTGTCACTGGCCGCCCCTCGTCCGCGACCAGAGCTCGCTGTGGCCGAATTCAGACTGGAGCTGCCCCAAGGCGCGCCAGCGCGTCCGGATGCCACCGCTAGCGGAATCACAGAGCGCCATACAGTTGGCGGTTAAGGATCTTCCTGAGCTGACGGCGCCTGGCACAGTTCCGAGAACACTCATGTCTGCAGCGCCGCCGACGCGGTCGCGCCGAGGGAATCGCGGCCTGGCCTAAAGGCGAAACGCGGGAGCGATCTCGGTGGCGTAGCGGGCGATGGACTCCCCGAACAGGTCCGAGGGGAGCCCGCCCGGTCGACCTGGGCGAAGATGCGGTCCGGGCCGAGAGCCGAGCTCCGCCAGCGCCAACAACGATGAAACGGTGATGGAGGTCCGGCGGCGTGGCCCCTGCCGTCGACAGCAGGGTCGTGCGGCTCGGGCGAAGAGAAGTGTCGCTGCCTCGACAGCCCTCGCCCAGACGGAAAGTCCGCACAAGTGCTGACGCCCGAGGCGACGGCCTGACTCCAGTCAAAACCACGGCGTCACTCCGCAGTAGAGCGATCCCACTCCGTGATCGCAACGGAACCGTCGGCGTCTGCGCCTAGGGCTTCGATGAACTCGATGATCGCCTCATTGAAGAGATCGTTGCGGTCACCTGCCATTAGGTGGCCGGCACCAGGATGTCCACGACCTGAGCGTGCGGGATGAGGCTGCGCAGCTCGTCGACGCTGTCCGCACTCACGATGTCACCGCGGTCTCCGTAGACCAACAGGGTGGGCACTCGGATGTCAGCCGCTTCAAGCGCTTGCGCGGCCGCTTGCCGGGAATGACAGGTCTGGCCGCCTCCGTGTGACCGAATAGCAACGTAAACGGTTGCTGCGCGAGTTCGGGTTGCCTGCGAGTCGCACGCCACCCGCGCACGTCCCCGTCACGCGATGTGCTCTAGACGACAGATGTCCGTTAAGTGCTAGGGTGGTCGTGTGGTGAGCGACGTTGCTGGTCAGAGCGCTGGACGTCGGCGGTCCATGATCGGCAGCACCGATCCGCGCGCGGTGCGGACCCGGCAGAAGCTGGTGGCCGCGTTCCATGAGGAGATCCGGGACTGCGACCTCGGCATGATGTCGGTCAGTGCGCTGGCCCGGGCCGCCGGTGTGAACCGCACGTCGTTCTACGAACACTTCGCCTCGCCTGAGGATCTGGCGATACACGCGCTCAGCGACCTGTTCGACGTGGTCCGCAACGCCGACATGGCGATGCGTTCTCAGCACACCGTGCCCGCGGCCGAGGCGAGCCGGCGGGCGCTGCGGGAGATCGTCTACTTCGTCCACGAGCGCCGTGAGTCCTACTTGCGGCTGCTCGGCCCCGGTGCCGCCCCGCAGCTGGTACGCGCGGTCGGTCAGGCGTTCACGGAACGGACCGTGCAGGCGCTCGAACGGATGGAAGCCCGGCCCGCCGACGCGGATCCACGGGTCACGGCCCAGTTCCTGGCGGGCGGCGTGCTGGGCGTGATCGGCGCCTGGCTCGCGGACCAGGCCGGACCGTGGTCCCCGGACCAGCTCGTCGAGGCGCTGATCCAGTGCCTGCCAGGATGGCTCAACTCCGACTGACTAGTGACCGTAGCAACCGAAGGAAAGGACCGGCCCGCCATGGGACAGCTTGAAGGCAAAGTCGCCTTTATCACCGGAGCCGCCCGCGGCCAGGGGCGCAGCCACGCGCTGACCCTGGCCCGCGAAGGCGCTGACATCATCGCCGTCGACATCTGCGCGCAGGCACCGACCGTGCCGTACCCGATGGCGACTCCGGACGACCTGGCCGACACGGTCAAGCAGGTCGAGGAGCTGGACCGGCGCATCATCGCGATCCAGGCCGACATCCGCGAGCTCGCGGCGCTGACCGCCGCGGTCGACCACGGCGTCGCCGAGCTGGGCCGGCTCGACATCGTCCTGGCCAATGCTGGAATAGCTGGGCCGGCGCCCACGCTGGAGATGGACGAGGCGGTCTGGGACGAGATGATCGAGACCAACCTCACCGGCCAGTGGAAGACCATCCGGGCCGCGGTCCCGCACATCATCCGCGGCGGGCGCGGAGGTTCGGTGGTCATCACCAGCTCGCTGGCCGCGATCTACGCCAACGAGAACACCGCGCACTACTCCGCGGCCAAGGCCGGGCTGATCATGCTGATGAAGGTGCTGGCCAAGGAACTGGCTCCGCACAGCATCCGGGTCAACACCATCCACCCCACCACGGTGGTCACCGACATGATCCTGAACGAGCCGACCTACCGGCTGTTCCGCCCCGATCTAGCCCACCCGACCCGGGCGGACTTCGAGGTCGCCGCGCGCACGCTGAACAAGCTCGCGGTCGCGGCGGTGGAGCCGGCCGACATCTCCAACGCGATCCTCTACCTGGTCAGCGACGCCGGCCGGTACGTCACCGGGATCACCCACGTCGTCGACGCCGGCGGCCAGCTCGGCTGACCGCCCGTGGTGCCCGTGCCCGACACCAGGAAAGATTTCTCCTGCCGAACGAACGGTGGCTTCACCGCCATGGGAATGCTGGACGGCAAAGTGGCCTTCATCACCGGTGGCTCACCAGTGGCTCACGCGGGCAGGGCCCGGGCGCACGCCGTCACCTGCGCCCGGGAAGGCACCGACGTAATCATCCTCGATATCGCCGCGCAGCTGGGGACCGTGCGCTACAAGATGGCCACCCAGGCTGACCTGGACGAGCCCGTCGCCCAGGTCGAGGCGTTCGACCTATGGGTGCTGAAACCTATTAGCATACGGATTCCGTAACCCGACGAATCAGCGCGGGCGCGTCCGCACCTCCTGCACCCGCGGCACAAGACCTCCATCACTCATCGCAACCGTCAAGAGAACACGCCAGGTAACCGGCCAGAAGCCCCATCCCGGTTAAGTTTGAAGAGCCGGTCTTGTATAAGTCTCGCAGGGTGGTAGTTGCCTCGGCTGCAACGGAGATTGCGGGGATCGCGGCCAGCGTGACAACTCGATGATTGACTGCCCGAATTACCGGGCCATCTCCGAGATAATGGTCCGATACAAAGAGGGATAAATACTCCCCGGCCCCTCGACCCGCCGGGCCGTGCTGCGCCATTCATCGCCCGACGTTGCACCATACGCCTGAACCGCGAAGCGGAAAGGGTAACGACCTGCAGCAGTCATGAGGGACAGTCTGCGCGTAACAGGAGGCGTTCCCGGAGCCCATCCAGAACCTCGGAATGTACGCCTTGTTTATGTAGCCATGCATAGCTTCCCCCATGCGTGTTACACATGTAGTTGAGAAAGTCCTCCATCGTCGCGGGCATCGCCCGGAACGCCCAGCCGGGGAGCTGCGTAACGCGATGACCCTCGTATGCGTTCGCGCCGGAGACTCTGCTCATGAGCAGAGGCATGCGCTCGTCGGTTGCCGCGTAGTCATCGATGATCTGCGCATGCTCGATACCGATGGCATCCAATATGATCGCCAGGAGCACCCCGGTTCGATCCTTGCCTCCGCTGCAGTGAATAATAGCGGGAAGCGATCCTGGCTCGGCAAGCACTTGCACCGCCCTGGCTATGCGCGCAGCGCTGTGCTCGACGTACATCTTATAGCCATCCGAAAGCTGGCGGGAAAGCGCGATTACAGTAACAACGTCTTCGGCAGGATCATCGGTGCATCGGAAGCTGATATTGACGTACCTGACGAGAGGGACAGAAGTAGCAGCGCCTGACTGGCTGCGAAACAAAGGGGAGCGCGCTCGCTCGGTTTCCTTCGGCAGACGCAGGTCAAGAATGAGGGAGATCCCCAAGTCGTCCCGGATACGGTGGATATCGCTCTCGCTGATCCAGGAAAGGGCATCCGCGCGGTAGAGCAGCCCCTTTCGCACGGCTCGTCCCGTAGACGTCTGCAGACCGCCAATATCACGCATGTTGAAGACACCGTCCAGGTGAATAGCACGGTGGCCAGCTTTGGTCAATTCGCCTATCTGCATCAGTTCGATCTTCCGTGATCCTTGGTAGGCTGGTCTGAGCCAGCTGCCGACAAACTGCTTTGGGCTGCCGTGGTTGTCTGCCCGGCTGTCACATCGGCTGGACGGCGGGATTGCGCGTACATATTCTCCTTCTGGTGGTAGGGATCGGCGGTCTGGTCAGCCTTGGGCTCGCGCCAGCTGGGCCGGCCGGCGTGCCGCTGGCACTCTCACGCTCTTGGCCTCCTCGAACGACGGCTTTGGGCTAATCGTCTACTATTCTAGACATGCGACATGAGCCAGTCCGGCGGAACAGCGCCACTCCCCTGTACCGTCAGGCCCGCCTCTCGATCCTCAGTAGCATCACGGGCGGTGACCTGTCTCCAGGCGACAAGCTGCCCAGCGTCACGAAGCTCGCAGCTGAGCTGGGGATCAACCGCCTCACGGTCCGCAGGGCCGTCGAGGAGCTCACGCGCGAAGGCGTGCTCCTCGTCCGCCAGGGCGCCGGCACGTTCGTGGCTGAACCGCGTAGGCCCATGCCGGTCACCATCTCGCTGTCTCCCGGTCAGCTACGGGATCACCTCAGGCACGAGCTCGATGCCCGCGAGCACGATTATCGGGACGTCCTGCTGGAGCATTCCGAGGACGACAATCCCGATATCCGCCGCGAACTGAAGATGACCAGGGGCAAGCTATGTCGGCTGGACAGCCTCCTACTGGTCGGCGGCGAGCCATGGATGTTGTCCAGCAGCTGGGTTTCTTGGAGTCTGAGCAAGACCATTGCCGAAAACTGGCACGAGCGGGTCGGGCCGTATGCGGCTCTAGAGCAGAAATATTCGGACTCGCTGTTGATGGTGTGGCGCTCGTTTTCTGCTGAGGCGGCTACGGTCGGTGACGCCGAGATTCTCGATGTTCCCGCTGGCTCGCCGTTGCTGGTGCGCGAGGGGCTCACGTCGGACCTAGCCGGGGAACCCGTGCTCCGTACCCGGCGGCGCGCTCGAGGAGATCGATTCACGTTCGTCTTGCGATATCCCCGGCCGGACGAAGGGCCTCGGTTGACCCCGGCGACGATCGTCAGCACTGGCGACGGCGACATGCGGGCAGAGCCCGAGAAAATTGAGCGCTCAAGCCTGGTGCGATGACGGCGATCCAGCTGGTGGGGTCTCATCCGCGGTGTAAATGAGAGGCCGCGGGTTCCTCTCGGTATTGCTGAGGTTAGGCAACGGCACCGACAGAATCGGACGCTGCACCTTGGTTGGCCATCGTGTCGTGGCAGCCGACGGCGTGGTTGGAGCAGCTGGGAGGCGGAGACGCAGCCGCAGCCGGGCGGGTCACGGTGAGCGCGCGCCAGCCGCGAGAGGATCTGTCAAGCACCGCCCAGGCCGGCGACAGGCAGGAGTGCGCGCCAGGGAGCCGACCAATGACCTTGACCGCCGCCTGGTCTGGCCGCGGCCCCCTCGATGAACCTGGAGCGGCGCACCCTGGTCCAGTACTCGTGGAGGGGGTGCAGGTAGACGGTCAGCGACAGGCGGTCGGCGAGCAGGAGCGCGCAGCGGCGGGGTAGGAGTCCCGCCAGCGGCGGGCCGAGGCGTTGATGTGGGCCTGGGCGAGCTTGGCCGAAGGCCGGCCTTTGTGCCCGGCCTTGAACCTGCCGTCGGCGGAGGGGTAGATCAGGCCGGTGTCTCCGATCGCGGCGAGCTCGCAGAGCAGCGTGCGCACCGACAGGTGCATCCCGGCCCGGCGGGCGTCAGCGAATGAGACGGCGGCCTGCGGAACCGTCAGAAAACCTGTAGAGACATCTAGATAACTGGTCTACTAGCCTGTTACTCTTCGCCCATATCCTGCTAACCGATACCGAGGAGACGTGTCCGGTGGCTGCAGTGATCTGGTTCAGCGATGATGACGCAACGCGCCACGAGTCCGTGGGGGGGAAGGGACGGAACCTCGCGCTGCTCGCGCACGCCGGCTTCGATGTGCCCCCTGGATTCGTGGTCGCAAGTGAGGGCTACGCGGAGTTCATGCGGGCCGCAGGTCTGGACCGTGAGTTGCCAGCGTTCCTTGCCGGCCTCGACTACGCCGATCCTGCTGCACTTGAAGCTGCGACCGCCAGCTTTCGGAAGCACCTGCTGGATGCGCCCATGCCGGGTGCGGTGGCCAAGGAGATTACGGAGGCGTATGCGGCGCTCGGCCCCGACCCCTACGTGGCGGTGCGTTCGTCTGGCACGGCCGAAGACATGGCTGATGCATCGTTCGCCGGCCTGCACGACACCTTCCTCGACGTGAAGGGCGCGGACAGCGTCATCGACGCCGTCAAGGACTGTTGGGCGTCGCTGTGGACAGCACGAGCAACGGCATACCGGAAGGCCCGCGGTTTCGACCACCTGGCCGTGTCGCTTCCCGTCGTTGTCCAGATGATGGCGGAGGCAGACGTCGCGGGCGTCATGTTCACGGCCAATCCCCTCACGGCGGCCACAAACGAGATCGTCATCAACGCCAGCTGGGGCCTCGGAGAGTCCGTGGTTTCCGGCGCGGTCACGCCGGACGAGTTCGTGATAGACACGGACACCTTGCGCGTGAAGCGTCGTATCCTGGGCAGCAAGGCGCGCGAAACGGTCCGCAATCCTCAGTCGGGCCGCGGAACGCTCACCCGAGAAGTGGATGAGGATCGCCGGTCCGCATACTCTCTCACAGACGATCAGCTGAACGCGTTGGCCCGACTGGGCCGCCGGATCACCCGCCACTACAGAGAAGTACCGCAGGACATCGAATGGGCCTTGGTCGACGGCCGGATCCATGTGCTGCAGTCACGCAACGTGACGGGCGTCGATTTCACGTGGGACGAGGATCTCGACGCCTGGCAGACGGACCCCGACGACCCCGAGACGGTATGGACCCTCCAGTGGTCTAACGACTTCTGGAACGGCGCCACCTCACCGCTGCATTACTCAGTCCGCTCTTATGAATTCCTGTGCGCCCAGCGCTACCTCAGGAACAATCTGGGAGCGACGGACATGCTCGGGCTCCGAATGTTCAAATACTGGCGCGGCCGGGCCTACTACAACACCAAGCTGGACGCGCTTAACGCTCAAAATCTCGCCCCACCATCGCTGAGGGCGGGCATGCTGAACAACGTTCACCCCGACGATCGTCAGGCTGTACTGGACGCACCGTTCGACAAGAGCCGACTGGCCCGGACCGTGATCCGGCAGCTGTCCGACCCGCGGTCGGGGCCCTACGCCTGGCTCAAGCTCTCCTACGCCTACATGGCCGAACGGGAAGCCAACGAGGGCTTGACCGCCGAAGCGCTACATGAACTATCGGATGTCGAACTCAAGGCGCACATCGACTCCCGAATCCAGCGGTGGATCGACTTCAACAACCAGATGTGGCTCGGATTCTTCACCTGGGGCGCCTGGTCGATACAGGCGATCGCGTCCCTCTTGCTGAAGTGGTTCCCCAATATGGACGAAGGGGAGTTCACCTCCACCCTGCAGGATCTCATCAGCGGCCTCCCGCTGCCCGTCAACAAGCAGGCCGAAGAGCGCCAGGAACTCTGGCGACTCGGCAACATCATCCGTAACTCGCCGGAGTTGACGAGCCTGTTCAAGCAGCATGAAGGCACAGCGTTCTTCGACCAGCTCGGTGACAGCGAGGAAGGCCGGGCCTTTCAGCGCGAGTACACCTCGTTCATCGCAGAGTACGGCGCCCGCGGCACCGCCGACCGGGACTGGTTCTACCCGCGACGCGTGGAGGATCCCAACCTCGACTACAACTCCTTCCAGGCCGTCCTGAAGGCCGAAAACAACGTCGCCCCGCTAGAGCTGGAACACAAACGGCGGATACAACGGGAGGCAATTACGCAGCAGCTGCTCAGCCAGCTGCGGGATGCCCCCCTGGGCTTCTTGAAGGCCGAGGCATTCAAGGTCGTGCTGGACTACGCCTATAGGCTCCTGAGGCTGCGCGAGGACCAGCGACACTACCTCGACGTCGTGGGACAGTCCAAGAAGCGTGGGTGGCTCGAACTCGGCGAACGGCTGGTCGTGCGCGGTCTCCTGGCACAGGTGGACGACATCTTCTTCCTGACCTGGGACCAGGCTTATGCCCTGCTGGACGGCCAGTCCGACCACGAACTCGACTTCCTCCAGCTGAAGATCACTGGCAGGCGAGCGGTCTTCGAGAAGGTGCACCGGCGTGAGCTCGCTCACTCGATGTATCTCAAAGACCAGGCCGCCTACGAGACCGGCGGTCACGACGATGTCGCCCTCGCAGGTGAGCAAGACGTCCTTCAGGGCGCCGGGACCAGCGTGGGGATGGTTACCGGCCGGGCGCGCATCGTCCAGAACCTGGAAGCGCTGCCCACTCTTCAGGCCGGGGAAATCCTGGTGTGCAACGCGACGGACCCGGGCTGGGCGACGGCATTCCTCATGATCAAAGGCCTGGTCATCGAGGAGGGCGGATTGCTGAGCCACGGGGCGTGCCTCTCACGGGAATACGGCCTCCCTGCCGTGACCCTGCAGAACGCCATGCGGCGCATTCCCAACGGAGCGATCATCACGCTGGACGGCGCCCGAGGCCGCGTGGAAATCGTGTCTACCGACGACGGCGAATCTGAGCAGGTGTCGGCCGACGGTAGCCCGACGCCGATCGGCCGGTGAGTCGGCCGTGGACTGGGTGCTCTGGTCGGGGACCGCCAGCCTGCAGCGGCCCGTCCCTGAAAGGCGCGCTGCCGCCGCCGCGGCGGGCTACTGGTTCATCTCCATAAGCCCCCTCGACGTCCAAGTCGCGGCGGCTGAAGGAATGACCGCAGATGACCTGGGGCGGTCGGTTCGCACCCATGGGCTGCGTATCAGCTTCGACCCGTGCTGAACTGGCACCCGGCGCAAGAGCCGTCCACGTCGACCTTCGCGCCTTTCGGACTCGCCGAGCTTGGCACATGAGCCAGGCACTGGGCTGCATCGCCATGACCGCAGTTGCAATGCCGACCACAAGCGTCTCGATTGGGGGGCTAGCGGACGCGTTCGGCCACTTGTGCGACCAGGCGCTGAGCATTGGCTTCTATGTTCAACTCGAGTTGATCCCCATGACGGTGGTCCGGGACATTGCCACCGCTTGGCAGATCATCCAGGCAGCGGACCGCGCCAACAGCGGCCTGGTCTTCGATACCTGGCATTTCTACCGAGAAAATCCCGACTTCTCTGCGCTGCGACAGATACCAGGTCATCGTATCGCCGCCGTTCAGGGCAGCGACGCCAACGCCACCGTCCGTGGCGACATGCGAGCGGACGCCAACACCGGAAGCTGCCGGGCGAAGGCGCCCTCGACCTGAAGATCGAGGGCGCCTGCTTCTGAACGACATCGTGACAGCTAACTCCGTCGCCCAGCCCGGGCGGCCAGCCTCTTACCTTTAAGGAGTCACGCAATGAAGCCCAGGCTCTACCTGACTGCGGCGGCGCTTGCGCTGGCCGCGATCCTGACCGCATGCTCGAGTTCACCCAATGCGGCTCCGTCAGCCACGTCATCCGGCACTGCGTCAGCTTCCCAGGCTGCTGCGGCGAGTAGCGGCGTAGCCCAAGCGCGGCAACTCGTCGCGGCCGCTGAAAAGGACCCCACAAGTGTGGGGGTAACCGAGCCGGTCGGCAAGCCGATCCCTAAAGGCAAAACCATTGCCTTCATGGAATGCGGGGTCCCGACGTGCACCTCATACGCCAGTATCCTGAAACCAGCCGTGCAGGCTCTCGGCTGGAAGTTTGAGGTCATTCCCGCAGGGATCTCGCCGGAACAGGTGGCCAGTGCGTGGGCGACCGTGGCCCGAATGCTGCCGTCGGCCGTCATCGGGATCGGTTACCCGCGAACGATCTTCCAAACCTCCCTCGGTGTGCTGCAAGCACATCACATCCCAGTGGTCGAGTGCTGCGACTCAGACACCGCCGGGAACGGCATCCTTTATGTCGCCGGGAACCCGGCACAGGTCGCTCCCGAGGGCACCCTGATGGCAGACTGGATTATCGCCGACACCAACGGGCAAGCGCATGCCCTGTTCGTGGACGACAAGGACTACCCCGTCGTCGGGGCCGCCCTGACCGCCTTCCAAGCCGAAATGGCTCGCCTGTGCCCCGCCTGCACGACCGCGGTCTACGAGGCGCAGACGGCTGACATCGGCACCTCGCTGCCCAGTCAACTCGTGGGCTACCTGCGCGCTCACCCCGACATCAACTACCTTGCCAACGGCGTCGACTCCATGGCCACCGGGCTGCCCGCAGCGCTGGCCTCGGCCGGCCTGACCGGCAAAGTGAAGTTCATAGGCCAAACCGGCGACCCGCTCAACAAGAACTACACAGCCGAAGGCATCCAGGCGGCGGACGTCCCCTTCGCCGCGTACGAGTCCCTGTACCGTCTCGTGGACATCCTCGCCAGGTACTTCGCGGGCTCGACCGCCGACACCCAGCCAACGCCGTTGCCCATCCACATCTACACCAAGCAAAACCTGCAGGGCACGAACCTGAACGCCATCCTGCCGCTCGTCCCCAACCTCGTATCCCAGTACCACATGCTATGGGGCCTGTCCTCCTAGCAATCCTGCAGAGTGAGTACCGGCCGCCCTCATGGCCCAGCGAGCCGACTACATGAGGGCGGCCACCCCCAACCGCGGCGCGGCCATCCACGCCACATCGCGGTCGGACCCAACTACATCGCATTCTCGCAGGACCAGGGAGCCCAGCCATGTCTGAGCCGGCGCTGCTGAGCGTGACGAACGTCTCCAAGACGTTCTCCGGCCAGCTTGCCCTCAAAGACGTCCACCTAGACGTGCACGCCGGAGAGGTACACGCCCTTGTCGGGCAGAACGGATGCGGCAAGTCCACCCTTCTCAAGATCCTCACTGGCTATCACCGCGCGGACCCCGGGGCCCGCGCCCTGGTACGAGGGCGGCCGCATAGCCTGCATGAACTGCTCACCGTCGTTCCGCTCCGGGCGGTGCACCAGGACCTCGGCCTGATCCTTGAACTTAACGCTATCGACAACATCGGCTTCGGTACCGGCTTTCAACGCTCCCGGCACGGCGGCATCGCTTGGCGCACCCAGCTGCGACGCACGGTTAGCCTCCTCGAACAGCTGGGGGTCAATGACATCGACCCCCGCCGCCCGCTGTCCGCCGCGACCCAGGTCGAACGAACCATGGTCGCCATCGCCAGAGCCGTCTCCACCTGGGATGCCCGACGCGGTGTCCTCATCTTGGACGAGCCGACGTCATCCCTACCCGATCGTGAGGCAGGCGAGCTGGCCCGCCTCATCCGGGATCTCGCCAAGACCGGCGTCGGCATCATCTACGTCTCGCACGCCCTGAGCGAGGTCACGGGCCTGGCCGATCGCGCCACAGTGCTCCGCGAGGGCACCGTCGTGGACACGGTGCCCGTCGCATCCAGCTCCGAGCACGATCTCGTTGAGCTCATGCTCGGAAAGGAAAAGCTCGCGCACCTGGAGCAACTTGAGGTGCAGGACAACTCGTACGCCCACCGCTCGGCCGCAGGGCCACGCTCTGAGCCGATGCTAGCCGCCAGCAACATCGTGGGCAAAGAGCTCCGCGGGATATCGTTCCAGGTCAGCGGGGGCGAAATCGTGGGATTCGCCGGACTGGCGGGCTCAGGACATCTAGAACTCGCCTACGCCCTGGGCGGTGCGCGCCGAGTTGTCGAAGGAGCCATCACGGTCGGGGACCGCAGCCTGGACCTGACGGCCGGCCGCCCCATAACCAGCATCACCGCGGGAATCGCGCTCGTCCCACCGGATAGAACCAGGGAAGGACTGATCTCTACGCTGAGCGTAGCGGCGAACATGTCGCTGCCCAGCATCATGCAGTTGCGCGGTCGGCTGTTTGTCAGACGACGCCAGGAGCGCGAACGCGCCTCCCAGTGGATGACCGACCTGGAGATCGTCCCCCACAAGCCCGAGGCCAAGATAGCCACCCTGTCCGGGGGCAACCGGCAAAAGGTCCTATTCGCCAAGTGGGTAACGATGGCCACACACGCACTGGTCCTCGCGGAACCCACGGTCGGCGTCGACGTCGGCGCCAGGCTCCAGATCTATGACTTCATCCGCCAGTACGCGACGAGCGGCGTAGCCGTAGTCATCTGCTCAACCGATATCACCGATCTGCTGGCGGTGTGTGACCGGGTGTACGCGCTGTACGCCGGACACGTGGTCCGCGAGATCCCTCGCGATGAGCTGTCAGAGCACGTTGTCCTCGCCGCTATCTCGGGCCTAGCCACGCCGGCCACCGCGATCGGCGACTCCCCTAGCGAGGAGCAGACATGACGTCCACCGCCAAGTCCGACCGCCCCCCCGTGCAGACCTCACCGCCAACCTTCCACACCCCGTGGCGGACCCGGTTGTCCGTCGAACGCATCGGAACGGTTTATCTGTGGGTTATCGGCGTAGCCGTCTTCTCAGCGTGGCGCCCGCACATCTTCCCCAACTACTTGACGGTCGTTGGAGTGCTCAACTCCGTCAGCATCCCCGGTCTGCTCGCGCTCGCAGTCATCGTGCCACTCGCCGCCGGCGTCTTCGACCTGTCCGTGGGCTACACCCTCGGACTCGCCAATGTCCTCACCGCGAGCCTCCTGGCAGACGGGCACTCCGTGCTTGCCGCCATCGTCATCACCCTCGCAGTGTCCCTGATCGTGGGCGTGGTGAATGGCTTCGTGGTCGTTGTCATGCGCATCGACTCGTTCATCGGGACGTTGGCCACCGGATCGCTAATCCTAGCCCTCATCCTCCAGGTATCCGGCAATCAGGAAATTACCGCGAACGTCACGAAGATCCAGGCCTTCGCCGGCCGTAACCTGCACCTGATCACCCTCCCCGTGTTCGTCTTCTTCGCCGTGGCGATCGTGCTCTGGCTGGTACTCGACTATTCGGTCACGGGCCGGCGGATCTACGCGACAGGCCTCGGTCGCGAGCAGGCCCGGCTAGCCGGAATCAAAACCGGGAAACTCCAATTCAGCAGCTTCCTCGTGTCCGCCTTCATCGCTGGCTGCGCCGGATGTCTTCTCACCGGCATCGTCGGAGCCGGCTCGCCGACCGCGGGCCCGCCGTACCTTATCCCCGCCTTCGCGGCCGCCTTCCTCGGCGCGACACAACTCAAGGACGGCCTGTTCAACTCGATCGGCACGGTGATGGCGACCCTGCTGCTCGGAACGCTCAACGTAGGGCTCGCGCTCGCCACATCCGCTCTATGGGCACCTGACGTCTTCAACGGCATTGTGCTCATCGCCGCGTTGGGTTTGAGAGTCACCCAAACAAGCGCCGTCTCCCTCAACCCCCTCGCGCGGCTACGGGCCGCACGCACGGTCCTGCGACATCCGAAGCCGCCTGAACGAGTTGATGCTACCCCGTGAACAAGACAGAGCCCGATCCGTGTCCGAGTCTGGATGGAGCGTCATGACCGAGCTGCTATTTATACGCCACGCCTTGCCGCTGGCTAACGTGAACGATCCTGGGCTTTCCGAGACGGGGGTACATCAAAGCACGTGCCTGGCGCTCTGGTTGCGCGAAGAGGAACTCGACGCCATCGCAAGCAGCCCGTTGCGGCGTGCGGTCGAAACCGCCGAGGTCATTCGCGATACCATCGGACGCCCCGACCTGCCCCTGAGGATCCTTCCAGAGCTCCACGAGCTTGAAGAGCGCGGAACCGAGGCGGATCATTACATACCCGTCGAGGAGCGACCCAGCATACATCCGGTGGTACTCGCGCTTGCTGAAGGCAGATACGAAGACGTCCAGCCCAGGCATGAATGGGACTACTTCCGCGAACGTGGAGCCGCGACGCTGGAACGCCTCCTCGATGCATTCACCGACGGGCGGGTGGCGGTGGTGGCGCACGGCGGAATCATCAACTCGATGCTCGCCGGATTGCTCGGCATCCCCGGCGTGTTCTGGTTTGACCCGGCGTACACGGGGATTACGCGGGTGGAGAGCCTGCCCTCGGGACGCGTTGTGCTGCGTTCCCTCAACGAGACCTCGCACTTGGTCGGCAGGCGAGTCGCACGGGTGGAGACGCCTTGACCGGGTATCGCTGGGTCGCAACACCCCGAACCGAGCCCGGCAGCGTCCCGTCGGGTACGCCGCTAGTGGCATCACCCCCCGCGGCCGGGCTCACGGGTCTGGCATTTACCGTTAACCCGGCTACCGGGGCTACCAACGAAATCGCTTTCCAGCCTGACGGGATGGAGCAGGTTGTCCTCGATTCCACCACTCTGCGTACGAAAAGTCCGCCCACCCTGACTACCGCGGCGCGCGCAACCAGTCCACACCTAACGGACGCCCAGTCACGCCTGATCGGGCGCCTGGCCCGTCGTGTCGCGCAACACCATGGCGGGCTGCCGCGCCAATTTGCCTGGGCCCTCGAAGACGCCACGGTCTATGGGGTGGGATCCGTGGAGCCGGTTCACGGAGACTTCAGCTGGGACGAGGACGTCGACGACTGGCAGAAGATCCGCGAGAATCCAGAAACGATCTGGACCCTCCAATGGGCCAACGACGCGTGGAACGGCGCGACCACGCCCCTGCACTACTCGGTAGTAGCCAGGGAGCTCGAAGAAGCCCACGTCGCGCTCCGCGGTAACCTGGGCGCTACGGACATGCTCAAGCTCCGTCAATTCAAGTACTGGCACGCCCGAGCCTATTACAACACCGAAGTCGACGCTCTGCATGCTGAACTCATCGGACCGCCCTCGCAACGCCCGGGAATGCTTGCGAACGTTCATCCCGATGACCGGCCCAGCGTGCTCGCCGCGCCATTCGAAGGCGGCCGACTCTGCCTTCTCATTCTGCGCCAACTCAGCGACCCGCGGTCTGGACCCAACTCGTGGATGAGGCTCTCGTACGAATACATCAACGCTGATGAGACGGTCAACACCGGGCTGGGCGCGGCCGACCTGCGACGCCTGACCGACTTGCAGTTGACCGAGTACACCGAGAGCAGAGTTGCCCGATCCAGCGCATTCAACGCCCAGATGTGGCTCGGGTTCTACACCTACGGACCCTGGGCTACGCAGGCGCTGACGGCGATTATTCAGAACTGGCTGCCGCGCCGCGAGTCCATGGGAGTCGCCGAAACCGTACAGGAACTCATCAGCGGGCTACCCTCGCCGCCGCCAATCCAGGCAGTCGAACGGAACGACCTATGGCAACTAGGCGATGCTATACGTCAATCCCCGGTACTAGACGAACTGCTTCGTAACTCGACGCCAGCCGAGTTCTTCGACCGGCTAAACAACAGCCACGAGGGCCGCGAATTCATGGAACGATATTCCGCCTTCATCGCGGCTTTCGGCGACCGCGGCTCTGAGGACCGCGACCTCTACTATCCCCGCCGCAACGAGGATCCCGCACTGGACTGGCGGTCGTTCCGGCTCATCGCCGGATCGGCGAATACCGACGCGCCGACAATCCTTGAGCGCCGACGCCGCGAGAGGCGCGAGGCGATCACCTCGACCCTCCTTGAGCAGTTGCGGGCTGCGCCCCTCGGCCCGCTCAAAGCAGCCGCGTTCACGACCGTTGTCGGCTACGTGCATCGGTTTCTGCGGCTCCGGGACGACCAGCGGCACACCTACGACATCATCGCCATGTCGAAGAAGCGCGCCTTCACCGAAATCGGCAGGCGACTGGCTGACCGCGGGTTGCTGACCGGCGACGACATCTTCTTTCTGTCGATGCCAGAGCTGTTCGACGTATTCCTGGCCCGAACGTCAGGCGTCCCCCCGCTGGTCGCGGCAAAAATAGCCGGCCGGCGCAACCGGTTCCGGCAGGTCTACAGCCGGTCAGAATCGCTCCCTGCCTACATCAAAGACGGGCGCCCCTACCGCGAGGACCACACCGCTCCGCAGTCGACACCCGGCCCGGAATCCACCGGCCCGGATGCTGCCACCCGGCTGAGCGGCCTGGGAACAAGTGCCGGCCGGGCTACCGGCCAGGCCCGGCGGCTGTTCCATCTCTCCGAACTCGACCAGCTCCGGGACGGCGACATCCTAGTCTGCCCAAACGCTGATCCTGGATGGTCGGCGGCGTTCTCGGTGATCAGCGGCCTGGTGATGGAAGACGGCCGGATGCTGTCACCGGGCGCATGCATGGCCCGTGAGTACGGCCTGCCAGCTGTGACGCTGCCGCACGCCTTGACCATCGTGCCGGACAAGACGCTGATCACGATCGACGGTGGCACCGGCAATGTCGAACTTGCTGACTCCCGAACGCCGGCGGTGGCCTGATGGACCGTCTCCCGATACCGGCCCGGATAGCTCCAGGCCCTTTCACTCCGACCGGGGACATGCGGCTACTACGCCCTGCCACCGATCGCCACGCCGGGGTCTGCGACCCACGACTACGACCTACCTGCGAGCGCAGAGGCGCAGTCCCCGCCGAGACTCCGGAGACCCAAAAGTGACAGGCGAAACCGCGGCCGTCGTGCTTATCACCGGTGCAGGATCCGGGATTGGCAGGGCGACGGCAGATCTGATGCTGGCACGGGGAATGGCCGTGACCGCGGTGGACCGCGACCCGATCACGTTGGCCACTTACCCGGACAGCGATCATCTCGCGACGATGGTCGGCGACGCCACACGCGAGGAAGACAACCGGGCCGCTGTCGATCTGGCCGCACAGCGGTTCGGGCGACTTGACGTCGCGGTCCTCAACGTCGGCATGCCCATGTCCGGGCCACTAGAGACACTCGACCTGACCACGTATGACCGCGGCTTTGAGGTGAATCTTCGTTCTGTGGTCCTCGGTATGCGCGCAGCAGTGCCCATGATGCGGGAAGCGGGCGGCGGGGCGATCGTCGTCACCGCCTCGATATCTGGGATAGGCGGAGATCCTCGTCGCTGGGCCTACTCCGCTGCGAAGGCGGGAGTTATCAGCCTGGTGCAGTCGGCGGCGCTGGCCTACGCCACCAGCGGTATCCGGGTTAACGCCGTGTGTCCCGGCCCGATAGCGACCGGCATGACGCGGCAGATGCAGACCGCCGAACCGGACAGATACGAGGCGCTGCGCGCGAATGTGCCCATGCAGCGCTGGGGCCAGCCGGAAGAGGTAGCTTTGGCCATCGCTTTCCTTGCCTCCCCGGCCGCGTCCTTCATCACCGGCGTCGCGCTGCCCGTCGACGGCGGAGCAGCAGCCATGAGCGGAAACTATCGCGCAATCGCCAACCCCTAACCAGAATCCGCGCAGCATGAGGTGCCGACAGGCAGCCAGAATGGAGCGACATGCCCGAACCCTTCGCCATCAGCATTCCCGAGCGGGAGATCGAGGACCTGCAGGACAGGCTGGCCAGGACCCGGTGGCCGGACGCGATCACCGGTGCGGGCTGGAGCCAAGGCACCGACCTGGCTTTCCTCGAGCAGCTGATGCGCCACTGGCAGCACGACTACGACTGGCGCACCCACGAGAAGGCCCTGAACGCCTTCAGCCACTACCGTGCCCCCGTCGACGGTCTCAGCATTCACTTCATTCACGAACGGGGCAAGGGCCCTAACCCGATGCCGCTGCTGCTCGGCCATGGCTGCTTCAGCAACTTCTACGAGTTTCACAAGGTCATCCGGTCGCTGTCTGATCCAGCCTCATCGGGCGGTGATCCCAATGACGCCTTCGACGTCGTGGCCTGGTCCCTGCCGGGCTTCGGTTTCTCCGACAAACCGCAGGAAGCCGGATTCGGAACCGCCCGCATGGCCGAGGTCGCGCACAAGCTCATGACGGACGCCCTCGGGTATAGCCGCTACGGAGCCTGCGGCGGAAGCTGGAGCGGCCAGATCGCCACCAGACTGGGATACTCCCACGCCGACGCGATCATAGGCCTCCACCTCACGCAAGCGAATCCCCCTGCCCGGCCGGAGGAAACGCCAGGAAGTCCCCCGCTCAGTGACGCGGAACACGAACTTATCCGCATCACCAGCGAATTTCGCAAAGAGGAAACAGGTTACCTGGCGCTGCTCACCACTCGCCCGCAGTCCCTGGCTTACGCACTCGCGGACTCTCCGACGGGACTAGCCGGCTGGGTCGTGGAGAAGCTCCGGGCCTGGTCAGACTGCCACGGCGACCTGGGCAGCACCTTCACGCTCGAGGAGGTGCTCACGAGCATCTCGATCACATGGTTCACCAACACGGTAGCCTCCGGACAGCGCCTGTATTACGAGATGCTGCACGGCGACTGGGCCCCAGGACCAGGGGAGATGATCACGGTCCCTACTGGCGTGCTCGCGCTCCCCGGAGGGATCCCCAACGAGACGTCGCCCCCGGAAACAATCCGGCGCCGCTTCAACCTCCAGCACTATCGAATGTCCCCCGCAGGCGGCCACTACCCGGCCCTGGAGATTCCGGACATCCTCACGGAGGAGATTCGCACCTTCTTCCGCCCGCTGCGCCAGGAATGACGGATAGCCATGCGGTCGAACAATGCAGCGACACACGCATCGCATATACCCGCAGGTCCCCAAGGGGTCCGCAACGACTGGCTCGAGAGGCGCCTCGCCGAGTCAGGGGCGCTGCACCGCGACGCGCGCATCCGAACGACCACCGCTCAATCGTTGTCAGAGGGAATAGGCATGATGGGCGAAGTCACCCGCCTTCACCTCGGCTATGAAGGTGCAGGCGGGATCAACTCCGTCATCATGAAATCACCCAGTCCCTCGGAGACAAACCGCAACGTCGCCAATGCGTTCCGCCTCTACGAACGGGAGGTACTCTTCTACCGCGAAGTTGCGAGCCGCCTAGGCCCGCTGGTACCCGGATGCTACTTCGCGGAGTACGAGAAGGAAACCGGGAACTACGTCATCCTTCTCGAGGACCTCCATGACTATCGTCCTGGCGATCAGGTCCTTGGCTGCGATGCAGAAGAGGCCCGACTCGGACTCGACGTCCTAGCACGCCTGCACTCCATGTGGTGGCACGGGCAACGCCGCTACCCTTGGATCCCAGGGGTCGCCGACGAACTGATCAGCGCCGCAATGATCGGCGGCTGCGCGGCAAACTGGGAAACGACCGTAGACATCTTCGGCGGGGTCATGCCCACCGACCTGCAGGCTGCAATCCCGACCTTCATCAACGCATTGCCGCGCATGTTCGCCGAGATGGCGACAGGCCCGCAAACCCTGGCCCACACCGACTTCCGGCTCGACAACCTGCTGTTCGCCACAGCACCGGAGCATCGGCCACTGGTCGTCGTGGACTGGTCAAGTGTGCTGGTGTCCAAGGGTGCGCATGACGTCGCCTTCCTGCTCTCCCAGAACCTGCGGACCGAAGAACGCCGTGCGCACGAGCAGGAACTAGTCCGCTACTACCACGACCGGCTGGTCACAGCCGGCGTGACCGACTACAACCTCGACGAATGCTGGCGCGACTATCGCTTCGCAGCGCTCTTTGAGCTCGTCTACGCAATCCTCATCGGAGGCTCCCTCGACGTATCCAGCCCCCGGGCAACGTCCTTTGTCTCTGCTCTCATCTCGCGATGCGCGGCCACCATATCCGACCTGGACCTGCTACGGCTCATCACGACGTGACACCGTCTCACCAACCCTTACCTGCCAGTCCACCACGAGAGGGGACAAGCAATGGAACTCGACGGCAAGGTCGCTATTGTCACCGGCGGCACCCGAGGAATCGGGCGGGCCATCGCGGAGATCTTTCTGCAGCACGGCTCCCAAGTCGTGATAAACGGGCGATCAAAGGAGAAAGGAGCCCAAGCCATCGCAGAAATCAACCGAGGCAATCAAGTAGTCTTCATTCAGGGTGACGTGAGCAAGAAGGAGGATTGCGAGTCCCTTGTCGATCAAACCGTGTCCCAGTACGGAGCACTCCACATCCTGGTTAACAACGCAGGCGGCTGTCCAGGATTCGGAATGGTCGGGGAGATGTCGGACGAGGCGTGGCTCGACACCCTGGACCTCAATCTGAACTCAGCCTTCTTCATGACCAGGCGAGCGCTGAAGTATCTCGCACCCCAGCGATGGGGGCGAATTATCCACATCTCCTCGGTGGAAGGCAAGCAGGCCACCAAGGCGGCGGTGAGCAACTACATCACCACTAAGCACGCCCTCAACGGCTTCTCGAAAGCTGTCGCCTACGAGTACGCAACCCAGGGAATCACGTCTAATGCCATCTGCCCAGGTGCAATAGAAACCGACGTCATGATGGAACAAGGGCCGAAGTCAGCCGCTGCCAGCGGCATGTCTTACGAGCAATTCAAGCAGAACTACGCAGACGACGCGATGATCAAGCGGCTCAATACAGTGGACGAAGTAGCTGCTATGGCGTTGCTACTCGCCTCCGAGGTCGGCGGCGGAATCACGGGCGCCACGCTCGCCGTGGATGGCGGGAGTTCCGATTACTGACAGGACACGAAAAGGGAACGGCTGAAGCATCCACACGCCATTTTACTGCGCGAGCAACCAACGCGGCTCACGCGGTACACAGATGCTCAGGATATAGGCACCTGATCGCGTCCGCAACCAAGCATTAAGAAGAGCGAACCAGCCGCAAGAAGGCGGCCCCGGGAGTGCACTCAATCATGTTCTTTCGCGATGCGCAAGATCAACAAGGCGGCGCTGCTGGACAGCCCGGCCACGAACTTCTGCCGTGAGGGGTCACGAATGAACGACACGCTGGCGGGTCGTACGGCTGTGATCACCGGCGGCGGCACGGGTATCGGCGCGTCGTGCGCGCACGCGCTGGCCGCGCAAGGCGCGAACGTCGTCGTCGCAGGGCGTCGGACCGAACAGCTCGATGCTACTGTTCACGCCATTCGCATGGCTGGCGGAAGCGCCGAGAGGCAGGTCTGCGACGTCGCCGACCGCGAGCAGGTCGAGGCCGTGGTAGACCGTGCGACGCAGCAGTTCGGCACCCTCGACATCGTCGTGAACAGTGCCGGCGTCCAGCCGCACCTGCACCCTGCTCACCTCGTGCCGGCCGCTGAGTTCGAGCAGTCGCTGGCGATCAACCTCTGGGGGCCGTTCCACATGCTAAGTGCGTGTATCCCCCCGATGCTGGCCGCCGGATACGGGCGCATCGTCAACATCGGGTCCATCACCGGCGTCGTGGGGATGAAGTATCAGCTCAGTTACTCCACTGCCAAGGCCGCGCTCGTCGGCATGACCCGCACGGCCGCCCTGGACTACGCCGAGTCGGGTATCACCGTGAACTGCATCTGCCCGGGCGGCGTCGACACCGAAATGCGACGCCTGTCCTACAACGAGCAGGATCTCGAACTGGGTGCCGAATCGTCGACCGGCACACCAGCGGGCCGGCGGGCGAGCCCGGCCGAGATCGCCGGTCTGGTCGAGTACCTGGTCGGGCCGCACGGCGGGTTCACGACTGGTGCAGCGCTGCTGATCGACGGTGGCTACACCGTACGATGACCGGCGAGCGACCGCCAGCCTCTCCAGAAGCGGATGCGATCAACCCAGGCGCGGACGCCGACTGCGCGGCCGGCCGATCCACACGCACAGCTGCGGATCGACATCGGCCTTCTCGCGGCCGACCCAGACGCCGTTGTCCGTGAACATGCCGATCCGGCCATTAGGAGTCGTCACCCGGATGCTGCCGTCTTCGTCCTTGTCGCAC
>Ga0302326_10007732_pt1 | contig 23830 bp, 22 predicted proteins | sample Palsa_T0_3_FD_202264 | JGI IMG/M metagenome (GOLD analysis project Ga0302326, IMG submission 202264) | Peat permafrost microbial communities from Stordalen Mire near Abisko, Sweden - Palsa_T0_3 | ecosystem: Environmental > Terrestrial > Soil > Palsa > Peat permafrost | place: Sweden: Abisko... | reverse complement strand
CCAAGTGGTCCTGGAGTAATCGGCGACGCTGCCCAGTCAATGAGCGTAGGGTCGCCAAGGTTTCGTGCTACGGGAAAGCCGGGTATTCGAGTGGTTCTCGTCGCATTAATCGGACAGGCTCCTAGCCTTCCTACCTGCCTTTGCGCAGGTCTCGAGTGAATTGCTGCCGCAAGACGCCGCGGGAAAAATAGTGGCGCGGCGCCATGGGCTGATCCGGGATAAGACAGACCACGGTGATGGAACCTCAAGCAGTTCTAATTGGAGCGGCTACGCCGTGCTTGGGTCGTCCTTTACATGGGCTAAGGGTTCCTGGATCGTTCCGACAGCCAACTGCAGCGGCGTGCACGGGGACCAATACGCCGCAGTTTGGGTGGGCCTGGATGGCTATAACTCGAGCACCGTCGAGCAAACGGGAACCCAATCTGACTGCTCAGGGACCACCCCGGTCTATTTCGCCTGGTACGAGTTTTACCCAAGCGCTCCGGTTACAATCAGCGGCGTCCCAATCAAGGCTGGCGACTCGATATCGGCGTTGGTGTATTACGACAGTGCTACCGAAAAATTCATCGTTCAGCTCACGGACGAGACCACGGGGAAATCTTACGCCGCAGGCGCCGCAGTGTCGGAAGCCGATCGGTCGTCGGCCGAGTGGATTATTGAAGCGCCCTGCTGCACGCTTTTTGGAGGGATACTGCCACTCGCCGACTTCGGCACGGTTTCTTCCGGTAAAGACAGCACCGGGGTAAGCGCTACCGATTGGGCCATGGACACGTCGACCGAGGCGGCGATCGGAGGTTTTCCGGCCGTCAACACGATATTAATCGACAAATCCGGCACGTCTTCCAGTCCCCAGACATCGACGTGCTCCGCGCTTTCGGCCGATGGAACCAGCTTTTCATGCACCTGGGCGCCATCGCGCTAATCGCCCGCCCGGGCCGACGCCACCGGAACCAGCCGGCCATCCCGGATGTGATAATCCGCGCCACGCCAGCGGATACTGTTGCGGGCGAAACTGGTCAGCCAGATGGCAAACGCCACGGCATCCCAAACCGGAATCAACGGCATTTGCTTCCATAAGCCCGATTGCCGCAAGCCATGGATGCCGATGATCCAGGTCATCGCCATGCGCAATCCGATATAGCCTCCCAGGTACCCGACGGCGACCGCTGCCGAAGGATGAACCATCACCGCCGCGAGCGACCAGGGAAATGCCTGCGTAAGAAGCAGCCCGAGATGGCCCCACGGGCGCATGTGACGCATCACCACGATCCAGCGCAGGCGCTTATGCAGCAGATCGCTGAGCGATCCGTAATCGCAAACCGTCTCGATGGAGTAGCGCAGCAGCACTACCTCGAAACCCTGCTCGGCGATAAGGCGGCCCACCAGCAAGTCGTCGGCGGGGCGATTCTCGAGCTCCGCGTAACCTCCGAATCCATCCAGGCGCGCGCGAGTGGTGGCGATGGTGGGTCCCAGCGCGAACTTCATTCCGTCCAATTGCCAGGCCACTAAAACGCCCGCGTAAAAATCGGACATCATTCCGACGCTTTGCAAATGGTCGGTCAAGGTAGTGAGTTCGGTGGGAACGTAGAAACAGGTTACAGCGCCCACTTGCCGGTGGCGCAGGGGAGCTACCACTCGCCGGAGATAATCGGGACGCACCCGCACGTCGCTATCGCTGATGACCACTACTTCGTGCGCGGCGTCGCTCACCAGGCGCGCAAGCTTTGCGACCTTGTCGTTGGTGGCCACACGCAGCGAACCATACAGGACCCGGATGCGGCACTGAGGAAAATCCTGCGTGAGTGCGGCAAGAACCGCCAGCACCGCCTGGTCGTCGGGGTCGACGCAAAAAACGATTTCGTAATCGGGATAATCCAGCCGGCAAAAGCTGGCCAGGTTTTCGCCCGCGCCCGGATCCAGTCCACGAATCGGTTTCAGGATGCTGACCGGCGGCGCGAATCCTTCCTCGTGCGCGGTTGCCGGTTGCTGAAAATAGCGCCACGAGCTGTAAATGGCAATGAAATAGTAAATGAACGGTATGGCCGCGATCGCGAGAAAAACATCGCTCAAGTGGGCCATATTTACAGGCTACCTGACCCTCGGGTCGATCGTTAGAGGCGAATGATTCGTGAGCAGCAGCTTGCCTCCGCTTTGAGCGACGACGGTAAGCAGTTGGGGATCGACCAGTTTCTTAAGGCGCTCGGCCGATTCCCGGCGGATCACAAGATAGTATCGATCCGGCTGCAGCCATAGTGTTTTCCATTGCGCGTCGTCTATAAAGACGTTCGGCGCGCCGGGCGCGTAGGAGCCGTACACCAAATTGTTGAATCGGCCGTTGAGCAGCAACGCATCGCGATTGGTGTAAAAAAACACCGATGAGAACTCATAGTAGTGATGATCCACGATCAGCCTTCCCGAGGGCGAACGAAGCAACGCTTCCGCCAGCGGCCGTGATGAGAGAAACGGGTCGAACGCCGCCATGGCGATACGCGCGGCCTGAAAAAACAGGATGGCCATCAGGGCAATCGCCAGAAAGGCGCGTTGCCCCTTCGCGCGAAACGTGCCGGCCGCTCCCACCAGAAACGCAATCGCAGCTACCACAAGCGGAAGCCGCAGGTAAGCGAACGATGCGATGGTGAGGTCCTCCATATGACCCAACGAAAGCTTATAGGCGTCCGGATGAGGACTCAGCGCTACGGAAATGTCGCCGGGCGTAGGAAGATTCCACGCCAGAAAATACAAGGTAAGCACCGCCGCCGCGGCAGCGATGAATATGCCGCACAGAACGCGTGTGCCGTAACGGATCCAGTTGCCACCCGCCGCCATCGCCGATCCCAGCAGCAATGCAAGCGCCGGATAACAGGGCATCGAGTAGTATTCCTGCGTGGTGGAAAACGTGAAAAACACAAGAATAAAGCCGATCCAGCACAGGGCCAGCAGGCGCACTTTCCCGGCGCGATCCAACGGCTTGAAACTCAGCTTCAACACGGCGGGCAAATAAACGCTCCAAGGAAACAGCCACAACAAATGGAATCCCCAAAAATAAGAGCGCGGGACGGTGTCGTAATCGCGCGGGTAACGCATGTTCAAAAATCGGAGCAATTGCTCGTTGATGAAATAGAACCACAGAAAGCCGTGATATTCGCCCGGAGCGCTGTGCATGGTGAATTCGAAATAGGGAGGATTACGTAACGCCGCCAAGATGTGCCAGGGCGCGGCGATCAGCAGCGCTATCAGCAAGCTGCTCATCGGATGAAGCGCCCTCCAAATTTTGGCCTGAAACAATTGCTTGGTGACGCCGAGGTAAATGAGCGCCGTTGCCACCGGGAACACCACGCCCACCAGGCTCTTGAACAACAAGCTGGTTCCCAAGCTCGCAGCCAAGACGAACGCCCACCAACGCTGGTGCGGCTCATCCGCATCGATTGTTCGCAAGAAGGCCCACATGGAAAGCGCGATGCTGGCGGTAAGCATTACGTCCGGAATTAAAATGCGCGTGAAAAGAAAAAGGCCGAAGCACGTGGATATGCACAGGCCCGCGTAGAATCCCGCGCGGCGGCCGAACGCCCACATCCCGAAAGCGGTGGTGATCCAAGCTAGCACCAGAGCCGCCAGCACCATGGGAATGCGGGCGGCCCAGTCCGACGCTCCGAAGATTTTAAACGAGCCCGCGATCAGCCAATAAATCAGTGGCGCTTTTTCGAGATACGGAATCCCATCCAACCGCGCTGTCACAAAATCGCCGGACGCCAGCATATTGCGCGCGATCTGCGCCTGCACTGCGTCCACGTCGTCCATCAATGATGGAGGCGAAATCATCGAGGCCGCATACACCGCGGCGGCCACCAGCAGAACTATGCGGTAGAAATGTAGACGTTTTCCATCGCTTGGCGCACCGGTGCGGCCGGCGTTCTGGTCTGGATTCCCCATTTTTTCATCCAAAAGAACAGCGTCATCAACCCCCACAGATGATAGCCCAGGTTGACGCGCCGGTCGAGGTGAGCCCGAACATCCGCTTCAATCTTTGCGAGCTGAAAAAAATCGCCATGTTCGGCGGTGGCGAATGCCAAGGCTTCCTGGAGCAAAGGCCGCAGCGGCCCGCGGAACCAATCGTGCGTAGGAATGTCAAAGCCGATCTTCTTTCTGTTGAGGATGGCCGGAGAGAGTTTGCCGCGCATCAGGTTCCTCAAGATCACCTTTTGCCGCGAGCCTTGGATTTTCATGGAGGCCGGGAGCGAGCTTGCGAATTCCACGATCCGATGGTCCAGGAACGGCGGCCTCACTTCGACGGCGTGCGCCATGCTGGTGCGATCCACTTTGGTGAGGATATTGTCCGGAAGAAAGTATTTTTGATCAAACCAGAGAAAGTCCTGCAAATCTTCCCCCGCCAGTTCGTTCAATACCGACTGAAGCGCCGGCGGCAGCGCCTGTTGAACCAGCGCACGCTTTTCCTGGTCGTCGAACGTTCCGCTCCAGTAAACGTGGGCGCGAGCGGCCGGCATCCGGCAGCCTTCCAAAAACCTTTTCAGTTTGTATTCGAACCCGATTTTGTCGTTGGACACAGGCCAGCGCCGGGCCAGGGCCGACATCGCACCGAGCGCCGGAGGAGGCAGGCGGCGAACGGTGCGCGCCAGCAAACTTGCGCGTTGCATCAGGTATCCGCCGAACAGTTCGTCGGCCCCTTCTCCGCTCAACGCCACGGTCGCATTCGCCTTGGTCAGCCGGGAGAGAAACCACACCGGCAGCGCGCCCGAATCCGCGTTCGGTTCATCGCAATAATAAGCGAGCTCTGCAATGGTTCCCGGCAAATCCTGTTCCGGGTTGAGATCCAGCTCGGTGTGGTCGGTCCCGTAGGCGTCCGCCACTTGCCGGGCATAACCGGCCTCGTCAAAGCTGCGGCCGCGAAATGTAATGGAAAACGTTTTGAGACGCGAGCCCGATGCCTCAGCCGCGTAATGCACCACGCTGGACGAATCGAGACCTCCGCTCAGCCAAACACCCAACGGCACGTCGGACAACAAATGATCTCGCACGGACTGCTTCAGCAGACGATCCAGCTCCGCTTCGGCCGTCTCCGGCGTCCAGTTTTCTGGCTTCCCCTCAGGCAAGCGCCAATAGCAATCCGTTCGAACTGCCCCGCGCCGCCACTCCATCCAATGGCCGGGAAGCAATTTCTCGATGCCCTCCACCAGGGTCCACGGCGCGGGCACGTAATTCAACGACAAATAACAATCCAGGCCGTCGAGACTCAACCAGCGCTCGATCTCGGGATGCACCAGGATGGCCTTGAGCTCGGAGCCGAAGTAGAGATCCTCGCCGTGGCGCGTGAAGTACAGCGGCTTGATCCCCATGCGGTCGCGAGCCAGAACAAGCCGGCGGTCGCTCTCACGCCACAAAGCCACTGCGAACATCCCGCGCAGCCGCGCGAAACAATCCGTGTCCCATTCGAGGAACGCATTCAGAACGGTCTCGGTGTCGCTGCGGGAGCGGAAACGATACCCGAGCTGTTCCAGTTCCCGGCGCAGTTCCAGGTGATTGTAGATCTCGCCGTTAAAAACGATGACGGTGTCGCCGTTCTGGGAGAGGATGGGCTGATCGCCACCCTCGATGTCGATGATCTTCAGCCGCGCCGCGCCCAGCGACACGGCGTCGGACTCAAAGACGCCTTGCTGGTTCGGACCGCGGTGGAGGATGCTAGAAACCGCATCCCGGATTCGGCCGGGAGGCGCGGGACGACGTACGTGAGTAAAGCCCGCTATGCCGCACAATTCAGCAGCGTCCTCCCGTCAGTAGGTTACCGCGCATCTAATATGCCGCTTCGGTCGCTTGGACACTTTTCTGCCGCACGCGCTGGTTGCGTGGGCTGCGCCACTGGACCTGCGGCATAAACAGCGAAGTGTCGATGCGATCCTGGTACCGGATCGCGATGTTCATGAGTGAATCGAGCAGCGAGTCCGAAAGAAAATGCGGCTGCAAGCCCAGGTCGATCAGCTTGGAGTGTTTGGCGTTGTAATAGTGCTCTTCGGATTCCACGCGCGGTCCTGGAATGTGCTCCATCTTGACGCACATCCCCAGTTTCCTGGCCGCGGCGTGCACCATTTCGGCTAGCTCGAGCACGGAGAACTGTTCGGTGAACTGGTTGAAGACCCGGCACTCGCCCGCATTCGCCGGATTCAAACATGCGATCTCAACGCAGCGAACCGTGTCGCGGATATCGAGGAACCCGCGGGTCTGCCCGCCCTTGCCGTACACCGTCAGAGGATGTCCCGCCGCGGCCTGGATGCAGAAGCGGTTCAGCACCGTTCCAAAAACGTCGTCGTAATCGAAACGGTTGATCAGCGCTTCGTCCAACACCACCTCGTCCGTCACGGTTCCATACACCACGCCCTGATTCAAATCCGTCGCGCGCAGCCCCCAGATCCTGCAGGCGAACATCATGTTATGGCTGTCATGCACCTTGGAGAGGTGATAGAACGAGCCCGGCTGTTTGGGAAACGGCAGCAAGTCTGACCGCCCGTTGTGCTCGATCCGTATGTAGCCTTCTTCAATATCGATATTGGGCGTGCCGTATTCGCCCATGGTGCCCAGCTTCACCAAGTGACAGTCGGGCCGGAGTTCCTTGAGCGCGAAGAGAAGATTCAGCGTTCCGACGACATTGTTGACCTGAGTAAACACCGCATGTTTGCGGTCGATCATGGAATACGGAGCGGAGCGCTGCTCGGCAAAATGAACCACCGCCTCCGGCTGGAAGTTCTCGATGGCGCCAGACAGAAATTCGTAGTCGTTCACGTCGCCGGCGAACAGCTCGATTGACTTCCCGGTAAGCTGCTGCCACACGCGCAGACGGTCCGCCAAAGGCTGGATGGGCGTCAGGCTTTGCGCGCCCAACTCGAAGTCCCACTGCCGCCTGACGAAATTATCGACCACGGCCACGGTGTGTCCCTTGCCGGACAAATAGAGCGCCGTGGCCCATCCGCAGTAACCATCGCCGCCTAGAACGCAGATTTTCATTGGGTTAGGTCCAAACGATATCCTAGCAGGATCGAGGCGCATGTTACCAAACGGCAGTGGTCTTCGTGCGCTAAACTGCTATGGTGCACTTGGCGCTTCCCTTTTTTTCCTGCCTAGTGTGCGCGTCGGTGGTATTTGCCCAGCCGGCTCTCCCCGAAGCAGGCATCCCGGTTACAGATCCGCTGATCATCGCCAAATGCGGAACCTGCCATACCCGCGACGAAAAGGGCAACATGCAGCGTATTTCCTGGGAACGGACCACGCCCGAGGGCTGGCAGGAAGCGCTGAAACGCATGATCCTGGTGAACGGCGTCTCGCTCACTCCAGCCGAGGCGCGGTCCATCGTCAAATATCTCAGCTCCGATCACGGGCTGGCGCCTGAGGAGGCTAAGCCGCTAATGTACGATGCCGAGCGGCGGATTCACCAGGAAACCAACATTCCGAACGACCAACTGCAGCACGCCTGCGCCAGGTGTCACGCTTTTGCCCATGCGCTAGCGTGGCGGCGGTCGCCGGAAGATTGGGGGCAGCTGGCCGCCTCACATGCCGCGCGGTTCAAGCTTCCGCCGAACGAGGAAGCGGTCGCTTTTCTCTCCAAGGCGGCGCCGCTTCACACTCCCGAATGGGATGCCTGGAGCGCCAAGAAGCCCGCGACAAATCTGGCGGGCCGCTGGCTGGTGACTGCGTCTGTGCGCGGCCACGGAAAGTATTACGGCGAGCTGCAGGTGCAACCGGCGGCCGACGGGGATTTCACCACCAGCGTGCGCTTGACGTCGGTCAGCGATGGTTCACGTTTCGTTCGTTCCGGACGCAGTGTCGTTTACGGGGGCTATGCGTGGCGCGGCCGTTCCAAAGGCCCTGAGACCGCAGCCTCGGCGCCCGACGACGTCTTCAGCGAAGCGCGCGAAGTGCTATGGTTCGCGCCCGATCAGTTGACCGCCGAGGGCCGCTGGTTCTGGGGACAGTATCAGGAATTCGGCTTCGACGTGAAGTTGCGGCGTGCCGGTTCGGAACCTGCATTGCTCGCCGTCGATCGAGCTTCGCTCAAGGCAGGTTCGCAATCCAGTCGCATCCGCCTGCTCGGCGATCATTTTCCAGGCGGCGTAATGCCCGGCGACCTCGAATTCGGACCCGGCGTCGCCGTGCGGCGCGTTGTTTCCAGCACTCCGAGTGAACTGATCGCGGAAGTGGGCGTGGCCTCCGATGCGGCGCTCGGCCAGCGCGACGTCGCCTTCCGTGGTTCCGTACTTCCTGGCGCGATTGCAATTTATGATCGCGTGGACTATATCAAAGTACTGCCGGACTCGGCGATGGCGGCTTTCGGCGATCAGGATCATGACCGAGGCTATCAACAGTTAGAAGCCATCGGATATCAAAGAGGGCCGGACGGCAAACTGCACACCGCGGACAATGTGGAACTCGGACCCATCGATCCGAAGGAGGTCACCTGGTCGCTAGAGGTGTTTTACTCGAGCCCCGGCAGCAGCACGGACTTGGTGGGCAAGATCAGTCCCTCCGGTTTCTTCACGCCCAGCGCTACCAACCCCAACGCGAACTTCGATGTGTGGGTAGTGGCGACCGCCCACAGCGAAAAGGACAAGAACGGCAAATCCCTGGTGGGCAAATCTTATATGGTGGTGACAGTTCCGATGTATACGTTAAATGGCCGCCGGTATGTGCGAGATCTCGATCGATGGATCGACGATGGACCCGCCCAATGAAGAATATTTTGTTGGCCAGTCTCGCGGTAGCGGCGGCTTCTCTGGCAGTGCCGCGCGCGGCTGCGGGACACCATGGCTACGCGGCCTTCGACACCACGGCGGAGGTCACGCTAAGCGGCACGGTAACGGATTTCCACTTCGTCAACCCGCACTGCGTGATTGAATTCGACGTGCAGGACGAAAAAGGCCAGGTGCAGAACTGGAAAGCCGAACTGACCAGCGCCAACCATCTGGCGCCGAAGGGCTGGACCGAATCCTCCATTCAAGCCGGCGACAAACTGGCGATCACCGGCTATCGCGCCAAGAACGGCGCACCTTCGCTGTGGGTGACCAAGATCCATTTGCCCAATGGCCAAGAGATGAAGATCGATACGGCAAACTAACGGTACCGTGCGCCGTTAACTTCGCGCCGCTACTTTGCGGCGTTACTTGGCACTCCCGGCGGGAGCTTCCAGCTGCGCGATGGCGCGCTTCACTTGATCGGCATCCTGCGCTTTCGGGACAATCTCCAGGTACTTTCGAAAATGTTGCAGAGCGCCGGAGCGGTCGCCTTTGGCCGCCAGCGCCGTTCCCAGCAAAAGCTCCGCGCGCGGAACCTCGTGCGCGTTATCCAGCTCCGTGGCGCGGCGCGCGTTGGCCTCGGCCACATCGTAGCGCTTTAAGTTAAAATTCGCAGCCGCGTAATAAAAATAAAGTTCGGGAAATTCCAGGGGATTCATGGCCACCGCCCGGCCGCCGATCGCGATCGCATCCTCCAGGCGTTTTTCCTCAAGATCGAGCATGGTCAACTGGATGTAAGGCTTGATGTACTTCGGATCGGCCTGCACCGCCTTCTCCCAGGCCGCACGGGCCTCGGCAGGTTTGGATTGTTTTTGGAGCACCTCGCCCAGATCGCTCCAGGCCGCCGCATAATCCGGATCGATTTCCACGGCCTTCTCGAAATTCTTTTGCGCGGCAGCCCATTTCTCGTCCGTCATCGCGTTCACGCCCTTGCCGAAAGCCTTCTTGGCCGGCTCGGGCGCATTCAGCGCGGTGGCCGAAACCGTGGAGCCTTCGTGCAGGCCGATGTGCTTCAGCACGATGGTTGCGTCATTGCGCAGCGTGACCTGCGCGGTCCGGTAGCCCTTCAGCCGTATGGTTACCGAGCACGCGTCAGCCGTCGCCGGATCGTAGGGCCGCGAGCGCCAATTCACCAGGTACTGCACACTGCCGTTCCCGAAGATATTCACAATCGCGCATTCCTGCACCAGCCTTTCGGAAAGGTCGGGAATGATCTGCGGTGAAGTGGGAAGAGGCGAGCCGTCTTCGGTGACGATGGCGGCGTGGTAGCTCTGAGCAGACGCGATGGCCAGCGCCGCAGTCAACGCCAGGATGCCCACGCGAAGCGCTGAATTTGTTCCCATAATGTTTCCTACGTGCCATTATACGCGCCGGTTTCAGTCTATATGTCCCCAAGCCCTCAGCGCGGCCGGGGCGTGACGGTCCGACCGAGCCGAGCCCATGGCCACGGCGATTTCCTAAGAGCCTGGGTCAGCTAAACTAAAATCAAATGGCTGACGCCTCAATTCAAACGGCGCTCGCCGTGGGTGTTCCCACGCTGGCGGTGCTGGTCGGGATTCTGATCAACAATTCCCGGCTCAATGACCTTCGTACCCACATGGACGCGCGCTTCGATGACATGCGCGAGACATGGCGCTCGGAGCTACGTCGAGTGGAAGAAGTGCTCGACGCCCGTCTGAAGCACCTGGAAGCCCGATAAGGCGCGCGTTCACCGCCGGCATCACTGTTAAACTGATAAATGAAGTGCGGCGTTTCTACTTTGACCACAATGCGACCACCCCGGTATCTCAATCGGTACTAGAAGTATTGGTTGCGGCTCTACTTGAAGTGCCCGGCAACGCCTCCAGCATCCACCAGGACGGCCAATTGGCGAAACAGCGCCTGGAAGCCGCGCGCCGGGAGGTAACGGCTTTGCTGGGCTGCGATCCCAAAGAACTGGTGTTCACCAGCGGCGGCACTGAGGCCGACAACCTGGCAATTCTGGGCTCCGTCGCGCGTGACCTGGGCGCGGGTGCACCCCACAGCCACGTTATCACCACCGCCATCGAGCACCCGGCCGTGCTGAATCCCTGCCGCGAACTGGAGCGTTCGGGGGTGCCGGTCACCTACATCCTTCCGGGACCGGATGGAGTGATCGAACCCGGCGATATTCGCCGCGCCATCCGTCCCGAGACGGCGCTGGTGAGCGTCATGCACGCCAACAACGAAACGGGCGCGCTGCAGCCCATCGCCGAAATCGCGGCAATTGCTCACCAGGGCGGTGCGCTGATGCACTCCGACGGCGTCCAGGCGGCCGGCAAAATCCCGGTCGACGTCCGGGCGCTGGGCGTCGATTTCTACTCCATCAGCGGGCACAAGTTTTACGCCACCAAGGGCATAGGTGCGCTGTACGTAAAGAAAGGCGCCAACTTGCGCCCCATCCAATTCGGCGGCAAGCACGAGCGCGAGCGCCGCCCCGGCACGGAAAACGTTCCGAGCGCCGTCGCCTTGGGAAAAGCGGCGGCCATCGCGCGCGGCACGCTCCCCATTGAGACGCTTCGTTTAAGCGAGCTGCGGGATCGCCTGGAGACCGGAATTCTCTCGCGTGTTCCGGACACTGGCGTCAATGGTGTGAGCCACTCCCGCACCCCGAACACCACCAACATTTATTTCGACGGCCTGGAGGGCGAGGCTTTAGTAATCTCGCTCGACCTCAAAGGCTTCGCCGTATCCAGCGGCTCGGCCTGCTCGAGCGGCGCCGTGGAACCATCGCACGTGCTTCTCGCCATGGGTCTGGCTCCGGAGCGCGCCCGCGCCAGCTTGCGATTTTCGCTGGGGGCTTCGAATAATGAAGAGCAAGTGGACGCGCTGATTGACGCTGTAGCCGGCTCTGTCGCGCAATTGCGCAAGCTATCGCCCACCTATACCAGTGCCTGATCAAACCCCAGTTGCAGTCGCAATGTCGGGAGGAGTGGACAGCTCCGTCGTCGCGGGATTACTGCAACGCCAAGGACAGCGCATCGTCGGCCTGACCATGCAGCTGTGGAACCAGCGCCGATTGCCGGAGCTTACGCCCGAAGGAGGCGCAACGGGCCGCTGCTGCTCGCTCGACGACGTGTACGATGCGCGCCACGTCGCCCAGCATCTGGGCATTCCCTATTACGTGGTCAACTTCGAGTCCGGCTTCGAGGAGCAGGTGGTGAAACCCTTCATCGACGATTATTTGTCCGGCCGGACGCCCATTCCCTGCACGCTGTGCAACAACTTCATCAAGTTCGATCAGTTCCTGGATTTAGCCGAGGGAGTGGGGGCCACGCGTATTGCCACCGGTCATTATGCGCGCCTCGGCTTTGACGACGCCACCGGCCGCTATCAGATGAGCCGCGGCGCGGATCATTCGAAAGATCAGACCTATTTTCTATTCGGCCTGAAGCAGGAGCAGCTGGCGCGAACGGATTTTCCGCTGGGCCGGTACACCAAGCCGCAGGTGCGCGAACTGGCCCGTGAGTTGGGTTTGCCGGTGGCCGCCAAGCCCGATAGCCAGGAGATCTGTTTCGTCCCCAATGGCGACTACGCGGCATTCATCGATGCCTATTTCCGCGAGCGCGGCATCGCGCCGGAAAAGACGCAAGGCGAGATTCGCGACCGGGCGGGCCGCGTTCTGGGCGAGCACGCGGGCGTACATCACTTCACGGTTGGACAGCGGCGCGGGCTGGGCATCGCGGCGGCCGAGCCGCTTTACGTCATCGCCACCGAGCCAGCAAACCAGCGCGTGATCGTCGGCCGCAACGAAGACCTGCTGCGCGCCACGCTCACCGCCAAAGACATGAACTGGATTTCGATCGCGCCCATTTGCTCTCCCATTCGCGCGCAGGTCAAGATACGCAACCGGCACGTCGCGGCGGATGCCACCGTTTGGCCACTGGGAAGCAACGGCGCCACGCGCATCGAAGTCCGCTTTGATGAGCCGCAGCGCGCCGTCACTCCCGGCCAAGCCGCGGTGCTTTACTCGGGCGATCTGGTCCTCGGAGGGGGTTGGATTGAATGAGCTGGGTCGAATAGCGGCGGCGTTCCTCCTCTGGTCCTTAGCCCACGCACCGCTCGGCCTGGCCCGCTTCTATACAACGCTTCTCGATCTCGCCCTTCCCCGGCTGCGCCGCACCGCCATGCGCAATCTTAAACTCGCCTACCCCGATAAATCGGCGGCCGAGCGCCGCGCCATCGCCGACCAGGTCTTTCGCTCCATCGCCCGGCTCATCTGGGTCTTCGCGCGCTTCCCCCAGATTAATTCCCAAAACATTCACAAATGGATACGTTATGACGGCCTGGAGCATTTTCTCGAAGCGAAAAAAGCCGGCCACGGCATTCTTTTCGCCACCGCGCACTTCGGCAACTGGGAACTGAGCGCCTTCGCCCACGCGCTGATGACGGAGCCGATGCACATCATGATCCGCCCGCTGGATAATCCCGGTATCGACCGCCTGGTGGAGGATCGCCGCCGGCTCTCGGGCAATCAGCTCATTGTCAAATGGGACGGCGCACGCGCGGTGCTGCGCGCTCTGCATCAAAATGAAGCGGTAGGGGTTCTCATCGATCAGAACACTTCATTGCAGGAAGGTGTTTTCGTCGATTTTTTTGGCACTCCCGCGTGCGCCAACACGGCCTTCGCCAAAATCGCCGCGCGGACCGGCGCGGCCGTCATTCCTGGCTTCGCTGTTTGGTCTGAGGACGAAGGTAAGTACGTGCTGAAATTTCATCCTCCACTTGAGATCTCTGGTGATGCCGCGGACGATACCCGCCGACTCCATGCCTTACTTGAGCGGGTCATCCGCGAGCATCCCGGCCAGTGGCTGTGGATCCATCGCCGCTGGAAAACGCGTCCGGAAGGCGAATCCAGTCTCTACTGATATGCTTAATGTATCTGCGCTTATGTGATTGAATTTAGTGATGTTTTGCGCTGCGTCCTGCTCGCAGGCAATGGCCTGCCCGTGTTCTCCGCCGCACCGCGAGCAAGCTCGTATGCCTGGCAGCCAGTTTGAGAGCACGCTACTGAGCCTCGGGTACAGTCACGCTGACCGCGACAATTACGCGTGGTGGCAAGGTTGACCATGTTCGGGTGGTTAAGGCCGAATCCATTGCGGCGAACGAGGCTGTTCAAAGCCTCTCAAGCTGGCGCGTGGAACCCGGGCCACGCGACCAGCCAATTCACATCACTTACTCCTACGCGATCGACAATTCGCTACGTCGCATGGACGGGCCCGAGTAGTTTTCCTGTGTGGGTGCCTGGGATGTCGATTTCTAGGACATTGTTTGCATCTGGTTTGCTGGCAATGGCTGCGTGCGCCCAGGATGGCTCAACCAAATTCTCCACCGACGTCCGTGTAGTCAATCTCTTCGTCACCGTTCGCGATGATCAAGGCCGCGTGGTTCACAATCTCAGCAAGGAGGATTTCACGCTGGAAGAGGACGGCCGCCCGCAAACCATCCGCTATTTCTCCCAGGAATCCGGCCTGCCCCTCACCCTGGGCATCCTGGTGGATACCAGCATCAGCCAGCGCCGGCTCTTGGGCGAAGAGCGCGCCGCCAGCTACCGTTTCCTCAGCCAGGTGCTGCGCGGGAACCAGAACCGCGCGTTCATCATTCACTTCGATCGCGTGGTGGAGCTGCTGCAAGATCTTACGTCGTCGCCTGAGAAGCTCGGCGACGCTCTGGCACGGCTTCAGACCCCGAAGCGCCAGCCGGGCAAGCCCCGTTGGTCGCAAGGCGGAACCGCGCTCTACGATTCGATACTCCTGGCGTCCGAGGAGGTGATGCGAAAAGAATCTGGTCGAAAGGCGCTCATCTTGCTGACCGATGGCGTGGACAACGGCAGCAAAATCGACTTGTGGCGCGCCGTCGAATCCGCACAACGCGCCGACACGCTCGCCTATTCCATCTTGTTCTCGGACGGCGACGCCTACGACGGCGTTTACGCGAGCGCGAACGGCAAGAAAGCTCTGCAACGCATTTCGAGAGAAACGGGCGCCGCCTTCTTCGAAGTCGCCCGCAACAACCCGATCGCGACCATCTACGCGCAGCTGGAAGAAGAGCTGCGCAACCAATACAGCATCGGTTACACTTCGGATACAGCCGACGCTGGGGCGGGATACCGCAAGATTCACCTCGCCACCAGGCAGACCGGATTGCTGGTTGAAACTCGCGATGGTTATTACGCTGGCAGGTGACAACGGTGGCCGAAATCCACCAGCATGGCTTTCCTCGGCCAAAGGCCCTCCTGGCAAGCCTCGTGCTTACAGCCACTTAAGACTGGCAACCGAGATGCTACTAAGGTTCACTTGAGAGGTACGATGATCATGAAAACACATCCTCGATTTACCCCGCGTTTCACATGGACTGCCGCTTCGGTTCTAATTCTTTCGCTGGCCGGCACTCTGCCCGGCGTGGCTCAGGACGTGAACCAGTCCGCACCGCCGGCCCCGGCGTCTCCCTCGGCTCCCTCCGGTGGATGGCGCAAGTTCCAGCCGCCAGCTGGCGATCAGGCTCAGGTTGCCGATCAAGGCGCGCCCGACCCAGGTACCCCTGACGGCGCTCCTGCGCCCGATCCGCAGCAGGGTCCTCCCCCGCAAGCGCAGCCCCCGCAGGCTCTACCCCCGCAACGTTACGTGCCCACAACCATCACACTGCCTCCCGGCACCTGGGTAACGGTTCGCGTGAATGAGCCACTATCGAGCGATCGCAACCAGACCGGCGATGCGTTCACCGGCACATTGCTTGAGCCGATCGTCGCGAATGGATTGCTGATCGCGCGCCGAGGTGCGACCGTGACGGGCATCGTTACCGAGGCGCAGAAGGCTGGACGTGTGTCCGGCGTTTCGCACCTCAAATTAGAGCTGTCCGGAATTCAGCTGGCCGATGGCCGCCAGGTGCAAGTGAAAACGAAATTGATCGATCGGCGGGGCAACACTTCCTACGGACGTGACGGCTTTGCGATCGGCGCCACTACCGCAACCGGCGCGGCGATTGGCGCGGGTGTGAATGGCGGCGTGGGCGCAGGAGTTGGCGCCGCGGCGGGCCTGGTGGTATCCACTATTGGTGTGATGCTGACGCGCGGCCGGCCAACGGTGGTCGGTCCCGAGACTCCGCTGACATTCGCCATGGAGACTCCGCTCGCTCTCGACAATTCGCAGCAGGCCTTCCAATATGCCGGGCAGCAGGATTACAACGCAGGCGTTCGTCCACCGATGGGGCCGCGTCCTGGATATGGTTCGGCCTACGGACCGGGCTATGGCGGATACCCACCGCCCGCGCCCTATTACGGCGGCTACTATTCGCCTTATCCTTATGCGTACGGGTATCCTTATTGGGGACCGTCCCTCTATTTTGGATATGGCGGGCGCTGGGGCTACGGACGCCGCTGGTAACGATATTTATTTTGGTGTCGATCAGGCCTCGCGGAAAACATCCGCGGGGCCTTCTTGGCGGAAAGGGCCTGATTGTTCAGACGCGCGATGGCCATTACGCCAAGTAGACCAGCGCGTCACTTCGCTTCTGCCAGCCCTTCGGCGCACGCGAACTCACGCAGTTCGTCGTTCCCTTTCTCGCGCGACGCCTTGCGATACGTCTTCACCGTTTCCCAAGGCTTCGTCAGGGCTTTCGGATCAATCACCGTAATGCGATCTTCCAGCAGTCCCGGTTCTTTGAAGCGGATGCGTTCATGCACGGTCATCGCGTCGCTATGCGGCGTGAATCCTTCAATGAACGTATCGTCACGCAATGCCACCGTATCCACCACCAACGTGTCGCCTTCCCAGTGGCCGGTGGAATAACCCGCGTAAGTGGGATCGTCCAGAACTTTTTGCGAAGGCTTGCGCCCATCCATGTAAACGCGGCGCAGGGCGTCGTTCAGTTCGCTGAAGAAGGTGATCTTATCTTTGTTCTGCATCACCTCCATGCCATAGAACATGTTCATCATGACCGGCATTCCTGGAGGCAGGCACTTGGCGGCGGGATCGTATTCCGAGGAACCGGCGATGCGAGTCTTGCTGATCGCTTCCCACTTCCCCATGTATTCGGGCTGGAGCGAAGGCTCTTCCGGACTGCGCCCGCGCGAGCCGTCCGAGAGCGGCGCCGATGCGGTTGGACGCGGCGGCGGTCCCGGCCGTTGAGCGCCGGCCGAGGGAGCGGGATTCCGGCCGAATGGCGCGATGGGATAATACACGCCCGAAAAATCCGGCGGCGTAGATTGGGCGCTCAGTGTCGCCAGGCCGGCCAGCATGGGGAGAAGGATCTTTTCAACGTTCATTGTAGTCCGGGCGCGCCCGTCCAAGGCGGCGCATCGCTGGCCGGGAAAGATTCTTCGCCCGCTTCGTCTACCTCGTCCTCAGGCTGTTCCGGCTCTGTGGAATCGGGCGTCGGCCCCTTTTCCGGTTTGGACCGATCCTCGGGGCCCCTTATTGCGTCACCCATACATCAACGCTACCACCGGAACCACTCGCGCGGCCCGGCGAGCGGGTATGTAAGAAATACTGGTCGCTGGAGGAAGGCGTGACGTTGATCATGGCAACGTCCAGCCCGTCCGCCCAGATCCAGATGCGCCGGTTCTGCGCGTCGTAATAGTATGTCCCAAGATTTGTATTATTCGAACTCTGTGTAACGCCGGCCAGAGCATACGGGTATTGAACATACGCGTAAGCTCCGACATCGAGGAACGGTGTTCTGCCAAACTGCTCCAAGGTTGGTGACCCGGGACGAATCAACATCGGAGCCTATTGTCTCCTCGATTTACGGCAGCTACTTCAGGCCGGGCCTAACAGGGTCCAATGAGGGCTTTATTGGATGAACGGTTACAACGAATCTATCTGGCTGCATGAATCTGACCTCCGAAACTGGGAAATCGAGAGCCACTCCTTGCACCACGTACTCGACGCTAAAGGTGATGGTCCTGCCGCGGCACTTATCTGAATATCGGGCCCCGTCCTTGAAGTACTGATCGAGATGCACGGCAATCTGTTTGACCGGGGTATCGTAGACAACCCTCCGAGCCCTTCCTTGCGTCCCGATTTCGACCTTTACCTCTGTTGTCACCGGCAGGTGCCAGAGGATCATCGAGTACGAACCGGGAAGGGTTATTGCTTCTGTACAGGTCATTGCATCACTTGATGCCCGAGCCGACGCTACGGAGAGTGACGCTGCTAGGACGAGTCGTACGCAGCCGATTTGCATTCCTGGGAGGTTCATTAGGAAATCCGATTATTGAGGACTTGGAATCCCGATAGTTTTGAAACAATTAAGCTCAACCGTGAGATCATTTGCGGCACTCGACGCTGGCGTGCCGTCTGGCGGAATCACGGCCGCCAGGTGAGCCAGCTCATGGAGGATCGTGAGGTAATTGGTGGGCTGATTACTCTTCTGAAAGGCGTAAGAATTGATGATGATGGGCGTCTGGCTGGGAACGTCGAAGGTGGTCCCGGCCAGGACGTTTCCCGTGGAAATGCTGACGATTGCTCCTGCAAGGGTGAACGTGCTGTAAGGGTTTAGCAGGTCATTATTGATATCGGCCATCGAGAGGCCGCTGGACGTAAGGAAGGAATCGCATTTCGGGTCCTTCTGAAGCTTCTTTTCAATCTGTTTTAAAGTGGTAGCTAAATTGTTCCAATCGCTTCCCGATTGATGGAAGCATGTATAAAATGTTTTGCGGGCGCTCGTGTAAGAGCCCACGCATCCCGCTGCCACCGGTAGAACTGGTAAGACCGGCAAGAAATAGCACGGGCCGGGCATTTGCATGCCGCCGACGGCGGTCATGACGTAAACCGAATCGCAGCCCCAGCCCTGATTGGGTTCGCTGCCGCATGACGCTCCGGCGAAGTCATCATCTCCCCCGCCGCCGTCGTACACTACATCGAGGCCGCCGGAACAAATGGGCAGGAGGCCGCTAGGGTCGTAGCGGTTCCAACTTTGCGGTTCATTCAGGCGCCCGCTGTTCGAGAAAGGGTCGGGGGTCGTGAACCGGCCATAGCCATTGGAGTAGTAGCGATTATTCGCGTAATCGAGGCCGCTCACCGAGTCCTGCCAGTACGTCGCGAAGTTCCAGGTGTTCTGCGGATTCGAGGTGCCCTTGGTTTCGCCCCACGGAAAATACGAAGTGACAGGCGAAGTATAGCTCACCGCCGAACCCAACTGGTCTATCACCGCCAGCCGACGGCTGCCGAAATACTGGTCGCCCCCTGTCAGCGTGCTCAGACTGATCAAGGTAAGCCCCGAGGTTGCCGTATTGAAAGCGCTGATCTCGTAGGTTGCCAGCTTCTGGCCGCCCGGCGAGTAGAGGCTCACCAGATACGCGTCGGGATTGCCCTGGTTGTAAAGGTCCGTGCTGCCTGCCCAGCTCCAGATGCGCCTGTTCTGCGCGTCGTAGGAATACTGCGTTGTGCCTACGGCGACCAGCCGGTTCTCCGCGTCGTAGCTGCCGGCGTTCTGGTTGCCGTTGGCATCGTAGCTCAGCCCGGAGACGCCTTGAATCTGGTTGCTGAGCGGATTCACGGCTATCGATAAGCTCGGTCCCGAGCCGGCAGTCACAGTCTTGGATAGCAGATTCCCAAAGCCGTCAAAGCCGTACTGCTCGCCCCATCCGCTGCCGTCGGCGGTCAACAAGCGGTTCAGAGAATCGTAGGTGTAGGTGATCGTCTCGCCGCTGATGGCATTGGACATCGAGTTGATCTTGCCGATGTTGGAGCCAGTAGGGTAGTTGTAGGTCAGATTCTCCAAATAGTTGTCGGGATAGATCGTCTGCTGGAATTTGAGATTACTGAGCTGATTCAGGGTGTTGTAGGAGCGTGTCTCGGTCCCCCCTGGTAGGTTCATCGTCAGCAGCTGATTGGCCGCATTATAGGTTTATCCGGCCAATCGTGATGCCCGCGCGCACCTAACCTAAATCCAATCTATGCGTTACGGGCGCGTGCACAGATTGGACCCGATAAACGCAAATATACCGGCCAAACTGCTTGGTTTCTTAGGCGCTTACGCTGGGACTAAAGGTAAAGCAGATTTGGCCGGTATATTTCTGTGACGTTGCTTACCACCGTTGTGCCACTGGACGTCTTCATTCCGCCGAGCCGGTACATGCTGTCGTAAGAATAAGTGTAGCTCGCGCCGGGATAAGTTCCACGGCCGGTGGGAAAACCATTGGTGAAGCTGTCATTCGTGGTCGTAGGATAGGTGACCGCCGTCATCTCGCCCTCGTCGTTGTAGGTATACGTGGAGTCCAGATTGTCGGTAACGGTCGCATGCTGCGGGCCGTTGCTGGTCCAGTACAGTGTCTGATTCACCTGCAGCCTTTTCGCGGCCGGCAGTCCGGCTGGAGTGTAGCTATACATGTCGACAAGCTGGATGGGCGCTGCTTCCCCGGCCTTTGTGCCGAGGTTGGCATACTGCACCGCTGCCAGCCGCCCCAAAATGTTCTGCGAGAACCCGGTGGTATCCAGCGGATTGGTGTCGTAGTAGTAGGTGCGGAGCACCGTAGGCGGAGGGGGGTTACAGGATTGCGGAGGCGGAGGGCATGAGTTAGTGGGGCGCGCGACGGTGCCGGTGACTCCATTCACGGTGGTAGACGCCACGCTGTCCCTCAGGTCGTAGTAACTCGTAGTGGTGGCCGAAGGAGTCGTTGACCCGGTAACGTTACCGTGAGAGGTAAACGTGTAAGGATAGTTCGCATTGTCGTGCTCACAAAGGTCACCTTGCGCGGTGCCGCACAGGTTCGTTATGTTGGTGAGGCCGGTCTGATCGTAGGCGTTCGATACCAGCGCGGCCGTGTTGGTCCCGTCGGTGAGCGGTGAGGATTCTGCGACGGTTAGAAAATAAATTTCAGCCCAATCGGATATCCGCTGGTAACCATCGCCTGCGGCGTGCTGAGTGCTTCTTCACGGCTCGATCCTATACAGCGTCAACACCCCGGCGCCGCCCTCTGCGACCATAGTTCCATCAGGAGAGATCGCAAACTCGTAGGCTTCCCTGGTTGCTGGATGCGCCATGTCGTCCTGATGCCTTGGTTTCCACGAGGCTACCTCTTTGCCCGTGCCGAAATCCCAAACAACCCGCCTTTCCAGCGAGCCTACCTCCGTCTGCCATCGTTCAAAATCGATCTTCCATCCATAGTCCGATAGCACGACCCTCCGGGCACGTAGCGCCGTAGCCATTGGGTCATGCGGGTTTCCTGAACTCGTTTTCGCGATCTCGTGGTCGCCGTTCACATCCCAGCAGTGTGCCACTCCCCGCCTTCCGGTACCGTCGATTGCACAGACAGCGTTGCCGTTATCTGCAAAGAGCGGCCAACTGCCCTCAGTTTCCGCCAGTGACCATCGACGAACCAATTTCTTCCGAAGCGGGTCCACTATGATAATCTCGGTTCGCTTGGGCATGTAGTTTGAGAGGGCTAGAAGGTGGCGATCGGACGACCCATCAGTCAGTTCCCATCTCCCTTCGATGGCCCACGATCCTATCGGCTGGCAGTGCGAATTGAAGAACAAAATGTCGGAGTTAGGGAATCCGGGCTGAACGTCCGCTACCCGGTCTGAGTCATAGAACACGGCGCGAATCGTGTGTTCCAACGTGCACGCAGGTTGCCCGAGCGCGTGAAACACCTCGGGGATCGCAATTCCCTCACCAGTTGGCGACCATGACATCGCTTCCCCTACTGGTCCTTCGTACCCCACAATCTGGATGCTATCGCGCGGACTGCTGACGTCTAGCGTAACCAGGGCCTGTTTGTTTCTGTCCTGCTGCCTTTCCGAGACGATTGCAGCTAGGCGCCGCCCATCTGGAGAAAAGCCGACCGAGAAGACATGAGCATTAGCATCGCTGACCTTGCTCCCGGTGAGATCGGAAATCCTTAGCTCCCAAACTCTGGCCAGATCTCCGGCGGAGCCATCATCGGTGACGAGTGTCAACAGTGTTAGAGACAACAGCACTGGCCGGCACATCGAGCCTACCTCCACGCCGGATCGAGACAGTGCACGCCCAAGTGCCCGTACAGAACATCAACGGCTCCGTGAAGGATGGCGCCAATTCCGAACGGATGGTAAGGGTTGTATTGGTCGAAATGGAACGATAGATTGAATAGGTTATTTCCAATGGCTTGTGCGTGATCGTGAAGGTAGTAGGTGTGGTTGGGATCCGTGGTTGGAACGGGGCTAGTGTAACGCTTGCCGTTCTTGCCAGGGTTGAATATCTGCTCAAAGTCCTGATAGGCCAGACTGCCCGTTCCTCCGAGATCGCTTGCTATGTCGCCGCCCCCCAGGTTTAGGCTAAAATGGCCGCCGTTGAAAAACTTTAAGGGGTTGGCCAGCTCCCCGAGAATATCGGTTCCAATGGTTTGTTGCAGAGCCGTCATTTCCCCTGCGGTGATGGCACCATCCTTTTGCGATGTTATACCCAGGATGTCTTGGCCGAGATTGTTGAGCGTCGTATCGATCTTGGGGAAATCGGTGTTGCACGCGGGTACCGCTGTCGTCGTCTGGGTCGGTGGCGCGCTACCTTGACAATACGGATTCGGGCTCGCCGTAAACCCATCAGCGCCGACGCACGGATCATCGCAGTTCTCCTGCGACGCGTCGCAGCCACCGAAGCCCCCGTCGCCCCCTCCGCCATCGCAGGGGTCACCGTCTTCCCCTGCGCAGACTTCCTCCTCCATGAGTCCTCCCGGATCGCGGAGGTTGACTGGATCGCCCGAAACATAGGCATATCGATTCCAACTCTGAGGATTGTTCGGGCCGCCGCTGGACCTTGAAGGGTCGGGGGACGTGAATCGGCCATAGCCATTGGAATAGTAGCGATTGTGCGCGTAATCGAGACCGCTCACCGAATCCTGCCAGTAGGTCGCGAAGCCCCAAGTGTTCTGCGGATTCGTGCTGCCCTTCACCTCGCCCCACGGATAGTAGGTCCCGAGCGAAGCACCGTTGTTGCCGGCCGACCCTAGCTGGTCCAGCACCGCCAGCCGCCGGCTACCGAAATACTGGTCGCTCGAGGAAAGCGTCACGTTGATCATGGCAACGTCGAGGCCGTTCTGGGTGGTGGTGCCGGGAACGAACAGGTACGCTCCCAGCTTCTGGCCGCCCGGCGCGTACATATTCACAGTGTAGCTGGTGGTGTTGCCGAGCGAATCGGTGGCGCCCGCCCAGATCCAGATGCGCCGGTTCTGCGTGTCGTAATAGTATGTCCCGAGATTTGTATTATTCGAACTCTGTGTAACGCCGACCAGACGGTTCTCCGGGTCGTAGCCGAGGTCGTAGGTTAGGCCGTTGTTGTAGATGGCGCTGGTGTTGCCACTGGCAGAGTATCCCGACGTAGGATTCGCGCGAGAGTGGGTTTTTGGAAAAAGCCTCCGAACCCTGCTGGACGAAGTAGGCGACCACCGTCCATTGCGCCCGCGAAAGCGTCTGGCCCGCCTCGCCCTTGCGCCGGATCTCGAGCAACGCCTCGGCCGGTTTCCCGAGCAGCTCGACCACCTCGAAGCGGTCCTCCCGCGCCGACTCCAGCAGTTGCTTGGCGATCTCCGACGTTGATACGCTCTCGCCCTTCCTGAGCGCCGTCAGCTTTCGGATATCCTCCAGCCGTTTGCGCAACGCTTCGCTGATGCGCAGCGATAAGGTCTGGGTCTGCTGCAAGGTTTCCGTCATGTACGACAGCTTAGTTAATGTATGTCTTACATGCAAGCGGTCGCACATCTCAAGCGGGACCGGCGGCTAAAGAAAAAATGCTCACCCTTGTTTTGCAATAAGTTCCCCTACGGGAACCGTAGGTTATCGCGCAGCAACCGGGACGGGGTGGCGTGTCACCCCTAATTCAGCCGCCATCGGCGGCTTCTTGGCTACCCGCCGGTACTCTCCGGTAACCAACGAAACCAGCCCTGAATGTCCGCTGGCTCACGCAAAACTGGGTGACGACTAGCTACTTTCCGGCGCAAAAATGACCTTTCCGAACGAAGGCGGCCTTGCTATGGAGTTTTTGCGGATGTTGGGACGTTACTTTGGGTAACTCTGGTGCGGCCAGGCCTTCGGAGTTCATCCATG
>Ga0302326_10007730_pt1 | contig 23835 bp, 25 predicted proteins | sample Palsa_T0_3_FD_202264 | JGI IMG/M metagenome (GOLD analysis project Ga0302326, IMG submission 202264) | Peat permafrost microbial communities from Stordalen Mire near Abisko, Sweden - Palsa_T0_3 | ecosystem: Environmental > Terrestrial > Soil > Palsa > Peat permafrost | place: Sweden: Abisko... | reverse complement strand
CTTTTGAACGTGGCCGTACAAGGCGGTTTGAAGCCTGCACCTGTATGCCGGCTCCGACGGGCCTACCGTCATCTAATACATAGCATCAAAGAACTTTGTCTTAGTTCATTGTTCGTGTCACCCTTCCACCCTCAAACTTTTCACCGGATTGGCCATTGCCGCACGAATGGTCTGCAAACTGACAGTGAGCAGTGCAATCACCGTCGCCGCGATACCAGCCAGCACAAAGATCCACCATGGCATCGAAGTGCGGTAGGCGAAGTTCTGCAGCCACTCATACACGCCCCAGCCCGCTACCGGCGCCGCGATAACGGTCGAAAGCCCTACCAAAAGGATGAATTCCATCGAAAGCAAGGTCACCAGTTGCGGAACGCCCGCACCCAGCACTTTGCGGATGCCGATTTCACGCGTCCGCTGGTTGGCAGTGAACGCCGCCAAACCGAAAAGACCCATACAGGAGATGAAGATGGCGATGCCCATGGCGATGTTGAGGATTTGCGATGTCTGCCGTTCCTGCGTGTAAAGCTGTTCCAGCGATTCGTCAAAGAACCGCGACTGGAACGCTGTTCCCAGGTATATTTTTTTATAGAGCGATTCCATGTTTGTCATCAGCGTCTTCACGTTGCTTGCGGAGAGGCCGGCGCTGGAAAGTTTTACGCTCAGCTGGAACGCGGTACCTGCCTCTGTCGAGAAGATAAAGGGTCGGATCTTCTGACGCATATCGTCCGAATGGAAATCCTTCACTACACCGATTACATGCGACGACGATATCGGGCCGTCGAAGCCGCCAATCAGCTGCTGGCCGACGGCATCGGCCGGCCGGTTGAAACCCAGGGCCCTTGCCGCTGATTCATTCAGGATGTAAGCCCGGTAGCCGGGCTGTGCCGGGGCGGACCCTGAAGCCGGAATGCTTTTCCGCGCCGTGTCCGAAAGATTGAAATTTCTCCCGGCGACGAGCGTCAGCCCGTATAGGGATATATAGCCGGTGTCTATATCGTCACCTCCAGGCATGATGGTCATGTCCGTGGCTCCTTTATATTCAAGATGAGCGCCGAGCATCATATGGTTTAGCGATTCAGGGTCGGCCGTGTTGAGACTCACTTGCCGCACACCTGCAAGACGGCGGATTTCGGCGGCCAGGACATCTTTCCGGTTGTTGGGCTGGCCTCCGGGGATATCGATCGATACGATAGCGTCTTTATTAAAACCCAGGTCGGTATTGAGCATATAACGGATCTGCCGGCCTACCATTAGGGTGCCGATGATAAAGAGCAAGCTCACCGTGAACTGGAAAACAATAAGGCCCTTGCGAAGATAGCTTTTGGAGTTGAGCTGCCGGACACCCTGTCCCTTAAGGCTGATTACCGGCAGGAAAGAAGAAAGCGCCCGCCCGGGATACCAGCCGGCGATCAGACAAGTGACCCCGATCGTAGTCCCTATAAAGAGCCAGGTATCGGGGTCGGTCATACGCAGCCGCACGCCTTCGGGTATAAAGCCATGCAGGGCTGCAATAACAGCATCGGCGAGCAGGAGTGCGAGTGCCATGGCGGCAACGACGATGATGCCGGTTTCGATGAGGAATTGCCGGACAATGCCGCCGACGCTGCTGCCCATTACCTTCCGGATGCCTACCTCTTTTGCGCGCAGTATGGACTGCGCCGTGGACAAGTTAATGAAGTTGATAGCGGCAATGGCCAGGATGAAGAGAGCAATGCCGGCCAGTGCAAATAGCGTAGGCTTGTGTACCCGCCGGCCGTAGGGATCCTGATAAGCCGCATTGAAATGGACGTCTGCCAGCGGCTGCAGCGACAGCGTGGCCTTCTTCTGACCGTGCCGTTGCAAGAAGGCGGGGAATTGCTGTTCCGACCGGGCGGCTGTCGTCCCCGGAGCCAATTTGACATAGACATTGATTTCAGCCCCCGCTATGTTCCAGTTTTGGATATAGGTTTTTAGAAAGCTGCGTTCGAGGGAATTATAAGAGATGAGGTCTTTGAAGCCAAAGTCCGTGTTCTGGTCCCAGTCTTTGACGATCCCCGTGACGGAAACCGTCAGCGAATCTTCGTATACGACGGAACGGCCCATCCAGTCTTTAGGCGTTCCTCCCTGGAAATAGCGCTTCGCCTCCGATTCGGTCAGTACCACGGAGAAAGGTTTCTGCAGGGCCGTCGCGGGATTGCCCGCCAGCCACTGATAATGGAAGATTTTCAGGTAGTCCGTATCGGCAAAGCTGATATGATACGTTTGGTCGCCGCTGATCCCGGGTATGACCCGGGCCGGCTGCCCCGCCAACGGGATGAGCACACGGGTGTCGTCGGTAAAGAGGGTGGTAACAGCGCTGAAGCCGGTAGTCTCCTGGCGCAGAGCGGGGCCCACGGGCCCGGACATCATCGCACCATTACTTTGGATGCCGTAGTCGTGGGTCGTCGGAACCACCAGCCGATAGATCTGGTCAGCGTCAGCATGGAACTTGTCATAGCTGAATTCGAAAGCCACATACAGGTAGATCACTACGCAGGACAGGATCCCGAAAGTGAGGCCAAGGACGTTGATGCTCGTGGTAAGCTTATGCCGGCCCAGACGGCGCAGGGCAAAAAGCAGCTGTTTTTTTATCATGTGCAGTAGGCAATGCCAATACGCCACCAAAAAGGGGCCACTTTTAAAACAGGCTGATAATCTGTTGATTAATGGTGGCGCGCAGGCCAGGCTGTCCTTTTTCGATACAGTCGGTGTCCGAATCCGTCTACGCCCGCCCATGTTGATTAATTGCATGTAAGATCAAATGTTACCTCAGCAATCCATAGTATACGGTTAAATAGTGACTATTTCATATTATACTTGCATTGCACAGCTCCCTGCGCGCCCTGGGCCTTTGAGAAAAACATCAAATATGGATTTTGGAAAGAATTGGTGCAGGAGATTATGTCTCACTTTGATTCGATCACTTAGCTCGGTCTTCGTAGATGCCGATCATAAGGAGCCATGCTCCCGAAATGAGGAACGCGAATAAAACAATGATTGCGATAGCTGCGATGTAAAGCCCTGAACTATATCCGGAAATAAGGAAAATCGCGCTTATAACTTCAGCGAGGTAACATATTGTGCCGCCTGCAAGTCGCGGCGTGTTCAATCCAATAGAACTCATACCCGATCTGATAGCTACAACATAGCCCCTGATGAAGATGACTGTTGCGATGAGCCAGAGAACAAGCCACTCAAAGCCGAGCACGCCAAGATATTGATTCCCAATAAGCGCAATACTGCTTGCCATGAAAATTGCAGTGAAGCCCGTCAGCATGTTAATTGCCCGGTTTTTATGTGTTGTGTTTCGGAAAATGATCTCGTGATTGATCGACATTGCGACGAAAATCAGACCTGCAAGTGCCGCCGCGCCGCCACCCACCATCACAAAAAAGTTATTCCATTGCTCTGGCATAAAAATATTTTTCCTGAGTTCTAATTCCAGCAGTTTCAATAGTAATCACGCTACTTTCTGTTGTGCTACCTAATCTTCTACAACTTTAACGATATCTTCGTAACACAAAAGTTTGTCCGTTATACAAGCGGCATGGGACAAGAGCAAAAAAGCATCATCTTCAATACAAATAACCTCCATCGGCTATGCTTTATGCAGCCGAATATAAGCTTATTTCAGCCAGGGCGGAAAACCGCGCGCCTCAGGTTCAAAAAACCTGCAGTCTACGGGGGTAAGCGAAATTGATCCTTATCCTATTATTGATGGATATTTCGTTTCGATTCATATCGGGATGGTTGGGGTTGGGCTGGGAGGGCAGGTCTTAAATGCCTTACGCCGGATGAAAAGTATGGGCCACGGCCCCGCCGGGAAACCGCTTTAAATCCACCAACTTCAGGTAAAGCGGTATTGCAAGATCGGTGAAGATTGGCAACCCCGAGCCCAATGCGACGGGATGGATGGCCAGGATGTATTCATCGATGAGACTCGTTGCTATGAGGCTCCGCATAAATCCCGCGCCGCCAATTGCTACAATCGGTTTCCCCGGCTCGGCTTTGAATTTCCTGATCCCTTCGGCAAGATCGCCGTCGAAAACACGCGCCTTGGCCCAGGAAGCCGCGGCGGGCGACGCATCAGTCCCCGGATCGAAGCCTTTATACCCTTTTTTTGTGAAGACGGCCTTCGGGATCTCGTTCATCGGCGCGGCAAAAGGCCCGGTCGCCGTCGGCCAGTAAGGGGCCATACCCTCAAACGACTTCCTGCCCATGATAATCAGCCCTGCCTGCCGGGCTGACCCGACACTCCAGGCCAATGATTCCTCGTCTCCGGTCTTGAAGATCCAATCATTCTCGCCATTGGCGCCGCTTACGAAACCGTCGAGGGAGACTGACATCTTCATGATCAACTTTCGCATAACTATAGATTTATTTTTAAATAATTGGCAACGAGATTCTTAGTCATTTGTTGGTGACCAGGGTGAGTAAATAGTCGTCCAGGTTGCCCAATGCCGCGGCCGTGCCTTCCTTGAAGCCTCTCGAGACCATCATTTCAAGGACGGAAAGGTCATCGAATTTCTTTTCTATATAAACCGTAGTTATTTCCGCACCTGCCTTGAAGGAATTATTAACGAGGGAAAAGGCATTATTTTTGGGATTTCCGTTTTCATCGGAAAAACAATTTCTTGTGGAGAAACTGGACTTGGGGTGGATTTCGATAAATTCGACCAAAGAGTAGTGGGCGACATTTTCCGGGGAGACCATAGCATATAACCAACGCCCTCCTTCCCGGAAGTCCATCTCCTTGGTACGCGCCGTCCATGGCTTTGGGGCAGACCATTGGTCCAGCATTTCTGCTTTTGTGAAGGCGTCCCAAACGAGATCGAGGTCGGCGGCAAATTCACGGGTAATGTGAATGGTATTGGCGGCTTTATCTACGGTGAAATCAAACAGCAGGTTCATTTTTTCTTATTTTTTAGCGTGAATAATAATTGATCGAGTCGCTGGAATCTTTCTTCCACAATCTTCCGGAACTGGTCGAGCCAGATATCGATTTCTTTCATTTTATCGATTTTCAGTTCATAGAAGATTTCCCTGCCTTCATGCTTTTGGGCCAGGAGATCACATTCGGACAGGATGCGCAAATGTTTGGATATGGACTGGCGGGTGATGTCGAAGTGTTCTGCAATGGCGTTGGGGGTCATTGCCTGCACGGCGATCAGGACGAGGATCGCTCGTCGGGTGGGGTCCGCAATGGCTTGAAAAATGTCTCGTCTCATAAATGTTAAATAAGAAGCTGATTGGTTGCAAATATACGCGCAACCGATCAGCTTCGCAAATTTTTTTTTAAAGCCTCACCGGACCTCTTCTTGATAGTATGAAAGCTGCGACGTGGCGCTTTTCCTGCGGTTTGTGCCTGGCTATCTGCTATCCTTTAGGAAGCCCGATCCTTTGGCCGACACGGCAAAGATCGCTATCGAATTGTTTGGATATGCCTCCGGGCATGCCCGGATCGATGGGAAAGACCTGACGTTTTATGTGTCACTCAATGGATATCCGGATTTTCGGTCAGCCGGCAGGGATATCTATAGCATCTTCGCGTCAGGTGAACCCGATTCAGTGTTCCGAAAACCGGTATAGCGTCGATATGATCAAAAATAATCTCATCCTCGGGTATGCCGGCGTCAATCACGGCCCTGGGGATTCTACCGGGCACCGTCGCCAGGAACTTCACGGCGGAGAATATCCTCACCGACCGGCCGGTCAGCTTGTCCGCGCTCAGCGGCAAATACGTGTTGTTGGATTTCTGGGGTACCTGGTGCATTCCCTGCAAGGAAGCCGTCCCTGGGTTGAAGGATTTACATACTAAATACCCCGACCTTGAAATGGTGAGCATCGCGCTCGATGATAAGCTGGAACTGTGATCGGCTATCTGAAGAATGAAGGGATAGGATGGCCGAATATATTCGAGAACAGAAAGGCAACGGGACCCAAGATCGCCGATCTCTATAATGTCCAGGAATATCCCACTTTTATCCTGATCGACAGGAAAGGTAAGATCATTTTTCGGGAATTCGGTCTTCCGGGATTTACAGACCTGGAAAGAGTAATCGCTCAACTTCTAAGCTCCCGTTAACCAAGCGAGCCTTTATTCGATGTCTATAGTATAAAACCTGCTACCAGAGCGGGTTTTATGATTTTGGTGCCCGAAACAGGAATCGTAACTTTATGATTTTCAATAAAGAATATTTTTTGTGTGCCATTGGTGCGGGTGGATACCCGGCTTTTTTTGGACACAGCAAGGGATAAGGCCGATGCCACCTGGGATGAGAAGGGCTATTCCGACGAGAAATTACAGCAAATACTGGTTAAGAAATAATGCCTGCATTAAAAAGTGGTGTTGGACTCGGCGTTTTTCCATGTACCCTAGCGGCCTGCTGATCATCCTAATAGTATTTTGAAAGGGCCGCCTCCTTGTAAAGGTTTTAAATTATGCCGTATTAATTGAAGGTTCGGAATATGCTTATAGTGCTTGTTATTCATGGTAAGGAGCGGCAATTGATAATGCAAGGCTGTAGCCGCCACAAAAGTATCTGCAATATCTGTATCGTGGCTTAGAACATACTTCTGCACAAGATTGCTAAAAAGATTTGAAACATGGTGATCTATGGGCAGAATAATATACTGCTTTAGTAGGCGATTAATTTGCTGTAACCTTTCTTTGTTTGTTGCTCCTTGTTGGATTTCGGCAATGGTTACGGCAGACAATACAATATTAAACGCCCCGATATCATTTCTGAGGTAGGAAGCAACAGCAGGATTTTTACGTAATACTTCGATCATTACGTCCGCATCCACCACTACCATTTCTTACGACGTTTTGCAGCTCGGATTTTTTCGATGGAAATATCCTGCCCTTCCCATAAACCATACATGCCATCAATAGCCTTCTCAGGATTCCGCCCCGGTTTATCGTATTTTTTGATCTCCTTATGCAAAGCCGACTTACTTTTCTTTTGCTGAGGCAATTTAATTATGGTCGCCATAATTTTTTACTATTTAATATGTGAAATTAGTAAAAAAACGGATAAATAAGGCAGTTATAAATGCAAAAACCCTGACTTCCGTCGGGGCTTCGGTGCCCGGAACAGGAATCGCAAATTGGTGTGTGGGTACCATTTTTAATAAAAAATAGGTCAATAATTACTGTTTATTGAAATTAAAATATAGCTTTGCATCCGAATTCCTTATTGCTCATCTTTAAAATAAAGGAATCATGACTGAACATACCTCCATATTACTCCTTTCACTCGCTGCCTAACAGGTAGGCGCAGACTTTTCATTTTTTTATTGGAAGTTGACACTGATCAGGCGTATTGCCTTATCAATTTACTCCTAATTCGAGGTTCAGTATTCGCCTGCCTGAAATCTTAATGCAGCAATTCTAAAAATTGTTAATGCAACTCTTATGCACACGAACAACGGGCAGCTTTATGCTTTATCGTACCGACTGAGGTCTGCACGGGATAAAAAAAGGTCTCAAAAAGAAGATTTCGAAAAGCGATTGATTCAGCTCGACCAGGAAGAGGACAGGCTTCGGGCTGAAAAACACAAACTGCCCTGGGTTCCTTTGTCTGAGCCTTATCAGAAGGGATGGAAGCGGTATTTTATTCTTCGGGAAGATGTCAAACGGAGTAAGCATGCCGGGTTTTATCAATCCCTTCTGGAAAAAATAAATACGATCCAATACAGCAAGGACAAAGCCTTCAAAGCAAAGAAAAGGCGGAAGCGTAGGAATGTGTATGAAGTAAAGAAGCAATCCATCCGGGAATTCGAACAATGGGAATGGGATAGCCCCAGGCTAAAATTGACGGAAAAGGAAAAGATGTTTTTCTATCGGGAGAAAAGATGGTGTCCCAATAGCAAATGCATTGTAATAAGATACGTGTACACGGAAGCCTGGCGTTTTGTCTTGCAGATAAGGCCGCATATGAACACTCACGTAAAAATGATCGACGAAGATTTGGAGCGGGAGATTCAACGGGTGAAAAACTATATTGAAAAGAATCACCTGCGCTATAAAATTTATAAAATGACGAAAGGAAGAAGCCGACATTGGTACAAGCATGAGGGCATTAAGCCGAAATACCAGCACCCATTCAAAAACATGCCCTTATATGCCATTTTGGATGAGTGCGCAAAAGAAAAAACAGAATAAACAAGCAACTATGAGCACTTTAAAAGCAAAAGACCTAAGTAAGATAGGTTATACCAACGACCAGGCAAGAAGCTTGGTCATCAATATAATCTCTAAACATTATAAACATCATTCTAAAGATGAATTGATCGCGTTGTTAACCGATATCAAAGCCCATCCCGAAAATCATATAAAGGATGAAGTGACGGGAAAAATAGCCGCGACATTCATGGATATCGAAGAAGGCCGCCCTTTCAAAGTCTTCTCCTTATTGTCTCAGCCGGTTCCGCTTAAAATTGTTGGCGGCAGGGAAATCGAGTCTTCGGCCAGACGGCAGATAGAAGGGGCGATGGCGTTGCCCATTACGGTTCAGGGAGCATTGATGCCGGATGGGCATACTGGATACGGATTGCCGATCGGGGGAGTACTGGCTACCGCAGGCGCTGTGATCCCTTTCGGCGTAGGGGTAGATATCGGTTGCCGGATGGCCTTATCGATCCTGGATGAAAGCGACAGTTTTCTGCGGCGCTATTCGCATCAGGTAAGGGAGGCCTTGAAGGAATACACGCACTTTGGAATGGAAGGCGGCCTGGAGTTCGACCAGGAACATCCAGTGCTGGACAGCCCGGTCTTTCAATCGACTGAACTGCTGCGAAAAATGCAGGGTAAAGCAGCCCGGCAGCTGGGCTCTTCCGGCAGCGGCAATCATTTTGTGGAATTCGGAGAAATTGAATTGTTCGAAAACAATTCATTAGGGCTTGTCCCCAAAAGATACCTGGCGTTACTATCACATTCGGGCAGCCGGGGACTGGGAGCGAATATTGCGCAGTTCTATACAAAAATTGCAATGGATACCTGCAAGCTTCCGTCGGAAGTACAGCAATTGGCGTGGCTGGACCTGGATAGTGAGGCTGGCCGGGAATATTGGCTGAGCATGAGCTTAGCGGGAGATTATGCAAAAGCGTGTCACGACCGGATACACCTCAATTTATTGCAGGTATTGGGATTACAGGCTTTGACAACGGTAGAAAACCATCACAACTTTGCCTGGAAAGACAGGCTCAGCGACGGGAGAGAAGTTGTCATACATCGTAAAGGCGCTACGCCGTCGCATGAAGGGGAACTGGGCATAATCCCGGGCAGCATGACAACGGCCGCATACCTGGTAAAGGGAAGAGGGGGCGACCAGACGTTGTATTCTGCTTCGCATGGAGCGGGAAGGGCCATGAGCAGAAAGCGGGCAAAAGAGAACATGACGGTTTCAGCCCTAAAGAAAATGCTGTCGGAAGCCGGAGTGACACTTATCGGCGGCAGTGTGGAAGAAAACCCGTTGGCGTACAAGGACATTGAAAGGGTCATGGATGCGCAGCGCGAACTGGTGGAAATACAGGGCAGATTTTTGCCGAAAATCGTACGAATGAATAAGGAGTAAAACAATGGAAAAGATAATTATACAAATAACAGCGGGGAGAGGCCCGGTCGAATGCTGCAGGGTGGTGGCAAAAGTACAGGAAAGGATGCTGACGCAAGCCAGAAAAATCGCCATTGAAGCGGAAGTGCTGGAAAATAAGAAAGCCGATTTGAAAGGCACCTTGCTTTCTGCGACCATTCTTGCAAAAGGCGAGAACCTGCAAGCCTTTGTAAAGGAGTGGCGCGATACCGTTCAGTGGATCTCCCCAAGTCCGTACCGGAAATTTCACAAGCGGAAGAATTGGTTTGTCGGGGTAGAGATATTCGATGTGAAGGAACGGCTGCAATGGAATCCTAAAGAGGTGATATTCGAGACCTGCCGGGCTTCCGGACCCGGCGGGCAAAACGTCAACAAAGTGGAGACTGCCGTCAGGGGAACACATACTCCCTCGGGCATCCAGGTACTGGCGATGGACAGCCGGTCGCAATGGCAGAAAAAAAAGCTGTGCTTACAGCGGTTGGAGGAAAAAGTCCTTGCCTGGCAGACCGGCTTGTTGACCGGCGAGCAGCAGACGCGATGGCAAGAACATGATGCCCTTGAGAGAGGCAATGCCGTGAAGACGATAATAGCAGATTTATAATTTCCGGGGTCCTTTATAATTCTGAAAGAAAAAAGTGTGTGCCAGAGTGCGTGCCAATTGTGTGCCAAATTGATTGGTAAAATGGGAGAGAAAGAGTGAGAAAAGTGAGTACAAGAAATGGGGTTGTCGTGCGCCCGGAACAGGATTAGCGCGCTCCACTCAGCGCTGTTCCCTGGACTTCCGCGAGGGGCTTACCCGAAGGCCCCCGCGCCTTCGGCGCTCAGGTTTTTGCACTTGTCCGCTCCCGCGTTCGAGCTCGCATCGCTACCAAATGCAAAAACCCCGACTAGCGTCGGGGCCTTAGTGCCCGGAACAGGAATCGAACCTGCACACCCTTGCGAGTACCAGATTTTGAGTCTGACGCGTCTACCAGTTCCGCCATCCGGGCCTGTTCGTTATAAACGAGCGGTAAAATCGGGACGCAATATTACGGATTTCGACCCTCCCGGCCAAAAAGGGATAAAAAATTCTATCTTTAGCCCCTTCCGATTGTAGATAAACCACCTAAAGGATGATAACGATAGGCTTATTATGTGAAGGCAAAATACCGGCAGACAATCGCGTGGCATTGACGCCCGCTCAATGTAAATGGATATCGAAGAATGCGCCCGAGGTCAGGGTGATCGCACAGACCTCACCCGACCGCTGCTATGCTGACAAAGAATATCGGTCGGCAGGCGTCGAGGTCCGCGAAGACCTGGAGGATTGTGACATTCTTTTTGGCATCAAGGAAGTGCCGGTAAAGGATCTGATTTCCGGGAAGACATATCTTTTCTTTTCCCATACCAAAAAGCAACAAGCCGCCAACCGGGAGATGTTCCGGACCATCCTGCGGAAAGAAATTACCCTCATCGATTATGAATGTCTGGAGCATGACGACGGACAGCGTATCCTTGGCTTTGGTTTTTTTGCGGGCGTGGTGGGCGCACACAACGGAATAATGGCTTATGGGCGCAGGACCGGATTATATACGCTCGACAGGGTGCAGGGACAGCATAGTTTCAGGGAGCTGATCCACACCTATTTCGGTCTCCGCCTTCCGGAAATCAAGGTGGTTGTCACCGGTTCTGGCCGGGTTGCGCATGGCGCCCTCGAAATTATGAACCTACTGGAGATTGTGGAGGTAGAGCCGGATGAGTTCCTCGAAAGGCCCTTTGACTACCCCGTCTTTACGCAGCTAAAGGGCGCGGGTCTTTATGAACATGCACGGACCGGGGTCTATCACCGGAAAGATTTTCACCAGCAGCCCCAGGACTATCGCTGTAAGTTTCTGCCGTTCGCCCGGACGGCGGATATCCTGATAAATGGCATCTATTGGGATCGGAATATGCCCCGGCTGTTTGAATGGTCCGATCTTGCCAACGATGATTTTCGCATCCAGACCATCGCCGATATTACCGATGACCGCGAAGGGTCGGTACCCTGTAACCTGGGAGATTCGCTCATGCAGAACCCCGTGTATGGGGTGGATAAAAAGGACAGGCTCCGGACGGAGCCTTATCTTCCCGGTTCCGTCGATGTCATGGCGGTAGGCAATCTTCCAAATGAACTGCCCCGCGACGCCTCCCGTTATTTTGGCGAACAGTTGATCAAATACGTGCTGGACGACCTTTTGCGCGGCGGATCAAAAGTGATCGAGCGGGCGACCATGATACGAAAAGGGCAGCTGACCGAACCGTACCACTACCTGGCCGGATATGCGGCAGGCGAATGAGCTACAGGTAGAGATAATAGTCCTTCATCAACTCCACAAAGTCTTCCGTGTAGGCGCCGTCACTGTCCCGGATGGTCAATTCAGTGCTGGGGATAAAATTGTCCAGGTGGCGGGAGAAGTAAAGTATGCTTCGGAAAAAATCATGCCGGGGCGACTGTCTTACCAGCAGCCGCTCTTTTGGCATAAACCCATGCGCCCTCGCTGCCTGTTCTTCAAACCAGGCCGCACGCTGATAGGGGAGCAGGACGCCAAAAGACCCGCCAGGCGCCAGATTGCTGTCGATGACTGCCAACAACTCTTCCAGGGTTAGTTCCTTGCTGTGCCGGGCCAGGTTGGCGGCGGGCGTAGCCGCCGGAAGATCGTATTCGTAAAAAGGCGGGTTGCTGATAATGAAGTCGAATTTGCCGGGAAAGAAAAAAGAGCGCACATCGCCGGGGAAGACTTTCAGCAGCTGCCGCCAGGGGCTTTTTTCAATATTGCCCTTCAACTGCCGGAAGGCCTCCAGGTCCAGCTCGATCCCCCTGATCTCACCTTTATGCTTCTGGGCCAGCATCAGCATCAAGAGGCCTGTCCCGCTGCCGATATCCAGCACGCTCGAATAAGCCGGCGCTTTGTCGGCAAACCAGGCTCCGAGGATGCAGGCGTCCGTACAAACTTTCATGGCGCATTGATCCTGGTTGATGATGAATTGTTTAAATTGAAAATAAGGGTTGGACATGCGGCAAACTTAATGATTCCTGTCGGAACCGGCATTCATCCTGCCATATCCGGATTTTTCCCCCTAAAAGAGGTATTGCAAAGACGGAGTCAAATATTTATGTTTACAAAACATCTCTTTTAACCAAACAACATTACAGTTATGCAAAAACAAAGGCTTTTCCGTTCCTTAGTCATCATTTTTGCTGCAATCAGCATTTTGGCAGCCGGTTGCTCAAAGACAGGGCCTGCCGGTGCGACAGGACCGCAAGGATCCACAGGCGCCCAGGGATCTGCCGGGCCTCAGGGCCCGCAAGGCAATGCCAACGTCGTAGTAGACACTTTTACGCTGGTCAGCTCACAATGGCTGTGGAATGACAATTATATCCTTTACACTTCCGGAGGTTCTTACACGGAATGGTTTACCAGGTACTACAAGGCCTCGTTCAGTGCTGTCACCGCAGGCGTGATTGACTCGGGAATGGTCTTGGTTTTCATGACGCCCAATTTACAAAATAAGTCGCAATGGTCGCCGTTGCCCTTTACGTTTGATACCGGCGATGGATATTCGTATGATTTTGTCTTTGTTACTAGTCCGGGCACCGTTGAGCTGGAGTTTTATTTCGCGGATGAAACTGCTACCGCTACCCCCCCCACGCTTAGTACGTATGATTTGACTACCTACGCATTCAAGCTGGTTGCCGTCACCGGAACGATCGCTACCGCCATGCAAAAAGCGGGGATCGACAAAAGTAATTATGAAGCGGTCAGCGCCTATCTCAATTTATCGGACCCCACGCATCGGCCTTTACCAAACCTGCCGGGCGCTGGCGGAAACTGATAGCGGAGCAAAATCGCCGTCCAGGTATTTATAGTGACCGGTAATGGCAATCATCGCTGCATTGTCCGTACAATATTCAAAGGGTGGGATAAACGTATTCCATCCTTCTGTTATTCCCATTTCCCTGAATGTGGTCCGCAATCCGCTATTGGCCGATACGCCGCCTCCGATACATAGATCTTTTACTCCGGTCTGCCGGGCGGCCTTTTTCAGCTTGTTCAGCAATATCGAGACAATACGGCTTTGGATCGACGCGCAGATATCTGGCAGGTTAGCCCGGATGAACTCCGGATCTTTTGCCGTATGATCCTGCAGGAAATACAGGATGGCGGTCTTCAGCCCGCTAAAGCTAAAGTTCAACCCGGGGATTTGCGGTTCCGGAAAGGCGAAACGGGCGGGATTTCCTTCGCGGGCATATTTATCGATCAACGGACCACCTGGATAAGGGAGCCCCAGTAGTTTGGCCGATTTGTCAAAGGCCTCGCCTGCCGCATCGTCGAGGGTCTCGCCAATGACTTCCATTTGCAGCGGGGAATGGCAGAGGACGATCTGCGTATGGCCGCCGCTGACTGTCAGGCAGAGGAAGGGAAAAGAGGGGAGGGGCTTGTCCCCGGGCGGGGCATGGGGAGCCGGTGCGTTGTAATTGGGTATCAGGTTGGCCAATACATGTGCCTGCATATGATGTACGGCAAGCAGGGGGATATCCAGCGCCAGCGCCAGTGACTTGGCGAATTCCGACCCGACGAGCAGCGAGCCGATCAGCCCGGGAGACTGGGTAAAGGCGATCGCCGTCAGTTCTGCGGTAGTACAGCCTGCCCTCTTCAGCGCGGCATCCACCACCGGAACGATATGCTGGATATGCGCCCGGCTGGCCAGTTCCGGTACTACGCCGCCATATTGTTCATGTATCGTCTGACCTGCGATGATATTCGATAAGATCCGCCCGTCCCGGCTGATGGCACAGCTCGTTTCATCACAGGATGATTCAATGGCCAGGATGGTGACAGACCGATTACTCGTGGATAGCATAGCGCGAAGTTAAGAAATGAAAGTGGCTGGGCCGTCTAGTTAGACCGGATGGCCACCACGGGGTCCATCCGGGCGGCGATAAAAGCGGGGATGATGCCTGCCGACACCCCGGTGAACAGACAAATAAAGACTGCCAGCAGGATTATATTTAATGGAATAAAAACATGGAAGCCCAGCAACGCGGAAAAGATCAGCGTCAATACGAAGACGGCGATCAACCCGAACAGGCCGCCGATGATACAGAGAAAAGCAGATTCCAGCAGGAATTCCATCAGGATCACCCCCCGTTTGGCCCCAATGGCTTTTTTTAGTCCGATCTGGCTGGTTCGTTCGCGAACCGTGACAAACATAATGTTTGCTACGCCGAACATTCCGACGACCAGCGATAGGGCCGCAATGGCCCAGCCGCCGATATTCATCCCGGCAAAAATGGGATCGAAGAATTTACTGAGGTTGTCGATATTGTTGAGGGCAAAATTATCTTCCTGGGTGGGGGCCAGTTTGCGGATCGACCGCATGGCGCCGCGCAACTCATCCACCAGGGCCTCTGTCGTAATGGCAGGGCTTGCCTGGGCTAATATCTTTGGATTGCTATATTCCTCGCGGAACATCTGTTTCATGAAATTATACGTCAGCAGGATGCTGTTATCGAAATCCCAGGCATCCAGCAGGCTCTTTCCCTGCTTCTCTATTACGCCGATGACGATGGCTGTTTTTCCGTCCTTGAGCTTTACAGTCTGGCCAACGGCTTTTTGTGCCTTAGTGAATAATCGTTCCGCGATCCGATAACCCATGACGACATAGGGTGTGCCGCGATCAAAATCGGCCTGTTGAAAATAACGGCCGGCGCCGATCGTCACCTGTTCGATCTTGTCAAAGTCCTCGGTATTGCCATAATACTGGACTCCCGTAAGGGTATTGTCCCCGTAATCGACATTTGAGTTACCGTCGATGCCAAAGGAAATATTGGCGGCGTCGGGTACCTTTAGTTTTAGCAATTTCACCTCCTCATACTTTGGAACAGGCCGTTTGATATATTTCCACCAGGGGAAATCCGGGCCGCCGCCATACTGCCATTTGTCGATGTAGATAGTCTTATTGCCAAAGGACTTGAGGTCATTTTTGACGGCCAGCTGCATGCTGCTGATCGTGGAAAGCACGCTGATGATGCAAAAGATGCCGAAGGTGATCCCCAGCAGTGACAGGAAAGTCCGGAGCTTGTTGCTGCGGAATTCCTGTAAGGCCATTTTAAAACTGGTCAGGACGATTTCCAGGTAACGAAACATAGATCGAATGTACGCAATAGCCGCCAACCTGGACGATATTTGCCGTAAATTGCGGACAAAATATTGGCTATGTTCACTATCGAAAACCAGGAATCTGTCGTCAGCATTCATCCCAAGGGCGCAGAATTACAAAGCCTATATCACAAAACGCATCGGCAGGAATATATGTGGAGTGGCGATGCCGCCTTCTGGGGCAAGCATTCCCCCTTGTTGTTCCCTATCGTCGGCGCCCTGAAAGAGAATAGGTATTATTACCAGGATAAGCCCTTTTCCCTGTCCCGCCATGGTTTTGCCCGCGACCGGGAGTTTGAGGCGGAATCGCAGAAGGCGGATAGCATTACTTTCCTGTTGCGGAGCGACGATTCGACCAGGGCCGTTTACCCCTTCGATTTTGAGCTCCGGGTCATTTACCGGCTCCAGCCGGGCGGGATGTCCACCACTTACCAGGTAAGGAACCAGGCGGCGGAGACGCTATACTTTTCTGTCGGTGGCCACCCGGCTTTTAAGGTGCCCCTGGTTGAGAATACTGAGTATACCGATTATTACCTGGAATTCGACCATAAAGAAACGGCGCCCCGGTGGCCTATCTCCAAAGACGGACTGATCGGGCGGGAGCCGCTGCCGCTGTTGCAGGATGAGCAAATTCTCCGGCTGACCAAAGAGCTTTTTGCGAAAGATGCCCTGGTGTTTAAGCGGCTGAAGTCGACCGGCATTGCGCTACGGTCTGCCCGGACCGAAAGAGGGCTGCGGATGGATTTTCCGGGTTTTCCCTTTCTGGGTATCTGGGCGGCGCCCAATGCGGATTTTGTATGTATAGAGCCCTGGTGCGGTATTGCCGATCCGGTCGACAGTAACCAGCAATTGGTGGACAAGGAGGGGATCAACCGGCTGGAAGCCGGCGGGGTATTCGAGAGAACCTGGACGCTGAGATTTTTTTAGGGATGGGCGGGGCAGCCTGGCTGGGGCTTTGGCCGGCCGCCGGGCCGGGCATCAGAACTCAAACTCCTTTATTCTTGCGTCGCGCAATAATTCGTGGATGCAGTGGCGGTGGTTCTGCTCCGATCCCTGGACGATCCACTGTCCGGTGATGACGTTCTCGGCCGATTTGCGTTGTCCGCTGCGCTGAAACTTCAGGTGGTGGCAGCGAAACAGGTCTTCATACCGATGGAGGGTCTCATTTTCAAAAGGGCAGACGATCTTATAGTTCCGGATCTGGTTGACACGATCGATCCAGTTCTCCAGCAGCGAGAAGACGAACAGCACCAGAAGGGTCAGGACGGCGGCGCAGAAAGCGATCATGAGATAGCCCGCGCCAATGGCCATGCCCAGGGCCGCGGTTACCCAGATCATCGCCGCGGTGGTGATACCGTTGACCTTGCTATAGGCGCTGTCTGCTTTAAAGATGACGCCTGCTCCCACGAAGCCGATGCCCGTGACGATATTGGAGGCGATCCGGTCGGGATTGCCGGTGCCGGCGGCGCCGCCAGCGCCGATTATCTGGGAGAAGATAGTGAAAAGGGTAGCCCCCAGGCAGATCAGCGTAAGCGTCCGGAACCCGGCCGACTTGCTGCGGTATTCGCGCTCCGCGCCGATAGCGCCGCCGATGATCACTGCGAGGGCCAGTTTCATGACGACGTCCAATGTCAATAGCATATTCATAATCGTCCTCGTTTAACCGGTCACGTTAAAATAACCTGCCTTATACTCTTTAAAGTAAGCGTTGTAGTCTTTTTTGACTTGCGCAGCATAAGCGGTCGCATAGTCCATCAGCCCCTGCTGCCAATGGGTATCGGCCCCGAAGGCGATCATCTCGTCCGGCAACGCGGCTCCCTGCCGCCCCGCGCTCCGCAGCATAGCGCTTGCTGTCAGGAAAGCCATGTCTTCCACGACGCAGGCAAGATCCTTGTAGCGGTCCCGGATCACCAAAAAGTCGATCTTGTCCGCCGTAGGCTGCATTTCTTTGATCACATAGGGATCGCCATCGAAGCTGGTGACGCTGAGCAGCGCCGGGTTGATATTTTGCATCCGTTGCTGTACGGCTACTACCCGCTCGGCCTCCGATGTCCAGGCCGGCTGAGGATTGGTCAGCCAGGGTTGCAGCGAGGAAGCGGGCGCCTGCTTCATATCGATCAGCAAATGTTTTTTGGGGTCCTTGGTATTTCTTAGCAGAAAAACATAGCGCCGGACACCGAGGCTGCCGGTCCCTGCGACCCGGAAGCAGGCATCGATCACCTGGAAACGACCTTTCAGTAAAGGGTAGTGATGCAGTAACTGGCTGACATGCGTGATCAATTGTTTGCGCAGCGGCTTGTCGAGCGGGAAAAGCCGGATCCGGTCGATCCGGAACAGCAAATTGCCCTTCCTGTCTTCGACGGTCCGTTGTCGGATCAGCTCTTTCTGTTTGCGTTCGCAGATCTTTTCCAGGAAGAGCCTGACGATACCGTTGGCCGTTTGCTGTTCGAGGTATTTGGCCTTTCCCGTGGCCAGGGTGGAAGAAAAAACCCGCAGGAATAGCTGGGCGGTCTGGGTGGCCTCCTTCTTTTTGATGCCCAGGGATTCGAAGCCGGTGAAAATGCTGGTCACCATCCGGGCCACTTCCCAGGTGGCGGGCGCCAGGATGCCCTCGTCAAAATCGTTGAGATCGAAATAGACAAGCCGGTTGTCGCCTTTATAGCTGCCAAAATTTTCAAGGTGCAGGTCGCCGCAAATCCAGCTGACCGGGTAAGCGGGCAGGGCATTGCTCCGGTGCAGATCCTCATAAAACAGGTGGCAGGTACCCCGGAAAAACCGGAAGGGGTTCTCTGCCATGGTCTGGTATTTCAAGGCTGTGTAGGCTGGTAAACGGCTGCTATTGAATTGTTTAATGCGTTCGGCAATACTAGACACGGGGTTTCTTTTTAGAAAGATACTTAATCTCGATGAATTGGCCGCTATGTCCGGGAATTGGCCAAATTTTCCCGCACAGTTATCGCCCGATCTTTCACAGTTGTGCGTAGGGGTGTACGCGGGTAAGGTTCTGTTATCCTGAATAAAAATACGTGCTACTTTAATGCTGCATTATTTCTTAACTATTAAACCAACCAATTATGAGAAAGATTTCTATTCTAATGCTTTGTCTTTTCGTCTCCGTTTCGACTTTTGCTCAAAGCTGGTCATTGCTCGGGAACGCCGGCACTAATCCGCCGACAAACTTTGTCGGCACCACGGACAACGAGCGGCTTGTTTTCAAAGCTAATGCTGTCGAAGGGATGACTCTCCTACCCAGCGGTTACGTAGGCGTTGGCCTGACCACGCCTATTTATCCGTTCCATGTTTATTCCGCGACCGCCGATTTTCAAGCCGCGATCTCGGGAACGGATCCTTCCATTCACTTTTTTGGCGGCACTACCCAGGGAACCTCAGTGCAGGTGGGTCGTCTGGCACTTGCAACTGCGTCAAACGCCTTTGTCAGCGGCTCAGTGGCGGGTGATTTTATTTTGCAGAACGTTGACTCGGCTCATAGTCTTCTTTTTGCGACCAATACGGTTTCGGGTGAGGGGCAGGAACGGATGCGGATCAATAAGATCGGCTATGTTGGTATCGCCCAGCCGAGCCCGACCGCCAAGTTCGATGTGAATTGTACGGCTGTTTCGGGCCAGACCAATCCTTCGAATATCCGCTTCGAGCATCTTCAGAGTGGAGCGGGGGCATACCTCGTTATCGACAGCAACGGCTATGTCTATCGGGATACCAGTAGCAGTCAGCAGGGAGCTGCCAGATCGAATAGCCCGCTGGTGACCGAGATGCAAAGTCAGCTCGAAGACTTGCAAAATCAGGTCCAGGAGTTGCGGTCATTGCTGTCTACCCGGCTGGCATTAAGTTCCACCGAGCTTAAGCAGCTGCAAAATGAAAGCGCGGGTTGGCTTGGCGATGTACATCCCAATCCGGCGAGTAGCTCTACGACCATCGATTATTCGCTGCCAGCAGGTGCGGGGACGGCGTTCTGCCAGATTTATGGGCTGAGCGGCAATATGGTCACCGCGGTCTCGCTGCCAGCATCGCAGGGCAAGAGCTCTGTGGCGGTCAATACCGGCCAGCTTGCTGCGGGTATGTATATCTATGCCCTGGTTGTTGACGGGAAGGTGTTAGCAACCAAAAAGTTAGTTGTCGCCCGGTAATTAGAAGTCTTAGAATTTTCTTTAATTTAACACATAGTAAACCCTAAATCATCAAACCAATAATTTCTACACATGAAAATCACACTGCTTTGCGCCTTCGTTTTGTCTTCACTGTACACTTTTACTTCCTGTACCAAAACAAACAACGTCAGCACCACCAACTACGACACGACTACACTTGTAGTCAAGGACACGGTTGTAACCAAGGACACGGTTTATGAAACAACGCATCTGAATCCCATCGTAGGCCTTTGGGTCGGTAAATACTTAAACAACGGCGCTGTGGATTCCTTTTATTACAGCTTCGACATCCAGGCTAACGGCAACTGTATTTCCAGTGCTATCGGGGATGCGAATAGTACCGATGCTGCCACAGGGCCCTGGCAGTTGAGCGGCACAAATTTTACCGCTACTTTGACGCAATTGAGCCAGACTATAACATTAGCCCAGGCTATAACCGCAACGTATGACAGCACAACCGGCACGCTAACCGGGCAATGGACCGTTGTCCAGGGTTCGTACATTAACGGTACTTTCACCCTGACCCGGGTGCCATAGACAGGCCCAAGCGGACCAGTATCGAGGAAAGCGCTCGCAGGCTTTTTAAGCCGGCGGGTGCTTTTTTATTGTAAATGCCCCTTATCTTGCATGTTATGCGTCAATGGATATCGGGTTGCCCAAAATGGACATGGTCAGCAATAGTGTTGCTCCTTTGGCTGAGCGGCTGTAAACAGCCGGAAGCGCCGGAGTATTACGGATTTCAAAATCTGCAGGTCAGCCGGATCGTTGCCGGGCAGACCAGTATGTCGGCCACCGTCAAGCTATTCAACCCCAACCCATACAGTCTTCAGCTGAAAAGGGCCGAAGTGGATATTGCCATCAATGGTAAGCCTTCGGGTCATTCGCTGCTGGACTCGACCATCTTCATACCGGGACGAGATACCTTTTATGTGCCCGTTGCGTTGCAGGTCGATCTGAAGAGTTTGTTCAGTAATGCCTTACAGCTATTGATGGGCAAGCAGAATGCAACGATAACGCTGGACGGCCGGGTGAAAATAAAAAAGGGAATGTTCACCTTCAACCGGCCTTTTCACTATGAAGGCAAGCAGGATCTAAGCAGTCTGATACCTTCCGGTTCAGGTTTCTGAGGCCCACTATAGTCAATTGCAGGACATACAGGCGGGACAAATAGCCCTCTTTTTCGTACATTTGCGGCCCGATGACACAGAAGTACACCGCCGAAATCGGCAAGCGCAAGACATTTGCCATTATTTCCCATCCCGATGCAGGTAAAACGACGCTGACGGAAAAATTTCTCTTATTCGGGGGCGCCATCCAGACCGCAGGGGCCGTCAAAAGCAATAAGATCAAGAAGCACGCTACCAGCGATTTTATGGAGATCGAAAGACAGCGGGGTATCTCGGTGGCCACCTCCGTCATGAGTTTTGAGTACAAAGGGATGCTGATCAATTTGTTGGATACGCCCGGCCACAAGGATTTTGCGGAAGACACCTATCGCACCCTTACGGCGGTGGATAGCGTTATCCTGGTGATCGACAGTGTGAATGGGGTGGAGGCCCAGACCCGCCGCCTGATGGAAGTCTGCCGGATGCGTTTGACCCCGGTGATCGTCTTCATCAATAAAATGGACCGTGACGGCAAAAACCGTTTCGACCTGCTGGAAGAGATCGAGAAAGAGCTCAATATCCAGTTGCACCCCATGGGCTGGCCGATCAATAGCGGAAAGGATTTTAAGGGGGTCTATAACCTGTATGACAAGAACTTAGTGCTATTTACGGCCAATACCAAGGGCAGCGAGGAGGATATGGTAAAGATCGAGCGGCTGGACAACGCCCTGCTGGATGAAAAGCTGGGGGAAAAGGATGCCGCCGTTCTTCGGGAGGATGTTGAGCTGGTCGATGGCGTCCACGGCCAGCTGAGCGTCGATGATTATCTTGCCGGGAAGGTGGCGCCGGTATTTTTCGGCAGTGCGATCAACAATTTCGGGGTGCGTGAAATGCTGGATACTTTTGTCCGGATCGCTCCCGGGCCCCGCAGCCGGGAAACCTCTACCCGTCATCTCGATGTCGGGGAGGACAAATTCAGCGGCTTTATCTTTAAGATCCATGCCAATCTGGACCCCAAGCATCGGGACCGGATTGCATTTCTCCGGGTCTGCAGCGGCAGGTTCGAACGTAACAAATATTTCCATCATGTCCGCCTGGACAAGGATGTCCGGTTCAGCAATCCCTACACTTTCCTGGCCAGAGATAAAGATGTCATTGAGGAAGCTTATCCGGGCGATGTGGTGGGCTTATTCGATACCGGCAGCTTTAAAATAGGCGACACGCTTACCGAGGGGGAAGCGTTCTATTTTACCGGGATCCCTTCTTTTTCGCCGGAAATCTTTAAAGAGGTAATCAATAAAGATCCTATGAAAACCAAGCAATTAGAAAAAGGACTGCTCCAATTGACCGATGAAGGTGTTGCCCAGCTGTTCACCCAATACGGCGGCAATAAGAAAATCATCGGCTGTGTTGGCGAGCTGCAGTTTGAGGTCATTCAGTATCGTCTTTTGCATGAATATGGCGCTTCGGTGCAGTTCAATGCGCTGCCCTTTTATAAAGCCTGCTGGATCACCAGCAAAGACCCAAAAAAACTGGAAGATTTCACCCGGTTCAAGCACGCCAATATCGCCGAAGACAAAGATGGCTATCTTGTATATCTTGCTCAGAGTGAATGGTTTCTAAATACGGAACGAACGAACAATCCCGAGATCGAATTTCATTTTACTTCAGAGATACATAAATGACCGGCAGGCCCGGATGGCGAACACAATTTATCGGTGGGGGAAGGCGTTTTAAATTTCGCAAATTTTAAATCAAAATGTACCTATTATGAAAGCCTTTGTTCAATTTCTTATCTTAACAACCAGTGTATCACTTCTTTTCAGCTGTCAGAAGACAGCAAAGCCTCTTCCCCAGACTAATGAGTATACGCTGACACTCCGGCCTGACAGTACTACGGCCCAGGATTCGTATGTCGCCTTAATTGACAACGATCCGGCGGACGGCAATACGAACCTGAATTTTGCGCATGAGTTGGTTATGGCCAGATGGACATTAAGCTGGCACAATTACGATTCCGCTACATGGCGCGGTTATCTCCGGTTCGACAGCCTGGCTAAGATCCCGGCAACGGCCACGGTCACTTCTGCTATCCTCTATCTGTATGGCGAGGGTACCGACAGCTCCGCTTCATTCCCCTTCGGCGATTCTTATCCCAGCAATAGCAGTTACCCCAATGGCGTCCTTATCCAAATGGTAACGGGCGGCACCTGGACCCAGGATTCGATTACCTGGAACAATGCGCCGGGGGCAACGAGTGCAGGGCAGGATACGATCCTACCTTCTACAAGCTCATGGAACTACAACGTTGCGGTCGATATTACGAACATGGTCAAGCAGCAGGTGGCAAGCCCCTCGACGAATTTTGGGTATCTGTTGAAATTGCAAACCGAGCAAAATTATCGGGCCATGGAATTTGCCACTTCGGAATGCCCGGATTCCCTGGAACGGCCTCAGCTGGTCATAACGTACTCCACTACTACAAACTAGCATAGGAAGCCCTGAAAAGCAAAATGGAGCGCTGAACGTATTGTTTTTTATAAAATACGTTTGGCGCTTTCTCATTTTCGCCGGCTTATAGGGGTCATTTGACAGGCTGCTGTTCTGCGGAAATTTATTTTTCGCTCTTATGGAGATGACGAAGGTTCCGTCGGTATTGTTTATGTCAATATATTACAGATATTGCGTTGGGATTCAGCTAGAAACCCTACTAAAATCCATATTAATATCACGTTATGAATATGAAAAAAATAATCGGTAAGGTGCTTAC
>Ga0302326_10007729_pt1 | contig 23837 bp, 15 predicted proteins | sample Palsa_T0_3_FD_202264 | JGI IMG/M metagenome (GOLD analysis project Ga0302326, IMG submission 202264) | Peat permafrost microbial communities from Stordalen Mire near Abisko, Sweden - Palsa_T0_3 | ecosystem: Environmental > Terrestrial > Soil > Palsa > Peat permafrost | place: Sweden: Abisko... | reverse complement strand
TCTGCCGGCACCTGGCCCCCCGCATGGCCGCGCTGGGTGTGGCACCGGGCGACATCGTGGTGGCGGGCCGGCGGCCTCCGCCCGATCTGGTGGCGGCGGCCGGCCACGCCGGGGTGGACTTGCGAGCCGACGTCGATGATCTGAGCACGGTCTTGGCCGAGGCGGCGGTGGTGCTGGCGCCCATGGCGCTCGGGGTGGGCTTCCTGTACAAGATCCTCGATGCGTGCGGGGCGGGCCGGGCGTGTGTCCTGTCGCCCCTGGCCAACGCGGGGCTCGATCTGGTCGACGGGGAGTCGGCGCTCATCGCAGTCCGTGAGCCCGACGCCTTCGCGCAAGCCGTGGTGTCGTTACTCGACGACCCGTCGCTACGGGCCCGGATCTCGGCCAATGCCCAGGCCCACGTGGCGCCCTACCAACCGGCCCAGGTCGACGCCACCTGGCAGCGCCTGGTGCGAGAGACGATCGAGGCGGCCCGGGTGAGTAAGTAGAGCGACTGACGTTGGAAATCGGTCCTTGACGCGCCCGTGATCTGCGTCACACAGGGCCGCGGTACGTTCCCGTCCAACGTTGAGCCTCCCCCCAGGGGCTCCGTTGCCGGGACAGGCCTCCGCCGGGCCTGTCCCGCGCGTGGGAATGGTCAGTCGGTGATGCGCAGGGCGACCGCCGGTCGAATCCTGGACGCCTGGATGGCCGGGGCGGCGGTGGCCAGGAGCGACGCGATGTAGGTGACGATCACCAAGATCACGATCTGGAGCCACGGGATGGTGAACGCAATGCCGGTCCCGAAGCTCCCGCTGTTGACCAGGCGCCAGGCGGTGATAAGCGCCAGAGCCACGCCGATGAGGATTCCTTCCAGCGCGATGAAGCTGCTCTCGGCCAGGAACGCCCGTCGCACCGAGACCGAGGTGAAGCCCAACGCCCGCAGCACCCCGACTTCCCGGCGGCGCTCCCGCACCGCTCGCACCATCACCACACCCAGGCCCGCAATACCCACCAACAGGCCCAGCGCCACGTACCCCCGGATGAGCGAGAGGAAGCCGTTCTGCACCGAGAACTGGTCGTTGACCAGCTTGTGGAACGACGAGGCGTTGGCCCCGCTGGCCACGTGACGGCCGTTGATGGCGGCGGCCAGGGCATCGTTGTCGGTGCCCGCGGCGGTGGACACAAACAACAGGTCGGAGCTGGCCCGATCACCGAACATCTTGTCGCTCAGTGTCCGGGAGATGAAAACGTGGTCCGCGTCGTCGTAGAACGAGGTGGTCACCAGCCCTGCAACGGTGAGCTTGACCGTCTGGCCGGTGACGTCGTCGCGCATGGTGACCACATCGCCCGGCTGGACTTGGCCGCCTCCACCGGGACCGAAGCGGGAACCGCCCAGGTCCTGGCCCACGATCACCTTGGTGGGATCGGCCGCCACCGCCCGGTAGGCGTCGGCCTGGGTGGCGTACTGATTGGCCCAGCTGTGCAGCTCGGGCGAACCGTGACCGACGAACGAGTCGTCGTACCCGACCGTCTCATACGTCGTGAACTTGCCCGAGCCCAGCGCGAAGTCGGCGTTGACCGCCGCCGTGGCCGCGATCGCGGTGATCTTGGCGGACAGCTGTTGGACGCCGCTGGCGGGCACCGGCTCGGCCGGGTTGGAGTCCACGATGATGGCGGCACCGCCGCCCACCTTGGTGATCTCGGTGTTGATCTGGCCGTTGAAGAACTGCGAGATGGTGGTGATCAGCACCAGGACGAAGACCACGATGGCGTACATGGCCAGCAGCAGGCCGGTGCGGAACCGCTTGGCCAGGGGGTAGGCCAACCCCAGGCGCAGCGACATGTTGCGGGCCCCGCCGCCCAGGGCCCGGATGACACCGCCGATCGTTCGTTGGTTGAACGTCACCAGGAGCACGGCGAACACGTTGAGGATCACGCCCTCGGCCACGAACACGGTGATGCTGGCGTTGTTGAACGCCTTGTGCAGCACGCCGCCGGCCAGGATCGTCCACACGATCACCGCACCCGAGATGATCGAGATGGCGGGCCGGAGAGGAAGCCGTCCCAACGACAAGAGGGCGAGGCCGACACCGAGCAGCGCCGGGCCGATCAGGGCGAGCATCGCCGTGCTGCCCGATATGCCACCCACGGTCATGGCCAGCCCGACCAGCGTGAACACAACGCCGAAGATGAGCGTCGAGACGCGCCGTCCGTCATGGGGCGGTTCGGGCAGGTCGCGGATGGCCCGGATCACGTTGAGGAAGGCCACGTAAGTGGATGCGCCCAGCACCGTGATCAAGGCGATGATGAAGCCCTCCAGGAAGCCGATCTGGAGACTGCGCTCCGTCACCGAGAACTGGAGGCTCAGGCTGCCCCGCCGGCTACCGGCGGAGTTGAAGATCCGGGACGCGGCGGTGATGACCAATCGCCCGATGCCCACTCCGACCAGGACCCCGGCCAGGCACGACATCATGGTGTAGATCCAGCCCTCAAGGGAGAAGGACCCGACCAGGCTGAGGCGGCGCAGTCCGACGGCGCGCAGCATGCCGAGCGTCTGCTTTCGTTCCTGGGCCAGCATCACGAAGATGTTGATGAGCAGCAAGATGCCCACCGCCACGCTGAAGAAGCCGAAGCCCTGGAACAGCGAGCTGAAGCTCTTGCCCGCCGTGTCGGCCACGTTGATCAAGTTCTGCTTGACGTCTTGCACCTGCGCCGGGATGCCGTGCAACGCGGCGACCAGCTCGCCGTGAACCACCGACGTGAGGGTCGCACCGGCCGTCACATTTCCCCGATTAGAGACGGCAAAGACCGAAAGGGGCGGCGGCGACCGAGCACCGAGCGACCCCTCTGCCTGCAGCGCGGTGAGCGTGCCCGGGGGCACGAACAGGTTGGGCGAGGTGCCGCCCGGGTTGTTGAGGTTGGCCAGGCCGGCCACCCCGAGGCGGGGCAGGACCCGGTCGATGCGGAAGGTCCGGGTGGCTCCGTAGGCGAACACCGTGACCCGGTCGCCCGCCTTGACCCCGATCTCGCTCGCCAGGTCGGCGCCAATCACGGCGCTGTCACCACTCGGGGTGGCACCGCTGATACCCGTGGCTCCGGGGTCGCCGCCGAAGGCTCGGGCCTGGGAAAAGTCGGTCTCGATCAGCTGGGCCTGCGGTTCGGCCAGGGGGGTGGGGCCGCTGGAGGAGACCGCGGCTTGCAGGATCAGAAGAGAAAGCGTGCCGTCGATGTTCTTGAGATGCGCCGCCTCGATGGCCCCGGCCACCCGCTGTCCCGCCTGCGGGCCATTGGCCAGCACCGCCTCGTCCACCGGGCCCAGCTGGGTGTAGGCGGAGCGGTGGATCGACGTCGTGAGGGTGTCGCCCACCACGTAGGCGCTGGTGATGATGGCGGTGCCCAGCAGCGCGCCCACGATGATGAGCACCGTCTCCCGGGGTCGGCGGGTGGCGTTGCGGATGGCCAGGCGGCGCAGGACCGGCTTGCGAATGAGCATGTAGATGAACGGGAGCGAGAACACCACGGCGAGCGGCGGAATGAGCCCGACGACGACCAGCACGACGCCCACGACGGCGGCAAAGATCCCGATCAGGCGCTCGGTCTTGGGGCTGCGAAGGGGCTCGTCCAGGTCGGTCCGGGCCAGCGGCGGGGGGCCGGGCGGGGCGGGCGGCGCCGCCGTGGTGGTCAAGGCTGCCCGGGGGCGGCGGGGGCGGGCGGCGCTAAGGGTGGCCCCGTCGGCCGGCGCAGCCGAACGTCGGACACGATGCGCCCGTCGCGTACCTCGATGCGGCGCTCTGCGGTCCCCCCGATGTCGCGGTCGTGGGTGACCAGGATCAGGGTCAGGCCCTCCCGGTGCAACTCGTTCAGCAGGCCCATGACCTGGCCCGCCGTCTCGGTGTCGAGGTTCCCGGTGGGCTCGTCGGCCCAGACGATCTTGGGTTGGCCGGCCAGCGCCCGGGCGATGGTGACGCGCTGCTGCTCGCCTCCGGACAGCTCGGGCGGGCGGTGGTTGAGCCGGTGACCGAGCCCCACACGGTCCAGGGTGCGCTCGGCCGCCGCCCGGGCCTTGCGGGGATTGGCCCCGGCCAGCAACAGCGGCAGCTCGACGTTCTCAGTGGTGGTGAACACCGGGATCAGATTGAACGCCTGGAAGATGAAGCCCATGTTGCGGGCCCGGTGGGCGGTACGGCGACCGTCGGACATGGCGGTCAGGTCCTCGCCGTCGACCTCGATGCGACCGTTGTCGATGTCGTCCAGGCCCGACAGGCAGTTGAGCAGGGTCGTCTTGCCCGACCCCGACGGCCCCATCACGGCCAGGAACTCGCCCGCCGGCACCACCAGGTCGATCTCATCGAGCGCCGTCACGGTTTCGGCTCCGGTGCGGTAGATCTTGCGCACGCCGACGGCTACCAACATGGGCGGACGCGGTCCAACGGGCGCGCCGCCCCGAATGTCCACTTCGGTTTGCACTGGTACAGATTAAGGGGCAGTGCGAGGGGTGGCAGACCGTTTTCCCCGATTCCGCCCGGAAGGGACGCGCACCGTCAGGCGGATCGTGGGAGCGTTACGGTGGGCGAATGGCGACCAAAACCACCGCAATCCATCCTGGAGACCTGAGCCCTGAGGGCCTGACGCAGGGCAGCGTGGGATCATGGTGATCCGCCAGAGCGGGGCGCGGGCCCGAATCATTCCTCGCACTGCGTTGGGCATGGCCGCCGTCGTGCTGGCCGCCGCGCTGGGGGCGGCGTTCAGTGGCGCCGTGTTGTACGCCTACTACTCGTTCCAACTGAACAAGACCAACAGTCGAGTGAACACGTTGATCAACACGTACCAAAAGGAGTTCCAGAGCGCCCAGGGGGACCTGGCCAATGAGACCAACCAGGACAAGGCGGTGATCAACAACGCCCTAGGGCCGCTGAAGGCGTCGGCGGCCAGCGCCAACTCGCTGGAGAACCTGGACAAGTTGGTGGCGCCGTCGATGTTCTTCGTGTCGACCAAGGACATGAGCCAGCAGCCCTCGGTCGGTTCGGCGTTCGCCATCGCGTCCGACTCCAGCCAGACGCTGCTGCTCACCTCGTACACCACCATCGCGGCGGCGACCAAGAAGCCGGGTCCCCCGGTCATGATCCAGCAGGGGAGCAATCCAGCCATGGTCGTCACGGTGTACGACTGGGACCCGACCACCGACCTGGCGCTGATCCTGTTGCCCCGGGGCAACGTGCCGACCCTGAAGCCGGCCGCCGCATCGCCCGGCCCACAGATCGGCGACTCGATCTTCGAGGTGGCGGGCATCGGCGCGCTGGGGGCGCAGACGGCGCAAGGCACGGTGGTCGACGTGTCATCGGTGGGGATCGAGCACACCGCCCCGGTGGGCCCGCAGTTCCAGGGCGGGCCGATCGTGAACATGCAGGGCGAGGTGGTGGCGGTGGCGTCGCGGGGGTACGCACCGCTCAATTTCGCGGCGGACTCGGTGTGGTTCGCACCGCTCATCACGGCGGCGTGCAACCGGGTGCTGACGTGCAGCAACGGCACTCTGGGCGGCCCCGGCGCCAGCGGCTAGCCCCGCCCGCGGGCCGCGGCGGGCGGCCCGTTTAGGGAGGGGCGGTGGTCGGTGTGGGTGTGAACACCGGCGGCAGCGTGGTGGTGGTCGACGGCGTCGGCTGCTCGTTGGGCTGGACCGGTCCCACCACATAGGGGCCGCCCAGCGGTACTTGGTCGGGCACCGACGCCGCCCCGGGGTGGATGCCGCCCAGCTGGGCGTTGTTCAGCTCGTCGGCGATGGAGGTCAAGGGCGCGGGCTGGCTGAAGTTGGTGGGGGGCACGTTCACCAGCGCCTTGCTCATGAAAGCCTTCCACACCGGGGCGGGAATGGTGGCCCCGTACACATTGCCCACCCCCTTGAAGTTCAACGTGGTGGACTCGTTGTTGGCGTCGCCGATCCACACGGCGGTGGAGAGGGTCGGCGTGTAGCCCACGAACCAGGCGTTGGTGAAGTTGCTGGTCGTTCCCGTCTTCCCGGCCGCGGGACGACCGAGGTTGGCGTCGGTCCCGGTGCCCCCGGTGATGACGCCTTGCAGCACGTTGGTCACGTTGTCGGCAATCACCGAGTCGATGACCTGGGTGGTGGCCGGGGCCTTGGAGATGTTGTCGACCAGCACCTTGCCGGTGCCGTCGATGATCTTGAGGATCGGCGTGGGCGATGCCTTGGCGCCGTGGTTGTCGAACACGCCATAGGCCGACGCCATGTCCAGCGGTGAGACGCCGATCTCACCCAGGGCGTAGGCGCCGCTGCACGTCTGGATCTGGGAGCTGTACCAGGCCGACGTAATGCCCAGCTTCTGTGCCATCTGCCCCGTCTGGACGCATCCCACCTTGCGCACCAACTGGGCAAAAACGGTGTTGATGGACTGGGCCGTGGCAACCCGCAGGGTGGCGCTCCCCCCGCCCTCACCCTCGTTGTTGTTGATCGTGCACGGGTTGTTGGGCGTGGCCTTGCAGTCGGGTATGTGGTACACGGTGGGCGCGGGGAACACCGTGTCGGGCCCGATGCCCTCGGCGAAGGCGGTGGCCAGCACGAACGGCTTCCACGCCGAGCCCGGCTGGCGACCGCCGACCCCGGTGTTATCGGTGATCTGGTTGCCGGCCCAGCACTGGGCCTTGACCTCCACGGTGACCGACGCCGCCGGTTCGGGCTCGCAACCCCCGAGGGCGAAGTTGATATCGGAGTACGCGCCACCGCCCCCGAAGTCGCGACCGCCCACGATCGCCTCCACGAACCCGGTCTGAGGCTGGACTGCGGCCAGCGCCATCTCCAGGTTGGGGTCGTTGTTACCCAGTTTGCCGAGGGAGGTGAACTCGTTTTGCACCGCCGCGTCGGCGTCGTTCTGGATGGTCGGGTCGAGGGTGGTCTGGACGCGCAAGCCACCCTGGTACACCTCCTGGGGCCCGTACTGCTGGAGCAGGTAACGCTTCACATAGTCGTCGAACGCCGGGTACAGCGACGTGTCAGTCGCCTCGGGGTAGACGGCGGTGATGCTGGGGTCGGGGACCTGACCGTTGGTCAGGTTGGTCACCGGCGCGGCCATGGCCTCGTCGTGCTGCAGCTGTGTGATGTAGCCCTGCGCCAGCATGTCGTCGAGGACCAGTTCGCGCCGCTGCTCGGCCGCGTTGGGGTTCTCCCGAGGAGCCCACAGGGTGGGGGCGGCGATGAGCCCGGCCAACATGGCCGACTGGGCGACGTCGAGCTTGTTGACCGGGATGCGGAAGTAGTTCTCCGCCGCCGCCCCGATGCCGTAGCTGCCGTCGCCGAAGTAGATCAGGTTCAGGTACTGGAAGAGGATCTCGTCTTTGGTGGCGGACCGGGCCAGCTTGCTGGCCAGGATCGCCTCGGTGATCTTGCGCTCCAGGGTCCGCTGGCCGTTGGTGTACACGTTCTTCACGTACTGCTGGGTAATGGTGGAACCACCCTCGAGGGTCTTCTGGTTTTCCAGGTCGGCCAGCAGGGCCCGCAGGCTGCCCCGAATGTCGACCGCCCCGTGCTTGTAGAAGTCCTTGTCCTCGACCGAGATCACCGCTTCCTTCAACACCGCCGGGATATCCGCCTCGGTCACTGGGATGCGCTCGTTGAACTGGCGGAAGGTGGCAATCAGGTTGCCGTTGCGGTCGTACACCTGGGTCGGTGCGATGACGGCCAGCGGCTTGGGCGTCGGGATGGTGGCCGGCAGGGGCAGGAAGATCAGCGATCCCAGGATGGTGACGATCACCACGATGGGCACGCCCACCGACACCGTAAACAGCAGGAGCAGCGAGTCAAGGATCAGCCGGACCGGACGGGGCAGGACCAACATGCGGGTTCAGCTTCGCGCAGGAACCCGCCCGACCGGGGCGCGGCCCCAAAGCGGGCCCCGGGGTGGAGCCGGGTGTGGGGCCGGGGGCGTGCCCCGGGGTGGGACCGGGGGTGGGGCCGGGGACGTGGCCTGGGGCGTCCGCCAATAGGCTCGGGCCAGTGCCCAGCCGCCCACCGTCGGTCGATGCCCTGGCCCGGAGCCTGGCCGACCTCGACCTGCCCCATCCGCTGTTGGTCGATGCGGCCCGGGCCGCCATCGCGGCGGGCGACGCCAGCCTGGCCCGGATCAACGCCGAGGCCATGGCCACCGCGTTGCTGCGCCCGGTCATCAACGCCACCGGGGTGCTGCTCCACACCAACCTCGGTCGAGCGCCGCTCGCCCCGCAACGCCCCGATCCCCCGCTGCGCTACTCCAACCTGGAACTGGACCTGTCAACCGGCCGTCGAGGTTCGCGCCATCGCCACGCCGCCACCCTGCTGGCCCGGGCGGCCGGGGCGGAGGCGGCGTTGGTCGTCAACAACGGCGCGGCGGCCGTCCTGTTGGCCCTCACCGCGCTGGCCCAGGGCCGCGACGTCGTGATCAGCCGGGGCGAGTTGGTGGAGATCGGCGGAGGTTTCCGGGTACCCGACGTCCTGGCCGCCTCGGGGGCCCACCTGGTCGAAGTGGGCACGACCAACCGCACCCGGGTGGCCGACTACGCCGCTGCGCTGACCTCGGACAGCGCGGTCATTCTCAAGGTCCACCAGTCCAACTACCGCATGGTCGGCTTCACCGCGGCAGCCAGCGTGGCCGAGCTGGCTGGTCTCGGTCCCCTGGTGGTGGCCGACATCGGCTCGGGCTTGCTCGACGCCACCACCCCGTGGCTGCCCGGCGGGCCCCCGGCCTGGCTGGCGGCCGAGCCAGCGGCCCGCCAGACCCTGGCCGACGGGGCGGGCTTGGTGACCTTCTCGGGCGACAAGCTGCTGGGCGGCCCCCAAGCCGGGATCATCGCCGGGCGTCGGGACCTGGTCGACCGCTGCGCCGCCCACCCCCTGGCCCGGGCCCTCCGACCGGGTGGCCTGGTGCTGGCCGCCCTGCAAGCCACCGCCCTGGCCTACCTGCGCCGGGATCTCGACGCCCTCCCGCTGTGGTCGATGGCCACCACCCCGCTGGCCGCGCTGCAGCACCGAGCCCGCAGCTTGGTCGGCGACCTCGACCGGACCGACATCGTGGTGGCCGAGTGCGCCAGCGTCCCGGGCGGCGGCTCGCTGCCCGGCATGGAGATCCCCTCGGCCGGTCTTCGGATCGTGGGCGACGGCACGGCTGCTCTACGCGCCTGCGACCCGCCGATCATCGCCCGGGCTCACGACGGAGCCACGATCTGCGACCTGCGGGCGGTCGACGCAGCCGACGACCCGATCCTGGCCAAGGCCCTAGCCTCCCTGGCTCCCCGCTCCTCCCGGGTCGGCTAGCCGCCTCGACTGTCGCCTGCGCCATGCACGTCATCGCCACGGCGGGCCACGTCGACCACGGCAAGTCGACCCTGGTGCTGGCCCTCACCGGTATGGACCCCGACCGCTTCGCCGAGGAGAAGGCTCGGGGCCTCACCATCGACCTGGGCTTCGCCTGGACCACGCTGCCTTCCGGTCGGGGCATCGCGTTCGTCGATGTGCCAGGCCACGTGCGCTTCATCCGCAACATGTTGGCCGGCGTGGGCGCGGTCGATGCCTGCCTGTTCGTCGTCGCCGCCACCGAGGTGTGGAAACCGCAGTCCGAGGAACACCTGCGCATCCTGGAGCTCCTGGGCATCGGCCACGGCGTCATCGCCCTGACCAAGGTCGGCCTGGTGGACGAGGAATGGCGAGAACTGGCCGCCCTGGAAGTGGCCGACCACGTCGCCGGCACCTTCCTGGCCGACGCCCCCGTCGTGGCCGTCGACGCCCTGGCCGGCATCGGGCTCGACGACCTGCGCCGCGCCCTCGACCACCAACTGGCCGCCACCCCGACCTCGCCCGACCGGGACCGGCCCCGGCTGTGGGTCGACCGTTCCTTCGCCGCCAAGGGCTCGGGGACGGTGGTGACCGGCACCCTGACCGGCGGCACCCTCTCGGCCGATGACGAGCTGGCGGTCGTGACGGCAGCCAAGGGGGGGAAAACGACCGCCGTGCGGGTCAGGGCCCTGCAGAGCCATCAGGTGGCGCGCCCAACAGTCGGGCCCGGTCACCGCATCGCCGTCAACCTGACAGGCGTCCACCACGATGAGATCGGCCGGGGCGACGCCCTGATCCGGGGGCAGCAGTGGGCGCCCACCACCACCTTCGATGCCTCGCTCCACGTGCTGGCTGCCCTCGACCACGAGGTGTCCCGGCGGGGCGCCTACCTGCTGTACGCCGGCTCCGGTGAGTACCCGGTCCGCGTCCGGGTGCTCGATCGCACCACCGCTATCGGGGCAGGCGAGACGGGCCTGATCCGCTGCCATCTGCCCCTTTCCCTCCCCCTGATGCCCGGTGACCGCTACGTACTGCGGGAGAGCGGCCGGTCGGAGACGGTGGGGGGCGGCGAGGTGCTGGACGTGGCGCCGGTGCTCCCCGCGTCCAAGGCCCAGCCAACGCGATCGGTAGACCGGGTGGTGGCCGAGCGGGGCTGGGTCGAGGCCGCGCTGCTGGAACGCCTGACCGGGGAACGTCGTGCCCCCACCGTCGGCCAGTGGGCGGTCTCCCCCGCCGCGCTGGCTGCGACCCAGCAGTCCGTAATCGAGGCGGTGGCGGCCGCGGGTCCCTTCGGGCTCGACCTGTCCGCCCTGGAGAGCCGCCAGCGGGAAACGCTGGCCACCATGGCCGATCAGGTCGTGGTCCGATCGGGCCGGGCCTGGGCGGCGGACCAGTCCCGCGCGGGGGCCGAGGACCAGCTGGCGGAGGACCCGTGGCTGGCGGCACTGCGGGCGTCGGGCTGGTCACCCCCCGACGCCGCCGGCGTGGACCGCCAGGTCATCCGGGAACTGGTTCGTCAGGGGCTGGTGGTCGAGCGCGACGGTGTGCATTTCGCGGCCGAGGCGGTAGCACAGGCCGCCCAGGTCGTGGCCCGCCTGCTGGTCGACGAGCCCGATGGCGTGACTGTGGCCCAGGTGCGCACGGCGCTGCGCACCACCCGCAAGCACGTGCTGCCGTTGTTGGCCGAGATGGACGCCACCGGCGTGACCCGCCGCCGGGGGGACCTGCGCATCGGCGGGCCCCGTCTGCCACCTGTCGCCTGAGGCCGCCACCTGAGAGGAACCTGAAGAAGATGGGGCAAGGTTGGTCCGGCCCGTGCCGACAACCGCAGAGATGGGTGCGGCGACCAAACTCTTGCGCAGCGTGGCGCGCCAGGCCGGACCGCACCTGCTCGAGGCGACGGTCGGCCCAACCGCGTGCTTCGTCGCCGGCCGCGCCCTGTGGGGGGTGGACGGGGCCCTGATCCTGGCGTTGGCCTGGACCGCGGTGTGCATGGCCCGGCGGGTGCTCAGGGGCCGGCGCATAAGCGGGCTGCTGATTATCGGCATGATCACGCTGTTGTTGCGGGCCGGCGTGGCGCTGGCCATGCACTCGGAACAGGCCTATCTGATCGCCCCCACCCTGGTCACGGTGGTCATGGGCGCCGTGTTCGTGGTGTCGGCAGTGGCGGGGAAACCGCTGCTCGGGCGGGTGATCGGCGACCTCCTGCCGGCCCGCTTCGTCGACCCGGAGGACGCCCGCATCGCCCGGTTGTGCCACGTCGGCTCAATCGTGTGGGGCGGCGAGCAGATCGTGTGCGCCGCCATCTCCCTAGCCATGATTCTGCGGGTGTCGGCCACGACCTACGTGGTCATCCACGAACCGGTGTCCCTGGCCGTGTTCTCGCTGGCCCTGGCCGTCACCGTCCCGTTCTTCTGGGCCGATGTCCGCTCGATCTGGCGCTCCCGGCACCACTCGGGCCTAGCGGCTGGCGCGGCTCAGGGACTGGGTGCGCTGACTAGTCCGTGTCCCCACACGGAAAAGGCAGCGCACTCTGCCCGAGCGGCCGCCACGGAGCCCGAATGTCAGGTACCGGGGTCCTCGGCCACCGGGTCGGGGCGGACCGTGGGTGCGAGATGCCGGGCGAGGCGACGGGCCAGTCCGGGACCCGGGTCGCCCTTTTCCCCCTCGTCCTGCTCCTCCATCTGGCGCGCCAACTTGGCCACGGCAATGGAGTTGGTGAGTATCGACCCGAACGCATCGGGGTCAGCCAGCAGCCACGAGTGTCGGCCTTCCACCACCTCGCCCTCGGAACCTATGGCGCTGCACAGGGCGGCAAAGGACGCCCGAGGAATCACCGTGTCGTGGTCGCCCCACAGCACCACGACCGGGAGTTCTCGCCGCCTGAGCTCCTGCAGCTCGGCCAGCAGGTCAGCCCGGCGCACCAGGTTGAGCACGTTGAGCAGTCCCAGCGGGTTGCGCATCAGGTTGGGCACCGCGTCCTCCACGATGATGGGGAGCACCCGCAGCATGTAGTTGAGGGGCAGGATCTCCTGCGGGGAGTGGAACGGCCAGGTCCAGGGGGCCTTGGTCGTGACCATGTGGGCCAGGTTGTTGAACGACCACGTGGTGCCGCCCACCGAGTTGATGAGCACCAGGTAGCGGACCCGTTCAGGGTGGTCGTGGGCCAGTTTGATGGCCACGCCACCGCCGAAGCTGTGGCCCACCACGAAGGCAGGCTCGTCCACCCCCACCGCGTCGAGGAACTGGGCCACCCAGCGGGCGTAGCCGTCGAACGTGGCCGACTCATGCAGGTTGGGGGTGCCTCCGAAGCCGGGCATGGCGGGGGCGTAGACCTGGCAGCCCAAATGGACCAGGCGTTTCAGCGCCCGGCGGTAGGAGCGTTGGCCCAGCGCCCAGCCGTGAAGGAACACGACGGCCAAGCCCTCGCCCGCCGTCCCATAGAACGCATCCCGGCCATCGACTGTCGTGCGCCGCCACTCCAGGTGATCGGCTGAGTCCCCGCTTGCCACTGCAAGCACAGGATAAGTCGAGACACCGGGGAGGCGGCAAGGTCGGGCCGCGCCGAGGTGCGCTGGAGCGGCTTAGGAGACGGGCTGGGCCAGAAGCTGCTTCCGCTCGGCCTCGTTCAGGCCGCCCCAAATCCCGTGCGGTTCACGAATGCCTATGGCGTAGTCAAGACAAGCCCGCTTGACCGGGCAACTGGAACAGATCGTCTTGGCTCGGCTCTCCCGGGCTTCCTTCTCGTCTTTGCGCTCGAAGTGCGACGGTGGGAAGAACACCGAGGCATGAGGCCCGCGGCACGCCGCCTTTGCTTGCCAGAGTTCATCTACACGCTGGATACTCAAAGGGTCCCCCCCTTTCTCGCGGGGAAGTTACTCCCCCCAGGGGCGACCGACAAGGGGGTAACTTTCGCGAGCGCGGTATTTTCCCGCGATTCGCGCGTATTGCCCCAATATGTACCGTGCCTGACGGACAAATTTAGGAGTCAGGCTGGCATGGAAACCCTAGCAGTCTCAATGGTGCGCATCGCGCGCTCCGCCCGTCTCGGGCTCGACTTCCAGCAGCAGTCCGTCGATGGAAACGACCCGGATTCGGTCCCCCACGGCGATAGGCGTGGCCCGGTTGGTGCGGGCCCGCCACGGCGCCCCGCGGACCTCGACCGTGCCCTCTGGTTCCACCGGGCCCAGCGCCACGCCCATCTCGCCCACCAGGGACTGGCGGCCGATGGTGGGGGTGGAGAACCGGGACCGGATCATGACCGGTAGGCCCGCCACCATGAACAGGGGCGTGCCCAGCACCCCGACCGCCAGGCCGAGCAACGAGATGCTGACACCCCGGTACAGGAACAGGGAACCGACCATCACGAAGATGGCCCCCACCCCGGTCCACACTCGGGGCACCCCGGCCTGCAAGTCCACGCAGAAACCGAACACGCCCACGCCGATCAGCACCAGCGCCCACACTCGGATAGGGAGGGTGCCCAGGCCGTAGGCGGCCAGCATGAGCGCCCCGCACCCGCAGCCCACGCCCAGCCCCACCCCACCGGTGAAGAAGTCCATGGCGATCAGCAACAGTCCGATGAGCAGCATGAGGTAAGCAACCGACGGGCTGGCCGCGGTATGCAGCAGCTGCTCGATCAGGCTCAGCTTCTGGAACTGCACCGACACCGTGGGCTGGCGGCGAGGCTCGCCGTTCACGTGCACCACCTTGGCCGTGTGCAGGACGTGGCCGTCCACGCGCATCCCGTCCATATTGACCACGAAGTCGCCGAAGGTGGCCTGGTCGAGCTGGGGTGTGGTTATCCCCAGGTTCGCGGCGACGGAGTCGTCGACCACACGGCGGTACAACGGGTCGGTGGGCGACAGGGCATCGCCCACCCGAGTCCCGGGCGCCATCCCCCGCAGCGCGGCCGCCCGGAACACGACATACGCCTGGCCCAGCGCCCGGCTGCCGTTGGGGCCGACCCACACCGCCACCGGTACGGGCGAGCGCGAGATCGTGGTAGCCAGGTTGTCCAGCGCGGATTCCGAAACGATCCCCCCGCCGCTGTCGAACTGGATGACCAGCGCCAGCGCCGCGCTCTGATCGGCCGACACCACGGCGTGTCGCAGGAACTCAACCTGGATCGGATCCATGAGGCTGGAGATCTGGACGACGATGATGTGACCGGTCAGCGTGGTCGGGGTGGGTACCGTGGGAGGCGTGCCCGAGGCGGACCCGGCGGCCGCCAGGGTCGCCGCCGAGGGGGCTGCGGCTGTGGCTGCGGTGGCAGTCAGCGCTGATAGTCCGCACAGAGCGGCGGTCAGGGCGACGACCATGGCTAGTGTGCGAATTCGACGACCTCCAGGAGGAGAGGGATTGGATCCAGGAGCGTTCTGCGCCCAGGCCCGGCTACTCATCGTCGCCGGGAAGGGCGGAGTCGGCAAGACGACGGTCACCGCGGCGGTGGCGCGCATGGCCGCGCGCGCCGGTTTGGATGCCCTGATCATCGACGTCGAAGGCAAGAGCAGCCTGGGCAGCATCTTCGGCTGGTATGCCCCGCTGACCTACCACGAGACGGTTTTGGCCAAGGGCTCGGCCCCGGGCGAGGGCGAGGTGCGGGCCCGCACGCTCACGCCAGACGACGCCCTGCTCGAGTACCTGGGCGACCACGGCATGCAGCGCATCTCCAAGCGCCTGGCCTCGACCGGCGCGTTGGACGTGGTGGCAACGGCGGCCCCGGGCATCAAAGACATTCTGGTCCTGGGCAAGGTCAAGCAGCTGGAGCGGGCCAGCGCGGCGGGTCTTGAGGGTTCGGCCGACCTGCTGGTGCTGGACGCCCCGGCGGCAGGCCACGCCTTTACCTTCCTGGCCAGCGCCCAGGGTCTGATGGACACGGTCAACGTGGGGCCTATTCGCAATCAGGCGGCGGACGTACTCGAGATGCTGGCCGACCCGACTCGATGCCAGGTCATGTTGGTCACCCTGCCCGAGGAGACGCCGGTCAACGAAGTGATCGAGACGGCGTTCAAATTGGAGGACCACGTCGGCGTGCACCTGACCCCGATCGTGGTCAACGGGCTGTACCCGCATATGGACAACGACCTCGACCCGGCCGAGGCGGCGGCGCAAGCGGGGATCCTCCTGACCGGCGCCGAGATCGACAGCCTGCGTCGGGCGACCGCGTTTCGGACCCACCGGGAGGAGCTGCAAGGCGACCAGACCCGCCGGCTGGCCGAGGGGTTGCCGCTGTCGCAGCTGCACCTGCCGTTCCTGTTCACCACCGAACTCGGGTCGGAGGAGATCGACGAGCTGGCCGACGCCCTGGTGCTGGCGCTGGCCAACCTCCCCGACCCGGGTCTCGCCCCCGTAGCCGACCCGGGCGCCGGCCCCGCCCCCGCCGGAAGCCCGATTTAAGGAGCCAACTTGCACCCAGGACAACAAGTTGGCTCCTTAAATCGGCCAGTCACGGGGCGGACCTTGCCGTGAGCGGCATTCGGGAGTTGATCGAGCAGCGCACCATCATCGTGTGCTGCGGATCGGGCGGGGTGGGCAAGACCACCGCCGCGGGCGCCATCGCAGTGGAGGGAGCCCGACTGGGCCGGCGGACCTGCGTGGTCACGATCGACCCGGCCAAGCGGCTGGCCGACGCCCTGGGCCTGGAATCGCTGACCAACGAACCGGGCCGGATCGAGGGCGACTGGGAGGAGCCGGGCCAGCTGTGGGCCCTCATGCTCGACACCAAGATGACCTTCGACGACCTGGTCGCCCGCTATGCCGCCACGCCCGACCAAGCCAGCCTCATCCTGGGCAATCACCTGTACCGCAACATCGCGGGCGCCTTGTCGGGCACGCAGGAGTACATGGCGATGGAGAAGCTGTTCGAGTTGCACAACGAGGGGCGCTTCGACCTGATCGTGGTCGACACCCCGCCCACCCGCAACGCCCTCGACTTCCTGGACGCGCCCCGCCGCCTGACTCGCTTCCTGGACAACCGGATCTTCCGGCTCTTGGTCATGCCCGCCCGGACCTACATGCGGATGGTGGGGGTGGCAACGCAGGCCTTCCTGCGCACCGTGGCCAAGGTGGTGGGCTCGGACGTGGTCAGCGACGCGGTGGCCTTTTTTGCCGCATTCGAGGGGATGGAGCAGGGCTTCCGGGAACGGGCGCAGCGGGTGCTGGAGCTGTTGTCCGAGCCCGTGACCGCCTTCGTGCTGGTGGCGGCGCCCCGGCGCGACGCCATCGACGAGGCCATGTACTTCGCCGGCCGCCTGCAGGAGTCCAACATCGAGGTGCAGGCGTTGGTGGTCAACCGCATGCATCCCCGTTTCGGGCCGGTGCCGTCGGTCCTGACCAAGGCAACCGGCGAGGTGGCGCCCGCGGCCGCGCCGCTGCTGGCCCTAGTCAAGAACCTGCGCGACCTGGAGGGAATTGCAGAACGGGAGGACCGCTACCTGAAGAGCCTGACCCGCCAGGTGGCGCCCGCACCGGTGGTGCGGGTGCCGCTCCTGGACGACGATGTGCACGACGTCACCGGCCTCAGCCTGGTCGGCAGCCACCTGTTGGGCGAAGGCGCGTAAGACGGCTCAGCTGTGATCCTGGTTGCCTACCGGCTCCAGGGCGGCCGCCGCCTCCTCGATGGTCTCGGCCACGGTCACGATGCGGTCGAAGCCGGTGGTGCGCAAGAGGCGGGTGAGCGTGGGGCGGTTGCACGCCACGGCTACGTCACCCCCCAGCTCACGGGCGCGGCGGATGCCGCCGATCAGCGCGCCGAGGCCCGCCGAGTCGACAAACGGCACGCCCGACATGTCGATCAGCAACCGCTGGCTCGACGCCAACTCGGCCAACGCCTGGCGGAATTGGCTGACGGTGAACGCGTCCAACTCACCCTCGGGGCGGCAGATGGTGATGCCGCTGTCGGTGTGATCCGTCTCGATCTTCAGCACGCGTCCTCCCCGGGGCAGAGGAACTGCCTGGTGTGCTCCGGATGGTACCCATACCGGAGGCCGAGCTACCCTCGCCTCTGTGACCGAGATCCTTGTGGCCAGTGACGGCGTGTGGGTGCGGGACCAACTCAAGTCGGTCCTGGCCGGGCCCGACACCAAGATCCGCCTGGTCTCTACGGGCGCCCGAGTGCTCCCCGCGATCCGCCGGCGAGCCCCCGACCTGGTCATTCTCGACTTCCAGATCGGCAACATGGGCGCCGTGGCGGTGTGCCTCGACCTCCGGCTGGAGGAAAGCGCGCACCGGCTGGACCATGTAAAGGTCATCATGTTGTTGGATCGGCGCGCTGACGTTTTTCTCGCCCGGCGCTCCGGGGCCGAGGGCTGGGTCATCCGGCCCCTCGATCCCATTCGGCTACGGCGGGCCACGCAGACCGTGCTCGACGGCGAGACGTACTTCGACGAGTCGTACATGCCGAACCCTGTGCTCGTCCCACCCGCGGCGCGCTAAGCGTGCTGCGGTAGCATCGGCACCGCCGGGAAGTAGCGCAGCTTGGTTAGCGCGCAGCGTTCGGGACGCTGAGGCCGGGGGTTCAAATCCCCCCTTCCCGACCAGACCCCGCCAGGCGTCCTAGGCTGGTCGACTGTGAGTGACCTTGATCCCGGCGTGGACTACATCGCCCACGCGATCAACGAGTTGACATCGGACGACCGGGAGCTGGTGCTGGCCCTGGTGAGGCGTCTCCAGGGTGCTCCGGCTGAAGTAGTCGGCTTCGCCCCGGACGTCCCGTTCATGGATTTCGACGAGTAGTAGCTGCCTAGTTCCTGCCCCGGCAGGACATTTGTACTGCTGAAGTCCAGAGCTTTGGCTCTACCTCGTCGATAAAGCAGGGTTCATAGTCGGACCTGTGTGACACGCGGCGACCGGTCCGGCCGATCTCGATCCCTGGTTGGCCGCGGCCTCGCCCCCGGGCGTCGCACCGCTCCGGACGCCCTGCGGCCGCAGCGGTGCACCCCGCCGCGTCCTGTTCGAGATTGGCCCGTTCACGTCCGCGCTGAACTGAACTCGGCCAACACCCATATACGTCCTCGAAAGGGAAGACCGTGTCTCTTGTCACCGACATTTCCGATGCCCAGGTTGAGCAGCTGGCGGTGCTGTACTGCGATATCAATCCGGCCGACGGCGACAATTCGACCGAATCGGAGGTGGGGTTATGGCGGGTCAACTATTTCCGGGCAGCGGGAGAAGTGGCGGCCGACTATGGCGGCCATGAGGCCACCACACCGGCGGGCGGATGGGCCGCCACCTTCTGCTCCACCGTCGACGCCCTGATGTGCGCCCAGGCGCTGGCGTCGCTCGTCGGTTGGTACGCCGGGGGGCCCAGCCTGTCGGGCGGGCTGTCGGCCGGGGACGTCATCCACGAGCCATCGGGTATCAACGGCCGGCCGGTGTGGGAAGCGGTCGCTCTGTGCCGCCAAGCGCTTCCCCGCCAAGTGCTGGTGGCCGACCCCCTGAAGGTGGTGGTGGCGGCGGACACCGCCCGTTCGTTCGCACCGTCGTCGCTCGAGGTGTCGTCGCTGCAAGCTGCGGCGCTGACGGAACCGACGCCCGAGCCGGACGGGCCGTGGCCGGGCGCCCCCATGCCTCGCATCGTGGCCAGCCCCCCACGGCGCAGCCGACACCTGCCCCACGGCCACACCGGCCGGGGGAGCGGGCACCTCGACACCCATGCTCGGGGCGAACGGCTCGTCTCCGAGTCGGCGCTGCGGTTGCTGACGCGGGGCGACCACGAGGTCCGCACGGCCCCGACGACGGCAACACCGACAACCGCCCTACCGGCCGGCGGTCCCTCGCCGCTCCACAGCCCAAGTGCGCCCGCGCCGCCGGAAGCCGAGACCGACATCACCCGGCTGCGCTTGACGGTGCTTGGCTGGGTCCAGATCGAGGCGGAAGAACCATCGCAGCGTTGTTGCATCCTGCGGGGCAGCCAGGCCCGGGCGGTGGTGTCCATGCTGGCGCTACGCCGCGGCCCGGTACACAAGGAGGAGCTGGCCGAACTGCTGTGGCCGGCCGGCCTGCCCGAGCATTGGGAAGGGGCCATCCGGGGCCTGGTGACCAAGATCCGCCGGTTCCTGGAGGAAGGTGGACTGCCGGCCCGTGACACGCTGGTGGCCGAGGGCGGCTACTACGAGCTGCGCCTGCCCGAAGGGGTAACGGTCGACCGCGACGCAGCGGGCGCCCTGGCCGGATCGGCCACCACGGCGCTGGCCGACGGCCGCTACGACGAGGCGGTCCGCATGGCCCATGGGGCAGTGACCATCCTTGAACGCCGCCTCATGTCTGGCCTGGACAATTCGTGGTTCGATCAGGTGCGAGCCGAACTGGCGCACGAGCGCTTGGCCGCGCTGGAGCTGTGGGCCCGGGCCGAGCTGAAGTCGGGCAACCTGGAGGGGGCCAAGCGGGCCGCCACCGAGGCGTTGGCCCTCGACCCCTACCGCGAGTGCAGCTACCGGCTGTTGATGGAAGCCCACGCCGTGGCGGGCAGCCGAGGCGAGGCGCTGCGCATTTACGAACGGTGCCGGCGCATGTTGGCCGAGGATCTGGGCGTCGGCCCGGCAGCCCAAACCCAAGCCCTCTACCTTCACCTGCTGGGGTGACGGCGCATACAACTGGCTCGCGCTCGGTTCGCGGCTCGCTCGCGGGATGTTCGTAAAAACCACCCAAACGAACAGTCGCCCTTGGTAAAAGGTGCTCTCCCTCAGATTAGACGGGACGACGGCATCTCAGGCCAAGGCAACCGATCTTCAGCTATTCCCCGGCTGAAGAAATGCAAACCACACGAAGCCGACCAGGAGATGACTACTCACATGAATGAAACAAACGATCTGACGCTCAGTGATGAGGGTTTCAGCGATTTCGACATCGAGGAATTGACCGTGTTCGATGTGAACTCGGCCGTGGCCCTCCCGGAAATGGGCGCATCGGATGCCTCCGGATGGTTCTGCTGTTCCTCGTCCTCCAGCTCCTCCTGCTGCATATGAGCGCTGGTTGACGGACTTGCCGGGCACCACGGGTTCCGAAGTGGACGCCATTGGTGTCGGCGGGCAACCGCAGACACAAGTGGCGGCCGGCGTGCGCGTTTTTGTCCACGCGCCCGCTCGACGAGGCTACGTGGCGACAGTGATCGCCCCGATTGCCTCGAGCTTGGCGGCCGACTTCGCCGCCTCTGGGATCCACCTGTCCACGGGCTGGCGCTTCGGCCCGCATTTCGACGTGCGAGCCGAAGCCTCCCCCGTGCGGCCGATCGACTGGGATGGCGTCGCCCAGGCCCTTTCCGCCGGGGCTGCCCTTTTTCCCCCGTCGACGCCAATAGAGGAAGCCGAGTACTTGCGCAGCGCGGCCATGCTCGGCCAGATCGAGGAAATACCGCCGCCCTATCTCCCTCGGCTGCCCCACGGCCACACCGAGTTTCTCCCCGCCCGCCACGGCACGCTCGATTCCCTGCGGGCGATAGGCCTGTCGCACCTACGGGAGCCGCTGACCCAGGCGGCGCAGGCCGGGTCGGACGGCGCCGCGCTGGCCCAAGTGGCCGAGGCGTTCGTGGCGCTGGCCGACACCCACCCCCACGGAATACGCTTCGGGACTTTCTCGTTCCGGTCCCATGCCGAGGCGTTCTTCCACTGGGCCGGAACGACGGCCGACTACCGGTCGTCGTTCGACAATCGGATGGGAAAAGACCGAGCCGTCCTGGAAGAGCTGGTCAGGCGGGCCCGAGACGGTGGGCAGAGCGCCCAGGCCGACGCGTGGCGCACGGCCTTCAACTGCTGCCAGGCTGACTTCGCGGGCCGGGTCAGTGACCAGGACCTGGAGCGCAACGCGCCAACGACGCGGCGCAACGAAAACCAAAGCGAGTTCCACGCCGCGGTAAACGCCAGCGGCGTGATCGACCAGCCGCCGTCGTGGTTCGCCGCCTACCGCCTCACCATCAACCTGTTCTACGAAGTGCTCCCGGCGCTCGACGTCAGCCCCATTCGGCGGTTCTACCTGTGCCACGCCATCGCCCAGAGCGTCGACACCGTGTTCGGCGAGACGTGGCAGAGCCGGCTGGACGCCGTGGCCTCGCTCATGGCGGTGTCGCCATGAGGCCGGTGTGGATGGTGCGGATCAATCCCATGGCGCGGCAGCGGTTGGCCGACGACGAACTGGCCCGCCTGGTGGAACGGGCGGCGGCGCTGCAGCGTGGCGCGGGCCCGTTGGCCGAGGCGGCGAGCGACGACCTGTACCGCCTGATCCCGGCCACGCCCGAGGCGGACCGGGGTCGCCTACTGGCGCTGCGCCGTGACATCCACAACGGCCGGGGCCGCCCACTTTCCGCCACCAGCGGCCTACCCGACAGCGTGGCCCGGTGGTCGGACAACCATGGCCAGCGGGTGGCGTGCCACGACCAGATCCGGTCCGGCTACGGCGCCGCGTTGGCCTCGGAGCGCCGCGCCCTGCGTGAGCAACTGGGTGATCCGAACTTCCTGACAACGCTGGCCCAGTCGGCGTCCGGCGTGTTCGATGCGGCGCGCCGTTACCGCCGTCATGACGCGCTGGACTCCAAAGACCGCAAGGCCGAGCGGGCCCTGGTCCAGTACCTGACCCGGGCCATGGTCCGCACCAGCCCCTACGGCCGCTTCACCGGCGTCGGCCTGGCCCAGCCCGACGCCGGGGGAACGGCCCTGGACGCGGTGACGGCCGATACCGCCACGCCCCAGGTGGAGTTGGACCGGGCGCTGTTCGATTACGTCATGGGCGGCGTGGCGCCCACCGAGACCGACCCGCTGGTGGCCGTACCCCTGACGGCCCGGGTGGGCGACGACTCCGTGACGTTTTTCCAGGTTGGACCGGACACCGTGCGGCGGCTGTCGGCACCGCTCAACCGGCATACCCGGGTGTTGGTCGACCTGCTGGCGCTCGGCCCCCGGCGCCGTTGCGCCGTCGTTGCCGACATGGCGGCGCAGTTGGGCGTGGACACGGCGGCGGCCGACCGCCTGGTCGGGATCGCCCTCGGGCTGGGCCTGCTGGTCACGGCGTGGCACGGCGACGAGTTCGTGGGCCAGCCGGTCGACCAGGCGGTACTTGGGCTGACCGAGACCGCCGTGGGCGCGGGTCCGCTGCGCCAGTTGCAAGCGGACCTGGCCCGTCTCAGCACGCCGGACGACGCCGCCGGCTCGGACGACACCGCCAGCCGGGGCGTGGACGAACGCATCGCCTTGAGCCACGACGTCGAGACGGCGGGCGACGAGCTGAGCCGCCTGGCCCGACGCCCGGCCAAGCTCACGGTCAACGAGGACTACGTCCTCGACCCGCTACTGGTCGACCCGGGTGCGTACCGCGGCGCCCTCGACGATCTGGCGGCGGTGACCGGACTGCTCGCGGCCTTCGACCGCATGCACGTGCTGCGGGCGCTGATCGCCTCGACCATGGTGGAGCGCTTCGGGCCCGGATGCCGGGTGTCACTGGTCGAGCAGGCCGAATCGCTGGTCCGGGCCGCCTACCGGGGCGAGCTGGCCCTGGCCGAGCACCCCGAGGCGCCGCTCGGTCCGGTCGACGGGTCGCTGGCCATGTTGGCCAAGGTGCGGCGCGAGGCGCTGACCGCCCTGCAGCGAGACCTGGGGGGAGGCGACGACGTCACCTGGGCCCCGGCCGACGTCACCGAGCTGGTGGCCGGCCTGCCGGACCGCTTCCGCATCGACCCCGCCTGTTACGGCGTGGTGGTGCAAACGGTGGACAACGGCCTTGTGGTCAACGACACCTACGCCGGCCACGGCCCCATGTTCAGCCGGTTCCTGCACGCCGATGCGGTGCGGGGCGGCGACGCCGTGCGCCGGCTGGCCGAACGCCTGCAGGCCATCTATGGCCCCGGCACCCGACTGCTGGAGGACCGGGGTTGCCATTCCCTCAGCATCAACGCCCACCCGCCGGTCCTCGACCACCACCTCGACCCCGAGGGCTGGCGGGCGCTGCATCTGGTACACGACCCCGACTCCGACGCCGTCTCCATCGTGGACGGTGACGGCGCCCCGGTGAAGGTCCTGGCGTTGGGCGCCCAGCTGCCCGAGCTGTTCCCCTACCCGGTGCGCCTGGCCACCTGGCTGTGTTCCTCGGGCCGGGTGGTGCTCGACATCCCGGGCAAGCTGCACCTGTCCACGCCGGCGCAGGACGCGACGGTTGGCTACTCCCGCCTGCGAGTGGGACGGGTCATCGTGTCCCGGCGTCGCTGGTATCCGGGCGCCGACTTCCCCAACCGGGCCGACTCGGCCGACGACGTCGACTATCTGCTGGCGCTCACCCGCTGGCGGGCCGCGCACGGGGTACCGGCCGAGGTCGTGTTGAAGTCGCTGTTCGACGGCCCCATGGCGTGGGAGAGCCTGAGCGGGGCCCAGTCCCGCGAGCGCTTCTTCGAACTGCGCCGCCAGGCCAAACCCCAGTACATCGACATGGCCAGCGCCCTCATGACCCGCGTGCTCCCCCGGCTCATGGAGCGCCGCCCCGCGGGCTGCGTGGAAGAGGCCCTCCCCGGCCTGGCTGAGGGTGGGAATGCCCGGGAGTGGATGGTGGAGATGGCTCGCCC
>Ga0302326_10007728_pt1 | contig 23837 bp, 17 predicted proteins | sample Palsa_T0_3_FD_202264 | JGI IMG/M metagenome (GOLD analysis project Ga0302326, IMG submission 202264) | Peat permafrost microbial communities from Stordalen Mire near Abisko, Sweden - Palsa_T0_3 | ecosystem: Environmental > Terrestrial > Soil > Palsa > Peat permafrost | place: Sweden: Abisko... | reverse complement strand
AGAGAGCGGCGGTTCCGGGCCGGGCATCATACTGGGAATGTCCCGCAAATATGGGAGGGTTTCATGAAAGAAGTTTTCGCACTCGCGACGGTGCTTGTGATTGGTTTCGGTGGAACGGCGCAGGCGGCTGATCCCTACGCTGCGGATTATGGCAACACGCTCGCGGTCACCGGCGCCGACGGAACGAAATCAACCGCGTATCTCAATCAAGACATGACCTGGGAGCAGCATCTTGCCAACGGACCCGTGATCAAGGGGACTTATGCATGGAAGGATGCGACGACCGCGTGTTTCACTCAGACCGATCCCGCACCTAAGGCAGACCAAGCGCCAATTTGCCTCTCTGGACAGACAGCCCACGCAGTTGGCGACACATGGTCGGTCACTTCCAGCGACGGCAAGACTTCCACAATGACACTGACCGCTGGTCGTTGATTCCGATCTGTTGCTGACGGCTTGAGTGCTGTCGATCTGGCGCACAATCGATATCCCCCAATTATCGATAAGACTCCGTTCTGAGGTAAAGCCCGTATCCCAAAAATCCATGACTGATTTAATTTCTTCACTCTATCGCCCGCGGAACGGCCGCGAGGCAGCGCGTCAAATGATCGGAATTGGACGACATGAAAACCTCCGGTCAGATTGCCGCTCTGGCCGAATTGCGATCCAGCAACGCGGCCGGAACAAGCGCCGCCACGGCGCTCAATGCAAGGATCACGACCGACACATTGATCAATAGCGTGTAGTGGTTATTGACGATCAGGAAGCTGCCGACAAGCGGTCCGGTGGCAAGCCCGAGCTTCGACACGAATCCCCCGATCGCAGCGGTTTGCCCGGTCCGGTCGGAGGCCGCGCACATTCCGAGCAGATAGGCAATCACAAAGGCCCAGGTGATCGAGGTGCCGATATTGGCCGCGGCGTAGATAAAGGGCGACGCGCTGAAATGAAACATCGCATTGCCGAATACAGTCAGAATCAGCGCAATCAGCAACGGCCTAAAGCGCCCAAAGCGCGTGCTGAAGAACACGACCATCAGCGAGCCCAGAGCGCCGATCCAGCCTGCCACTCCGAGAACCGTGCTCATGAAATCCGTTTGCAAACCATAGCCGTGGCCCAGCTCGATCATGAATGCCGCGAGCGCCATATTGCCGGCCTGAAACAGGACGACCGAACCGAAAGCGAGCAGAAGCGGAATCCATCTCGTTCGGGCGCGAGGCGCGTCGGTTGCGGACGGAACATGCGCCGGATAGTCGGCGAGGAACGGAACCATCGCGAGCGTCACCGCGCTGAACAGCGCCAATGCGAGAAAGAGAACCGGTGTGCCGAACAATGGCACCAGCCGCGGAAGCACCATCACGCCGAGCCCGCCAAAGCCGAACTGCACGACGAGCAGCATGCCGAAGGTACGATCCGGCACGCGCGTGCGCGCGATAACGGAAAACCCCGTGCCCACCAGCATGCCGCCAATCGTGCCGTGCAATAGACGCATGGCGATCATCGCCGTCGGATTCTTGATCAATGTCGACAACAGATCCGCCATGATCAGCGCACACAGCAGCAGGACGGACGTTCTGCGCCAGGAAACGCGGCGCACGAAAAAGACCGCGATCAGCGCGCCGAACGCCGCACCATAGACGTTGGCAGATGCAACGAATCCCGCCTGCTTTTCGGTGAAATGCAGACCCTCGACAAGGCCGCTGACCAGCGCGGCCATGATGTTGACATAGAACAGGCCCGCGGTCGCGAGGAAGGACAGCAGCACCGCAGCGATGAGCCCGTCTGGCGCGGCGGTGGGAAATGTGCGCGCCTTGTCCTGTGCCATGCTCATCTTTCGCAGAAGGGTTTGAGACGGTTAGCTTCGGCGGCGGCCTTCGCCCACACCCAGATTCCGCTGTCGCTGAAATAGTAATAGGTCATGCCGTTCGGCATCATCGCGACCGCGATACCGCCAAAGCCCGACATGAAGGGAATCCAGGCGGGCGTCTTGCAGCCTAATGTGTGCTGCGCGTTCCAGGCCCAGAAGCCATAATGATAGCGGAAGTCGTCGGTCGACGCCCGCAACCCGTGGTCATCCGAATTCTGTTGCAGCGCCGCGCGCAGCATTGCGGGATCGACAAGCTGCTCGCCCCCGATCGCGCCGTGATCCACATTGATGAAATCCGCGATCTTCGCGATGTCGTCGCGGTGCAATGTCAGGCCATAACCGGTGAAGGACTGCGCTGTCGCATCATAGGTGCGCCGCACGACGTAGACCGGCGGGCTCAACGCGAGTTTCTTCCAGATCGGTGCCGCCAGGATGTCATTGTAGACGTCTGCGTTCGCGCCGATTTTCCCACGATAAAATGCGCGGAGCGCGGTCCCGAGTACATAGGTATCCGCTGTGTGGTAGACCCAACGCGTTCCGGGCGCTGCCTTGCGCGGATAATGCGTACAGGCGAATTCGATGCGGGTTGCGTGGTCCTCTGCCAGGAAGAAAGGTGTCAAATCCGGCGCATTTTCATCGGCCTGGTCATCGGGCGAATTGTAGTGCCCGGTCGCCATGTCAAGCGCATTGCCGAAGGTCACGTCGTACCAGGTTCCCGCCGCCGCGCAGTCGGGCACGTAATTGGCGATGATCTCCTTCGTCACGCCCGGATAAAGCAATGACAGCCGCATCGTGCCGAGACCGGCGAAGATCGATTTGGCGAGCGAATAGGACGGCAAGTCCATCACAGCGCAATAGGGATACAGCCCGAAGCGGGTGTCGCAGCCGCCGACATAGTTCACGCCGTTCGCGACGAGACCGTAAAGTGCAATGTCGCTCGCGGGCACGACGCCGGCAGAGCCGAAATTCGAACTGTCAGCTCCTGGAAAATCATGCGCGAGGGTCTCGATCGGCCGCGTCGGCAAGCGGTGGGCCACTTCCTGCGCGTAATCCGCAGCGATGCGCGACGCATCGGCCACCTGCCCCGGTCTATAGGTCGCCGCAGCACGTCCCCACATGTCGAATTTGAAATAGATGCAGGCCTCGCTGCCGATCTGCCAGGCGACATCCGAAACTTTCCCGTTCTTGCCGAACAGGAAGGTGAGCACGCCATTGTGCATGCAATTGGCGTTGCGCTCTTCCAGCGCGAACGGCACGGCAGCGCGCGTGAGTCCATGGTCTGCTGTCTCGTCCCACACGCGGCCCGGCTCGAGGATGAACTCCCACTCGGGATGGTTCGCGGGAATTGCGCCGCGCCGAACCGGGATCAGCGATACTCCCGATTGCACGAAGGCGAAATCGAAATCCGGCAGATGACCAGCAGCGCCGCCATTCGCGGTCGAGTCGCCATATTGGTCGGTCAGTACATGCATCGTGGTGCCGGTGCGCTCTGCGCCCAGCGAAAGCATCCCCCGAAAGATATTGCTCGGCGGTTTGGCATTTGCCGGCGGCGCAAATGCCAACATGTCGGCGGGAGATGGCGCAACAGCAGCATTCGTCAATTCGTCATAGGTCTGCGCTAGTCGCGTGCCGTCGGCAGCGAATGCGGGCCTCGCAACGACTGCGAGACCCTCGTCGCCGGAAAGCAGGATATTGTCCGCCCAGCATGTCGCATGCGGATCGGTCCCCACAGCGCGCAGCCGGATTACGAGCTTGGGCTGGTTATCCATGATCGCGGCTTCGGCCGTGCCCGAATGCATCGTAACGCCATCGTCCTGACCATGACCGAGGCGTGAAACAAACGTCCAGTTATGCCCCGCGTCGGCAGACACGTCGACGATGCACGCGTCGTCGCCGGAGAGCGACAGCGCCGCGAAGGCGACGCTCAAGCGCACCCGGCTGAACCCGACGGTGGAAACGGCCTTCACAGCCGTCGCTCCCGCTGTCAACTTCAGCGAGATATTCGTGCCGTAAGTCGAAAGGCGCACTTCGCCCTTTCCCATGGCGAGCCAACCTTCGGATTTTCCGCTCTGAAAATCCTCCGAATAGATCGTGTCGGCCCGTGCAGACATGCAGGCGAAGCACAGAAGAGCGATCAGGGCCGCGCGCGTGATCATTCGATGTCCACGTCTGTCGTCCCCAACATGCGCGCAAGCGGCTCAAGCTCGCCGCCATAGGCCCGCCATAGCCCCACGGAACTACCGTAGATTTTCTGCCGTACCTGCGCCGCGCTCGCAGTCAGTGACGGCCGCTCATTCTTCTCGAATGCCAGGCACGCATCTTCCCAGTCGAGACCGCAATGCGCGACGAGCCTGCGCGTTACGCGTTCCTGGTTCGCGACAAGGTCTTCGTAGTCGATTTCGAGAAAGCGGTCCGGCAGGGCCTTTCGCCAATGCGCCATCAATTCGCGATAAGCGAGATAGTAACGCGCAAGATCGGAAAGATCGTAGGAGAAAGGATAGGCCATGCGGAACAGCGTCTTGTACATCGCATAACACACATCCATTGCGCCGCGGCGGACATGGATGATCGACGCCTCCGGCAACGCCAGCGCGATCAGGCCGAGATACAGGAAGTTGATTGGAGTCTTGTCGATTGCCCGGGCGATGCCGCCCGCGACAGCGGCCGTCGACTCGCAATAAGCGCGCCCGACCACCGCAAAATCGACCGATACACTCTCTCGGATCAGGTCGAACTTGTCCTTCGCTCTTGGCGCCGCGCGCATCAGTGCCGATGCAAAGTCGCTAACCTCGCCCAGGCTCTCGACCTGGCTGTGCGAACTCAAGATACGGTCGACCAGCGTTGTTCCGCTGCGCGGCAGGCCGACGATGAAAATCGGGCGGGGATTGCGCGCGCCGAGCCTGATCCGCGCGAGCGTTGCCTCATCGAAGACGGAAGCGATCTCCGCCATCGCGCGCTCGTCGTCCTCGACGCGATAGGACAGCATCTTCTTGCGCGCATCTGCGCCCCGCTTGAGCGCGGCAAAGGCGCGGGTGTGCTCGCCGAGATCTTCCAGCTCCTTCGCCAACGCGAATCCGAGCTGCACTTCGCCCATCGGATTTCGCAGCGGACGCGACAGCATCTGCTCCAGCTCCGGAATGTGATTGTTCGTGTCCGTCTGGCGGCGCAGGGTCGCGCGATTGTAATAGGCGTCGTAATCGTGAGGGGCACGCGCGATCACCTCGTCGAGCAACGCCTCCGCCTCGCCCATCTTGCCCAGGGCGATCACCGAGGTTGCGAGATTATAAACATATTGCGTGTTGGCAGGCGCTGTCTCGACCGCGCGCCGATAGCACCTCTCGGCGTCCAGATGTTGATTGAGCCGCGTGAACATTTGAGCGATATGCTGCAGCACGCGACCGTCGTTCTGCGCGTCCGGTTCGAGCGCGCGCAGCCGCACCAAACCCTCGGCAATCGAACCCGACTGAATCGAGAGCTCGGCCCCGATCAGGCGCAAACCCTTGTCGGAAGGCGCAACGTCAAGACCGCGCTGCACGGCCTCGCGCGCGCCGGGAAGATCATTGCGCTGCTGACGCAATCGCCCCAGCAACTGCCAGCCTTCGGCCCGTCGCGGCAGAGCCTGCGTGAACGCCAACGCCTTGCTCTCGGCTTCCTCAAACGCGCGCTGCGCCGCGAGGGCTTCGATTTCTCGCAGCAGCGCATCGGGCCGGGATTCGGGCGGGTTCATCCCGCCACTATAGCCCACGGCGCGTTCGGCGCTCAGAACTTGTAGCTCACCGTCACGCCGACGGTGCGCGGCAAGGTCGTCAGCGCCTTGGAATCGTTGCCCTCGAAGTTCTGCGCCGGCGCCGTGCCCATATAGGCCTGCGTGTAAACGCCGGTCACGCCGTTCGCATCGAACACGTTCTTGACCCAGAGGATCGCAGCCCAATTGTCCATCTCGTAGGTGGCGGAAAGGTTGAAGATCGAGAACCCGTCCATCAGGTCGTAGAACTTCGGTTGCCCGAGATAGGCGGTTGTCGCTGTGTTGAGGAAAATGTCTTTGGAGAACAGCGTGTCCTGCGTCGGCGATTGATAATAGCCGTCGACGTGCAGGAATAGGTTTGCGGCGTTCGGTAGCGGGATTCCGTAGTCCAACGCGCCATCAACCGTGTTGCGCGGCGCGCCCGGGAGTTGAGCACCCTTGCTGTTGATTTCGTAAGCGCCGTCTGCCGAATACAGATCGGCGCCGAGCACCGCATTCGTATAGGTGTAGCCGAGGCCGTATCGCAGATTGTCGGTGATGTTTCCGTTGATTTGAATCTCTGCCCCTTCGGTCGTCGCCTTGGTGCCGTTCTGGACGGCGAAGAAGCCCCAGTTGGTCGTGGCGGTGTTGATCTGCGGGTCCTTCCAGTCGACATAGAAAATATCGGCGTTGTAAGTGATACCCTTCCATACGCCTTTCACGCCGGTCTCATAATCGATATCGGTGTCGGGCTGATAGGTTTCCCAGGCGGGGCTTTCGGCGAAGCGCCCGATCGTCGGCGTTCCGTTCGAGCCGCCTCGGCGATAGCCCTGCGCGACCGTGGCGTACCAGAGATCGTCATCGTCGAATTTCCACGACAGATTGCCCTTGAACAGCGCCTTGCTCTCGGCTTCCCGGCCAAGCGTGTCGGATGTGGCAAAGATGGAGCTGTAAAGACCGGTCGTCTGAAAGACCTGCGTGGAATCGACATCGTCGAAATAACGGATGCCGCCGGTCGCTGACCAAGCATTCGTGATGTGCCAGGTCAGATCGCCATAAAGCGCCGCGTCCGTGAAGTGCTCCGTATGGCGATAGAGGAAGTCGTTGTTGTTGAGCACCGCCGCCTCGCAGGGCGCGAAGAAACCGCAATAGGCCGCATCCCACCATTGCTGGAAGCCCATCAGATAGCTGTTCTGCGCGCTGTAGAGTTCCTGGTTCTGGTAATAGGCGCCCACGATGTAATCGAGCGTGTGCGTACCGTCGGATACCAGGCGCAGCTCCTCGATATAGGCCTTGTCGCCGAAGTGGCGAATGGCTTCCGCCAGCGGCCGCGGGTAATTGTAGTAGAAATCCCTGAACCAACCGTTCTGGGCGTAGAAGCCCGTGTTGTCGCTCGTGATTTCGCCGCGATTGTCGTAGGCGGATGTGCTCGAGGTGAGCGTGGCAAAACCCATATCGAAGTTAGATTCGAGCGCCGCGAGATAGACGTCGCGCGCAGCGGGCTCCAGGATCATCGATCCGCTCTGGCCTTGCTGATAAGGCACGCCCGAACCGTTGTCGCCCAGCGTCGTCGTGCGCCGTCCACCGAACTGGTCGGACTGATCCATGAACGTCAGGGTCGTGTTGAAATTCGAGGTGGGCTTCCAAAGCAGCGCCGCGCGGCCATACCATTGCTTCGCGAAATCCGCGTCTTTCTTGTCGTAATAGGACGCGGCCGTCGATCCGATGCCGCTGGGCGCGACCGGGGTGCCGGTGGAATCGAGCTTGTAGAGATTCACGTAATCGGTATCGCCCGGATAATCGTTGCGCGTGATCGTCGCGCGGATCGCCAGTGTGTCGGTCAGCGGAACATTCAGAGTGGCGGTGCCGGAGAACCCGACGCCGTCAGACGTCTTCACGTTGGATATGCTGCCGGAAATCTCGCCGCTGAATTCGTCGAGGTCCGGCGCGCGCATGATGTAGCGAACCGTCCCGCCGAGCGAGTTCGAGCCGTAAAGCGTGCCCTGCGGCCCCTTGAGCACCTCGACATGGTCGATTTCCGACGGGCTCAAAAGGAAATTCGCGAAGATCGGCGTGTCGTTGACATAGGTGGACACCGTCGCCTGCGCCGAAACGGCATAGTCGCCCAGCGCCGAACTGTCGACATTGAGGCCGCGGATGCGAATGCCGCTGACGATATCGGCGTTACGATCGCCGCGATCGACGACGTTGACGCCGGGGACAGAGCGCATCAATTCCGCCGTGTCGAGAATGTGCTCGGCATCGATCGTGTCGCCGGAGACCGAGCTGATATTGTAGGGAACATCGAGAATGTTCTGCGAGCGATGGCCCGCTGTCACGATGACCGTTTCGATCTTTTCCGACCCCGCCGGCGGCGGGGCGGGTGGCGGCGTCTGCGCAAGTGCCGGCGCAGCAATCAGAATGGCAGTGCCGCTCAACAATAGCGTCGCGAGCCGGCTTCGCCGGGCTGCTTCTGGATATTTCGTGTTCATCGACTTGCCCCTTCAGTCACATCATTTGTCCGCTTCCCCGTTCGAAGGCCGGCGCGCTGCGGATGCGGCAGCCGGCTCGCTCCCTCAATTCTTCAAATGCGATTTCGGAATAACGAGCGGTCCAAGCGCATCGAGCGCGGGCGACCGCGCGCCGCGCGCATAGGGCGGAAACGCCACTTCGTTGTCGCGGAAACTCTTCAGAGGTTGGCCCAGACCGTGCCAGCCACGTTCGCGCACCTGCGCGACGACATCCAGATCGAATTCGAACGCCATGATCTCGCGCCCTGATCCCGCCTGATGCAGAATCTCTCCGCCCGGCCCGCACACGATCGAGCGCCCGAAGCCCTGCTTGCCCGCACCGTTGACGTTGAACACGTAGCATTGGTTTGTCGCGGCTGCGGCGCGCGCAATCGAAAGCTCGACGTCGCGATCGATTGTGTTGGTGAGGCTCGGATTGATCAAGATCTCGGCGCCCTGCCACACCAGCGTGCGCGTGGTCTCGCCGAACCAGATGTCGTAGCAGATCGAAAGGCCGAAGCGGCCCGTGCGCGGCACATCGAAGGTGCAGAATGTGTTGCCGCCCGTAACACCCTGCTCATAGGGCGTGAATGGAAACATCTTGTTGTAGCGCGCGACGATGTCGCCGGAGGGCGCGATGACGGGTGTCATATTGAAGATGTGCGCGCCCGCGCGCGTGAAGAACGATCCCGGGATCAGCCAGACATTGGTTTCGCGTGCGAGTTCGCGGAATGCGCGCTCTGCGGGACCCTCTTCGGATTCCGCAAATTGCGTACTGGGGCCATAGACGGCGAGTTCGCTCAGCACGACCATGTCGAGCCAGGGCAGGCGCGACTTCGCCGCGCGCACCTCGCCCGCAATCCGGTCGAGGTTCGACCCCTTGTCCAGATCGAGCTGCAGCCCTGCGATGCCGATTTTGCGCAATCCGACGCCCCCTTGATTCTAGAATGAGAGCCTTCGCCCGTCGCGCATAGCGCCAGTCGGGTCCTATCGATTGGTCCAGATTGGATAGAATAGCCCGTTTGAGCGGAAATCTGGCCCTATCCCGACACTACTTTCGCGGGTGCCTGTCCGGCTCGCACAAAGATCGCGGAATCGATCAGTCGGCCCTGCGCGTTGAACCACTGGATTCGGTCGCCTTCGATGCGCGTGCGGTATTTCGAGACTTCGCCATAGGCCCAGTTCTGCCATTGGCGGCACCACAGCCCGTCTTCGATCCACCAGCGCCCGGTGTCGTGATCCTCGTTCGCGTAACCTGCCCGCCCGATCATCTGGCCGTTGCGTTGCAGTTCGATCGTGCAGGGTTCGCCATAGACGGTTTTGTAGAGAAACGTCGCGCCCGGAATGAGCTTGCGCAGTTCGCGTGGCCCCAGCCATTTGGATTTGCGCGGATCGAGCCATTTGCCCGCCGACATCTCGCGGATCAGTTCGGCGAGCGTCGCCACGCCCTGGCGAATTTTCGTAGCCTGAATCCCCGTCACGCTCATGCGGAACACATTCGCGGGCGCGGCCGCGCTCGCATAATAATGGCTGACGGGTTCGATCAGCACGCCGCGAGTTTCCGAGGACCGCGCGAGATCGCGCGCATCCAATCCCTCCGGCCCCCGCACCCAGAATGTCGTGCCGCCGCGCACGGGCGCGATGGCGATCGACTGCGGCAGATAATGATTGAGCGCATCGCGCAGCGCAATCATGCGCTCGCGAAAGATGCGGCCCAGCCGCAGCATCGTCTTGTCGTAATGGCCGAGCGAGAAGAACAGCGCCGCGGTGCGTTGCACGCTGAGAGGAGGCTGGCGCGATGTGAGCGCCCGCAAGGCGCGCGCCTCGGCGACGATCTCGGGCGACGCGACGATGAACCCCAGGCGCAATCCCGGCGCGAGCGCGCGCGACAGATCGGCCACATAGATCACGCGCTCACCGCCCGGCAGGCTGCGCAGCGCAGGGTATGCGTCATCGAGATAATTCGTCTCACATTCGAAATCGTCTTCGATGATGACGCTGTCGCGCGTCCGCGCTTCGCCAAGCAATTCCGCGCGGCGCGGCATCGAAAGCGTGGCGGCCGTCGGCCGCTGATGGCTTGGCGTGACATAAAGAATCTCGCAGTCGTCGAGATCGCTTCCGGCGATGAGCCCGTTTTCGTCGACGGAAAGATGCGACAGCAACGCACCGCGACGCTTGAGAAGCTGCAGCATCGCGACATTGCCCGGTTCCTCGACACCCACTCTCGTGCCGCGCTCGACGAGGAGTTCTGTCACCAGATGCAGGGCTTCCTGCGCGCCGCCCGTCAGCAGCACCTGATCGGGGCGCGCCTTGATCCCGCGCCGCGGCAGTACCTTGCCGCAGATTTCCTGCACGAGCTTCGGATCGTCGGCGTCACCCGTATCGGTCGACCATTCGTGGACCTGGCGCACGCCCAGCGCGAGACGCGTCGCTTCGCGCCATTCGACGATGGGATACAGTGACCGGTCGAAACGGCCTTCGACAAACGGAAACGGAAATTTCTGCCAGTCGGGCGGGCAGCGCCAGCCAGCGGCGACCGCAGCAGGCGCCTTGATCCGGGCAGACCAGTCTAATCCCGATGCGTCATCGGACGAGGGATTGACGACCCGCTGCGACAGCGCGAGGCCTTTGACGATCTCGTCATTGACATAGAGCCCGCTGCGCTCCCGGGCCGTGAGGTGGCCTTCCGCGATCAATTGCTCGCAGGCGAGCACGACGGTGTTACGCGCCACGCCCAACTGCCGCGCGAGCTGGCGCGACGACGGCAGCCGGCGCCCCGGCGCGAAGGCGCCCCCCATGATCGCATCGATCAATTGCTGGCGAATCTGGCGCTGTAGTCCCAGATCGGCGCCGAGATCGACGCGAAGAACCAGATGCGGCGGGAGGGTGCGTCGCCTGTTTGAACTCTCGGACTTCATCGCGGAAGCGAGCTTATCACGTCGCGGCGACAATATCGTGCCTTTGGCGGTAACCCACAACGAATGGGAAGAACGCATCAGCGAAAGAAGTCTGGAAACCCCGTCTCGCCAAGCTTGCGCCAAATCGCGAGCCCGTCGGGTTCGCGCAGATACGCGAGTGCCTGGGTCGTGGAGTCGACCTGATCGTCGAATTTTGTGCCCGGGAAGCCGGTGAGCTCGGCGACGTAATCGGCGAGCCAGGGGGCGGATCTCGGCAGGAAGACGTTCCCGTTTTCGAAAAAAGTCGTTTGCATGTGCAGTCGCACAAGCTTGTCCGTGTTGGGCGGCGGCCTGTAGCCGTGAATGCCGAAATGCCGCTCGCGCTCCAGGTCCTGGATCAGCTGCGTGCCTGAAGCCTTGTCTTCGATCACGATCGTGTCGACCTTGAAGCGGCTGGCGAGATCGAGCGCGGCACGCCTGAGGTCGGGATAGTTTAGCCGCTGCCGGAAAACGTCCAGCAAATAGAAATTCTCATCATTGACGCCCCAGGTCGTGCAGACGCTGAAATCATTCAACTCGGCAGCCTTGTTTGCGGTGTCCCAGCTTTGGATCACCCGCCCAAATCGCCCAGGCTCCTCACCCGGGACGTAATATTTGAGCCATGTCAGCTTGACCATGAAGCCCGCCACGGGCGTGGGCGCCTGCTGATATTGGCTCTCGAAGTTGTATTCGCCGATCGTCTTACGAATCCCGGCCAGCGTTTCGCGTGATTCGCGCTCGGCATGGAGCGCCTCGCCGGCCCTTCGCCGAAACACCCGTGACCCGAAAGGGGTTCTGAATAGAATGTTCTCATCGGCAGTGGCGATCGCCGGAAACGAGAGCATCTCCCAAGGCGCGCCCTGCTCGAGCACATGACCGACGAGGTCGTCCTGGTGAAGCCGCTGCATGACGATAATGATGCAGCCCTTTTCCTTGTCGTTCAGGCGGCTCAGTAGCGAGTTGTCGAACCAATCATTGGTGCCCTTGCGCAGGGTATCGGAAAGCGCCTCATCAGGCTTCTGGGGGTCGTCGATGATGATGATATCGGCGCCCCTGCCCGTGAGCACGCCGCCCACCGAGGTCGACATGCGACCGCCGCCGGCGGTCGTCTCAAAGTCGGCGACCGCCTTGCGCTCGGACGCGAGCCGCGTCGGGAACAGCGCCTTATAGAATTCGCTGTTCATAAGGTTGCGGGTATCGCGCGCGTGCTTGTCGGCCAAATCCTGGCCGTAGCTGACGCAGATCACCTTCCTTTCGGGATGTAGGCCAAGATACCAGGCGACGAAGGCCACCGTGGTCAGATGGGATTTGAGCGATCGGGGTGGCAGGTTAACGATCAGCCGCCTGATGTCGCCCTGAAAGCAAGATTCGAGCTTTGAGGCCATCAGGTCCAGCTGGGTGCCGCTCACAAATCTGGTCTCGGGGTTCAGTTCGCGAAACGCGCGTTCCGCGAAACTCATGAAATCCGATTGAAGAATGAGACGATATTCGTCCGTTGTCAGATGCATCATGTTTCTTCTCCTGGTCCGGCGGACCTCGCCGTCGGGTTTGATGGATTGTCGGCTTCGGCTGGTTCGGAACCCGGCCCAGCGTTCGCCGTCGCTGGGCCGCCATCGGGACTTTCTGACGCGGAAGCCGGGGGCGCCTCGCCCGATATTTTGTCGACACGTTCCTGGTCGAAAGCAGCACGCATGCGCGCGAGGATGCCCTCCACGGTCGCGGCATCTTGGGGGCGCTGCAGCGCCTCGTCGTTGGACGCGCCCGCGCTTTTGGCGGCTCGGGCCCGCTCCTCCGAAAAGACCACCAAGGCTGACTTGTGCTCGCCCGCTACGGCGTTGTTGACGACCCGTTTGACCATGGCTTCGCGCTTGGTGATTTTCTTGCGCCTACCGTCTTCCGTGACCGTGATTCGCGCGTTCAGTTCGTCATTCAGAACCGTCGAAGTGTTCTTCGCACCCCGCGGCCGACCTTTTGGGTTGCCGCATTGGCCGGGCTTGAATCGCGTTTCCGTCGGCGGTTTGCCGCGGCCGATCGCGTAAGGCTTTTGGGGCTCTTTGGTTTTCTTCGGGTCTGCAGGATCCGCCGAATCCCCGGCGGTCCCAGATTCGTTCGCCTTTCGAGACTCGTCGATCTCGTCACTCATCGACCTCTCCGTTTGCAAAATCGTCGAAGCGTTTGCCGCTCGCATCATGGATCGCAGCATCGCCGGTAAGCTGCTGCCACCGTCGGATCGCAACATCGACATAGAGCGGATCGAGTTCGATGCCGCGGCAGACGCGCCCAACGCGCTCAGCGGCGATCAGGGTGCTGCCGCTGCCGAGAAACGGATCGAGCACAATGTCGCCGCGCGCCGTGCAATCGAGCATGGCATCAGCCACCATCTGGACCGGTTTCACGGTCGGATGAAGCGCTGCGAGATAGCCCTCCTCGCCCGAGCGCCCGAAGGCGCTGGGGCTTGGGTAATTCCAGACGTTTGAGCGATTGCGCCCAAACCTACCCAATTGGACATTATTTCTATGAGGTCCGGCGCCATGCTTGAACACGAGCACCAGTTCGTGCTGGCTGCGGTAAAGCGAGCCCATGCCGCCATTGGTCTTCGTCCACACGCAGATATTTTTGAGTTCGTACTGGGCTTCCTCGCCGGCGGCGAGCAACGGGTGCGCGTGACGCCAGTCCATGCACACATAAAGAAGCGACCCGTCGCGCGTATTGTCCTTCAACCGCGCGATTGTCGTCCCAAGAAATCCCCGAAACTCCACGTCGCTCATCTCGCCGGACGCCATCGCGAATTCGCGATGCTGTGTCTTGCCTTTGCCCGAAACGTGCCCTCTTACCTTCACATTGTAGGGCGGATCCGTGAAAACCATGTCCGCGGGCTCGCCGCGCATCACCGCATCGTAAGAAGCCTGGACGAGGGCGTCGGCGCATCCAACGATGTGGCGGCCGAGCCGCCAGACATCGCCGGATTGCGAAACCTGGGGCAGATTTGGCGCGATGTCGATTTCGTCGGCAGCGTCTTCCTGGTCGGACGCGCCCTCAATGATCAGATCGATCTCGGGAATCTCGAAACCCGTTATCGTGGCGTCAAAATCCGCATCAATCGTCATGAGATGCTGGAGTTCGATTGCAAGGATCGATTTGTCCCACCCAGCTTTTGCAGCTAATTCATTGTCAGCAATGCAAAAGGCGCGAATCTGGTCAGGCGTCAGGTGTTCGATCCGAATCACCGGCACCGTCGTCATCTTTTCGAGCTTGGCCCCTTCCCAACGGCCATGTCCCGCCCAGATCATGCCGTTGGCGCCGGCAAGGATCGGATTCAGGAAGCCGAATTTTCGGATGCTCGCCGCGATCTGACGAATCTGGCGGCGCGTATGGGTCCGCGCGTTGATTGGATTGGCTTTCAGGCTGTCGATGGAGACGTATTCGACCGAAAGCTGCCACCGGTTCGGTTCCAACATCTGATGCTCCTGACGCTTGCCCCGAATCGGGGGCATGTGGTCAAAAGCTTCTTAGGTGCTCACATCACGTTAGCCCGGCTAACGTGCGATTTTTCGTCGAATTTGCGACACGACGTTGCCAAAACGTCCAAACGAAATTTTTCGAACGCGATCTTTGAAGTGGTACACGTATTGCGATTTTCGAATATCGCCTGGAATATTGATCTCCTTAGGGTCCAGGCCGTGGCCTTCCAAAGTTGAGCGAAAATGCGGCCAGAGTTCTTTGACCGACATCGCTCGAAGTTCCGGCTTCAAAATCAATTCCTCAATGATCGCCCTGATGGTTTCGTCGTTCTCGCCTGCTTTAGCGCGCGGCTTCTGTGCGCGTAGCTTCTGGTTCTCTCTAGTTTTGAGTCCCAATTGCATGATCGGTTCCGCAAGCACGCGAGCTATGAAATCCCAAGCTTCACTCTTGTTCTTCGAGGAAGGTGGATCTGCAATGATGAGCCAGCGCAACGCGCAATAGGCTCTGCAGAATGCGAAATTGTAGCGCAGCGATGCCTCGCCTGTCAGGGCCCACATATCGAATGGCTGCTGCGGATCGAAATGACTGAACCGCAGTCCAGCCAGTTCGGCGTCAGTTGCGCCGAGTTTTTTCAGCCTCAGAGTTATTTCGTGCCGCGCTAAATGCTCTTCCGGCGAATTCACGACTTTACCATCTTTAACGCGACCGTTTCTGATATCCCGCTCCTCGATAAATTATCGCCGGTCGCCAAGTCCGCAAAACTGCCATAAGCAGACATTGAGGGATGCATCCGCTGAGTCTCGTTCGGGTCGCCAGTACGCTACGGCCCGGAGCCGCGGTTTGCAGAATTCATGACCGGGACGGTTCCTCCGGAATCGGTTGAACCCAAAGGGCCAAAGCAACGCGGGTGGCGCGAGAGGGGCTGCATCTGGTAGGCAGACGACGAATCACTCCAGTGGCAATTTGTCCGATTCCAGCAGGCTGCAATACCTGAGACTGGGGATTCATCCAGTGAGTCCAAGGCGTTGGCCAACATGGTTGCGAGTCCCAATTCGGGGGCATTTACTCCGCGCCCCGCTGGCGAAACGTGACACCGACACGCGCGACATCCCTGGACGGATGAAGCCAGCGTACCCAAATCATCGGTGCGTTGGAGAATGGTGTCATGGCAACCCGAAACTGGAACAAGGAGCGCGCGGCGGAACGGATTCAAGCGCGGATAGCGGAGATGCCGATCCGCGATATTGAGATCAAAGAATATGTCCGCGATATCGATCTGACCAACCTGCCGCGGACTACCGCCTATCGCGTCGATGGCGTGCATATCTATGCCGACATCCTCAATCTGGACGACATGCTGCATGTCACCGATGTTGAGGGCGAGACCTGTCACCGTCGGACCTTGCGCTTCCTCAACCTGCATTACCGCGCGGTCTATCGGATCCTGCAGGAGGTCGATGCCATCTTTGTCGACTTTCACAACCAGCGCCTGCATGCCGTCGTCGCCAAGCCGTATGACGACGAGGAAGCGCGGGTCGACCGTGCCGTTGCCATCGCGCAGCTGATCATCGATGTGCTGGAAGAAACCGGCGAAGATGCCGATCATCCCGCAGCCGAGGTGCGTGTAGGCATCGACACCGGCGAAGCGCTCGCGGTCAACAACGGACGCCATGGGCATCGCGAACCGCTGTTCCTCGGCGAGCCGGCCAATCACGCGGCCAAACGCGCCGGCGGCGGTGATGCGACCGGAATCTATCTCACCAATCGCGCCCGCGCCGCGATCGGATTGGACGACGTCGACAGTGAGGACACCACTGCCCTCACCGACGAAGAGATCGACGCGAGCGAAGAAGCGGCCGATCTCGATGTCACCGCTGCGGACATTATCCAAGACTGGAAAGACGACCTGGAGAGCAACCCGATTGGCGTCTTCAATTTCACGGCGCACACCCCGCCCTTCAGCACCATGGATTTTGAGTCATTGTCGGTGCGAAATTCGCGGCGGCAGGATGCCGCCAGCGTCTATGCCGATATCGACGGCTTTACCGCCTATGTGACGGCGAACATCACAGACGACGAGAACGCCAAACATGTCGTGCGGGCGCTGCATGTGCTGCGCAGCGAACTCGACGCGGTGCTGCACAACGATTTCGCGGGCCGCAAAGTTCGCTTCATCGGCGACTGCGTCCATGGCCTCACCGTCGAAGGCACGGCGCAGACGACCGACGCCGAAGAGACCATCAGCAATTTGACGCTCTGCGCCGGCGCCATGCGCAGCAGCTTTATGCTGGCCCAAGACAGGCTGAAGGCCAGCGGTACGAATGCCATGTCGCTGGGATTGCAAATTGGATTCGAATACGGACCGATGACGGCGACCCGCCTGGGCATGAAGGGTCAGCTGGTCCGCTGTTCGGTCAGCCGCGGCGTCATCGCCGCCGAAGACGAGCAGCACCGCTGCAAAGGCGATGAATCTGCCATCGGTCCGATCGCCTATGATGCCGCCAGCGATGCAGTGCGTACGCTGTTTGGCAAGACGCGCAAGCGGGCCAAGCTCACCTACGACACCGCGCTTGCCGAACTGGATCAAAAAGCCGACAAGGCGGCGCGCGCCACCAAGGCGTTTGCGGCGGCGGGACTTCTCAAGCCGGCGTCAGCTGCAACACAACCGCTTAGCTTCCCCAACCGACCCACCGGACCCGCCAAGCCCGGAGGATTTGCTTGACCTGGTATATCGAGAACCCGGCGCGGTTTCGCAGCGAGCGCTTTGCTATCGAAGCGCTCGCACGCGATGCTGACTGGCTGAATCCGGGCTCTTGGACGATTGACAGCGCCGTCCGCGCGGTGTTCGAGGCGGAAATCGTGGTGGGAGGCCAGCGTTTTCCGATCAGCTTGCGCTATCCTGCGCATTTTCCACATTCCCCGCCGCTGGTGCTGCCGCGCGGCGACCAAAGCCGCTGGTCGCATCATCAATACGGCGCGGGCGGCGAACTGTGCCTTGAATACGGTCCCGACAACTGGCATCCCGATCTCACCGGGGCCGACATGCTGGCGAGTGCGGAACGACTGCTCGACGGAGAGCGACCGCAGGATGGTAGTGAGGGTATCGTCGCCTCGCGCCACGCCACCACAACGGGACAAAATCTGAGCGGCGACCGCTTGCGCTTTGTCACGACAAGGTTCACGGCCGCTGCATTTGCCGATTTGCCGCCCGGTCAATGGCGCAAAGGCATGATGTTGATGCGGCTCGTCGGCAGTCCGCGATCGCACGCTCTCTATATGATCAAGACGCTCGACGCGGCCAACGGCGACGCAGAACGCGATCCCGATGTTGCGCTGACGTTGGACGATGATGGCTTTGTACTGCCGCTGGCGCTGGTCCGCTTGCTGGCAGAACCGAAATGGCCGCCAAAAGGAACGCGCTCGGCGTTCCTCGAAGGTTTGGCCTTGCACGGGATCGTTCTCTCTGACGATATCCGCTATGCCGTGGTGACGCGGAACAATACCTTGCGCGCCTATTGGTTGAAGACCGAAGCCGACGAGATTTCGTCCATCGCGGTGGTGCCGGCAGAAGCGCAGGCGCAGCGTCTCGACGCCGACCACGCAGTTCTCGCCGAACGGCGTGTCGGAATCGTTGGTTGCGGGTCGTTGGGCAGCAAGATAGCGGCCATGCTCGCGCGCGCCGGTGTGGGCAAGTTTCTGCTCATCGACGACGATCTCATGGCACGTGGCAATCTGGTGCGTCACGATCTCGATAGCCGCGACGTCGGCCTGCACAAGGCGGCCGGCGTTGCGCGCCGTCTCCAGCTCATCAATCCGGCGATCGATTGCGACGTGCGCGAGTACCGCCTTGGCGGACAGCAATCGAGCGGCAGTCTGGAAGGCCTCTTACTGAGTCTGGCGCAATGCGATGTGCTGATCGATGCGTCCGCCGATCCAAAGGTGTTTAATTACATGGCGTCGGCAGTTGCTATCGGCAGCAAGCCGCTGGTGTGGGCGGAAGTGTTCGGGGGCGGCTTTGGCGGATTGATCGCACGCCATCGTCCGGGTCGCGAGCCCATTCCGGCCGCCATGCGCGGCATGATCGAAACGTGGTGCGCGGCGCAAGGAAAGCCGATCCCGCGCACGGCTCCGGGTTACGAACAGCAGCGCGACGACACTCCGCTCATTGCCGATGATGCCGACGTCACGGCCATCGCGGCACCGGGAGCACGTCTCGCCATCGACACCCTGATCGGACGAGAGCCGTCGTGGTTTCCGCTGTCGGTTTATCTGATCGGATTGCGCGCGGAATGGATATTCGAGGCGCCGTTCGAGACCCGGCCGATTGACGTCGGATCGCCGCTCCCGGCCGCGCCCGAAGAAGACTTCGGTGAGGACGCTAAGGCCGAAGAGTGCGCCCAGTTGCGGTCGATGCTCGAGAATTTTGTCCGTGCAGCTGCTGCTTCCGACACGGCTTCTTAAGCGGCTGAAGCGCCGGCTCAAAAAAGCGGGACGCCGTGAGATTGGCGGGATCCTGATGGGCGAACATGTCGAGGGCGAAAACTTCCGGCTATTGGACTTCACCGCGCAGATGTCGGGCGGCACGCAAGTCTGCTTCATCCGCCGACCGGAAGAGCACCGCGCGGAGCTTGCTGAGTTTTTCGCCAAGACCGGAAAGGATTTTGCGCGCTATAATTATCTGGGTGAGTGGCATTCCCATCCGAGCTTTGCGCCCGTCCCCAGCCCCACCGATAGTGAGACCATGCAAGAGATTGCGGGCGACCCCGCGGTCGGTGCGAACTTTGTCGTGCTGCTGGTCGTTAGGCTGGAGGGCAAGAATAATCTCGCGCTGTCTGCGAGCCTTTATCGCAAAGACTTTGCGCCCGTTGATATGCCGGTTACCGTCGAAGCGGAAACGCCGAAAGGATTCAGGACTTGGTTTTCGGCGCTGCATCGTCGATGAAGAGGCGCACGCCGAGCTTCTCCACGATCTTGCGGATTTCGTCGCACACCGGCGCGAGCCGCGCGGTCAAGGTTGTGGCATCGCCGTCGTCATAGGGAAGCAAGGTCAAACCCTGGAGGTCCGACGGCAATTTGAGATCCTTGATGCGCGGATGGACCAGAAGCGCGCGCGCTCGAGTCAACTGCCCCATGAAGAGACCGAGCTCGAAGAGGACGTTGTCGCGCAAGGTGGGCTGGCGGCCCCCGCGCGATTCTATGATGTCGTCAGCTTGGGCAATGGCGATGGCGAAATCAGATTCCGCCACCGCCTGCTCCAGCGCTTCGAGAGTGTAGCCGCCGGCGAAGAAGACGCCGTCCTTCCATACTCGGCTGAACACCACCGGATCGAGTTGGGTGCGGATGTTCTCCGCCAGCGCGATGGCTTCGGTGGAAGAAATGACGAAAAGCTTGGGCGCGGCATTCGGTTTGGGAATGTGGCGGTTGCGGTCGTAGAGCCTCCTCGCGATCGTTTGCGCCACGGGTTTCCAGATGCGCGGATGGCTCTCGCCGATTTCATGAAAGACCGGGCCGTCTAGCTTCAGCGTGACGACGGTTTGCAGCGCGACGACAGTGGCTGAGCGCGTCTCTTCCGGATTGATGGCAGCCATCTCGCCGACATGATCGCCAGCGCGCCGGGTCGCGATCTGGTTGCCGTTGACGACGATGGCGACCGACCCGGCCAGGAGCAGGAAGACGTCGGTGCTTTCCTGACCTTGCTCGATCAGTTTGTCGGCCTTGGCGAATTCGACGAGCGTGCCTTTGCCGGCGAGCGCTTCGGCGAATGCGCGATCGTGGCCGACGAAGTCCTGTTTCATCAGCGTGTCGATCAGCAGGCCGCAACCTGCACCTTGAAACCGCTCTTTCATCCGGTGCTCCCGATTTGGGGCTATGATATCGCACTTGCATTCAAAAGCGGCTCTCTTTTTCTCTAGGCGTCGCTGGGGACCGCGACTGTTCGCTGCGAAATGCGCCTTGCAAAGCGTAGCGTGCTCTCATCGATCGCGCAGACCAGACGCAGGCACGAGAGCCGATTGCAAGTGGGTGTCCCTGTCGACAGAAACTGTTCAACACAAGGTGGACCTCTTAAAAACCGCCGTGTGAAAGGACCACTTTTTGTCCGCTTTGGGTCAAAAATCGGACCTTCAATTTTCTGCGAAACGTGATCCGAATCCGATCAAGTTTGCACGATCTTCGTCAGAAGATTGCTCACATTCCGCTGGACTGCCGCCGCACAGGAAGCATGGATGGGCCAGCAAAAGATTGAATTCCATTGGGCGGCCGCACAGCAAATCTGGGGCAATTGTGGGGTCGCCGCCCCAATTCCGGCCTCCCATGCCTCGCGCGCACCGTGCGTCGAGGCTCGTCGCAGTGACAGCGCTGATGCTGTCGCAAATCGACGGAGAATGTCATGAGCAAATCAAACCAGCAGGCGAAGCCGATTGGCGCCGCGCCGAAGGCAAGCGCAACGACTAAGCGTGCATCAAGCACCGCAACAAAAACAAAGAAAGCACGAGCAGCTGCACCAACTTCACAGACCGCTGCGACGAGCGCGACGTCAAACCGAATTGTGCGAACGAACAAATCGAGGTCCGCAAGAACCAAGGCTGTGCCTCAGGTGCGCGATACGAGCAAGCTCGCAACGGTCATCGCGATGCTACGCCGCAAGGAGGGCGCAACGATTGAGCAGTTGGTGAAGGCGACCGATTGGCAAGCGCATTCCGTGCGTGGGGCGATCTCGGGAGCTATCAAGAAGAAACTCAGCCTCAACGTCACATCGATCAAGACCGACGACAGCCGCGTGTATCAAATCGCGGGGTGAGTTGGTGGCGCGCAACAAACCCGGACCGGCGACCTCAACGGGTCGCCGGTCCAAGCGTGTCCACAACGCGCAATCCGATTCTGCAATTCAGGATTCGGTCGGACGTGACATTGCGGCCCTGGAGCTCAAAGGCGTCGATGCGCTTCGCGTCGATTGGTCCAAGCGCTTTCGGCGACCGGCACCGCCAATCCAATCATCCGATACACTACGTCACTTGTTCGCCTGGCGGCTGCAGGCCGAAGCGTTCGGCGATCTTGATGCCGAGACCAAATCTGCATTGAAACGTGCCCAATCTGCCATCGCCAAGGGTATGCCGGTGACCCCCAATGCCTCCAATTCACTGCAGACCGGAACGGTGTTGGTTCGCGAGTGGCGCGGGGTCACTCACCGTGTTCTCGTCGTTGATGACGGGTTCGAACATGAGGGCAAGCGGTACACCAGCTTGACCGAGGCCGCGCGCGCGATCAGCGGCACACATTGGTCGGGCCCACGCTTCTTCGGAATCGAGGCCAACCCGAAGCGCAATTCTTCAGCTGAGTTCTCGGGAAAGGCCAAGCCATGACCAGGCACGCGATTCGCTGTGCGATCTATACCCGCAAGTCGACCGAAGAGGGTCTCGATCAAGCCTTCAACTCATTGGACGCCCAGCGCGAGGCCTGCCAGGCCTATGTGCTCAGCCAAGCCGGAGAGGGATGGATGGCTGTTCGCGATCACTTCGATGACGGAGGGTTCTCGGGCGGCAACATGGAGCGGCCAGCGCTCCAGAAACTGATGGCAGACATCGACCGAGGGCTGATCGATGTCGTGGTGGTCTACAAGATCGACCGGCTGACCCGCTCGCTTGCCGACTTTGCCAAGATCGTGGAGCGCCTTGAGAAACGCAACGCGTCGTTTGTTTCGGTCACCCAAGCGTTCAACACAACCACGTCGATGGGGCGTCTTACACTGAACGTTCTTTTGAGCTTCGCCCAGTTCGAGCGTGAGGTCACAGCCGAACGCATCCGCGACAAGTTCAGTGCCTCACGCCGCAAGGGCATTTTCATGGGCGGCTGTCCTCCCCTCGGCTACGACGCGCGAGACCGGAAACTCGTGATCAACCAGACCGAAGCGGAGACGGTCCGGTTCATCTTCAAGCGCTATCTCGAATTGGGATCGGTCGCGGCGCTCCGCGCCGAACTGGACGCCAAGAACACCACGACAAAGGCCTGGGTCTCGACACGTGGCAAGGCAATGGGTGGCGGGCGCTGGTACATTGGACCGCTGCGCCACATCCTGCATAACCGAGTCTATATCGGCGCCGCGGTACACAAGGGCACGGCTTACCCCGGTGAGCACGAAGCCATCACTACAAAAGACCTGTTCGACGCGGTCCAGACCAAGCTAGAGAACAACCGGTCTTCGCACCATCGCAAGCGGACCGCTGGGCGAATGGGCCTTTTGACCGGTCTTCTGTTCGATGCCCGCGGCAATGCCATGAGCCCGAGCAAGAGCCGCAGACCCGACGGGCGCACCTATCTCTATTATGTGAGTCAGGCACGCATTCAACGCCGTGAACCGGACGCGATGCGCCCGACACCGGCGCCTGCGATCGAAGGAATCGTGCGGGACCGCGTGAGTTGCATCGCGCGCCTCGAAGAGGGCCGCGATGGGGAAATATCCAACCTATCTGCAAGGTCCGGGGCCAAACCCGAATCAACTTGGTCGCGCGAACTGGTGCGCGAGCTAGTCACTCGAGTAGAAATTGGCGCGGACTATGTCGCAATCAACTTCAAGCCGCAGGTCGTGGCGGAACGGCTTGGCGTCCGGCCAAAACGTGTCGTTGATGTTCTAAAGACGCGACTTCCGGAGGGTGACCGACTCGAAGAAATCGGCGGCGACCTCACGCTGACGATTCCTATCCGCATTCCGCTTCGCGGCGGCGCGAAGCGTGTCGAGGGTTGGGATCAATCGAACTGGGCGACTCCAACCGAACGCCATGATGCGTCATTGATCACCGCGCTCGCGCACGCCCACGAATGGCGTGAATGGATCGAAGTCGGAGAAATTCTGACGCTTGAAGACCTCGCCGCTCGCACAAAACGCGATCGCAGTTACGTGCGCCGTGTGCTGAAGCTCGCCTTCCTTGCACCCGACATTCAGCGCGCAATCCTGACGGGTCGTCAGCCCAAGGCGCTCACCCTCGCCGCACTTGGCGACACCGATCTGCGGTTTGCCTGGAGTGAACAACGCACTCTGCTCTCAATCGCGGCCACCTGACTCCACTTTCGGGGAAAGTGGAGTGTGATCAAATGCGCGCAGAGACTGGGGGTGGAATTCGCCTCTTTCTCGTCGAGCTGAGCGCGAACCTGATGCGAGTGGACCCCACTTTATGTCGCGCAAACGGCCACACGCCGGGCGTTCCGCGAGGGCGCGCAGATGTGAGCAAAGTCCGCAGAAATGAGTGGCGCACCCGGAGAGATTCGAACTCCCGACCCCCAGATTCGTAGTCTGGTGCTCTATCCAGCTGAGCTACGGGTGCGCGCGAGGGCTGCGGAAACTAGTG
>Ga0302326_10007726_pt1 | contig 23838 bp, 17 predicted proteins | sample Palsa_T0_3_FD_202264 | JGI IMG/M metagenome (GOLD analysis project Ga0302326, IMG submission 202264) | Peat permafrost microbial communities from Stordalen Mire near Abisko, Sweden - Palsa_T0_3 | ecosystem: Environmental > Terrestrial > Soil > Palsa > Peat permafrost | place: Sweden: Abisko... | reverse complement strand
GAGTACCTTGCAGAGTTACCCTCGTAGCCGACACCGTACATGTCGCCGTTTGCCCTTGACCGTGTAGCGTCCCTGACATTCTGACGGGTTCGCGCGTGTATGTCATGATTTCGCCTTTTCAAATTCAGGAACGGAGGCTATGGGCATCGCCTCGAGAAGAGAATCGCTGACTAGCAGGCGCTTAGTCGTCGGTGAGTACTCTATGGCGGACAGCTTGATACATTGCAGCACAAAGACGACAACTCCGGAGGTCAATCCTATACACATAAGTCTAGGTGTTTGGCGCGGAGATTCTGGCCCGGTTTCGGCACCACGCTAGCAATCCGCCGCAGTTAGTTGCATGCGCAACCGCCCGCTCAGAGTATCAGCTCCGCTGTGCCCTTAAAGAATATGGTTCAGCCATTTCCGTTGCTGCTGAGCTACGTTCTATGGGAACTCTTAGCGGTTACGTTAACCTGTCATTTGCCGGGTCGCGTTTTGCTCATGTCGAGCCGACGTCCTCATGCGAGTGTGAATTGCGATAAAGCTCAAAACTTGGCACTGAGCCCCACGGGATGGCACGATTAACCTCTGTGACCTAACCGCCATCGCGCAGGCTCAGTTCGGTTTGAGCAGCTTAGTCAACTGATCCGGCGGAACGGGACGGCTGAAAAAGTTCCCCAGTGCTTCGTCACATTCGTTTGCCCACAGAAACTCCAGATCTTCAGTCGTTTCAACCCCATGAGCAATAACCCGGAGATGAAGGCTCCGAGCCATATCGATGAATGTCTCGACGGCGGCTGTTCCCCCGGGAACGGTACTGATCTGGCGGACGAACGATCGGTCGATCTTGATGGCATTGACCGGTAATTTCTGCATGCTGCTCAAGCTGGAGTTGCCCGTACCGAAATTATCGACCGACACATGCACGCCCCTATCCCGGAGAGTCTTGAGGACAAAAGCTGTGCGCTCGGGATGGTGCATCAGAACACTCTCGTTTACGTCGAGCTCCAGGAAGGACGGATCCAGTCCAGTCCTGTTGAGGGTTGCGAATAGCCCATCGAGAAACTTCTCGCTCTGAAACTGCCTTCCAGAGACGTTGACAGCAATCGTCTTTGCGGGCAAACCCGCATCTGCCCAAGCTCGGGCTTGCGAGCATGCTTCATCGAAGACCCAGGCGCCGATGGGTAGAATCAGGCCAGATTTTTCTGCAATGGGAATGAACTTCCCCGGGGGTATTGTTCCGCACGTGGGATGATTCCAGCGCGACAGGGCCTCAGCCCCGGTAATGGCTCCCGTCTTCAGATTTACTTTGGGTTGGTAGTGCAACGTCAATTCGTTCCGCTCCAAGGCAAGCCGCAGACTCTCCTCGGTGGGTTCGTGCTCATCGACGGGGACATCCATGTCCCGCGTGAAGAACTGATAGCTCGGGGGCCCATTCTTTTTGGCCAGGTACATCGCCGAGTCCGCATTCTTAATGAGCGTCTCCGCATACAGGCCGTCGTCGGGGAAGACACTTATGCCTACGCTTGCGGTGACGTGAAGATCGGGGTGGTCTGCGAGGTGAACCTCCGACACGGCCTGTAATACTCTTCTAGCCGTAGAGGCGGCATCTCCCGGTTTTTGCACGTCCTGCAACAGCATGACGAATTCATCGCCTCCCTGCCTGCTTACCGTGTCTGGTGCGCGCACACAATGCAGCAGGCGCTTCGCGACAGATTTGAGAAACTCGTCGCCGGCCGCATGTCCCATGGAATCGTTGACGTGTTTGAAGCCATCCAAGTCCAGAAACAGCACGGCGGCCCGCCCCCCGTGTCTTCGAGCAAGTGAGATCGCTTGGCCAACCCGGTCATAAAAGAGCAATCGATTGGGCAAACCGGTGAGAGAATCATGTTCGGCCAAATGAGTCATTTGTTCCGATTGCGCCCGCGCCACGCTTACGTCGCGAAAGACGATCACCGCTCCAGTGACCTTTCCTTCGCTGTCGTGGATAGGGGCAACTGAGTCCTCGATGAAGACTTCGTGACCGTCACGGTGGATAAGTACACAATTCAACGGCAGTTTCCCCGTCAGATTTTCAGATGCCGCCTTTGCCATCGGATCCAGGATTGTCTTGTGCGTGGTGGCGTCCACGATCCGGAAGATTTCGGTCAGATGCCGGCCGACGACCTCTTTCAGCGGCCAGCCCACCATGTTGCCGGCGACGGGATTGAAGAAGGTGATGTTTCCCGACATGTCGGTGCAGATGAGTGCGTCTGCGATGGAGTTGAGCGTAGCCTGGGCGCGATCTTTTTCATTGGTCAGGATATCTTCATTCGTCGCGCGCTCAATGGCATTGCCGAGAGCTCGCATGAGTTTGTTCGGCTCGATCTGGCCTTTGATGAGATAGTCTTGCGCGCCGTTATGAATGGCTTGAATTGCCGTCTGCTCGTCGTCCAGGCTTGACAACAGCACAATGGAGGCGCGGGGCGCGACTGCGCGCGCTCGTCTGACCGCCTCCAGTCCTTCTGGATCGGTCAAGCCCAGGTCAAGCAAGACAATATCAGTTGGGTGCCCAACAAGATACATCTCGGCATCTGCCAAAGATTCGACATGGGTTAGCCGGAAGGAGTGTGCTCCCTGATCGTCGAACATTGCGCGGATTATGTGGGTTTGTTCGGAGTCATTCTCGATCAGAAGAACGGTCTTGTCTGGGCTTTTCCCCATCTGCTTTACCTCGGCCCGAGCAACCTAGAACCACATTTTCTACAAGTCGTCAGTTCGGAGAGCCTTTCAAGACTAAATTCACCGAAGAATCTCAAAATCTACAAGTTACTTCTGTTCTCTTTTGCACACCTCAAGAAGCAAAAGTCTGGCAGGTGCGATTCATCGCAAAAAGACTGTCAACTCAACTTCCTGATTCGGCAGCAGATGGCGAGCTTGGCGAGCATAAATTTAACTCCACGGTCTGCGACCCGGCATGTGAACTAATTTGATTCCTGGTCCCTGGCATCAAAGTTCCTGTAAGCGCCTGAGCCGTTCTTAATTTGGCGACAAGGCTGAAAGCCAGGTTATACACCGGGCAGCGCATTCTCGAGCTCGAAGACAAACTGGTTGTTGCAAGGGAGGAGATGCGCTTCAAGGCAACCCACGATTCGTTAACATCCCTTTGGGATCGAGGCAGCATCTTCGCCTTGTTGAAGAGGGAGCTGAGCAGGTCGTCGCGGGAAGAGACTCCTGTATCTGTGATGATCTGCGACATCGACCGCTTCAAATAGATCAATTTCAAACAGATTAATGATATCCACGGGTATCGGAATCGTTCCCGCGCCTGATTCGGAGCGGTTGGATAGTTGAGTGATGAGATTGACTCGCATACGCGAATCCTGACACTTGACTACCGAACCCTCAATGACATAGATGAGTCATCAGGGGCAGACCAGATGGGGAGACCGACGCTCTAGGGTCCGATTGCACATTACACCTGAATTATCGGCCAACCGAAGATAACGAAAGAGCCGAAGTATGCACTTTACGCAAGGGGCAGTGTCTTGAGATTCGCTTTGCTGGCGTGCAGTGTTCAAAATTGAACATCGTCACTGGCCGATTAGAGGTAAAAGACTGGCATGGCCGGCTTTGATCCCTCGCTGGAATCCGACTGTCCGATTTGCGGAGCGCCGTCTAAAGAAATGTGCATCACAATGAACGGAAATTTCCGTTCAGCATCTCACGTTGAGCGCACTTGGTTCGCTAAAGATCACCAACCGAATTGGTCAATCACAATGGCGTCCCTCACTAAGCAGCCGCCTGATCAAGGCCAAGCGGACCCAATGAACGCACGAAAGGCCCTCGTTTCCGAGAGGCCCTGTGTCAGAAGGACAGCCACATCTTGCAGTTCGCGCTCGAACTACCAGAGAAGCAGGAGAAGCAAAAGCTAGCCTAATCCTAAACCTGAAAGGTGGGTTCATGACATACACGCGCGAACCCGTCAGAATGTCAGGGACGCTACACGGTCAAGGGCAAACGGCGACATGTACGGTGTCGGCTACGAGGGTAACTCTGCAAGGTACTCGACTCAGTCAGGATTGTCAGTATGCAATTGACTGGGTTTCCCAGCCTCTGCCGGAGGGCGACTACAAATTGGCGCTTGAAGGCGAAGGCAGGACTGTCGACATGCGCCTCTCCGAGGGCGGATGGCGTGTGACCGTGCTGCGTTTAGGGCAGTCAATTAACTGGGAGCCGCAGTACGGGCCGCAATCGTACAAGAGTCCAGAGAGGCCGAAGCAGTCAAAGCCTCAGAAATTCGGACGTCCGAGACTGACGAAAGCTTTGGCGATGGGAAGCATTGTGCGAGTCTGGTTCAGCTCGGAAGACCGCGAGCGTATTGAGGCTGCAGCGAAGGCCAGTAGCAAGACCATATCGGAGTGGATTCGGAGCACGTTGCTTGCCACGGTAGGGTCGGCGTTTAATTGCAATCTAGATTCGGGGCCCGAACTCGCCAGCGAAGCGCATCCAGTGCGATATGAAGACGGTGAGCAGCTTGCCTGATCCTGAGCGGTCTCTACAAGCTATGTGGAACAGCACAACCTCACCATGCGCATGTCAATGCGTGGTTTACTCGGCTGACAAATGCTTTCTCGAAGACGATTGAAATCGACGCGGCTGCTGTGTCGCTCTATTTCGCCTTTTACAATTTGTGCCGGGTCACTCCACCTAGCGAGTAACGCCAGCAATGGAGGCTGGCATTGCCGATCATGTTTGGAGTGTTGAGGAATTGATAGCTCTCTTGCCAGAGGTCCAGCCGAAGAAGCGCGGACCTTATAAGAAAACAGACGCGGCTTAACAGTGAGTGACGTTTCATTTTGGGAACGCTCTGCCAAATCTCTTGACGCGAGAAACCGGAACGGGTGTATGCTTCTGGCAACGGCTAGACCTCCCTCCAAATCATAAACCGCGTAAGTCTCCCCTCCTTTCAAATATCTCTTGGTATCAAGTCAACTGACACGGGCCTAGCAGAAAAACCGGGAGGAATCCCGGCCTTTCGTGCCATTCCCGCCACGCACAAGCGAAAACGCTGGACAAGCGGACGAAATCGGGTGCAAAATACGCGTTAATGTGAGCCGTAGCAAACTTTTCCCACTCTGCGTTGTTTATCGAGCGCACCCGCGCCGATTTGAGGGTTAGAACATTTAAGCGAACGGAAAGCCTTTGGACGGGTGCGCCCCTGTGTACGCGGGGTGGGCCAATGGAATCGGTGGTACGTAGGCTGCGAATGCAGGCCTGTAAGGCGCGGATCGCTCTCAGCAGAATTACCCTCGACAGACTCGAATGCCAGTTCGAGAATAAATCCCTCACAACCGAAGAGCGCGAATCGATCCGGCGCGAATGGGATAAGGCCATGCGCGAGAGTGACGACGCGCAGTTCATGCTGGCGTTGCTGGAATACAAGGAGAGTAATGGTTGGCCAGGACGATGAGGGGAGAGGACGAGAGCTAGAAGGACGTTTCCACAGAGGCGTGGTCAGTCAGCGATATTATTATCGTTGATCCATAGGGAAAGACTGCTGCGAAGACGCGAAGAAGCTAGATCCAGACCGTCGATTTCCAATCGGAATCCGCAGTCTTCAATAAAACGCCTGATTCCGGTCGGATTGTCGCAAAACCGGACATTACCCCATTTTCGAGTTCTATCCGGATAGCCCGGTTATCCGGCTACGTTCGAGACTACTTTGATTTGTTCGAGGATGCACCCGGGCGTGGAACGCGCGATCTCCCACTCCTCGTCGTTCATGTCGGGCGATACGTCCGCAAACAATGGAGTGCTCAGCTAGCGCTCGCCGGTATCTGGCAACATGCAGAGAATGGTCGCTCCTTTGTGTGCCTGCGCCGCCACCTGCAGCGCCCCCGCGAACGTCCCCCCTGACGTAATGCCGACAAAGATGCCTTCCTTCTTCGCCAGTTCCTTGGCCTGCCCGATCTTTTGTACCAGCGAGATGGTTAGTGTAGCGCGGAAGGTGAGTTAGTTAACTCGCCGCCGCAGTCGGGTGCGTGGAAAAGTGGGAAGCGTTGTTTTCTGCACAGGTTTGAATATCTATTCAGGATCTGGAGTTCTGGACGGGAACGCCCCGGACAGCTCACGATCTATCCTCCTCCATCGCGGAGCTTCGTAGCTGTTGCTGAGATGGCCAGAGATGTAGCGCGCGCTCGGGCTGATGACAGCTCCGCACCGAACTCAGCTGATTTCTTGTATTCGGCTTGTTGTAATGATTCGGAGCTATCACAATCGCTGAAAGAATCTGGCCTTAAGTTTACCAAGCTTCAAGAAGCTGTAATGGGCGCTGACCCTATGATCTGAGCCGTGCCCCACATCTCGATTCTGGGATGCGGGATACTACTGCCTTCCTATTGCCCGATTCGGGCGGATTTCCAAAGGCAGATCGTGCGCCAGGGAGTGGAGATCGACTGGCCATTTGCATTGATGGCTGGATCATACTTCAGCCATGCCGACATCGACCTAAAGTACTACTCTGGCAAGTCGCAGGCCTGCGAAGTCCGAAACAGCGAGAAGAAAAGAAGCCCCTCCACTTGGGAGGGGCGTAAGGAGATAGAAATATGCGTAAGTAGTTGCGCATGACGTCTCAGCATTGGATGATGCGCTTGCGCAGACGTTGGCAGATCGGCAATCGAATGTGATTTAAGTCACACATTGTGCCGGGAAGCACTAATTGTGCACCCCAGTTCCCGATCTTTAGGTCGTCTTCTTTGCTGCCTTGAATTTCGCCCATCTTTTCTTTTGAGGGTTAGCGATTGCCTTGCGGGCTTTGGCGCTCAGTGTCCGACGCTTTTCAACCGTCTTAGGTGACGCAGTGGCTTCCGTCGCTCCATCGATTCTCGACAGAAGTAAACGAGCTTTCTGTAAGGATTCAAGTTCGGCATCGATTGCGGCAAGAATTGAAGCGCGTGGCATTCAGTTCACCTTTCAGGAAAATAATACAGGAGTGCTCATATTGACCACCAGCAGTCACAACGATAATACGAATTAAAGGTGGGCGTCAGCGAGCCGGAGTAGACCAGCGATTCGCACTCGGAGTCCCGTAAGCCGGTTGGCTCCGAGTCTCCGGTGAGCTGTGCGGGATGCGGATCGCAGTCTACCTGCAAACCTGTCCGCGTCCGCGTAGACCAGCGTTTTGACCGCGCATCTTTTAAGAAAAGGGCAACGGCGAACCTTGTCCTTCTGACATGTCGACTTCCAAAGCTTCCACCGAACGCAAGCCCTATGCTCGTTAAGGCTGGCGCCTAGAGAATTCGAAGAGGGACTATTTCACAAGATCGCGTCCAAATCAGAGTACTTGAAGCCCTTTTCAACCAATCTCTGAGATGCTCGCCGGATTGCGCTAGTTCATCATCATGTAACGCGCCAAGCCTATTCCGCGCCTGCTCGAGTCGAATCAGGAAGCATGCGTATCGACCAGAATGTATCCGCAAAGCTTCGACTCATTGGAGCTTTACCGCGCGGAGGGCGATGCGGCCTATTTCTTGTCGCCAGCCGAGATCGTGATCCACGGGTGGGACGTTATGTCTTTGAGGATGGGCTTGAGATAACTGTACTCGGGATGCTCAGCGAGGAATGGCGCGGCGAGAAAGTTGCCGCCGCACGGAGGGCCGGCGTTGGCGATGAGGGTCATCTTCGCCACAAGATCGGAATCAGCAACCTTGCCGGTGACCGAGCCGCCGGGATAGTATGGCCCCCAATCCCACTCGGGCACACCATCCGCCGACTTTTCGACGTGACCGCACAGCGAGCGATTGTCGGCCTGCACCTTGCCGGTGTAGCTGTCGTATTGGTCTGCCAGGAACTTCTCGGCCAACCCGATGTCGATGCGGCCCTTGGTTTCGGCCATCTTCTTCTCCCAGGTGACGCGACGCGCATTCTCAGAGAGCGAGAGATTGTTGGGATCGAACTTGGGAGCTTCGGTCTTGATGAGCTGGGGGTCGCGGGGGAAGTTGGAGCTAATGAAATAGCCGTCCTTTGAACGCCACAGGGGCGTATTCTTTAAGCCCAGCTCTAGGTAGGCGATTTCGCCGGTTTTGCGGTCGCCGATCAGCCAGTCGTTGGCGTAGCCGCCGTTGTTGCCCTCCTTCATGATGCTGACGTACTCGTCAACGGAACTGGCATATTGCATGGCCTTGCGGGCGCGGACAAACTCGGACTTGCCGGAGGGATCGAAGCCTTCGAACTGCGTGATGCCCGTCTCGGTGGTCATTATGCCGGAATCGTTGAAACCGAAGTCGTCCGCGCTGTTGATGACTCCGGGCTCGCCGTCCATAAGGATACGATGGCCGTGCTCGGGCTTTATGTCGAAGATCACCGTCCACCGCGCGCCCTCGGCGTAGTCCGACCAGTTAGTGTGGGCGATGACGATCTTGCCATCCTTGGTGTAACTGCCAGTAGCTATGAACGCCGAGCAGCGGCCTTTTGGAAGAATCTTGGGTGCGTTCATGGCGAGCTCTCGCTTATTGAGCCAAGGGACGTAATACTCGGTCAGGTCGACACTACCATTGAGGGCGACAATGTCCCACACGTCGAGTTTGCTTCCGCGCGATTGCGCGCCCCTGGCGATGCCCTCGAGCTCCTGCTGATACTCGGCGTCGATGTGCGGCCAGAGGATCTTGCGGCCGGCCTCGCGGTAGAAGGCCCAGGCGCGCTTGGTGGAATAAAGGCTCTCAACCTGGGTCACGTGGACAAGGTCTTCGATTTCAGCCTTGAGGAGCTGGCCGTGCTGGAAGCCGATTTGCGCCGGGTCGCCCTCAAGATGCACGAAGGTCCAGCCGGCGGTTTCAAACCGGTAGCCGGGCCCAGAAGCTGAAGGCAACTCGGCTTTGTCGCCTTTCACCGCTTCTGCGGCGGCTGGCAAAGCGAGGACGGCGGAGAGGAGAACCGGAAGAAGAAAAGCGGCGTAGATGCGGGGCGCGGTGGCCATCAGGAAATTTCCTCCGTGAGTGTCTGAAGATCGCACGCAGAAGCGGAGCGAACCTTTAGTTTTGTAAGAGCGATATTATGTCACTATTCGAACATCATGCACGGCGTACAAAAGAGGGATGGATGTCACCATCCCTCTCTCCAGCAGCCACTCCTAAACGGTTAGAAGTTAGCCTTGAGTGAGAACTGGCCGAATCGACGCTCATCATTCGCTCCGCCGTTGACCCCGATACCCCCCTTGGAACCATAAACAGGGATCGGAACTCCGTCACCGGTATCACCGACGTCGAAGTAGCTCTCCTGCAGGTACAAGTTGTGGTGGTTAAGAATATCGAAGCCTTCCGCACGAAACTCCAGATTGATTTGGTCGTGGATGGGAATGATCTTACCGACCCCTGCGTTAAAGGTCCACTGTCCAGGGCCTCTAAATGAGTTGCGCGATATCATATCTGCCGGGTATGGACCCCAATTGGAGGCGCCCAGCAAATTAGGGTTTGAGAAAGAAACGGCGGCCGGCAGGTTGCCAACCGTATAGAAGTTCTGCCCTCCACCATTCGCACCGCGCCGCAGCGATTTGAAGATGTGTTGCGGCACCGTGCCCGATGCGGGAGTGTAGCGTGGAATGTTGTAGCCATTGATATCGTTCGTACTGTCCCAGTAGGTGAAGGGGGAACCGGTATGCGCTTGGTAAATGCCCACGATCTGCCATCCGCCAACCGCCTGCTTAAACGTGCTTCCTTTCCCGTACCACGGACTGTCGTAGATCGGCCCGGTCACGAAGCGGTGCCTGATATCCATGTCGCCGTCGCCGTGATCCAGCGCTGGATCGAATGGGTCGGTATAGCCCTCAAGGAATGCGTTCGTCTCAGATTCGGTTGTGCTTAAGTCATCCAACTGGTGAGCCAGCGTGTAGTTGGCGACTAGGCTCAAGCCGGTGCGATGAAGATTTGTGGTTTGGAACTGGATGTTCATCGATTCGTAATATGAGTCTCCGCCCGAACCGCGATAGTTGATGCTGGCGTACTGCGGGTTAAGCCGAGTTAGGGCTTGGTTGCCGTAAGCATCTTGCGTGGGATCGCCTTCGAAGACATTCCCGCTTCCCACTGAATTAATGTTGTTGATGTCATACAAGTGAAGGCCGCGGGCGCCTGCATATTGCAGGGAAACTACAGTGGTTGGCGTTAGTTGTTGTTCCACCGCGGCGCTCCAGAACTGCGTCTGCGCCGTGCGGATATTTTGTTTCACAGCGCTCAGAGCAGTTGGTGGCAGAGGAACAGAACCAGAACTACCACCAAGAGGGCCGGCATTCGAACTGGTTAGAGGCGTATTGAAGATATCGATGACCGCGTAGTTAGGCGGATTTTGCGCGACGCTCAAGGTGACGAGGCCGAAGTTTCGCTCGTAGCTGATGCCGTATCCTCCGCGCAACGAAGTTCGGCCATTACCAAATAGGTCATAGGCGAAGCCGACGCGGGGCGAAGCCGTACCGTACTGCGGCTTCCAGAGTTCCCCGATCGGGCTTTTCGGGGTGGTGTAGACCTGGCCGTTGCGAATTTGTGTCGGAAATGTACTTCCGGTTCCGAGATAGAAATTCGAATCCAGATTGTGGTGGTTGTTGTGCTGCACTCCGTAATACTCGTAACGGAGGCCGAAGTTAACAGTGAACTTCGGGGTCACCCGAAATGTGTCTTGTCCGTAAACTGCCCAATCGTGGAAGCGGTCGCTCCGGGCAAAGGAAGGTGAGGTCGCAGGCAATGTGACGGAGCAGGCAGCAGTCTGCGTCAGCGCCCCTGTGTATGGATCTTGTAAACACGGGAGCGCGCCGTTCGGATTCACCGCAGCCTCGAATTGATACAGGGTCCCACTCTGGAAAGCCTGCAGCCCGTCTTTCGAAGTAAGGCCAAACTGATCTTGTGCTTGCGCATAAGCACCGGCAGCTTGGTTCTCCTGGATGTAGAGGGTCTGTGCCCCAAACTGCATGAAGTGTTTGCCTTTGTTGAAATTCAGGTCCTGGTCCCACTGAATCGTATTTTGTGGACCTCCAGTAGGAAGACCACAACATTGTTCGTCGATCGGGTTGATATCGTAAAAGCCGGGCAAGGTGATGAAAGTACCAGTGCCAGGGATTTCGGTGTTGGTTGCGACAAACAAGGTTGGTACGTTCTGCAATGCGGCGTCGTAGCTCAGGGAAGTACTCAATCGGCTAAAGCTCAACTTTGTAGAGGTCAGCAGACTGGGACTGAAGATGTGATTCACGCTCAAAAGATAGGCCTGATCGTTGAGCGTCTGGCCAACGTTGAACTGCGAGTAAGGCGAGGCAAAAACGCCTCCGCTCTCGTCGACCTCTTTGTAGTCCACATAGCGAAAGTAGGCTTTTGTCTTCTCGTTAAAGTCGTAGTCCGCGCGCCCCGTAATGTTATAGGTGTTCTGCGGCAAATCGCCGCCGGCGTTTTCCGGACCGTTGTATGCAACCGTTCCGAAGACCGGAGTGGTTGCCGGGATGCCGGTAATCCCTACGTCTGCTGCGGTATAGGTGCTAATGAAGTTGAAAGTCTTACCGCCCGCATACTCTTTGAAATAGTCCTGGACATTGGACGCGGTCAGGGCCAGAAACTGCGGCGTTGGCACGCCGCCGGTAAGACTCGCGCTACTGCGAACACGCGTCCATTCGGTGGTGGCAAAGAAGAAGAGCTTATCCCTAATCACCGGACCGCCGACGGCGAAGCCGAACTGATTGCGGGCATAGACACCCTTGGGCAGGCCTTCCTGAGAGTTGGTGACCGTGTTTGATGTGTAAGCGGACAATCGATTGAATTCCCAGGCATCACCGTGGAACGCGTTGGTGCCTGAGCGCGTAATCACACTCACAATCCCGCCCGAGGCACGGCCAAACTCGGGCAAAAAGTTATTGGTGGTTATGCGGAATTCTTGCATCGCGTCGACCGGGATAACGATACCGACGCCGTCGGAGAAGAGATTGATGTTCTCGACGCCGTCCAACAGGATTTCTGTGCCGGTGGCCCGTTGACCGTTGATGTTGTAGCCCACTCCACGAATCGTATAGTTCTGCGCATTTCCGCCCTCCCGCTGGTCACCACTGTTCGAATCGTCACCAGCCGAGACGTTACCGGACAGGGCAACGAAATCATAAGGATTGCGGGTCAAGCTAGGCAGATTTTCCACCTGCTTGCGGTCGACCACTTGCGACAAGTCCTGGGTTTGGGTGTTTACCTGCGCACCACCTTCGGCATCCACCGTAACGCTCTGACTCGTCTCTCCGACCTGCATCTTGAAATCGATTTGAGCCTTGTCGTCAACCTGAAAGACGATATTTTCACGGGTGAGCGTTTGGAACCCCTTCGCCTGCACTGTTGCGTCGTACTTGCCAGGATCAACGCCCGTTACGCGGTAATACCCGTCGTTGTTAGTGCTGGTCTGGCGGCGAACGCCGGTATCTTGATTGCGAAACTCAACAGATGCCTTGGGGATTACGGCGCCGGAGGGGTCTTGGACAGCGCCGCCGACTTCGGCGGACTGCGCGTACACAACCACGGGATACAGACAGAGGAAAAGCGAGAGAGGACGAAAGCTCTGCATGGGCGTCCTTCTGCGGCTCGGTGGATTCCGATTGCTCGGTTGTCTTTAAGTCGGTTGGGGCATGCATTTTTCCGGAGAAAAGTTTTGGATATTCTTTAATGAGCTGAGACGGTCAGATTTTTCAATTCCGTGCGCAGACGGCAGAGGTTCTGGTCTATCTCCGGAAGGGCAGAATCGGGAACGGCTGGGGCTTGGCTAGTCGTGAGCAGCGCCCGCAACTCATGGTCAATAACTCGGGCTGTTTGCAGCGCTTCCAGCGATCCGCTTTGCCAACTTGTCGCAACACGAGCCACCGATGATGTACAGGGCGTGACACTGAAATTGGCTTCCAGTGGTGCAAGTTGCCTAGCTAGTGCATCAACATTTGTTGAAACTGCAGTCGTGTGGTCCTGTACTAGCATTTCAAGCCGCACCCCCTCCTCAGACGCAAGCAATCGATCCCTGTCGGCGGGAAATTGCTCTTGCAGATTTCGCAGTGCGTAGAGATGGGAGAGGATGGCCGTGCTCGTGGCAATGGCATTATTGGTGAAGTCTTGTTCCCTGTCGGGGCTTCCAAAGAACTTCAAGAGCCGCTGGTCCTCTCCGTCGGGCTCCACATCAATATGGAGGGGAACTCCCTCCATTGTTTGCGGTGGCATCGTTTCCGCAACGGCCGCGTTCCTGAGCGGAGCGCGCGGCGCGGCGAGTTCCACCTGAACTCCCGGCTTATCAGCAAGCGCGGAGCACAACTCGTCCTGCCGCTCGGGGGAAAGTTCCCACAGCCCCACCTGGATAGCCTGACTGGAACGTGCCACTGTTACTGGCTCTCCAAGGTCCGCTTTCAGGCTGTGCAACGTGGCGAACACATCCAATTCCGCCTTGTCGAGGTTCACCCCCGGCAAATGAGTGGAACTGGTCGCTGCAGCCGAAACGAGTTGGACCTCAGGCCGCGTCGTCGCTGCCCGAGTGGCCTCAGGTTCGAGGTAAGCCAGCAGGTCGGTGGGAACGGCGCTCGTCGACATAACGGAGTACTCGTCTTCCGTCACTTCAAATGAAACATCGGCGAAATCCAGCCTCAATTGCCGTACCTGCCAAGTATCCGGCTGAACGAGGATGCTGACTCGTTCCACAGATGCGGCCACACCATCCTTGGCCCCGGCAAAGCTTACGTCCATTTCCGTGCCTTGCCGTGAAACTGTGGGATTGCCCCCGGCTGCTTTCCCCCATGAATTGACAGACGCAGCGGAGAGCGGCAAACCTGCCGGGATGTCGTGCGCCTGGTACCGGGCCATTAGGTCGACGGCTGCGGAGTCGTTCTGCGTCAAATTCCAGTAGGCTGCAGAGGGGGATTTCCAGGTATCGACGCTCGACACATCAGGTTGACTTTGGCCGCGGGCGGTCTTGCGAATGTGGACCCGTTCTCGAATCACTTGAACTTTCGTGATTGCGCTCCGCTGCGAATCGGCGACCTCAATCCTGCGCAATACTTCCTTTGCGGAAACTGTCTTGGTACGGAAGATCGAATACGCGCAAACCAACAGAACGACAACGATGCCCGAAACGATCGGAACCCGGACTGGACTAAGAAACGCATTCAGATATGCTGACAGGCGTGCCCACGGGGAGACCGGCTCTGCCGGAAGATCGCGCGCAAGCAGGGCCTCGAAGGAAGTCCAAGGCTTGGGCGGCGGCGGAAGCGCCGGGGAAAAGCTGTCAGTCTGCGCGTCAAGGATCGTGGCGATGTCGGCTTTCAGGCGTTCCACTTCCGTGAGACAGGTCCAACAAGAGTGCAGGTGGTCTTCCGCCCGGCGGGTCTCGGACTTCGACAGCTCACCGTCTACGAACGCGAGCATTTGCTGGGGAGCGAGATGACTATTCATTGGCGGTGCTCCGTAAGCGCTCAACCGCGGTCGAAAGCAAATTGGCAGTAGTGGACACGCTAACGCCAAGAATCCTGGCGATAGCGCGGTAACGCAATCCCTGCATTCTCAAGTGGATACCTAGCCTCTGTTCCTTAGGCAAGCGAGCCAGCGCATCGGCGACCCGCCTCAATCTTTGATTTCTCTCTGCGGCTGCTTCGGGGCTCAGTTCCTTTGCCCGCAGCCCGTCAGCTATTGCCGGAATAGCATCGAGTTCCACCCACATGGGGCGGCCCTCGCGCCGCCAGTAATCGACGGCCAATTTCGACGCAACGCTGTAGAGCCACGCCTGTTCCGACTCAATCTCACTGCCCTTCGTCAAGGCGACAAACAGCCTCACAAACACATCTTGGGCCAACTCCTGGGCCTTCGCCGACTCAAGTCCCTGTCCCACCAGAAATCGGTAAATCTCCTCCCGGTAGGTCTCATAGAGCGCAGAAACACGGTCTTCCGTCGTCGGGTTTGCACTCGTCGCGCCTTCCCGGTCGGATTCAATCGCCGCATCGAAAGTGTCGGCATCGCTCATGACTTGGCCAGATATAAGTCGGGCGAGCGGTCCGATTTTTCAGAAGAAAAATCGGAGAAAAATTGTCACAGGTGTTCCACTTGATTCCGTTTTCCGCCCTCCTTCAGTTTTTCACGGCTCCCAGCGGCCCCCCCAAAGGCCTAAACAATGCGCCTGGAGTTGGTACCGAGATGTGTAAGCTCAATGGAATGGAACGGTTGCGGGCTCGGCTGGTTATCGGGAGCATCCTTCGCACCTGGCACGGACGCACCTCCCCGACGTCGCGACTTGCGGCCTACCATCAATTCAAGTCTTGCAGCTTGCTGCCATCGTCCTTCCCGAAGAATTGCATAATGGCCGGCAGCACGGAAACTCCGCACCGCCATCTCCACTCTGAGTAAGCAGATTGCCTGCTTCAAGAGAATCTGGGCACGATCCGGTTCGTTCGCAACTCACGCGCAGTGAAGTTGAAAGGCGCGGGCAGGGCCTATGTGGCAGAGGCCCGTGCCAACCTTCTCCACGCAAGAAAAAGGCTATCAATGTCGCGAACGAGGGAGCTGGAACCCATTCTCAGGGTATGCGACACCCAGTGCATAGATCCAACATTGAAGCTAATGTCGCTTTCCATCCATCTGCGGCTCTACGGCAGCCTGACACCACACCGCACGCTTCGACCTCTTAGTATCGAATTGAGCAAGACGTATTGTTGTAGAGAGGCATGCCCTTATGGCAGAAGAACGACTGATCATCCATCCATCGCTCGTTCGCCAGCTGATCAACGCGCAATTCCCACAATGGAGCGACCTTTCTATTAAGCCGGTGCAGTGGAATGGTTGGGACAACACGACCTTTCGCTTAGGTAATCGGATGAAAGTCAGACTCCCAACCGCTGCGCGTTACGCTGCGCAAGTAGAGAAGGAGCGTCGTTGGCTTCCGCACTTCGCGGGCTTTCTACCCGTCCGAATCCCAGTTCCTCTTGCGCTCGGAGCGCCAACCGACAAATATCCCTTTCCGTGGTCTGTATGTTCCTGGATCGAGGGTGATCTAGTTTCCGAAACAAACGTTCTGGATCTGGACAGGCTTGCGACAGAGCTGGCGCAATTCCTGACTGCGTTGTATCACGTTCCCACTGTTTCTGGTCCTGGCCCAGGACCTCACAGTTTCTTCAGAGGGGGATCGCTCCGGGTGTACGATTCCGAAACGCGAGAATGCTTGGCGAGACTAAAGGGCAAGTTGGACGTTGTAACGGCCGCATCTGTGTGGGAAACGGCCCTTCTTTCCCGATATGAGGCGCCCGCTGTTTGGGTTCATGGTGATTTTGCGCCAACCAATTTACTCGTTGCTAATGGAAGTCTGAGTGCGGTGATCGATTTTGGATGTTGTGCAGTTGGAGATCCAGCTTGTGATCTCGTCATCGCCTGGACGCTCTTTGAAGGTCAAAGCCGAGAAATGTTCCGTTCGGCAATCGCCGCCGACCAAGGTACGTGGGCCCGTGCACGCGGTTGGGCACTTTGGAAGGCGCTCATCCAGGTCGTCAAACAAGAAGGGCCAATCGATAAGAATGAATGGATCGCCCAAAATGCACGCCGCATCGCAGACGATATCTTGTCTGAGCATAAGAACAAAAGCCTGGCCCATTTATGAAAAGGTAAACCTCCCTTATTTCGAACCTAATTCCAATGGTTCGTGAGCACTTAGATTGACAGATTCGGGTTCAGTTGGCGCATTCAGGCCAACGTGCACGTTTCTAGAACCACTACGCCAGGAAGCGACTCCCTTTCATTGTCCGGTACGCCAGGATCGACTCCGACGGTGGATCGACAAGAGCATCAACAATAACGGAGTTACGCCCTCTTGGCTGTTGGTATCGACTCTTTTCTGAGAGTCAGAGATAGTCTAGGTCGCGCCATGGCGGAGCGTCCCCGGAGCCTACCTACGCGTATCCATCGAATAACAACTACTACACAAACAGCGATGGACAACGAGTACACTCCCCGGAATATGCGCCGTCTGCTCCCGCTGGTGCGACTGCACAGTGTGCCGACGGAACCTACAGTTTCAGCCAGCACCATCAGGGGACGTGTTCACATCACTGAGGCGTCGCACGGTGGCTCTAATAGCAATGATCGGGAGTTTCATTTTTCGGCCCCCCGCGTCACTATCACGGAAAATCTCTTGATGCGAGGAGCCAAAATGGGTGTACGCTTCTGGACAATGGTTAGACCTCCCTCCACATCACGATCCGCGTAAGTCTCCTCTCCTATCAAATATCTCTGGTATCTCTGGGTATCAACGTCAACTGAATATGGGCCTAGCAGAAAAGCCGGGAGGAATCCCGGCCTGTCGTTTCATCCCCGTTACCCACAAGAGAAACCGCTAGACAAGGGAAAGAAACCGGGCGCAGAATACGCGTAACGTTGAAGCACAGCAAACCGTTTCCCACTCTGCATTGTTTATCGAGCGCACCCGCGCCGATTTGAAGGTTAGAACATTTAAGCGAACGGAAAGCCTTTGGACGGGTGTGCCCCTGTGTACGCGGGGTGGGCCAATGGACTCGGTGGTACGTAGGCGGATCTGTGAGGCGCGGATCGCTCTCAGCCGAATTATCCTCGACAGACTCGAATGCCAGTTCGAGAATGAATCCCTCACAACCGAAGAGCGCGAATCGATCCTGCGCGAATGGGATGATGCCATGCGCGAGAGTGACGACGCGCGGCTCACACTGGCCTTGATGGAATACAAGGAAAGTAATGGCTGGCCGGGACGATGAGAACGTGTCCCTCGCCGAAACTCCATCCGCGGGACCAAACGGCAAATCTTAACGGTTAAGTGCGGGATGAAGAGACACCCAAGAGAAGGGCAGAGATGCTCAGAGGCATCGCGGGGAGTTGCGGACTCATTGTCGGCCGACAGGAGGCACACCGCTTCGACCAATCTTTCCCAGTGTTCCGTGGACTGCGAGAGACTCAAGCAGCAAGTTGGTAGCGATGATGCAAGCCGCCGAGTCTCGGCATGGAGACAACCCGGCAGGTGATGCGCGTGCTGGCTTCCTTTTTGCGCTCGGCTGGCGTTTCCTTTGCCAAACCGAGATGTGTCCGGTCCTCGTGATAATAGAGAGCGTAGTCGGTCATGAGCCGTTTCAGGTGACGCTCGTTCAGGATGATGACATGATCGAGCAGATCGCGGCGGCAATTGCCGACGAAGCGTTCGGCCACGCCATTTTGCCACGGGCTCCGAATTGCAGTGCGAACTGGACTAGTCCCCAGATTCTCTAGAGTCTCCAGAACCTCCCCATGGAATGTGTGCTCGCGATCAAGGACGAGATACTTTGGCGCAGTATCGTATGGGAAAGCCTCTCGAAGTTGTTGAGCTACCCACGCGGTCGTCGGATGTCGTGTGACGCTGCAGTGAAGAATGCGGCGCCGGTCATGAGCAATCACGAAGAAGCAATACAGCACCCCGAACGCCACTGTCGGCACCGTGAAGAAATCCATCGCTGCAATGGCTTCGCGATGGTTGCTCAGAAACGCCGCCCAACGCTTGGCTGGTTTGGTATCTCTGGGAGCTTTCCGCATCCAACGAAGCACGGTTCGCTCCGAAATGTCGAAGCCCAGCATTCTGAGTTCGCCATGGATCCGAGGCGCGCCCCAGGTGCGGTTCTCGGCCACCAAGCGAAAGATCAGCTTCCGCAGTTCCTTGCACGTCGGTTTCCGACCCACTATGGCATGTTCGCGGGAAATCCACTTCCAGTACAGTTTGAATCCGGTTCGATGCCAGCGGATGACGGTGTCTGGCTGGACAAGGACCAATGCCTTTCGCCATCCCGGCCACAGCCGCCGCAAAGCGACCCAAAAGAATCGGTCCGAAGCGGAAAATCGGGGCTGAGGATAGCGGTGCGCCATAACCGCGAGCTGTTGCCGCAGGGACAGATTCTCTAAAAGAAGGTCGCGGCGAGACCGAAGAGTGCGAAGAACCAGCAGAAACAAGAGCCTGAACGTACTCTGCATGCCTCGCTTATATCATGGGAAAAAACAAACAGATGGATCCAGATGGAATTTTGGCGAGGGACCACCGCGATCAGCGGATTCTCCGGCGTCACCACGTCATGCAGAGCACCAACTAGAGTCTTTCCTCGTCCAGTCGAATCGCGTGAATTCGCCCTCAACAAGTTTGAGTAAAAGAGAAAAACGATAAACGCGACTTCAACAAGTACCCGCCAAAGCGAGTCCGCGCAATACGCCGGGAACCGCGAAACCGGGCCGATTCGTGCTGGAAATGTGCATTGGCTTGAATCCGCCAATGGATCATGTAAGCCAACCCAGAGAGATTCTTTCTGACCTAGATCATTCCGAGCGCCAATAATCTTTCGCGTCCGGCTTTACTCATCTTGAGAACTTGCCCGTCGGTCAACCGAATGGAGCCCTGCACCGTTCCTTCCCGATGGATCTCTCCGATTCGATCGAGATTTACGATGGCCGATCGGTGAATGCGAACGAACTGTCCTGGATCCATTCGGTCACTGAGGTCGGAGATGGTTTCACGCAACATGTAGCGCCGGCCCGCGGAATGTAAACAGCAATAGTATTCCGCGGCTTCCACCCAGTCGATTTTTTCAGCGGGGAGAAGGATCTCCTTTGCGCCGTCCTTGACGAGAAACCGCAAAGCGTAGGGTTTTGAATTTTCGGTGGAAATTTTGAGGCTGTTCACGACAGCCGCTAACTGCTCCTGCGTGAGGAGCGCGGTTCTGGCAGCGAGCTTTTCGCGGACGCGATCGAGAGCGCGGGCAAGACGGGCGGGCTCGACAGGCTTGGTGAGGTAGTCGACCGCGTTGGTGTCGAAGGCGCGGACAGCGTGCTCGTGAAACGCAGTGACAAAGACGGTAGGCGGAAGATGCGCGAGACCGATCTGCTCAACCACATCAAAGCCGCCGAGCTCCGGCATCTGCACATCGAGAAAGAGCAGGTCAATGGGATTCGTCTGCAGATATGTGATGGCATGGCGGCCGTTGAGGCATTCGGCGACGATTTCGACGTCACGGTGCGCAGCCAGCAAAAGCCGCAGCAGATCGCGCGCCAGCGGCTCGTCGTCGACCAGAACCGTCCGCAGACTCATGCAACGGCTCGCTCGTAGGGAATTTGAATAGTAACCTCGTAGCCGCCGGATTGCGGAACGGCGACGCTGAACTCATGCGTGCCGGGATAGAAGAGCGCGAGACGCTCGCGCGTGTTGCGGATGCCGATGCCGTGGCCTTTTTGCGAGACGCCTGGACCGCGGCCGTTGTCGCGCACCTGCATGAAGAGCCGGTCGCCGACGCGGCGCACATCGGTTTCAATGATGCCGCCGGACTCGAGCGGCGCGATGCCGTGCTGAATGGCGTTTTCCACGATGGGTTGCAGAAGAAGCGAAGGGACGAGGCATTGGAGCGCATCGTCCGTAGCCTGGATGCGGACCTCGAGGCGATCGGCAAATCGGACTTTCTGAATGGCGAGATAGCTCTCGATGACGCGCAGCTCTTCTGCGAAGGGAACTTTTTGCGGCGCCTTGCGCTGCAGCGTGGTGCGCAGAATGGTGTTGAGATGGCCGAGCGTGTTCAATGCCTCTGCATTTCTGCCCTGCGCAACAAGGCTCGTAATGGCGTTGAGCGTGTTGAAGAGGAAGTGCGGCTCGATTTGAGCTTGCAGTGCCTGAAGCTGCGCTTCGGAGAGCTGGCGCTCAAGGGCCAGCTTTTGGACGGCGGCCCGCTGCGCCTGCGCCTGGGCAAACAAGAATCCGGCAAACGCGTAGATGCAGCCATAGATCACAATGTCGATTTCGTACCGCCAGAGGCTTCGGGCCACATTAAGGGCGCTGTTGGCCGCGCCCCAGCTAGGCCAGGTTGCCGAAGACCACCGGACGACGCGCTGGAGCAAAGAAAGATGCACGAAGGCAACGATGCAGGCTGTGCCGAGATGAAGGAAGATGTTCTTCCAGGTAAAAGCGAGAACGGAGGGCCGGCGCGAGGCGATTCCCCATAGAGTGAAGGCGAACGCCGCCCACCAGAACCAGGAGACCATCCCGTAAAGGAGCGAGGGGGTGTAGGGCGCGTTGGGGTGACTGAGGATGGCGATGTGATGGCATTCGTTGGCGACGATGAGCGTGAAAGCGGAGGCGATGGCACAGATAGCAAGCGGGCCGAGGATGCCGATGCGCGAGGACGCTACGGGAGGCTCTGCGGTGGCGTTCGTCGTTTGTGCGGGCTGGGTCATCTTCAGGTTCATTGTAGGCCGATCTGTTTTTTTACCTGGCTGGGCCGCGTTGGCGGCGTTAGAAGTTAAAGCGGGTGCCGAGCTCCACGCGCCGCGCGGATTCGGCGGCAATCGGCTGGCCGACGGCCCCCGAGGTGAGCACCGTGTTTACCGCGGTGACGTTAGTGTGATTGAGCAGGTTGGCGCTGCGTGCATTGAAGGTGAGCGTGTAAGGGTGATCCTTGTCTTTGGGATTGAGTGTAAATGCGCGGCTGAGATTTGCATCGAGGTGTGTCGCCCGGGGCATGGTTCCGGCATTGAAGGGCACGTTGCCGTTGACCGTGTTGGCTGTCATGAGGCCGTAGGGAGTTGAGTAAGTGCCTTGGCCGGGCGCCGATGCATAGGAGGGCCGGTCGGTAAAGCTGCCATCGCCGTTTGCGTCTGTGCCCGTGGTGATGTTGTAGGGGCGGCCGGGGCGTGTGTCGAACTCCGCGGAGAGCTCGACCTTGAAAGGCAGCTTGAGGATCTGCGTGGTGTTGAAGCCATCGCGGTACATCCACCAGGGACGCGCTGACTCGCCCTGTTCGAGATAGGCGGACTGCGGGTTGGGGTTATCGACCTGGAAGTCAAGATGCCAGAAGGCGGCCTTGACGGTGTAGCGCTTCCAGGCGTGGTGATCGAGGTCAACAACCCAGAATCCTCCACGGTTGTGGCCGTAGTTGCGGTACTGAACGATATTCTCATTCGGCGCGATGGGGCGTGGCGCGAGCAGGGCGGCGGTGGGATCGGGGGCAACGCTGGTTTCGCTCGCGACCATGGGCGCGTTGATGTTGATCATGCGCACGAACTCCCATTCCGAGCCGAAGCCGATGGCGGCGTGCAGCTTCCAACGGTCGGCAACCCCGTACTCGATGGCGCCGAGGAACTGCAGACTCGGCACCTGACTGAATCGGGGCGCGAACTGATTGATGGTGCTGACTGCGATCGAGCCGGGGATGGGCGTAAGCGGACTGGTGTAGCTGGGTGAGTAGACGAGTGTCTCCTGCTGCCGCGTGCCGTTGAGGCGATAGACCTCTGACGTGATGCTGGGATCGGCATTGCCGGTGAAGAGACCGGAGCGTAGAAAGATGACCCACTTTCCTTTTCTATCGGGCGACCAGGCGAGGCCGAGGCGGGGACGGAAGTTGCGGAAACTATCGGGCAAGGTTTGCAACTGGTAGCGCAAGCCGGTGGAGAGCGTGAGGCGGGCCGCAAGCTTGATCGTGTCCTGCGCATAGGGGCTGAATTGCCACAAGACGAAGGGGACCAGCGGCGTGCCGGTGGTGATCTGGTACGTGGTTGGCGCGCCGCCGGGAAGATTGAGCAGTGCGCGCTGATATTGTTGCATTCCAGTGATGGAGGTGGTTTGGCCGGTGGGGTTGTTGTTGGAGTCGAGCATGGGCGCGCTGCCGCCGCCAAAGACATACGCTCCATTGAAGGTATTGGGATCGTAATCGTGCATGAAGATGCCGAGGGACTGCGCGCCGAACCGGATCTCCTGCTTGCCGCGCGTGATCATCACTGCGTGATCGATCTCGAGGTCGCGTTCGCGATCGTTCAGGTTCTGGCTGGATGCGCCGCCGCCGGTGAAGTAGCCGGCGACCTGCAACGAGGGTGCAGAAGAGAGCGGCGTCTGTTCCGTGCGCTTCCAGGTGTAGCCGATGCGACTCTGGTGAAGGAGATTCGGGCTGGGGGTGAACGTATTTGTGAAGCGAAGATCGTCTTCGCTTGTGCGGTTAGAGTAGCCAGCCTCAGGGAGCATGAGGCCACCGATGCCCTGGTTGCCAAGAGTGTTAAGGTTGGTCGAGAACGATGCGGTTGCGATGTCTTTTGGAGTGACTTGCCAGTCGCCGCGGGCAGAGGCGATCCACAGTCGCTGCGGCGCGGGGACGGTCTGCTGGAAAGGTGACGGATTGCCGCTGGAGTCGAGCGTGACTGTGTTGACGATGTTGAATTCGTCGATGTCGCGCTTTTCGAGCGCAAGCGCGAAGCCGGACTTCGCGTGAGTCACCGGACCGCCCAGCTCAAAGCCGTAACGCTGCTTGCCGGCGGGCGTGGCCGTAAGAGAGAAGGGATCGGTTGCGTTGAAGACGCCATTGCTGTTGGTGTAGAAGAATGCGCCGTGGATTGAATCCGCGCCGGGCTTGGTGGTGATTTCGATGCGGCCGCCGTTCCAAAGAGGGGTTTGGTATTCAGCCGAAAAGATGTCGGGGTTGACGCGAATGGAAGCGATGGCGCTTTTCGGCGGCATGGCGCTCGAGTTCTGAAAGCCATCAACGGAGATTTGCGCCGAAGAAGGATCGCCGCCGCCGTTGGCGGCCAAAGCCTGCAACTCGCGCAGCAGATCGTCGGGATCGTCGGGCAGCTGCTGAATCTCGTTGGCGCCAAGCGTGGCTGTGCCGGGACCGGAGTCAGTGTCGACGCCTGCCGTATCGGCGTTGACCTGGACGTCGGTCTGGACGGAGTTCATTTCAAGCTGGAAGTTGAGGTGAACGGTTTCGCCTGCTCCACCGCGCGCCGGTGATGAAGCAGTCCTAAATCCATCGGCCCGAGCAGTGACGGTGACGGCGGAGGCCGCAACGCAAGACAGCGTGTAGTGACCGGCTGCATCGGAGATGGCTTGTTCGCCGCTTGCGGT
>Ga0302326_10007724_pt1 | contig 23840 bp, 21 predicted proteins | sample Palsa_T0_3_FD_202264 | JGI IMG/M metagenome (GOLD analysis project Ga0302326, IMG submission 202264) | Peat permafrost microbial communities from Stordalen Mire near Abisko, Sweden - Palsa_T0_3 | ecosystem: Environmental > Terrestrial > Soil > Palsa > Peat permafrost | place: Sweden: Abisko... | reverse complement strand
GATGCTGCTTTTGATGGATCTCCGAGCAAATAATCAACCTCAGTGGGACGAAAATATTGGGGATCTACCTCTACATACCTTTGCCATTCGAGACCAACTTGTCCAAAGGCCTCATCCAGGAACTGCCGCACCGAGTGAGCTTCGCCGGTAGCAACCACGAAATCGCCGGGATCAGAATGCTGCAGCATAGACCACATGGCCTCAACGTAGTCACCAGCAAATCCCCAGTCGCGACGAGCATCGAGATTGCCGAGATAGAGTTTCTTCTGGAGACCGGATTTGATTCGTCCGACAGCCCGCGTAATTTTGCGGGTGACAAATGTTTCTCCACGTCGCGGCGACTCGTGGTTGAATAGGATGCCGTTTGAGATGAATAGCTGATACGCATCGCGATAATTCGACGCATACCAATGCGCAGCTACTTTGGAAACGGCATAGGGGCTGCGTGGATAGAACGGGGTCAGTTCGCTTTGTGGAGGCTTCGCCGCGCCGAACATTTCAGACGAGCCAGCCTGATAAAAGCGTACCTGGCGCCCGGTATGTTCGACGTGGTCGCGCATGCAATCGAGAAGACGCAATGTCCCGACGGCGATAGAGTCGGCGGTGTACTCCGGGTTCTCAAAGGACACCTTGACGTGCGATTGTGCACCGAGATTATAAATTTCATCGGGAAGCGCCATTTCCATGATGCGACGAAGTCCGGTGGGGTCGGTCAAATCACCGTAATGGAGAATGAGACGGCGGCACGACTCATGCGGGTCCTCGTAAATGTGCTCGATGCGCGCCGTGTTAAAGCTAGAACTCCGGCGCACGATACCGTGGACCGTATAGCCTTTGGCGAGAAGGAATTCACTCAGATAAGAACCATCTTGGCCGGTAATCCCCGTGATGAGAGCTGATTTGCGCATGTGAGTAGTGGTTTGGCGATTCAACGTCATAGTTTGATGTTTTGGTGACGGCTGCCAGTCGAGAATTCCGACTTCCCTAGGTTTCGTAAGACGTGTATGTGACAGCAACCTCTCGGAAAACAAGTCACAATCTTAATTCCCAACGGATTCGACCTGGGCTAATCCAATGCCTGGCTGCTTACGCCCTGGCGAAACCTCCTAAACTCCGAACGGAGTATTTTGACCCGGCCTTCGAGCTCCGTAACCCGAGACTCCAGCGCTTCTCGAGGCACCTGCGCTGGCTGCTTGAGCAACGAGTTAATCGCCGCGCGCGCTAATTCGGAAACGCTCCGGGTACCGCAAGTGGAGCACAACTCTCGGAAACGATCGTACTCGTCGGCCGTAAGACGGAAGCTGACCATCCTGGTCTTCGATTCAGTCAACACGAGAGGGGGAGATTACACGCGGGACAGGGCGCGGCTAAACACAATTTCAGCCAGAGACTGTCAGACGGCGGCGAGCCGGTCGCCGTCAATTTCGACGGAGATAGAGCGTTGCAGCATCGTTACGGAGACGACCATCCGAGACTGGTTTTTCTTTTTGACGAGGATTCCCTCCACGCCGTCAAGCGAACCATCTGTTACACGCACCCGCTGACCTTCGCGCAGATATTCACAAGGCTCAGCAGGAAGCCCCGAAAGAAGAACGGTCTTCACAGCTTCTATTTCCTCGTCGGGAATTGCCGCCGGCTCCCTACCGAAGCCAACTACGGAGATCACACCGGTGGTCATCAGGATCGGAAGACGCTTCTTCGCGTCAAAGCGGCAAAACACGTACCCCGGAAACAGAGGGTGCTCGCTTTCAACAACAGTGTCTGTCCGACGACGACGGAGGCGGTAAAGAGGCAGGTATGGATCGTAACCCTTGCCGCTGAGGACGGTGGCAGCGACGCGCTCGTGGTTGGAACGTGTGCGGATACCGTACCAAGGCAATGGCTCCGCAAACGAATCTTGTTCCATGTGAAGGGAAGCACCCGCAACGTTGAATTCTGTAGCCATGACGTTCACCTCGCCATAAAATTCGACCCAAACCAGAGAGGCGCCCAAATCCCCCTTGCTTCACAGCCTTTCGGACAGGCTACCGCCCTTTCAAGTTCGGGATCGGTTTCGTTCGATTAAGCCGTCAGGAGCTCTCGCCCCAAGCCGCGTGACGGGACGCGACTACCATCTACGACGAGATGATATGTAATACCATGTTTACCGCCCACTCGCAAGACATTTCCCAGACCTTGGGATTATTTAGTACTATACGGGATTCTTAACGAGCATTCGCCTCACAGTTAGTGCGGTTATTCTTGCGGAGTAGACGCGACGGCATTGCAGTCTTGTTTTCAATACGTCGCACATTGTAGTTAAAGCTTCTGTCGAGCCAAAAGCCGTGCAGGCGCGGACAATTGCTTCTCTGATTTTTTTTAAAGATGCAAATCGCGTCCACAAGAGTGCTGCAGCATACACAGGCGCGTTTATCTTGCCTCAATTAGTTTCGAATTGTCTGGTTCCGCGCCGCGCCCAGCTGGCTTTACGAACAACTATTGGTGAAATCGGATTTCGTAAGGCGTCTGAACAAACTGATGTAATAGTTCGCATTCGTTCGATTCCTGACTGGCACAAATCGGACCGCAGAGACGCTGGTTTTCCGAAATGGGTGGCGGTAAAGAGGACTTTCATTTACGGTTCTCGATTCGCCAGGCGAGACCGTCCGGCCACCAGGACGCATCCAGGAGTGCGACTAGATTTCCCCTGATAGTGCGCTCGGCTACATGCCGGCGTTTATGAACGGTTGGTGATGCTCGAACGCAAAGAAGTCGGGGCAAGCTACCGCCCTCCTAACGCTGGAACTCATTCCAGATGACAGGTTGTACACGAAGGCCTTTACGTTCAGCGGGTAGGTGTGTAACGTAACGGGACGTCGCACGCAACGGGAGTGATAATTAATACCACGTTTCCGCCGCGCGTTCAAGGAGAAACTCGGCGACAGGAGAAACTCGGCGCTCGTCAAATCTGCTGATTTGTGCGCGCCGGGATCGGGTTCATTCAAAAGAACTACTGGATCTGTTCACCTGGCGGATTTATCGTGTATCGTGAAATGAATGCCACTGTTGCTCCGAGCGAATTCGGCTGGATCGAATACAATCTCAGCATTTGGAATATTTGTTCCTCGGCGGTTGGCGCGATTGTTGGCCCGTTTCTGGATATCCGCCGTGCTTGTGGGATCCCTACTGCCCAGTTCGGCGAAGGTTACGTTGCACGCGAGTGAAGGCAATGGTACACACTCCAAAAACACGGTCACAATGAAGCATCGGTTCATTCACTTCATAGCATTCGGCTCCAGTTTCTTGGTGTTGAGTCTGCTGGCGACCGGGAGACGAGAACAGCTGGAGGCCGCAGTCGAAATCATGACCATCGGCTGCATTGTGGAGATAATACAGTTCCTTGTGTACTCCCATCGTCAGGTCTTCGAATGGTGGGATGTTCGGGACGACGCCATTGGGATCGTCGTGGGTTTCTTGCTTCTTCAAATCGCCAGTCGAGTTAAGTTAGCTGCCGATTCGCGGTCGTAAGTTCTTGCAACATCGCTGCTTGCACTCCTTCTGCGATCACAATGCAATGTTCGAGCCGTTATTCCGCATTATCGGCAACATAAACCAATCCCGTCGTGTTACGTTTTATACAGTTCCAGCCCTAAGCTTAACCAAGGCTGGGACTAGAAGCAGAAACATTGAAACTCGAAAATCGGCTAAGGGCGCTGGAGGCCAGGTTGATTGCGGAGCCCGTGATTCTCGTTTTTGCTGATGGCAGTACGAAAAGGATTACTGGTCCGCGCTATTTCCTGCTCGATTTGTTTTGTGCTTCGTCACACAGAGGACCCGACCTTAGCCCCGTTCAGGCCAAGCAGCTCGACCTAATCCATCGGTCAGTGTCGGCTCAAGAGCCTGGCGGCGGACACATGGTCGAGCTAATTCGTTTGTCCCTGAATTGGCGAGTGGAGAATGATGGGGCCACTGATGAGTTCGGCAATTTCTGACCGCTGCCGCGGTGCGGACATTTCCCAAGTAGCGTCGATGGTCTCGTCGTCGCAGTCGTTGGCTTGATTCAGGCAAAGCGCACGATTTCGCGGACAGGTTGGTGCGTCTCCTTCGCCTTCAAGAGGCGCGCCGTGCAAATGGCGGTGGGTCCCGTCAGCACCGAAGGGAAATGGATCGCCGGGTTTGATTTCAGCACAGGTTTTGAAAGCATTCTCCCTGTGTTACGTTCGATTTAACGCTCCGGTCGAACACCGGGGAAGACTGGGATGAGCACGATGACACTTGAAAAACGCATCCGGGCGCTGGAAGCTCGATTAGTTTCTGATCCCGTGATTCTTCACTTCGCCGACGGCAGCGCGAAGGAAATTCGCGGCCAAGGCGACTTCTTGCTGGACCTTTTCGCTGGCGCATGCAGCGGAGCCGAACTAAGCCCGGTTCGGACCGCGCAACTGGACCTGATCCGAAAGTCCGTGGACGTAGAAGAACCCGGCGGCGGACGTCTCACTGAACTACTGCGTTCCATCCTGAACAGCCCGGCAGGAGGAGATCTTTGAATGGCGGACTCTCTATCCGACCCTGGACGCAAGCGTAAGAGAGCGGAAGCTGATCTTAACGCGCTGTACGCGCGGCATCTCGGGCGAAATAGTCCTGAGGTCGAAAGACAGGAGGAACTGCTTCGAGATGCCCGCGCTTGGGCGAAGGCTGAATTAAAGCCAACTGCCACCGAAGTACGGGATGTGCTCGAACTCAAGGAACGAATTGCAAAGAAGACGTGGGACGAGTTTGTCCCGAAGCATCCATACCACTCCTATTTCCAGCTCCGTTACCGGGAATTCGAGGCGGCGCTATGGGAGCAGGGGTGGCCGTCACTTGAGGATTACGCAATTCGAAAGCTTGTGACGCCGGCATCTGCATATCAGGCGGGTGCTGGAACGGGAGAAATGACGCACGGGCCGAGTTGGGAGCAACTAGCCGACCAGCTTGAGAGCCTCAAGGCAATGGAGCGACTCCAGGCGCGCTGGTACGCCAATATAGGCAGCGAAGATTATGGGATTTGGCTTATACATCCTGACGGTCAGCGTACATTGCAGGTTCGCGCGACCTTCTCCCTGATCGCTGCTCAGATAATCGAGAAGCTGAAAATCCACCCGATTCCAGTCCCACAGTCAGGGCAGCATAGTACGCATTGGGCCGATCACTGCGACATCGAGGAGAACCTGGCTCGCCAGGCTGGCAGGGAGCTCGACCTCTCGGATGCGGTCCCGTATGGTCTCGAAACTGTCGACCGTGATGCCGTGGATCCTTGTACTAGGGCTTTTCTCGAGATGCTCCGACGCGAAGATCTGGCATTCCAAATCACTGCAAACGGAACCCATGTAGTCAACGGTCAGACATATGAAAGCGTAACCGGAAGCATCGATGACCTTTGCGGAGCGGCAGCCGCACACTGCAAGCGGCGTGCCAGGGATGAGATCGGTGCACGATTGGCCAGTCGTTTGGATAACGTGGGTGCGACTCCCAGTTCTGTAGATACTGTTTCGGGGCACGCTGCTGCAAGTGTCTTAGATCTTCTTCAGGATGGCGCCTTAGGACAACCATTACCTCAAGACAATGATCAATCGAACGGCGCAATGTCGGACCAACTTACCGAGCCCTCCACGGAGCAAGATGACGGCGAGGCTGTAGCTGAAACAGCGAGTGAAGATCCTGATCCGGACAACCAGGAGCGCGCCAATGTCCGATCCGTATGGTTGAATCAGAAATTAGCTCAGCATTCGGAATGGACCTCCGACACCGACATTGCCGACAATGATGGACCGGTTTACAACACGATCCGGCGTTATCGGAGTGGTGCGTTGAGTACGCGAGACCTGTACGTCCGCCGGCGGCTTGCCAAAGCATTCGGGTGCGATATCGGTTCAGTTCCTGAGTAGCTTCCTACCGAAGTGTAAACGACCGTCGGTCCATCACTTGGCGTTCGATCTGCAAGTTCCTGAGACTTGCTGAAAAACTCTCAAATGGATCTCTTATAAGGGCACCAACTACCTTGACATACCATGATACAAGACGTAGAATTGCAGGCTGAAGCGCTGAGCCCTGAAGTTTCTGAGCGGGCAGCGCTACCAGTCCGCCTTCCGCCATGGCAGGAGAATCCCTACGGGCTGGTGAGCCTATGGGACGTCATGTTGCAAGTGTCGGCGGATCGGTATGTTGAACTTGGACGGGCAATTCAGGACTGGATCTACGGGCCGGACCTTTTAGTCGCGCCTCGACAACGGTTAGATGATAAGACCTTTGATCGCTTTCGGGATATGATGACCACTTTGCAGCAGCATTGCGAAGACCTGAATCTGAGCGTGACAGAGGAGCTAATAGCGCGTATAGCCAACGATCTGCCAAACGTTCAAATTACTGGTGAGGTTGTTGGAGCGCGTCTTGGAGAAATCCATCGCTGTTTCATATCCGAACTAAAATCTAAAGTGTTCTTTCACATGCCGACGGAGAAGGTAAAGTACTATTCGGATCTCCTGGTAGAGCTACCAAAGCCGTTTCAACGGCTCAAGCTACCGGCTCCTCCGTTCGGCGTAGAAGCACCAAAAGCGTTTCCATCTATTGTCTACGACGCCAAAGAAGCGGGTAACTGTTTTGCGTTTGGGCGCAATACGGCATGTGTTTTTCATTTGATGCGAGTTCTGGAAATTGGGTTAACCGCACTCGGTGCTGTGTTTGTTGTATCACTTGCCCATACGAACTGGGCTCCAGCTATAGATCAAATCGAAAGCCATATCCGAGACATGCATAAAGATCCGACATGGAAAGCCATGCCGGACTGTAAAGAGCAGCAGGAGTTTTACTCCCAAGCGGCAAGTCATTTCGGCATCTTGAAGGATGCGTGGAGAAACTACACCGCGCATGCTCGCGGGAAGTACGATGATGAGGAAGCAGAGAGCATCTTTAGGAACGTTCGTGCCTTCATGGAAAAGCTTTCCACGCGCCTGCACGAATAGTGGGATGATGATGGCATGAAGCCTCACCCGGAGATGATCGAAGGCCCAGAAGCATTCGAAAAATTCCGCGATGCGATGAAAACTATTATCACGGTTCCTAAGAGCGCCCTGCCACCCAGTCCGTTCAAGAAATGGAAGCCTAAGAAGAAGCAGGCTAAGCGTTAGGGCTACTCATTTCCTTTGCAGTTTGCTAAGCTCCTGATCGATTTGCGCGATACGGTCGCGTTCCTGTTTCGCATCTTTGCGCAATGCGTCATCCGTTGGTAATGGGAATGGCGGTATAACGCCAAAGCCGTCCCGCGTTCCATAGAGAACCGCTGTATGACAAGCACTCGCCTCTTTTATGTAGTCCAGGAGGGCTTGGTTGATGGCCGATAGCTTCTCTTGGCGCAAGACTTCAGCCTCTCTGGCAGACGGTCTTTCGTGCATCAGTTGCGTGTTTGCGGTTTTAAGATCATCGAGTGTAAGACCGTATCCATGCGGGAGCGAGTTGAGTAAATCTCTACGATTCTTAGATCGCTGGCCTTCGACCATCTGTTTCTGTAATTCCGCTCCAATATCGGCTGGCGGAGTCAGATCATGCGACTCGATTGAAAATCCTGGGTTTTGATTCATTAGGGCAGCATCAGCGGCATTGCGGCAAAACAGATCAGCGCGATCCGCGAAGGAAGACGTTGCGAGCATGCTCTCGTGAAACCTTAACTGCTGAGTTTCGTAATCCCGCTCCGCCGTTAGTCTTTGGATGTGGGCTGCTGGCGTGAGCGGTGGCCGGGGGCTTGCTTGCGGTGCTGCAATTCCTGCTACCGAAAATGCGAACAGGGCGATTGCTAGTCCGTTTTTCATGTACGCGGAAGGTCGCCCAGCGATTTCCATTCCGCAATCGTATCACTACAAAGGAGTCTTCAAAGGATGAATCGAACAGTTGAGTGTAAAACTAAGCTGACACTGGGCTACGGTCAGACCGCTGAGGTGCCGCAAGAATTGCTGGAAGCGATGAGGCAAAACTCGCTGGCCATGGACGAAATGCTGGCTACCAACTCAGTTCTCTGTTTACGTTCGCCCCAACCCAAGCAAGATTGATGCTCTTGAAAAATGGATGCCATTGATTCGGGGCGATAAAAGCCATGCGCCCACCTCCAGAATCCCAGACTGGTACGACCGTCCCGCGCAGTCCCGCTCCCGAAGCGTGAAGTTGGAGTGAAGTAATGGTAGCGTTTTGGTCCTCGGACGACATATTTCCAAAACGGGGTTCAAGGGGAACAATGATAAGATCCGTGCCCTGCTCTCTGATATGTGCAATTTTGTATTGAGGCATTTTGACTCCCTTGCTACCTAGCGCGTGCCCTTTCGCTTGCCGCGCCGTTGGCGCTTCCCTTCCTTTTCAGTTGCTACACGTCGCAGAATCCGGCTGCTTGCCGGTAAGAACGTTCCAGGTGAGGCGTTTTCCGACTACCTGCGACATTGCGACCTTGAAGCGGGCGAAATCGCTGAGCGGTTCGCCGGTCTCATCCTTGCGGTTGTTGTAGCGATAGGCTTGCTCGTCCAAATAGCGAAACAGGTGAAACGGCTCCACGCTCACATAGGTCCCGCTGATCGACCGCTTTAGAAGTGACCAGAAGTTTTCCAAACCGTTAGTATGCACCTGCCCATCAACATAGGCTTCCGCGTGATCGATTACTTGATGCGCGTATTCGCGCTCAAGACCGTTATAGGACTTGAGCGCATCGCTATAGAGTGCCGATCCAGCTTCCACATGTTTGCGAACTTCGGCATGGATCGCGCCCTTCTTGCGATTCGAAATTACGGTAGTCCGTACTTTGCTGGGTTTGCCATCCTTGCCGCGCTCCAATATGCCCATGACGGGAGTCTTGTCCTTACCGCCAGTGCCGGTGATCCGGCGAGCGCGTTTTGCGATATGCATGTTGCGTGCTTTGCCGCCGATGAAAGTCTCATCCGCTTCGACGTGTCCGGAGAACTTCTCAAACGATCCATGATGGAGTGCGAGGCGAATGCGGTGCATCATGTGCCAAGCGGATTTTTGCGAAACCCCGAGATCGCGGGCGACTTCGTAACTGCTGATGCCGTTCTTGCAGGTAACAAGCAGCCACACGGCGGGAAGCCACTTCTCAAGAGCGATGGGGCTATCCTCGAAGATGGTCCCGGTCTTCAGCGTGAAGGTAGGACTTTCGTGCTTGCCGTAGCACTTCCACACGCGGGGCTTGGCCAGCCAAGTTACCTTCTCAGCGCTGCACCGAGGACACTTGACCTTGCCATCCGGCCAGCGAAGTTCCACCATGAACGCTTTGCATTGCTCGAAATCGGCGAAGTAAATGATGGCTTCTTGAAGAGTCTTAGGTGCGTTGCTCATACACCAAGTATGGCCTAAAACTCGTGGTATGTCAAGTTAGTTGTTGCCCTTATAAGGGTTCGGGCATGATCATTCTCGGAAGAAGAAATTTCGAGATGATCGACGTCGCAACAATCAAAGCGAAACGCAACGCAGCAGGCATCGCCGGGAACATCATCTGCAAAAAGATCAGCATGGCGCGCAGCCGCCTAAGCGATATCGAGCGTGGATATGTCACGGCGTCGCCTGAGGAACTCGCGCGTATAGCCGCGGCTTTGGACGAACTGATCGAGGCCAAGTCCTTTCTTGACCGGGTCGCAGCGTCGGTGGGCTGGCCTTCAGGAGTACGCCGTGACCACTGACCAACTCACCGCCGAGTTGGTGGAGCGCGTCCTGGGCTGGCGGGCAGCTTCCGATCGGTTCGTCAAGCCTGGCCGCAGTTGGACGCCACGGTCGCGTTTCAAACCGTTAGTGCGATTGGAAGATGCTTTCTTGTTGCTAGATCGTGCCGCGGGTAGCTACGTGTTGTCAGTTGGCTCGGATGGAGTCTTCAGCGCCGAAGTCCGCGTTGGTGAACGAATCGGAAAGGCGAGCGGCGAACCCAAAGCACGGGTGATAACAGTGGCGATTTCCCGCGCGCTTGGAATTGGAGCGGTGTGATGGCGGCGGCAATCAACGAATTCCCGCCGGATGGGTGTCTTGTGCCTCCGCAATGGGGTGGGCCGCTGAATGACGTGGATTACGCTGCTCTCGCCGCGTGCTGGATTACGCGAGAGGTTGCCGACGCAGCGATGCTTCGCCGTGTGAATACCCTCGAAGGCCGAGAAATCGTTGGCCAGAAGCGAAGGGATTGCGCAGGCCTGCTGTTTTTGTACTATTTTCCGGGCGAGCTTCGCGCTCATGCCTACCGGATCCGTCGTGACAATCCTGACCATACAGAGAAAGATGGAAAGATCAAAACGACCGCAAAATATCTCAGCGCTCCTGGCAGCGCCAACCGGCTCTATTTTCCGCCTGGCGTCACCTTAGCGCAACTCGCCGATGTAACGATTCCAATTGTCATCGTCGAAGGGGAAAAGAAAGCGCTGGCGCTTTGGAGGCTTGCCAATCACGAAACGGATCGCCTTCGATTCATTCCAATTGCAATCTCAGGGGTGTGGAACTGGCGCGGCACAATTGGCAAGACGGGCGGTCCGAAGGGCGAGCGGCTTGATGTAAAAGGGCCGATCGCTGATCTGAACCGCATCCCGTGGAAGGGCCGAAGAGTCTTCATCGCCTTCGACACCAACGTCCACACTGATGACCACGTGAAATGGGCCAGGCAAGGGATCTGCCGGGAACTCGCCACCCGCGGCGCGGGCGTTAAGCTGGTCAATCTTCCGGAAGATTGCGGCGTGAATGGCGTTGACGACCTGCTCGCGAAGTGGGGACCGACCAGAGTGCTCGAACTATTCGAGGGAGCGGTCTCCGGCGCCCAGTTTGAGGTTGTGGTTCCTCCACAGTTCCACTCAAGGGCCGACGGCATGTTTCGCGTCACCGCCAGGGGCGAACGGCTATCCCAAGTCCAGTTGACCAATTATCGGGCGCAGATCATTACCAACATCCAGTTGGACGACGGCGTCGAGACGAGACGCGAGTTCGAAATTGAGTCTGAACTGATGGGACGGAAGTCGCGATTCACGATCTCTGCTTCCGAGTTTGCAAGGATGGACTGGCCAATCGAACGGATGGGATCCGCCGCGATCACGCTTCCTAGCCAAAAGGACTATGCGCGCACCGCGATTCAGTTTCTCTCAATCACCGCGGAAGAGCGATGCATTTATGCGCACACGGGCTGGCGTATTCTCGATGGTCGTTGGGTCTACCTCCACGGCGGCGGTGCGATCGGCGCCGCCGGGGCAGTGCCAGATGTAGAAGTACGGCTGTCCGGTGGTCTGAGTCGCTTTGAGCTACGGCTTCCCGCTACCCCCGCAACGCTCAAAAAGGCCGTAATAGCGAGTCTCAGGCTCATCGAACTTGGACCACGCGCAGTCAGTTTCCCGTTGCTCGCTGCTACGATCCGAGCGGTTCTTGGTGGCCCCGACTTTGCGCTGCATCTGGCTGGCGAAACCGGAACATTCAAGAGCGAACTGGCTGCCCTTCACCAGCAACATTTCGGCCCTGGCATGGATCGTCTCCACCTCCCGGGCGCATGGTCGTCCACTGGGAATTCGCTAGAGACAATGGCGTTCCACGCGAAAGACGCGCTGTTTGTGATCGACGACTTCGCGCCGCAGGGTAGCAGCGGTGACGTCGCACGTTACCACATGTCGGCCGACCGAGTCTTCCGCGCCGCAGGAAATCAGGCTGGCCGCGGGCGACTGGATTCAACGGCAAGGCTGCGAGAACCGAAGCCACCCCGGGCTCTGATCCTCTCAACTGGCGAAGAGATTCCACGCGGCCAGTCCGTTCGGGCGCGCCTGTTGATTCTGGAAATCGAAAAAGGAAATATCAACGGCTCGGAGCTAACGGAATGCCAGGGTGATGCACGCAATGGGCTTTATGCCGAAGCCATGGGAGGCTTCCTGCAATGGCTCGCCAGCCGCTATGACGAAGCGCGAAGCACTCTCGACGCGAAGGTTTCAGAGCATCGGGCGAAGGCTTTGTTCAGCACGGTCCACGCACGCACGCCGGAGATCGTGGCGAACCTGCAAGCCGCATTCGAGTTCTATGTGGAGTTCAGCGTGTCGTGCGGTGCGCTCGATGTGGGTGAAGCCGTTCCCATGAACGCTCGTTGCTGGGAGGCACTCTGTGAAGCGGCAGCGGCGCAGGCCAAACAACAGGGAGAGATCGAACCGACTGCGCGATTTCTGACTCTGTTGCGGTCGCTACTCTCGACTGGGCGGGCGCACTTGGCGGCGCGCAGTGGTGCGGAGCCACCATCGCCCCAGTGTTGCGGCTGGAGGTTCAATAGCTCAGGCAGTTGGGTACCCCTTGGTGACTGCATCGGATGGGTCGACGATCAGGACATTTACCTCGATTCTACGGCGGCTTACCGGGCGGTTCAGACCGCCGGCCGCGACACGGGCGATCTCCTTGCGGTATCCGAGCAGACGCTCAGGAAAAGGCTTAACGAGAAGGGCTTGTTGGCGTCGATCGATAAAACTCGTGAGACCCTCACGGTTCGGCGCAATATTGCTGGTACATCCAAGAACGTCTTGCATTTTCGGCGGGGCACCATTCTGCCGGAGGTGTCCGATGGCGACGAGGACACCGAATGAAACCAGCAAGTGTCGGGTACTTTGTCGGGTTTCCTGTCGAGAAATCGGGCCGACCCGACAAACCCCAGCATCGTGTCATCAATGACTTAAGCTCCCTTTGTCGGAAATGTCGGGTTCCTACAACAGAAGAGACGCCAGAGAAATGAAATCACTCCGGGTTCAGGCACGGACTTGAATGATGTTAGGCGCTGAAGGTAATGTACTGACGCTGGCCGGGGGCCTGCCATTAAAAGTGCGGATTCAGCATCCCAGCGTTCATGAACGAACCGATCGCAGAGGCTCGTACTGGTATTTCCGCTATTGGGATGACGTGCTTCAACCGAACCGCACGCTGAGGGCTGTGCGGAAGTTCCAAGTCGTCGGCCCAAGCAAGGGCGAAAACCGCCTTTCGAAGAAACAGGCCGAAGTTGAGCGGGACAAGTTCCTGGCGAAGATTAACAAGCCCACTATCCGCGAGAAAATTGCCGATGGCCTGGTTCTCTTTGCCAAGATGGTTGACCGATACAAGTCCGCACACGTGGAGGCTCAAGTCGCCGGCCGTTTCCTCCTTGCGAAGCCTACACGGTACAAGTATCTGCTCCACCTGGAGCAACGTATCGTTCCGAAATGGGGCGAAATGCGGTTATGCGAGATCAGTCCCGACGAGGTCCAGCAGTGGCTTTTCCAGACTTGCGAATCCTGGCACATGATGAATGACCTCCGGGGCATCATGTCAGGCATTTACACCAAAGCGGAGGAGTGGGGCTACTGGCCTGAAGGCCGACGCAACCCGATCTCGCGCGTCAAGATTGGGCCAAAATGGAGCGTAAGACCGGAAAGGATTCTGACAGAAGAGGAGACGGTGAGAGTACTCGCACGACTGAGTGATCCCAACTTACTCATCATCGAAACCGCAATCGCTACGGGCGCGCGCATTTCCGAAATCTTGGGCCTGACGTGGCGCCACGTCAATCTTCAGAGTGGTGTCATCCAAATCGTGCAGCGCAATTGGCGCGGCGATATAGATGACCCGAAATCCAAGACAAGCAAGCGACCGCTCACGTTGGGATACCTAGTCGATCGCTACCGCGTCAAGGCAGCGAGGGATAGGGCGCAGGCGGAGAAGTGGGTCTTCGTCCGGGCGGACGGAAGCGGCCTCCCGCTGTGGGATTCCGGTGTGCGACAAGCTCTAAAGCGGGCGGCCACTGGCGAGGGCTGTGATTTCCCTGGACTTGGCCCGCACTCCTTCCGGCGCGCCAATATCACATGGCGGCAGGAGGTAGGCGGATCGAGCATCGAGGCGTCGAAAATCGCCGGCCACAGCACGTTGAGGACGACCGAAGAATATACGAAGATCCAACTCTCCAGACAGGACGAGCTCACTCGCTGGATTCAGGAGCGACTTGCTAGCGTGGCTGAAAAGCAGCTAGCAGTCGTGCAGTAGCGAACTCGCAACGCCTGTCCCAAACTCTGGAGCCCCTTTTAGCGGCGCGCCGTTCACCAACTCTGTGATAACAGGTGCGGCAAACCACCCTGCTACAACGGCGAGTACGGCCAGTGCCTTCCTTAGCACTTTGCGCCAATCCACTAATCGGATTATAAATCCGGCAGGACCTCGTAGCTGCTTCGCATTATGACCCAGCGATGCACAAAGCCGTTGGCCAAAGGCTGGCTCCGTTACTTTCCCTGGAGCTGCCAGGCAGGCTAACCGCAGTTCCAGCTATGAAATCCTGGAGTCCGTGTGGAGTCCAAACCGGCAAAAATCGCCTCCTGGCGTCCACTGGCGTCCAAATCGCCTCTTGCTAAGCCCTTTGTTTTGAACCAAAATGCCCGTAGGTTATTCATATTTCTTAAATGGCATGGAAGAGGTCGTCGGTTCGAACCCGACCAGGTCCACCAAAACGCTTCTGGCACATGTCGTCCCCTCGTCGGCGGTCGATGTATACTGACCAGGACGGAGGGTCCGCCGATGCCTCGTACATCCCTGCTCGCATTCGCCATGTTCGCGTCCGCCGCGCTTTCTCAGGCCCAGTGGCCTCGCGCCGCTTCTCCCAAACTGCCGCGCACCGCCGACGGGAAGGTCAACTTGAATGCCCCGGCCCCGCGCACCCGCGAAGGTACGCCCGATCTCTCGGGAGTTTGGGAAATGTACGCCGAAGGCGACCCTGGTCCCCCCAAGCTGCTGATCAACCTTGCGTCCGATCTGAAACCGGGCGACGTCCAAATGCTTCCCTGGGCCGAAGCTCTCTACAAGGAACGCCAGGCCAACAACGGCAAGGACCACCCCGGCGCGCAGTGCCTGCCATCCGGCATGCCCGAAAAGGACGTTGTTCCCGCGCCATACAAAATTGTGCAGACGCCCGATTTGATCGTGTTCTTGTATGAATCGCGCACCATTTATCGGCAGATCTTCATGGATGGCCGGCCGCTGCCGGTCGATCCATCCCCCACCTGGCAAGGTTACTCGGTTGGGCATTGGGACGGCGATACGCTGGTGGTGGAAACCACAGGATTCAACGGCAAAGAGTGGCTCGACATGGCTGGCCATCCCGAGACCGAGGCGATGCATCTGACCGAGCGCTTCACGCGCCGCGATGTCGGGCACATGGACGTCCAATTCGTAATCAACGATCCGAAAGCCTATGCCAAGCCCTGGACCGTCTCGGGCAAGATTCGCCTGCTACCGGTCGACGACGTCATGGAGTACATCTGCGAAGAGAACAACAAAGCGCCGGGTCACATGGTGGGCAAATAGCAAATCCATGCGAATCTTTATCCTGGCGCTTGCCGCAGCAACCTGGCTTGCGGCGCAACAGACCCCCAAGCCGCCGAACATAGATTCGAAAATTCTTCGCGAAGCCGGGGCTGCTGCCAACGATCCCCTGCCCGGTTCCTGGCTGAGCTACGGACGCAACCAGAGCGAGACACGCTACAGCACGCTGAAGCAGATCAACGATACTAATGCGAAGCGCCTCGGGCTGGCGTGGACTTACGCGGTCGGCGCCGGCGGCGGCAATCAGGAAGGTACGCCGCTGGTTTGGAACAACACGCTCTACGGCATCACAACCTGGAGCGTCGTCTATGCGCTCGACGCCAAGACCGGCCAGGAATTGTGGCGCTGGGATCCGGAAGTGAACCAGACTGCGGTGCGGCCCAAGATTTGCTGCGGCATCGTGAACCGCGGCCTCGCCATCTACAACGGCCTGATCATCGCCCCGATCAACGACGGCCGGCTCGTGGCGCTCGACGCGATCAAGGGCAAGCCGGTGTGGGAATCGCGGATGGCCTATCCGCAGGATTTCTACACGCTAACCATGGCACCTCGCATCGCGGGAGACAAAGTGATCGTCGGCGCATCCGGCGGCGACAAGTGGACGCGCGGTTTCTTCGCCGCCTTTGACGCCAAAACCGGCCAGCAGGCGTGGAAGTTCTACACCGTTCCTGGCAATCCCGAACTGCCGCCGGAGAACGAGGCAATGAAGGCGGCGCTCAAAACCTGGGGTGGCGACTTCTGGACCAAAGGCGGCGGCGGCGCGGTATGGGATGGCATCGCCTACGATCCCGAGGCGAACCTGGTCTACGTCGGTACCGGCAACGCCGAGCCATGGCACCAGAAATTCCGTGGCGCGCAGAACGTCGACAACCTTTATACCTGCTCCATCCTGGCCGTCGATCTCACCTCCGGCCAACTCAAGTGGTACTTCCAAACCACGCCTAACGACAACTGGGACTACGACAGCGTGCAGCAGTTAATGCTGCTCGACCTGAAAATCAACGGCAAGACGCGGAAGGTGATCACCCAGGCGTCCAAGAACGGCTTCTTCTGGGTGCTGGATCGCGTCACGGGCGAGTTCATCTCCGGTGCCCCCTTTGTCAAGACGACGTGGGCACTCGGGCTGGACGCCAAGGGACGCCCGATTGTGAATCCCGCGGCTTACTACGATACCGACCCCATCGCGCTGTTTCCAACCGGCGGCGGCGCGCACAACTGGTCGCCGATGTCCTACAGTCCGCTTACCGGCTGGGTGTACATTCCTGTGTTCCTCCAGCCGTTCACGTATGCGTCCACCGTCGAACTCAAGCCGGGCACCAACGGCTACAGCCGGGGCAGCGGCGACCCCAAGCTAATAGATAGTCCAGCGATCGGTCCGCCCTCGGCCGAGGGTATGCGGGGAGCGCTCCAAGCCTGGGACCCCGTCAACCAGAAGCTGGTGTGGCGTATCGAGGGCGGCGGCGGCATCGGCGGCGGAACTGTGGCCACGGCGGGCAATCTGGTGTTTCAGGTGATCAACGACGGCCGCTTCCGGGCAGTAACTGCCGACAATGGCGAAATCCTGTATGAGATGAAGACCGGACGCACGGGCATGGCCCCGCCCATCACTTATGCGGTAGACGGCAAGCAATACGTGGCGCTCCAGGGCGGTTTGGGCCGTCCGGCGACTACCGAGGGTCCCAATGATGCAAAGGTGGATAACCCTCCTATGATGTTCGTGTTCGCGCTGGACGGGACGGCCGAATTGCCCAAACCGGCCCCGCCACCGCCGCCGAACCGGCCCCAACCGGCGCCGGAGCCGGAACATTAGGCCAGAACATCAAGGTTGGTGGTAACCAAACGCTTGCGGAAGTATACTTTATGTGGGGGAGCTGTGTCGTCTTCAACACGTAGGACGTTCCTTCAGGCTGCCACGGCGGGTTTAGCGCTGGCTCGCTACACCTTTGCTCAAAGTGCGGGTGCCCAAAGCGCGACTATTTCGACCGCGCCACTCGGCGAGAACCTGCATCTTCTTAGCGGCGCGGGGTGCAACGTCGTTGTATACACAGGATCCGACGGCGTCGTGATGGTGGATGGCGGACTTGCGCAGAACGCCGCAGCGTTGGCGCAGGCGATTGCCGCGCTTCCCAAAGGCGGTTCGGTCCGGACACTGTTCAACACTCACTGGCATCCTGAGCAAACCGGCTCCAATCAGTCACTCGGGACAGCCGGCGCCACGATTATTGCTCAGGAGAACACGCGCCTGTGGCTGCAGCAGAACATCACGTGGCCCTGGAACGGACAGAAATTCAAGAAGTTTCCTAAGATCGCGCAGCCGAACAAGACCTTCTACACCAATGGCGCTCTCGATTCCGGAATACGCTACGGATATATCTCCGACGCGGCCCACACCGACGGCGACCTGTACGTCTACTTCCCGCAGCAGAATGTGCTGGCGGTGGGCGACGCCGCTTACGGCCAAGGCTGGCCCGTGGTGGATTGGTGGACCGGAGGCTGGATTGGCGGCATCGTCGGCGGCTTGCAACGAATACAGAGCGTCGCGAACAAGGATACGAAGATCATTCCCGCGCAAGGTCCCTCGCTCAGCTTTGCCGACATCGCGGTACAACTCGAAATGTACGGGACGATCTACGACCGTCTGAATCAGATGCTGAACAAAGGACACAGCCCGTCGGAAGGCGTCGCAGCCAAGCCCGCTAAGGAATACGAAGCCAAAATGGGGAATCCCGACGAATTTATTCGCCGTTCATTCGAAAGCTTGTGGGCGTATCTATCGCCGGACGCATGATGAAAAAACACAAATACCGCTTGCTCACGCGCGCGGCTCGGTTTGGGGTCGTTGCCGGGCTGGCCGGCATCCTAACCACCACTGCACACGCGCAGGATCCGGCCGACGCGCAGTTGGCCACCATCAAGCAATACTGCTTGGGTTGCCATAGCGACAAAGCCAAGATCGGCGGCATCAGCTTCCAAGGCGCCGTTTCCAGTGCCAATCTGGCCGCGAGCGTGGCCAAGGATCCCGAACTTTTCGAGAAGGCGGTGCGAAAACTGCGCGGCCGCGTGATGCCGCCTCCGGGCGCGAAGCAGCCGGACGCCAAGACGGTCGACTCGCTGGTGGCAGGGCTCGAAGATTCGCTCGACAAGCTTCCCAACCCGCAGCACGTCACCGACAGCCAGGTGCTGCATCGGTTGAATCGCAAAGAATACGAGAACGCGGTCCACGATCTGCTCTTGGTTGACGTGAACGGCGCCGACCTGCTGCCGCCGGACGACAGCGCGCAGGGCTTCGACAACATCGCGTCGGCCTTGCAGGTTTCACCGTCCTTCATCGAGCAATACGTACTGGCCGCCCACACCGTTGCGGTCACGGCGCTGGGCCGGCGCGACAGCCGCCCGCAGGGCTGGACGTTCCGCGCGTCTCCCGGCAATCAGCTTACGCACGTGCCCGGATTACCGCTAGGCACGCGCGGCGGCATTCTCGCGAAAGTGGATCTCCCCGCCGACGGCCAATACAAGATCAACATCGCCGACATGGCCCTCCACATCTGGGGCAACGGCATGGAGTACGAGAATCCATTGGTGGTGACGGTCGATAACAAGATTGTCTATCAAACCGTGATCGGCGGCGAAGAAGACATGAAGCTTTACGATCAGGTGCAGAGCGGCGCGATGGATCGCGTCAACGCCCGCCTGAAAAACATCAAGTTCGAGGCCACGGCCGGTCCGCACAACATTGGCGTCACCTTCCGGCGCCAGAGTTTCGCCGAATCCGACGACCAGTTGCAGATCTCCGCCCCCGGCGGCGGGCAGGATCGTTCGTACCGCGTAAGCTCGTTCCAGCTTCTCGGCCCCTTCGATGTCACCGGCCTCAGTTCCACACCGAGCCGCGACCGCATCTTCATCTGCGAGGCCGCTAAGGATAAAACAAAAGCGCCCGAAGCCTGCGCCAGACAGATTTTCTCGAACTTGGCCAAGCGGGCTTATCGCCGTCCCGTAACGAACGACGACCTCGCGGAACTCATGCAGTACTACGCCGATGGCGCGAAGGACGGCGGCTTTGAATCGGGTATTCGCTCTGGCATCACCGGAATGCTCGCGAGTCCGTTCTTTCTCTATCGCGGCGAGCGCGTCCCGGCGGGATTAAACCCGGGCGACAAGTACGCGATCACCGATCTCGAACTCGCGTCGAAGCTGTCGTTCTTCCTGTGGAACTCCATTCCCGACGATCAGCTCCTCGATCTCGCCATCAAGAACAAACTCAGCGATCCGGCCACGCTGAACCATGAAGTGCGACGCATGCTGTCCGATCCGCGGTCGAAGACTCTGGCGAGCGATTTCGTGTTCCAGTGGCTCGATATGAACAAGCTGAACGAGATCGTTCCGGATCGAGACGTTTTCCCGTATGCTTCGGGCTTCATGGACCCGCGCCAGGACTTCCGCACCGAGCTCACGCTGTTTGCCGACAGCATCTTCCGGGAAGACCGCAGCGTCGTGGATCTGCTGCGCGCGAATCATACTTACGTGAACGAGCGGCTGGCGCTGCACTACGGACTCAGCGACGTGAAGGGCGACGAGTTTCGCCGCGTGGAGCTGAAGGACTCCGCGCGCTGGGGCTTGCTCGGCAAGGGCGCTGTCCTGATGGCGGCCGCCTATCCCAACCGAACGTCCCCCGTGCTGCGTGGAAAGTTCATCCTGAGCTACATCGAGGGGGTTCCGCCGCCCAATCCGCCACCCAACGTCCCGACGCTGAACGACAAGGACATCGGCACTACCAAAGCGCTGACCGTTCGCGAACTGATGGCGAAGCACCGCGCGAGCCCGACCTGCTCGTCGTGCCACTCCATCATGGATCCGCTCGGCTTTGCGCTCGAAAACTTCGACGCGGTTGGAATGTGGAGGGACAAGGACCGCTTTGCCGGCACGGTCATCGATTCTGCCGGCGAGTTGCCCGACGGCACCAAGATCAACGGACCGGACGATCTCCGCAATGCGCTGCTGCGCCGTCCCGAACAATTCGTGCAAACCTTCGTTGAAGCCCTTTTGACGTATTCCATGGGCCGCACGCGCGAATACTACGACATGCCGGCGGTCCGCAAAATTGTGCGTGACACTCGGGCGCAGGATTACAAGTTTTCGGCCATCGTTGAGGCGGTGGTAAATACCGACCAGTTTAAGATGCGCCGTGTGCCGCCGCCCGCGCCGGTACAGAGTGCGAGAAGATAAAGAAGAAGATACGAGAGGCCATATGTTTTTATCCAAGAAACACATTGATCGCCGCGCAGTCCTGAAGGGAGCCGGAGCTACCCTCGCATTGCCGCTTTTGGACGCCATGTTTCCCGCCACATCCGCGGCGGCGACCACTGCCGCCGGGAAAACCCCGAAGCGCTTCGCCTTTATCGGCTTCCCGCACGGCGCGATCATGGATCGCTGGTCTCCCAAGGAAACCGGCACGAACTTTACCATGTCGCCGATCCTGACGCCGCTGGAGCCGTTCCGCAAGCACCTGACCATCGTCTCCGGCTTGCGAAATAAGCCGGCGGAAACGCCCGAGCCCCATGCCTACATCGAGCAGGGCTGGTTGACCGCGGTGAAGCCCTTTGACTTCGGCAAGAACGGTCCGGACTCAGGCGTTAGCGCCGACCAGATAGCCGTCCGCTACGTGGGACAAGACACGCGTTTGCCGTCGCTCGAACTCAGTGTCGGCCAGGGCAGCGCCCGCATCGCCTGGCGTACGCCCACCCAGCCGTTGCCCCAGGAAAGCAACCCGCGCGCCGTCTTCCAGAAGCTCTTCGGACAGGGTGACACCGATCAGGAGCGCGCCCAGATCCTGACCGAAACCGGCAGCATCCTCGATCGCGTACAGGGCCAAGCGAAGCGTTTGCAAGCCAGCCTCGGCGTGGGGGACCGCAACATTGTCGGCGATTATATGGACTCCGTTCGCGAGATCGAGCGCCGCGTGCAGATGGCGGAGAAGGCGCACAACACCGAGCTCGTTATTCCGGATGCGCCCATTGGCACGCCGAACGATATCACGGAATATTTCAAGCTGATGTTCGACCTGATGGCTTTGGCGTTCCAGGCCGACATTACGCGCGTGATCACGCTCTCGATGGATCATGAAGCCAGCATGCGCACCTACACTAACCTGGCGATTTCCGAAGGCTTCCATCCGCTGTCCCATCACGGCAACAATCCGGAGAAGATGGACAAGCTAGTGAAAATTCAGAACTACCACACGCAGGTTTTTGCCGGATTCGTCAAGAAGATCGAGGCTACCAAAGAAGGCGACGGCACCGTGCTCGATCACTCCACGATTCTCTTTGGCAGCGACATGAGCAACAGCGATCGCCACAACAACGATCCATTGCCTTCCGCGATCCTGGGACACGCCAATGGGAAGATCAAGGGCGGCCAGCACGTGAAATATCCGCAGGATTCGCGTCACGGCGAACTGCTCCTTACGCTGCTCCAGCGCAATGAGATCCCGGTGAAATCCATAGGGGACGGTGTCGACGGGCTCTCTGAGGTCTAGCGTGATGTCTCATCTAGCATCGTGGCGCACGCACTCTTGCGTGCCGCGTCGGCACTCGTGCCGACGCCTGGCAATTGCGCTCCTGCTGGCCGGCGCCTCCATGGCTCTGGCCGGCACTCCGTCGCTTCTCGATACGGCTGAAACGGGCGACCACCTCGCGGCCATGCGCCTCGCGAGCGCTAAAGGAGCTGACGTAAATGCCGCCGCCGCCGATGGCACCACCGCCATCATGTACGCGGCTGCGAACGGCGATCTCGAACTTGTCCGCGCGCTGATCAAAGCCGGCGCCAATGTCAAACTGGCGAATCAGCTTGGCACGTCGGCCCTCACCGAGGCAGCCATCATCGGCTCCGCGCCCATTATTGAAGCGCTGCTCAAGGCTGGCGCCGATCCCAATTTCAAAACTCCCAACGGCGAAACGCCGTTGATGGCCGCCGCGCGCACCGGCAAGATTGACGCGGCCAAGGCGCTGCTTGCCGCGGGCGCCGACATCAACGCCAAGGAAACCTGGGGAGAACAGTCCGCGCTTATGTGGGCCGCCGCGCAGAGCCAGGCCAATATGGTGAAGTTCCTGGCCGCGAACGGCGCGAACCTGAACGATCACGGCAAGGTCGATCAGTGGGAGCGCAAGGTGATCCAGGAGCCGCGCCCGAAGGACATGAACAAGGGCGGTTTCACGCCACTGCACTATGCCGCGCGGGAAGGTTGCGCGGCCTGCGTTCAAAACCTGTTGTCTGCCGGCGCCGATCCCGATTCCGAGGATCCGGACCGCGAGACGCCGCTGCTTCTCGCCCTGGAGAACATGCATTTCGACACTGCGGCCGTCCTGGTGAAAGGCGGCGCCGATCTCGACAAGTGGGACCTCTTCGGCCGCTCTCCGGTCTACATGGCTGCGGACGTCAGCACGCTGCCGACGAAAGGCAACGGCGCGGTCGCGGTCCTGCCGAGTCCGGACAAGCTCACTGCTGTGGATGTTGGCCGCATGATGCTCGAAAAAGGCGCGAATCCAAATATCCAGTTGAAGCGGCGTCCGCCCTATCGCGACGTCCCGCAGGATCGCGGTGGCGACACCATGCTTGCCCAGGGTGCCACGCCGTTGCTGCGTGCGGCGCGCGGCGGCGATGACAAGTTCACCGCACTGTTGCTCGAGTACAAAGCACTCGTGGATCTGCCGAGCAAGGAAGGCATCACGCCGTTGATGGCCGCCGCCGGCGTCGACTACGGCTCGCGGGTCACGCGCGGGCGCAACCGTACCGACGAAGGCGTGCTCGCGACGATGGATCTTCTTATCAAAGCCGGCGCCAATGTGAACGCCCGGTCGGTCATGGACCGTAGTCTCGTAGGTGGCCGTGGTGGCGCGGGCGCTTTCGGAGCTGGTGAGAGCGTGGGCGCACGCATCGCACAACAGAACGCCCGCCGCGGCAGTCAGATGCCGGGGCCGAACGCCGTTCCGAACCAAACCGCTTTGCACGGCGCCGCCGAACACGGTTTCGATAAGTTCATCGAATTCCTGGTCGCCAATGGCGCCGACCTGACCGTCAAAGACGCCAGCGGACGTACGCCCCTCGACGTCGCGCGCGGCGCCGGTGGTGCTCGCGGCGGTGCGGACGCGTTCCCGAAAACTGTGGTCCTGCTGGAATCCTTGATGAAGGCCAAGGGACTCCCAGTTGAGACCGTTCAGGCTGCGGCAACAAAGTAGCCCACGCAAGCCCCAAAGGAGACGCCGTGTTCAAGAAACTTGCTCTAATCAATGTCTGCCTCGCGTTCCTCTACGGAACCGCCCAGGCGCAGGATGCAAAGACCGTGATCGCCAATGCGCAAACGGCGCTGGGCGCCGTGAAATCCATCACCTATTCCGGCTCGGCAAAGGACGTGGCGTTCCAGCAGTGCGGGGCCAATGCCGCCAACATGACGTGCCAGGGTACCCACGATCCAATGCGGCCCATCGACAACTACGTCCGCGTGATCA
>Ga0302326_10007723_pt1 | contig 23841 bp, 24 predicted proteins | sample Palsa_T0_3_FD_202264 | JGI IMG/M metagenome (GOLD analysis project Ga0302326, IMG submission 202264) | Peat permafrost microbial communities from Stordalen Mire near Abisko, Sweden - Palsa_T0_3 | ecosystem: Environmental > Terrestrial > Soil > Palsa > Peat permafrost | place: Sweden: Abisko... | reverse complement strand
AGACAGATCGGAATCGCGTTGGGACCGATGAGGTATCCCACGATCGCTTCCGGGCCGCTCACCGGCATGAGCCGATGGGACTCGATCATGCGCTCTTTCACGTCACGGCGGATGGCATTGGAGGTGAGCGTCGGCGCGATGAGAATTGAAATGACCAATTCGAAGCCGACAAACCCGTTCAACAGATATCCTGCCGGAGCGCCGATCACCGTCGCGGGGACCATCAGCGCTGCGATCGCCAGTATGGTGAACATCCCCACGATCCAGAAGAGCCGGCTCCGCCCGCCCAGCAGTCGGAAATGCACCCAGCCGATCGCGTTGTCGAGGAGCAGTTGAGACATCAATCTACTTGGTTGATCCCAGCCCGCAGGTATGCCGCTTCGAGATCGCGCTGCTCAGCGGTAAACGACGCGACGCACAGTCCCCGATTGATCAGATGCTGGAGCAGAATCCATGCGTTGCTGCTGCCGTTGAAATACTCCAGTGTGACGGTCTGGTGGTTCGACTCGATGCCGCTGACACCATCGATATCCCGCAGCACGTTGGCGATCGACTGCACGGGAAGAGAGAGCACGATCTGATACCGGCAGCGCATTGCATCTGACTGCACGATCTGGTCCACCGTTCCCATTCGCAGGATGGCGCCCTTCACCATCATGGCGATGTGCGTGCAGTATTGCGGCATGTCCTGCAGGATGTGCGATGAAACAATCAGCGCTTTTCCCTGCCGGCGCAGATCGATCAGCAATTCGCGGAACTGAACGCGCCCCGCGGGGTCGATGCCGCCGGAAGGTTCGTCGAGAAGCACCACCGCCGGGTTGGGCAGGAGCGTGCGGGCGATTCCGACACGCTGGCGCATGCCGCGCGACAGCGAGGCAATCACCTGCTCCGCCTTGTCCATCAGCCAGACCTTTTCCAGCCAGAAATCGATGCGTTCGCGTCCTTCGGCCTGACTCAAACCGTGGCCCATGGCGATGAATCGCAGAAATTCCCGCACACGCATCGTTTGGTACAGGGGCGGAATGTCGGGCGTGAAGCCGATGTGCGGGAGCAGTTCTGTCTCGTTGCTCTCCAATCGCCGGCCCAGGATGCACACGGTGCCGGAGAAGAGCGGCTGAATTCCGGCGGCGGCGCGGAGCAGGGTAGTCTTGCCGGCCCCGTTGGGTCCGACCAAGCCGAGCAGTTCGCCGGCGTGCAGCTTCAGCGACACGTTTCGAACCGCCATCAGATTCGGAAAGACAACGTTGACCCGGTCCAGGGCAATCAATTCGCTCGGCGGGGGCGCAACGCTCATGTGGCCTGCGATCATATCCGTCGGCAGGAAGCGGCAAAAGAATGAATAGTCGAGCTGAGAATCGGGGCTGCCGAACGGTCAGGCGGATCTTGACAGCAGCAGGAAAAGCCAACGGATGGCCATCCGTTGGGCTTATTTCGGAATATGCTGTTCCAGTAGCTATATTTACGTTCGGATACCGCTGCGTGCGGGTATACTAATCTTTGGATGGCAGCCCTTGGAGAAAGCCCCGAGCGCGGCTGCACTGCCTCGGCGGGCGTTGGCACTTGGGAGTGTGTATGAGCAAAGCGCATGTCGATCCGGCGGAGCTTCGGCGCTTCGCGCAGGATTTGAATCGGTTCAATGCAGAATTGCAGACCCTGGTCGGCTCGCTCAATTCGCGGATGCGGTCGCTGGAAAGCACCTGGCGCGATCAGGAGCAGCGCAAGTTCTCCGAGTTCTTCGACCAGACGATGAAGACGCTCTCGACGTTTATCGAGGCGTCCCATCAGCACGCGTCGATGCTCTCGAAGAAAGCCGGCTTGATCGAAGATTATTTGAAGCAGCGGTAGGAGAGCGGCATGGCGGAAGGCGCTAAAGTTGGATCGTTTGATGCCCTGCGGGCATTCCGGGCGGCGCTCTACAAATTTGCCGAGACATGCGACACGGCGTTGAGCGACGCCGATGGCGAAATGCAGCGCGTCATGGGTTGGCTCGAGCGCGATCAGCAAACGTACTGGCAGTTTCAAGTTCGCAAGCGGCACGAAGAAGTGATGCGCTGCAAAGAAGCCGTCCGCATGAAGAAGCTTTTCAAGGCGTCCGACGGCCGGCCGGGGTCTGCGGTGGACGAGGAAAAGGCGTTGGTGAAGGCGCAGAGACGGCTGGTGCAGGGAGAACAAAAATATAAAGCGGTGATGTCCCACAGCCGCAAGCTTCCGAAGGAAATATTGCTCTATAAGGGGCAGGTACAGCGCCTGGCGACGGCGCTGCAATCTGATGTGCCGACCGCCGGAGCGCAGTTGAGCAGGATCGTGGCGACGCTGGAAGCGTATGCCGCGGTTTCGGCGCCCAGCGGTGGCGGCAGCGATCGCGGTCGGTTGGTGACATCCGCGATCGGATCGGAATTGGCGATGTCGCGCGGCAGCGCAGACGCTGCGGCGGGCCGCAGCCAATGGGCGTATCTGCGATCAAAAACTCCAACCGGGCCGGCGCGCGATCAGGTGTCGTCAAGTCCGGCCAGCGCCCAGTTCCGTGCGGCGCGACTGGCAACGGCGGAGCTCGAAGCGCTGCTTACGGTTTCAGTCGACCGGGACCTGGCCGATCCGCAGGCCAAAGTGGTCATTGCAAAGGATATTGGCGCCGCCAGCCGGATTTACCTGCAGCGGCTGGATATCGCTTTCCCTGGAGACAGCGGCTGGTACATCGGCCGGGCCGACGATGCACCCCCCGAGGCGGGCGGCGCCATCGCGGTTTCCGATTTGCTGACCGCGCGGGCTGACCTGGTTGATATTCTCACCCTGCCCAAAGGGTTTCTGGCGGTGTTGGATGGCGGCGGCCTCGTTGCGGTGCTCGGTCCGCGCGATGAGGAGTTGTGGAAACCGGCCCAGGCTTCCGAGGCGCCGGCGGCGGATGCTCCTGGCCCGCCGGCTCCTGCAGAGGCCGCGACCGCGGAAAATGCTTCGGCGGAAGATGCGAAGCCTCAACCGGCGCAGGCGCCGGCATAACGTCATGAGCCTGCGACGTGAGACAACAGATGGCGCAGTTTGCTGGATAAGCCGGGCTGTCCCGGGCCCGAGTCTTCGGGGCGAGGACGCCCCGGCTGATCCAGCTGAAGAACAGTTCCTGACCGACAAAGGGCGCACGGCAGAAGGAACACGGTGACCCATGGGTGTCTACGAGGGACGCGGCCAGCTTGCCAAGGCGACCAAGGAACTGCTGAGCCGTTGGGCGGAAACCAAGGGAGACTGGGACGACACCGTCAGCCAGAACTTTGAGAAGCGATTTCTGCTGACCCTGGAAATGGACATTCGTGCCGCGACATCGGCGATGGACACCATGGCGCAGATCCTAACCACCGTCCGCCGGGACTGTAGCGATGATGCAGGTGACTGATTATGACAACTCAAGTGTCCAATGGCATTCTGACCAACGGTTCTCCCGCGGGGGAACCTCCCACACACCGCGACCGCCAAAGAGAGGCGCTGCGCGAGCTGCTCGAACTGGCGACCCAGTGCGCGGCTGAGGAATCCGAGATCGATCGCCGCCGGCAGACGGAGCTCGATAACGCCAAGCGGCAACTGGACAAAGGCGCGTTGATCCTCCAGCAGCGCCAGCAGTCCGAGGTAAATCAGCTCGCACAACAACATCAGAGCAGCTCCAGTGCCGTCGCGGCGAAACTTGAGGCAGACACCGCGGCCCTCAAAGCCGCCGAGCAGAACTCGCGGCAAAAAATCGAAGCCGGTCACGCGCCGATCGTCCGCAAGGTCAAGGAAAAACTCAATGACGCCGTATGGGAGGCGGAGAGCGTTTTTGAAGTCAGTCAGAACCAGGTCAAAGCCAATCTGAAGAAGGGGAGGGACGAAAATGAGAAACTGATTGATGCCCTGGATGAGTTGGAGAGCCGCGCAAAAGAACTGCTGGTGAAATATCACCACAAGCCACCGGTCGCGCCCGCGGGCGAGCCGTCATTGCCGGAGGACCTGGACGCGGCATTCAAGCAGGGCGCGGCGCCGGCAGAACACCACGTGGCAGCGCTGCGGAGTCTCTCGTTGCCGAACTTCTTCGTCGGCGCCTGGCCCTTCCTGGCCCTCACGTTGGTCTGCGCGCTCGCGGCGATCGGCGGTTTTTTTTACATGGATGTAACCGGCGCGGGCGTGGCGCTCGGCGTGGCGCTGGTGGTATGCCTGCTGTTGGGCTGGCTGCTGTTTACTGTCGGGAGAAACAAGGCCCGAGAGAGATATCTCGCCTTTCTGGCCGCCGACGCGGTGACCCGAAAAGTTGCCGCGGTGCGTCTGGAGCGCACGACTGCAGAGCAGAATCGAAAGCTCAAGGAAGCCACCGAGAAGCGCAACGCAGAGGTCGCCAGAGCGAAGGAGACCATTGCGCCGGTGCTGAGCAACGCCGAACGGCAGCGGGCCGCCGACTTGGCGTCGATCGACAACCAGGTGAAAACAAAGCTCTCCCGCATCGGCGCCTCGGTTGAGCGCGCCCGCGGTGAAATCAAGCAAACGGTCGAGCAACAGAGCGCCGAAACGGCGGAGCGTCATCGACAGGAGACCGAGGCGCACACGGCAAAGTATGACGAGCAGGTCAGCCAGTCGCAGCAGCAGTACACCGACGCCCGAAGGGCTCTGGAAACGAAATGGTCGGAAGGAATTGCGCGGATCGGCGCTCCGATGGGCGACGCCGACGGCACGCCCACCTTTCCCGGCTGGGGGGATCCGATCTGGCAGAAGTGGATTCCCCCCAAACTGTTTCCCCCGGCGGTCCGCTTTGGCGAACTGCAGGTCGATCCAAAGAAGATTATCGATGCGCTGCCGCGCGACTCGCGGTTCACGCTTCCGCTCCCCGAGTCATTCGTTCTTCCTTCTCTTTTGACTTATCCCCAGCACGCCTCACTGCTGATCGAGGCTGCGCGCGGTGGGCGCGACGAGGCGCTGCGAGCGCTGCAGATGGTCATGGTGCGCCTGCTGACCACCGTGCCGCCCGGTCGCGTGCAGTTCACGATCATCGACCCCGTGGGGCTGGGGCAGAACTTCGCGGGATTCATGCACCTGGCGGATTACGACGACGCGCTCGTCGGGACCCGCATCTGGACCGACTCGGACCAGATCGAGCAGCGGCTGGGTGATCTCACCGAGCACATGGAAACGGTCATCCAGAAATACCTGCGCAACGAATACGAGACGATCGACGAATACAACGCGCAGGCCGGCGAACTGGCCGAGCCATACCGCTATCTGATCATCGCGGATTTTCCCGTGCGTTTCGAAGGGGAGAGCTATCGCCGCCTCAACAGCATCGCCAGCAGCGGGGCGCGATGCGGCGTTTTCATCCTGTTGATGCGCGACATGCGCGTCACGCTTCCCTCTGGAACGCACATCGACGAACTGGAAACGAACTGCGTCACGCTCGTCCAGGATCCGGAGCAGCCGAACGTGCCCGAAGGGGGGCGGCCCCGGTTTCTCTGGAAGGACGAGGTCTTCCGACAGTTCCCGCTCGTGCTCGATCAGCCGCCCACTGAAGAGTTTCTCACCAAAATCCTCAACGAGGTCGGGAAGCGCGCCAAGGAATCCAAGCGGGTAGAGCTGGCATTCGAAACCATCGCCCCCAAAACCGAGGAATTCTGGTCCCTCAGCACGCGCGAAGAGCTGCGCGTTCCGATCGGGCGGATGGGCGCAACGCGTTTGCAGATGCTGCGCCTCGGGAAGGGCGTCGCGCAGCACGCGCTGATCGCGGGTAAAACCGGTTCCGGCAAGTCCACGTTGCTGCACGCGCTGGTGACGAATCTGGCGATGTGGTACAGCCCCGACGAAGTCGAGTTTTATCTCATCGACTTCAAGAAGGGCGTTGAATTCAAAACCTATGCGACGCACGAATTGCCGCACGCCCGGGTGATCGCGGTGGAAAGCGACCGCGAGTTTGGCATCAGCGTTCTGCAGCGTCTGGACGCCGAACTAGCTCGCCGCGGCAACCTCTTCCGCAAATCCGGCGTTCAGGATCTCAATAGCTATCGGCGCACCCCCGATGCCGAGAAGATGCCGCGCACGTTGCTGATCGTCGATGAGTTCCAGGAATTTTTCTCCGAAGACGACAAGCTCGCCCAGGATTCGTCGCTCCTGATCGACCGTCTGGTGCGTCAGGGCCGTGCCTTCGGCATGCACGTCCTTCTCGGCTCGCAGACCATCGGCGGCGCCGGCGGTCTCTCCCGCAGCACGCTGGGACAGATGGCCGTTCGTGTCGCGCTTCAACTCTCCGAAGCCGACTCCCAGCTCATTCTCGGCGACAACAATTCCGCGGCCCGCCTGCTCACGCGCCCGGGCGAAGCGATCTACAACGACGCCGGCGGGCTTGTCGAAAATAACAGCCCGTTTCAGATCGCCTATCTCTCCGATGAGAAGAAAGACAGCTACCTCGATAAGGTTCAAGCGCTGTCGAAGAAGACGGGCGTGACCCAGCCCGAGCCGCTCGTCTTCGAGGGTAACGCGCCGGCCGACATCACCAAAAATCGCGCGATGGAATCACTGATCGCCGCCGGCGCGTGGCCGGCGCCGGGTGCTGCGCCGGTGGCGTGGCTGGGAGATCCGGTGGCGATCAAGGATCCGACCGCCCTCGCCTTCCGGCGTCAGAGCGGCGCCAACGCGATGCTGGTGGGGCAGGCCGAAGAAGGGGCGATGGCGCTGATGGCGGCGTCAATTGCAAGCCTCGCCTTGCAGCTTCCTCCAACCGCCGCGAGCTTTATCGTGCTGGACGGGAGCCCGGCGGACTCTCCGCTGGCCCAGGTGTTCGGGCGCGTGAAGGAGGCGGTGCCGCACGAGGTCAAGCTCGTGGAATATCGACTGGCCGGCGACGCGATGACCGAGCTTGGCGTCGAACTGAAGCGCCGTCAGGACGAGGGGCTCACCAGCGCCCCGTCGATCTTTGTTTTCGTCTACGGCCTGCAGCGATACCGCGTTTTGCGCAAGACCGAGGACAGCAGCTTCAGCTTCTCACCCAGCGAAACCGACAAGCCCGCCGCGCCCGACAAGATCTTCGGCGATCTGATTCGCGAAGGCCCGACGTTCGGCATGCACGTGCTGATCTGGGTTGACACGCCCGTGTCAATCGACCGCACCTTCGAGCGCGGCATCCTGCGCGAATTCGATCACCGCATCCTGTTCCAGATGAGCGCCAATGATTCCGGCGCGCTGATCGACAGCCCCGCCGGCAACAAGCTCGGGCCTTACCGCGCGATGTCGTACAGCGAAGAGCAGGGTACGATGGAGAAGTTTCGCCCGTATGCTCTGCTGAACAAGGATTGGCTCGCCCGCCTGCACAAGTCGCTCAGTGCCCACAAAGCGTAACAATGGCGTCCGTCCCTCTTCGCGCGGCTAATGCCCGCGTCACCGTCTGCCCCCTCTCCCGGTACTCCGGGAGAGGGTTGGGGTGAGGGTGATTTGGAATTCCGATGTCGCTGGTACTCGAAATCACCCTCACCCCTGCCCTCTCCCGGAGTACCGGGAGAGGGGGTAAGTTGTCCGCCGCTCCGGGCTTCGACCGCGCGAAGAGGAGTCGCCGCTACGCGCAGCGGAGCGCGTCCAGCGGTGTTTCTTCGCGATTTGATGGCGATTTGTAAGGACGCGCCGTTGGCCGCTCGTCTTCGGGAGGCCGCTAAAAGGGGTATGAAATGGGCTCAAAACTTGTGACGACTGTAAAATCGGTTCTGAAACCGGCACGTATAGCCGGCGAGCATGCTCGCCGACTTTCCCCGTCACCGATAAATCGGAGTTCCATCGATCATCTTCGAAGGAGCTGTGCTGTCGATCGATTCGAGCTGGATCACGTCCCACCGTTGAAAGGTGTCCCACTTTTTCGAAGAGAAGTCTTCGTCCACATACTGGTAATGATGCTCCCAGGGCTTGTAACCGTCCCGTGTCACGCGCACGTCCAGCCCGCGCGGAATGTCGGCAAAAACCGATCCAGTTGGCTGCATGTCTTCCGTGACGCGCGTGGTGATGCATTCGTCCGATTTCACGGTGAACGTCCGGCTGCCGCCATTCCACCGAAGCTCCACCGTAGCCGGCGCAGCCGCATCGGCCCCCGGCACTTCGACGGAATAACGGTAGTGCGCCGTCACGCACCCGCCGGCGAGCAGCGTCAGGGCGGGAAAGAAAATCCAACGAGTCAAACGCATAAAAATCCCTGCATAGAGTTCATTCAACCCCTCAAATATTAGTCGTGGATAAACACTTTCACCACCGGCTCAGATTCCCGTCACGTTTTCACGTTTCTCCCCCCGTCTCCGTCACGTTCCGATCACCACTTACCCGCCTCACGGCATCTCGTCAGGCAGACGGTACAGATCGCCGAATTGCTGGTACCATGCCACGAATTCGCGCAGCCCTTCCGCCAACGGCGTTGTCGGCTTGTATCCCAGTTCGGCGGTGGAGCGCGTCAGATCGGCAAAGGTCCGCTCGACATCGCCGGGCTGGGCCGGACGTCGCTCGATAACCGCTTGTTTTCCCACCGCCTTCTCGATCGCGGCAATCAAGCCCGAGAGCGTGATCGGCTCCGAACCACCGAGATTGTAGATGCGATATCGATCGCAATGGTCGAGACTGGCGATGATCCCGGCCACGATGTCTTTGATGAACGTGTAATCGCGGCTGGTCGATCCGTCGCCGAACATCGGCACCGGTCTGCCCTGGCTGATGAGCCGGATGAATTTGTGAATCGCCAGGTCCGGCCGCTGGCGCGGTCCATATACCGTGAAAAATCGCAGGCAGAAAACCGGCAGCTTATAGAGGTGCCAGTAGGCGTGACACAGCAATTCCCCCGCCCGCTTCGTCGCCGCGTAGGGACTGATTGGTTCCGCGACCGGATCCTCTTCGTGGAATGGCACGCGGTCCAGGTTTCCGTACACACTCGAGCTGGAGGCGAAGATAAACTTGCCAACCTTGTGATTGACCGCCGCCTGGAGCAGATGCGTGGTCCCCTCGACGTTGACCCGGGCGTAGTACCCTGGCTGCTCGATCGAAGGCCGCACGCCCGCCATCGCCGCCAGGTGCAGGATCGCAACCGGATGGGTGCGCGCTACGAGCTGATCGATCCGCGGGCCATCGATAATATCGATTTCCTCGACCTCGACCGGCTCGCCATGGATGCTCTTGAGGTTGGTCTCTTTCCAGGTGCGATCGTAGAAGTCGCAGAAGTTATCGACGCCGATGACACGATAGCCGCGTTCCAGCAGCGCCTGCGCCGCGTGCGAGCCGATGAACCCCGCCGCACCGGTGATAAGAATGTTCTGCCTGGGCATGCCCGAGACAGTCTAAAACGCCAGTGGGGGAAAGACCAGCAGGGCGACGCTCAGTTTACTCAGCATCCAAGACTGCGAGCAAACGGTCCAGCACTCGCTCAACGAGTTCGGGCGGGGCGAGGGTGATGAAGGTCGTTTCCCGCTCCCTGTAATCCACCTGACGGACGGCATCCGAGACGACCACACTGGCGACTCTCCCCACGCCGCTTTTTAGGGGCAAAAGGCCCGGCGGAATTGAAACCTTGAACGGGCCGCCACGGATGCGGCTGGTAATCGCACAGACGATAGCCATTCCGGTTTTGCGATTGTAGGAAGTGGGGCTGAGCACAAGAGCATAATGCCTATCGGCCATCTCATGCCCGGCGGACGGCGAGAAGTTGAGATGCACAAGATCGCCGCGCTTGGGGTGATAGCTCCGGTAACTCATAGCAGCTCGGCGCCGCGCGGCCCGTCAGTGTGTAGTTCGCCTTGTCGATGCCGCGGTTTGAACTCGGAGAGCAAGGCGGAGAGCTTTGGCTTTCGTCGACGGCGTATCGGGCGGATTGTTAGCACGCCTGCCGTCGTCTCAAATTCAACGGTCGTCCCGGTGGTGAGGTGCAACTGCTCAGCTATCGTCTTCGGCACGCGAATTCCAAGACTGTTGCCCCATTTCTGCAGCGTTGTCGCCATGTAGCCTCCAGATAGCCAAAGTATACACGCCGCTGAGGAACTTCAAAAGAGAGTTTTTCCCGTGCCTTCGCCCTTTCGCCAAGATTGCCGGTTCAATCCTCTTATCTGCCCTGTGCGGCGATCCAGGAACGTTGTGCTTCGACTCCCCGCTCATTCTTGACTGGCCAACGCTCCGACACTACGGTTTGAACATGACCATCGAGCAGATTCGCAGGATGCACCAGGCGAGGCCATTTCATCCCTTCCATGTGAACTTGGCGGACGGTCGCTCTCTGCCGGTCGTGCATCCGGAGTTCTTAGCACTCACGCCGCCTGGACGCACCATCGGCATCGGATTAGCCGATGGGACGATTGAGATCGTGGATTTGCTTCTGGTAACGAGGCTCAAACCCCGCCCAAACGGCCGGCCGCGTGGCAGGCGCACGTCGCAGTAGCTTTCCAGTCATCTGCAGAATCTGCATCCGCAAGGAATCTGAACTTGCGGAATGTCGATCTCCGCGCGGAAACGATTTCCGAGGAGCTTTGGCAGTTCGCGCATGGCTACCTCTACGTCGTGCACGGTCCGAATCCCCAGCTTGTAATTGCCGAGGCTTTCGTGAACGACGCGCATGATTGCCTGGTGCTCGTGATCGGAGAACGCACGTGCGTGGCCATCGGATCGTGGAAGAATGCTAATTTCAGTCATGCCGCGAAGTGAGAAACGAAGATTCTTTGGATGATTGTTCAGCAGCTGAGGCAGCTGGGTTGTATTGAGAACCGTCTGTCTAGCCGCGTTCTTCTGAGACGGATCGAGCAACTTCTCCAGCCCGGCCGCCATCAGACCTTCTAGGCCTCCGCGCATGCGACGCACTCTGCGAGCCCCTGCCAAACCCTCGCTGCCGCTCCCCGCCCAGATGAAGACCAGTTCGTCCGACCGAATGAAGATGCGGTAGAGCCGGTTCTTGCGCACGAAAAAGACAGCCGTTGCTTCGAAATAAATTTCTGGCAACATCCCTTCGTCCTCCGAACCCACTGGCGCTGAACCCAAAAATCAAAGTTCTTCGCGGCTTCCTTCGCGCCGTTGCTATGGCATCTTGTCCCTATTCAATCTTCTCGCGCCCGCCCATGTAGTCGCGCAGCGGCTCGGGGATCGTGACCGTCCCGTCTGCGTTCTGATAGTTCTCCAGGATCGGAATGAGAATTCTTGGGCTGGCGACGACCGTGTTGTTCAGCGTGTGGCAGAAGCGGATTTTTCCATCCGCGCCTTTGTAGCGAAGATTCAGCCGGCGGGCCTGGAAGTCGTATAAGCGCGAAGCCGAGTGCGTCTCGCCGTAGCCGCTGTCGGGATCCTTGGGGTTTTGCCGGCTGGGCATCCATGTTTCGATGTCCATCATCGATGCATTTTTGACGCCCAGGTCGCCGGTGCAGCATTGGATGACGCGGTAGGGGAGGTTCAGCCGTTTGAGCACCTCTTCGCTGTATGAGAGCATCTCCAGATGCCAGCGGCGGCTCTCCTGCACGTCGTTTCTGCAGATGACAACCTGCTCGCACTTGTCGAATTGATGCACGCGGTAGAGACCGGCCGTGTCTTTGCCGTAGGTGCCGGCCTCCCGCCGAAAGCAGGTGCTGATGGACGTGTATTTGAGCGGCAGGTCCGCCTCGGCGAGCGTAACCTTCTCTCCGTCGGGCATGTGATAGGCGGTGAGGCCCACTTCCGCGGTGCCGGTCAGAAACAGGTTATCTTCAGTGACGTGATACGTCTGCTCACGGCCGGCGGGGAAGAAGCCGGTCCCGCGCATCGCCTCCTCCCGCACGAGCACCGGCACCGACATCGGCACGAATCCCTTCTCGCGCACCATCATGTCCATCGCCAGCCGAAGCACCGCCCAATGCAATTCGGCGCCCTGTCCCTTGAGAAAATACGATCGCGTTCCGGCGATGCGCACGCCGGCGGCGAAATCGATGATGCCGAGCTGCTCGCCCAGTTCCAGATGGTTGAGCGTCTTGAATTCAAAATTCCGCGGCTGCCCCCAGCGGTACATCACGACGTTCTGCGTAGCGTCCTTTCCGACCGGCACGTCATCGTCCGGCGGCTGTGGAACCTGCAGGAGAAGCGGGAAGACGGCCGACTCCATCGCCTTGGCGCGCTCCTCGGCAAGCTTTACCTGTGCCTTAATCTCTGCGACGCGCCCGATGGCAGCCTGTTTTGCGGAAGGGTCCTTCAGTTGGCTGATCTGCTTGCTCGCCTCGTTTTGCTCGCTGCGGAACTTCTCGAATTCCTTCTGCGCTTCGAGCCGATCGGCGTCGAGACGCAGAATCTCGTCGATGTCGACGTTCACGCCCTTCAGCTCCGCCCCCCGGCGGTACTTGTCGGGGCTTTCTCGCAGGTCTTTCAGGTCCACCATTGTTCGGTCGTTACCAGGCGAAGTGGGCGAAGGCTTTGTTGGCCTCGGCCATGCGGTGTGTGTCGTCGCGCTTCTTCATGGCAAGGCCTTCCTTGCGGTACGCCGCCATCAGCTCGTCGGCGAGGCGGGCGCTCATCGGCCGGCCGCCGGCGGCGCGGCAGGCATTGATCAGCCAGCGAAACGCCAGACTCTGCTGGCGGCGCTTGTTCACCTGCATCGGCACCTGATAGTTGGCTCCGCCGACGCGGCGGCTGCGCACCTCGACGTACGGCTTGACGTTGTTGATCGCTGTTTCAAACAACTCGAGCGGCGGAACGTCTTTGTTTTTCTTGATGACCTGATCCATCGCCTCGTAGAACAGCTTCTGCGCGACGGACTTCTTCCCTCCCCACATGAGGGAGTTGATGAACTTGCTGACCAGCTTGCTGTTGTAGCGCGGGTCGGGCTTGAGCATTGTTTCGCTGGCGGTGAATTTCTTGTAAGCCATGGGGGAGGGTTCAGGGTTCGGGGTTCAGGGTTCAGGAAAATGCAAGCGTGAAGAGTGACGGGTAAAGAGTAAAGTTGTTCGGCCGGGAGATTTCTTCTACTTGGTGTTCTTCGTTCCGTACTTGCTGCGGCTGCGCTTTCGGCCGTCGACGCCCAGGGCATCGAGCGTGCCGCGAACGATGTGGTATCGCACGCCGGGAAGGTCGCGCACTCTTCCGCCGCGGACCAGCACGATGCTGTGCTCCTGGAGATTGTGCTCTTCGCCGGGGATGTAAGCGGTGACTTCCTTGCCGTTGCTCAAACGCACGCGGGCAATTTTCCGCAGCGCGGAATTGGGCTTCTTGGGGGTCATGGTCTTAACCTGCAGGCAGACGCCGCGCTTCTGCGGCGAGGCCTGGAGATCCTTGACCTTATTGATGCGCGGCAGACTGCGCCGCGGCTTCTTGATCAACTGATTAATTGTCGGCATACGCTACCTTCGTTCCCATCTTCCGCCGCTTCCCGCCACGGCAAATCGAAAGCGGAGCAGTATAGGGGCACGCCGCAGGCGTCGCAAGTGTCGGCGCACGTCGGCGCACGTCGTGCAACCGGCGCGGAAGTGATTGGAGCGTGGCTCGGGTGATTGGTGATTGGAACGTGACCAACACGGGGAAGAGCACCCGTGACATTGAAGCGTGGGCGGGAACCGTGAAAGGCTGAAACGTGAGCAGAGGACAGATTTCGCAGCGGTGCCTGGGACTTTCGAGACGTTCGGACGCCGTTTTCGTCGACTGCGCCCGAGTCGCCGATAGTCGCTTGCCCTTCGCGGGGGCGCACACCGCTTGACCCGCCTCGCGAGTCTGCCTAAAACGGTTGTTTTAAATACATGTTTTATGCGCAAGTCTCCCTGTCATCCCTCAATTCCCGACGAAACGCGCCGGCGACTGCTGGAAGCGGCGGGGGAGATATTCGCCAAAGAAGGATTCCGCCGAGCAACGGTTCGGGAAATCTGCCAGCACGCAAAGGCGAATATCGCGGCGGTCAACTATCACTTCCGCAACAAGGAAGGGCTCTACACCGCCGTCTTGCAGCACGGAATGGCGGCCTCTCTCAAGCAGCACCCGCCTGATAGCGGCGTCGATTCCAGCGCCAGCCCCGAGCGCCGCTTGCACGTTTTCATTCACTCGTTTCTGCAGCGTCTGCTCATGGGAACCTCCCAGGGCGCATACGCCCGGCTGATGGTGCGTGAAATGAGCGAGCCGACCGCTGCTCTCGACGTCGTGGTGCGCGAACACATCCGTCCGCTTTCCGATCGTCTGATCGGCATCGTCCGCGAAATCCTCGGCCCGGGCGCCTCGGAGGAAGCGGTGATGCAAAATGCCATGAGCATCGTCGGGCAGTGTGTCTTCTATCGGCATGCCGAACAGGTTATCGCCAAGCTATCGCCGTCGCAGAAGCACACGCCGCACGCGGTCGCCAGGCTGGCGGGTCACATCACACAATTCTCCCTGGCGGGGCTGCGCGCGCCGCGGGAAGCGACGCGGGAGTCGTCGGGATGAACTTCGTCGCGCTGAAAATGCTCGTCGGCGATCGTGCCAAGTACCTCGGCATCGTGATGGGCATTACCTTCGCATCACTGCTCATCACGCAGCAGGCCGCCATCTTCGTTGGGCTGATGGGCCGTACCTACGGGTCGATCTCCGACTTGGGCCTCCCTGACATCTGGGTGATGGATCCGAAGGTACAATTTATTGACGACATCAAGCCGTTGCAGGATACCCAGCTCCTGCGGGTTCGGGGCGTCAAAGGGGTCGATTGGGCGGTGCCGCTCTACAAGGGGCTGCTCAAGGCGCGACTGGAAGATGGCACGTTTCAAACGTGCAATGTCATCGGTCTGGACGATGCCACGCTGATCGGCGGCCCCCCCTTGATGATCAAAGGAAAGCTGGAGGATCTTCGCCGTGCCGACAGTGTGATCGTTGACGATGTTGGAGCCGCCGGCAAGCTCGCGCATCCTTCGGCGACCGGCAAACCCAGGCCGCTCGTGCCCGGGGATACGCTCGAGCTGAACGATCATCGCGCCATGGTCGTGGGAATCTGCAAGGTCTCGCGCACGTTTCAATCCCAGCCGACTGTCTACACCACCTACGAACGGGCGACGCTTTTCGCGCCGCGGGAACGCAAACTGCTTTCGTTTGTGCTCGTCAAAGCCAAGCCGGGGCAGGATCTGGCGGTTCTCCGCCATCGCATTGAAGCTACGACCGGGTTGTCCGCCTACACGCAGCAGGGGTTCATCAACAAAACCTGGTGGTACTTCTTCGACAACACCGGCATTCCCATCAACTTCGCGATCTCCGTCGCTCTCGGCTTTGTCGTCGGCACCGCGATCGCCGGACAGACGTTTTACAGCTTCACGCTGGAAAATCTCCGCCAGTTCGGCGCCCTCAAGGCGATGGGCACTCCCACCGGCACACTGCTGCGCATGATCCTGCTGCAGGCGGTGCTGGTCGGCGCAATCGGCTACGGGCTGGGCGTCGGGCTTGCCTGCCTCTCGGGATGGGCGGCCCGCAATACCGAGCTTTCGTTCGTTCTCCCCTGGCAGCTCATGCTCGCAAGCGCCCTGGCGATCGTGGTCATCTGCATCCTCTCTTCGCTCCTGAGCATCTGGAAAGTCATCCATCTGGAACCGGCGATCGTTTTCAAGCAATAGCAATCATGACGCTCGAAACCGCTCATCTTCCCGCCGATCAGATTGCCGTCCGCTGCCGCGGCGTCACCAAGTCCTACGGTCAGGGCTCTTCGCAAGTCACCGCGCTGCGAGGGATCGATCTGGATGTTCGGCGTGGCGAGCTGCTGATGCTCGTGGGACCTTCGGGATGCGGAAAGACCACCCTGATTTCCGTGATCGCGGGAATCCTCGATCAAAACCGGGGAGAATGCACCGTCTTCGGCCACGACTTTAAGGCAATGAGACAGAACGACCGGACGAAGTACCGCGGCCAAATGATCGGGTTCGTCTTCCAGAGCTTCAATCTGCTTCCGACGCTCACGGCCGCGGAAAACGTCTCCGTCCCGCTGCTCATCAACGGGATGCCGCGACGGCAAGCGCTTGCCAAGGCAAAAAAGGAATTGGCGGGCGTTGGGCTCGGCGAACGGGCGAACTCCCTGCCGGCGGAGCTCTCCGGTGGACAACAGCAGCGCGTGGCTATCGCCCGGGCCCTGGTGCACGACCCGAAATTGATTGTCTGCGACGAGCCGACCAGTGCGCTCGATCACGCAACCGGCCAGAAGATCATGGAAATTCTGCGCGGCGTCGGGGTGGCGAGCGATCGCGCACTGGTGATCGTCACCCACGACAACCGCATTTTTCAGTTTGCCGACCGCATCGTGAAAATGGATGACGGGCAGGTGGTTGGCACGCTCGATTCACCCGACGAGCTTCGCGCCCAAGCCGATGCCGTCCGCACCGGCGCCGCCGAGAGAACCACTGAGGAGTCCGTGTCATGATTCGCAAATACGTTCTTCCGCTGCTCGCAGCGATGGGAGTGATCTTCGGTTTTTACATGGTGCACGTGGGGGCACAGAAGCCGCTGATCGCGGCCCCCGCGGCCGAGCCGTCGCACGCGCCATACAAGGCGTACGTTGCCGGCTCGGGCATCATCGAGGCGGCCACGGAAAACATTGCCGTTGCCACGCCGGTTCCGGGCGTTGCGACGGAACTGTACGTGAAGGTCGGCGATCCCGTGAAGGCGGGCCAGCCCCTCTTCAAGCTGGATGACCGAAATCTGGAGGCGACGCTCGCCGTCGAAAAAGCGCAGGTCGATTCGGCGCAAGCGAAGCTGAACGTGGACCAGGCGTCTTTGGCGGATCTGCAAAACCAGCTCGATTTCTTCCAGTCTGTTTCCGATGTGCGGGCCGTCAGCCGCCAGGATCTGGATCGCAAGAAATTCGCCATGCAAACCGGAGAGGCCCAAGTGGCATCGAGCCGCGCCGAGGTCGCCGCCGCCCAGGCGCAGGCGCGAGCGACGCAGGTGGACATCGATCGGATGACGGTCACCGCGCCGGTCGATGGCCAGGTTCTGCAGGTCAATCTCCGCCTCGGCGAATTCGCCCAGGCCGGTCCGCTGGCAACCCCGCTGATGCTGCTTGGCAACGTGGATGAACTACATGTACGCGTCGATGTCGACGAGAACGATGCTTGGCGCGTCAGCCCCACGGCGGCAGCCACTGCCTATGTGCGCGGCAACCCGGAATTGAGCACGCCACTCCGCATCGTGCGGATCGAGCCGTACGTCATTCCCAAAAAATCCCTCACCGGCGACAGCACGGAGCGCGTGGACACGCGGGTACTGCAGGTGATCTACGCATTCGACCGAGCCGCGCTTCCCGTGTACGTTGGGCAGCAGATGGATGTCTTCATCGACGCGCCCGAAGTGGCGTCGGGGAAGTCTGCAGTGACAGCCGCAGCCAGTGAAGGAGGCAATCCGTGAATCGAGACATGAAGGCGGACAAGCCGCAAGAGGAAGAGCCGCGAAGGCGCGAAGGCGCGAAGCAAAACGCGAAGGAAGAGGGGGAATTTTTGACTTTAGTCCCCAAAAAACGGCTCGCCGCGGGGCTCGCACTCGTTGCCCTGGCCCCATTGGCGGGGGGCTGCATGGTCGGTCCCAATTACAAGGCGCCGCCGAAGGTTGACGTCCCTGGTTCGTTCGCCACGACGCAGCCGTCGTCGGCCTCCCTTTCCCGCTGGTGGGAGCTTTTTAATGACCCCACACTCAATGTTCTGATTGAAAGGGCGCTGGCCACCAATCTCGATTTGGAGTTGGCCCAGGAGCGCGTTCTCGAGGCGCGGGCGCAGCTGGATCTGACGACCGGCAACCTCTTCCCCACCGCGAATCTTTCCGGCGCATACAACAAGACCCACATCAGCAAGCAGGCAGGGCTGGCGGGATTTCTGGGAGCCGGCGCAGGCAGCGGATCAGTCACCCCGACGCCGATCAACCCACCGGCTAATGCGGGGGGCGCAAGCACCGATCTGGCCAGACCCGGCGCCACGAAGTCCGGTAGCGCCAGCTCCGCCGCTGGCGGGTTGGCTCTGCCGCAGCAGCTCCAGCTTTATCAGGCGGGCTTCGATGCGAGCTGGGAAATCGACGTTTTTGGGGGCCTGCGCCGCAGCGTCGAGGCGGCCACCGCCGATGTCCAGGCCCAGGAAGAGTCCCGCCGCGACACGATGGTGACTCTGCTCGGCGACGTCGCCCGCAACTACGTTCAGGTGCGCGGGCTGCAACGCCAGATTCACATCGCCCATGACAACATCAAGTCGCAGCAGGACACGCTCGAACTGACGCGCTCCCGTTTCAAAGCCGGCCTGGCGACAGATCTCGATGTGGCACGCGCCGAAGCCCAGGTCAACACCACCGAGGCTGCCGTTCCCACGCTGCAGATTTCCCTGAGACAATCGATCCATGCCCTGGGCGTCCTGCTCGGCCAGCCGCCAGAATCGCTGTTAGAGGAGCTCTCGACGGAGTCCCCGATTCCCCCCGCGCCGGCTTCGGTTCCCGTCGGCTTGCCCTCGGACCTCCTGCGCCGCCGCCCCGACGTTCGCTGCGCCGAGCGCCAGCTTGCCGCCTCGACGGCGCGGATCGGCGTCGCGACCGCCGATCTGTTCCCCAAATTTTCCCTCACCGGCGCCCTCGGCCTGGAAAGCCAGGAGCTGCGGAACCTGCCTCGCGGCGACAGCCTGTTCTGGGACATTGGCCCCACCGTAAGCTGGCCGATCTTCGACGCAGGAAGAATCGTGTCCAACATCCGCGTCCAAAATGTCCGCCAGCGCGAGGCGGTGATCCAATATCGCCAGGCGGTGCTGACCAGCCTGGAGGACGTAGAGAACGCCATGACCGCGTATCAGCAGGAGCAGATCCGCCGACAGTCGCTCGCCGTGGCGGTGGACGCGAATCAGCGTGCCGTGCAACTGTCCACGCTGCTCTACACGAAGGGCCTTGCCGATTTCCTAAACGTCTTGGACGCCCAGCGCGATTTGTTCGCCTCGCAAGATCAGCTCGTGCAGAGCGAGCAAAATGTCTCAGCCAACCTCGTCGCCCTCTACAAAGCCCTCGGCGGCGGCTGGGAGACCGGAGAACCGCAACAGAAATGATTACCCTGTGGCCTAAACGTGGCATCGGCGTCCCGCCCATGTTGACCGCGCAGTAGTAAGAAAAATGCAGCTGGCGCAATCCCGACTGATGGCGCGGATGAAGAGAAGCGATCGGATGCGATCGCCCGCCGTCTTCTTGGGGTGCTCAATTTCATTTAGAATCCTCTTTACGCATGGTATCATCCCGTCGAAGCTTTCCTGAGTGGTGGGATTGGGAGCTGGACTGTTCCAACCCCCATCTGGTCAAGCGCATGATCGATCGGTCATTCAATGAAACCGATTTGCGCGAGATGCTGGAGGTGGCAACGGCGTATCGAGCGGATATCGACCCGGGCCGTTGGATCATCAGCAGCGTGCATAACTCTCAGCCATGGGAAATTATCGTTGAACCGCAGCTGCCGGAGCGGGTTTTATTGGTCGTTACAGCGTACCGCGTGAGTTGAAATCATGGGCAAATCGTACCTCGAAGTGACATATCGCCACGGCAAACCGTTCGCCGCATATCTGTATCTGCCGCGTTCGGCGAATGATCGCTCGGCCCGCACAGAGCGTCGAGGGTCGTTTCTGATCGACTACAGATCCGATGGCCGAGCAATCGGCATAGAGTTTACATCGGTCACGGGCGTTGACGCCGCCGCCGTGAATCATGTGTTGAAAGACCTTGATCAGGAAGCTGTTGCAGCAACCGATCTTGCGCCCCTCACGGCGGCTTGAGGCCCGTTCCCGCCATTGAATGCCCGGGAGCGCAAGCCACGGGCGCAGGCCAAACGCGGGCGCGGACGACCGAGGGTCGGCGATGGAGCCACAGAGGTGACCATTTCGATGGAGAGCGTCCGTCTGCGCCAAGCCGATGCTGTGGCCAGGAAGATTAGGTGTGATCCGGTCGGAAGTCATCGCCGGTCTGGGATCCGCGGGACTGAAGCGACAAGCGATCTGAAGCAAACAAACGCCAGGACACCCTCTGGCCCAAGTCCCCGCCGGTGACTGAAAGGTGCTGGATTTGACAACATTTTTGCCGCCACTCGACAGTCCAGATGTGGGTCAGCCAACATTTCGCACGTGCCTCACGACCGCCGCCCCGTCGCCGCAAGCCAGGCAACTACTTCCGAAGAATCTCTCGCAGGGCTTCTACAGTGATCGACTCACCGCCCCGGTGCAGCATTCGATGACAGTTAGCGCAGACCAAAGCGATGTCCTCGACTTTCGTGAGATGTCCTCCCTTGACTGTGGCGATTGGCCGACGGTGATGGGCCTCAATGAGCCGCTCGCCAACCGGCCCGTAGGTCTCCGCAAAGCTGAACCCGCATGCCTCGCAAGGCAATGTGTTATCCCGCTGCCATGCTCGCTCCTTGGCAAGTTTGACGACCTTTTGATTCCGTTGACGGGTCTCAAGCATTACCTTCCGTTTCCGCCCTTCGATATACAATTCCGGTTCTGGCTCGGGAAACTCCGGTGGTATCACCTTCGGCTTTTCCGGTTGCGATTTCATCCAACAAATGCCCGACAATGCCCACAAGGGTTCCTGATCGGGCCAAAAGTGCTTGAAAGTCTTCGTGCGGCATACCGCTTGGGCAAAATGCCCTGCTTCAACGATCCTCCTACCGTAGTCACTCTCACGTAGTTCGTAACCGAGAAGCTCTGCCATTTCAGACCACCGGTTATGTCGATAGTCCACGAAGCGAGCCGGTTCGAGTGAGGTCAGCAGGACACTCGCTAAAAGCGCCGCACCGGCGGGCAACATCCGGCCCTTCGGATTGTGGAAGCCGAGTTCGCACGCTCGCTCCACGAAGTTCATGATTCGGCTCGTCGCCAGATTATCGCCTTTGGGGAAGCCCCGAACGAGCGTCGCGACGACGGAAGTGGAACGCGTATCGTTAATGAACTTACTCAGGTGAATGGCATCGAACTGGCCCATCAACGCATTGCAGTCCTTGAGCAAAAAGCGAAGATGGGGCATCACTTCGCCGGTTGGGCGGACGATCGGCCAGCCAAACGGACGCCGGTACTTTACCAGACCGGCCCGACCGAGACGACAAGCTGCAATATTGCTGGTTCGCGTGACCCGTTCGCCTGACCCGTTTGTGCGACGTGATCGTTCCGCGGTAGAATCGTCACTGAAATGCTTAACAACGCTCCGCGAGCTGTGCCGCGGACTTGCAAAGCTCATTCAAGAAATTATCAGCGGCAGTCGTGGATTGCATGTCGAGGTAGCGTACTGTTTCCTCCAAATCCACAGCCGCCAGCGGACGGATACGAAGGGAGCGGGAAGTCGTCTCCGACACGGACCCCCCATTCGCAAATCAGACCTGCCGGGCTCGACGCTTTATGTCGTTCAGGAACTCAGGAGTGAGCGGTATGGATGGCCCGCTGTCTACCCCTCGCAGTAACTCAGATTCAAGCTTGGCGTCGACCGCTGTCGCGTCATCTCCCTTGATCAGATCGGCAATGTAGTCATCCACCGACGCAAACCCAGCCTCCAACGCTTGTGCCTCGGCACGCACCTTCACTTCTTTTGCGAGGTTGAGAATAAGTGTTGCCATCAACGTGAATTCTAGGCTTCAAGACCTCTCCGTGGCAATCGAACTCGGGATGAATCCCGCCCTACACACCCCGCGTCAGGAATCCGCCGTCGACGATGATGGTTTCGCCGGAGGTATAGCTGGCCGAGTCGCTGATGAGATAGATCGCCGCGCCGACGAGTTCCTCGGCTTTTCCAAATCTTCCTAAAGGTGTGTGATCCTTGAGCCATTTGCCGCGCGGGGTGCCTTCGATCAGCGGGCGATTCAGGTCTGTCGGGAAGACGCCGGGGGCGATGCCGTTGACGCGGATGCCGTATTGCGCCCACTCGTTGGCGAGGCCGCGAATCAGGCCCATCACGCCGCTCTTGGAGCAGGCGTAGGCGAGAACCTCGTTGAGCGAGATGAACGAGTTGAGCGAGGCGATGTTGACGATGCAGCCGCGCAAGCCGTTTTCGGCCGGCGTCTGCTCTTTCATGATGCGGCCGGCGGCCTGGTCGACGATGAAACTGCCGACGAGATTGGTCTTCACGACCTTCTCGAAATCCTCCGGTGCCATTTCGAGCGAGGGAACACGCTTGATCACGCCGGCGGCGTGGACGACCGCGTCGAGCCGGCCGTGCTGCTTGACGATCTGATCCATCACCGACTTGACGGCCGTGGCATTCACCACATCGATCTGAACAGCGTCATTGCCTTTGCCGAGTTCGGCCTTCATCGCCGCGACTTTGTCGGCGCTGGATGAGCCGGCGATGACTTTCGCTCCGGCTTCGGCGAAGCCCATGGCGATTGCCTTTCCCAGACCGCTCGTGCCGCCGGTCACCAGACAGACTTTTCCTGCAATATCCAATCCACGGTAGCTCATGGTGTTGTTCCTAATTTTTGTAACAATCGCGCCATCCTAATCGCAGGACGCGCCCGCCAAGGCGGGCGGCTAAAGGTGAGGAGATAACGCGGGAAACGCGCAACATTCGTTAACTCCCGGGGCCCTCTTCCTTCGCGGTTTTCTTCGCGCCTTCGCTGCTTCGCGGCTCTTTATCCCGCGGCTTGCCGCTCACATCTCGATCTGTTTTAGCTTCGCTCGATCCAGTTTCGTTCCGCCACTGGCGGCCATCTTTTCGAATTCGTCGATCTCGGCGCTGGTGAACAGCAAGCCGCCCACCTCGCGGCTCTTGGCCGCGGCTCTTGCCTCGGGTTGGCCGGGCAGCATCGCCGCTTCGTTGCCGTGGCCGAGAATATCGGCGATCACTTCTTTCACGTTTTGTTTCTGCGTGCGACCGCCGGCGAAGCTGCCGCAATCGAGCGCTTCGGGCCGGGTGCATTGGAAGAAGAACGCCGGGGTGTGTTTCTCGTTCTTCGCCGAACCCCATCGGCTGCGCAGCGTCGGGAGCGATCCGCCGATGTACGCTCCCAGTAATTCGTCGATCAGCGACAGGCCGTACCCCTTGTGCTGTCCGAACGGCAGAAGTGCCGTGACCAGATTCGGATCGGTCGTCTCTTTCCCGTGCTTATCGACGCCGGCGCCGGCGGGGATCTGCTTACCCTCGCGGGCGAACTGCTGAACGCGACCCATCGCCACTACGCTGGTCGCCCAGTCGATGCAGACGGGGAAGCCGACGGCGTCGGTTGTGGGAAACGCCCACGAATGGGGGTTGGTGCCGAGCGTTGGGAACTTGCCGCCGTACGGCACCACTTCCGCGAGGGCAGCCGTGCAGCAGGTGTAGGCCAGGTATCCCTTGCTGGCCGCGTCGATGACGTAGCCGCCGCCCCAGAGATAGTGGAACGCATTGTCCACCGCGACGGTGCCCACGCCAAACTCGTCGGCCAGCTTCATCGCCTCGGCCATCGCTTCGACGGCGACCGCCTGTCCGAGTTTGCGCCCGGCGTCCCAACGGGCCACCGCTTTGAATTTCATCGGCAGCTTCGTCACCTTTGCGCCCGGAACACAGCCGCCGGCGCCTGAGCCGAAGTGCTCGTCGAGATGCAGCGCCTTGATGGCGTTGTGGGTCTTGACGCCGTGGAGGGCCGCCGCCGCGCCCACTTCGGCCGCGGCCATCGCCTCCTCGGCGTTGTAGCCGCGTTTTTGGAATGCGGCGGAAACGATCTGATTATGCTGCGCCGCCGACATGATGTACTGAACGTGAGCCATGCGCCTCCGTGGTCAGAATTTGTTGGCCTGGATGTAGTCTGGATTTCCGTTGAAGAAGTTGACGAGATTATTCGCCGCCCGCAGTCCCTGCCGTTGCACGCTCTCAAAGGTCCGGCTCCCGACGTGCGGAGTGAGGATGATGTTGTCCACCTCCTGGAATACGTGCGGGGTTTTCATCGGCTCGGGATCGACCACATCTGCGCCGTAGCCGAAAAGCTTG